>Ga0299912_10000396_pt1 | contig 37634 bp, 33 predicted proteins | sample RVTome_2_FD_207667 | JGI IMG/M metagenome (GOLD analysis project Ga0299912, IMG submission 207667) | Soil microbial communities from uranium-contaminated site in the Upper Colorado River Basin, Wyoming, United States - RVT95D214 (version 2) ... | reverse complement strand
CCCCCGGGTGATCGCCTTGACGCAAGAGGAGCATGGCCAGGTTGCTCAGGGTCTCGGAACGGTCCGGCTCCAGGCGGAGCGCCTGCTCGAACTCGGCCTGGGCCAGTTCCAGCTCGCCCTTTTGCATATGCACCGCGCCCAGGTTATTGTGGGCCGCCACCAGGCCGGGGTCCTTTTCCAGGGCCCGCTGATACAAGGCAATGGCGTCGTCCAGCTCGCCCTTACTGGCCTTGTCGTAGCCTTGACGGTTCAAGTCTTCAGCCGAGTGGCAGCCGGCCAGCAACACCAGCCCAGCCGCGATCCCCATCGCCGTTGCCCGGAGCTTCACCTCGTCCTCCTGAGAGCCGGCGGCGGCTCATCCGCTCCGCCGGCGGGTCAGGATATCAATATACACTGCCGCCACCAGAACACAACCCTTGACCACCAGTTGCCAGAATGGGTCCAGGTTCATCAGGCTCATGCCGTTGTCCAGGCTGGCCATGATCAAGGCGCCCAGGATCGCGCCCGGGACCTGGCCGCGGCCGCCCATCAGGCTGGCGCCGCCGATCACGCAGGCGGCGATGGCGTCGAGCTCCAGGAGTTGGCCGGCCTCGGGCGTGGCCGATCCGACCCAGGAGGTGAGGGTCAGCCCGGCGACGCCGACCAGCAGGCCGAGGATGACGAACACTCCGAGCAGGTGGCGCTTGACGGCGATGCCCGAGAGGTAGGCCGCGTCGGGGTTGCCGCCGATGGCATAGACGCCCCGGCCGAAGCTTAAGCCCGAGGCGACGAAGCTCATCAAGAGCGTGAGCACGAGCAGGATCAGGACGGGCAGGGGCACGCCCTGGTAGGAGTTCATCACCGCCATGAACAGAAGGATCAAGGCCGAGACCAGGGCGGCCTGGGCCGCGGTGAAGAGAGCGCCGTGGGCCGGAAGCCCGTAGCGGAGCCGGCTCTGCCGCCGCCAAAAGAAAGCCGAGATGGTGATCGCCACGGCCAGGCCGGCTAACGCCCAGCCCAGGGGCTTGGGCAGATAAGCCGATCCGAAAGTCCGGAAGAAACCCTCGGGCAGGTGGATGGAAATGCTCTGGGTCACGCTCCACAGCGCCCCGCGGAAGGCCATCATCCCGCCCAGGGTGACGATGAAGGCCGGGATGCGGAGGTAGGCCACCAGGGTCCCTTGAATCAGTCCCATGGCCGCGCCCAGGCCCAGGGCGGCCAGGATGGTCAGGGCCGGCGGAAAGTCGTGGTGGACGTAAAGGATGGCGGCGGCGCCGCCGACCAGGGCCACGCCTGAGCCGACCGAGAGGTCAATCTGGCCGGCCACGATCACCAACACCATGCCGATGGCGACCAAGCCGGTGACCGACATCTGGCGCATGAGGTTACTGAGGTTGCGGGCGGAGAGGAAGGCGGAGTCCGTGGCGAAGTGAAAGCCGATCCAGATCAGGAGCAGGATCGCCACCATGATCCCGAAGCGCAAATGCTTTTGCCAATCGTGCATCAGCGGCTTGCCCCGTCCGCTGTCTTTGTCTTTGGGGTCAGGTCTTGACATTTGACATTGACTCCATGCGGGCGCGGAGGGAGCGATTTTTTTCGAGTTGGGAGCGAAACCGAGCCAAGCCTTTAGAAACCGCAGAGACACTTACTCCCATCAGGTTTCCTACTTGGGTCGCACTCATCCCGCCATGCTCCACCAGATGGTAGTAAGCGGCCAGGCGGAGGGGGAGAGCGCCGCGCTTGTTCAAGCTGGCTGGATCTTTTCCAAAAGCTCTTGCCACCCGGCCCAGTTCAGCCTTCGGATCCACGGGTGGGCGCGCCGCTCGCCGGAAATCCGGCACGGTATCGGCCTGACCAGAGGGCGGATATTTCCTCACCAACTCGGCCAGAGCTTCAGCCGAACCCAAAACCACGCGGTTGAGCAACTCTTTCCAAAAGTTGGTTTGTTTTGCGGCCAGCGCCAGGCATTCGTTCCGGTAATGGCGCCGACGGGAGGAATCGTTGGAACCATACTCCGCCAAAATCGGGGACCGATTGAGCCAGGGGAAACGCGCTTGGGAACGGGTGTAGTCGCGGAAGCTCGACCATTTATAATCAGCCGGGTCATCTACCAGACCGGCACGGACCGGGTTCAAATGGAGGTACATGGAGAGGTGAAGCCAATGCGCTTCCTCTGTGATCAAAATGGCCTGGTAGCGGCCCTGGAAAAGATGGCCGTTGCGGCGGTGCCGGCGGTGGAAGTGGTTGGTGTAGGTGGCATTGATCCAGTGGAGGGCGGCGGAGAGGTTGGCTTGGGGAGTTTGGAGGAAAAGGTGGTAATGGTTGGTCATGAGGCAGAAGGCGAGGATTTCGAGGGAGAAGCGCTGGTGCGAGCGGGAAAGGAGCTCAAGGAAATCCGCGCGGTCACTGTCGGAGAGATAAATCGCCTGGCGGTTGTTGCCTCGGGCGGTCACATGGTAGAGGGCATTGGGAAATTGGATTCGCCAGGGGCGGGCCATGTGCTCAGATTAGCAGGCCGGCAGGAGAATTGTCAAGCTGAATGTCAAATGTCAAGACCTGACCCCATGGCCGCGGCGGCCATCAGTTTTTCCTGGGTGGCCTCTTCCACCCGGAACTCGCCGGCCACCCGGCCCTCCCGGAGCACCAGGATGCGGTCGCTCATGCCTAAAAGCTCAGGCAGCTCCGAACTGGCCATGACCACGCCGGCGCCCTGGCAGGCCAGGCGGTTGATGATCTCGAACACCTCCGCCTTAGCGCCCACGTCAATGCCGCGGGTCGGCTCGTCCAGGAGGAGCACCCGGGGCCGGGTGAGGAGCCACCGGCCGAGCAGCACCTTTTGCTGGTTGCCGCCCGAGAGGTTGATCACCTGCGCCTCCAGGCCCGGCGTTTTGATGCGGAGCTCGGACACCATCTCCTGGCTGCGGGCCAGCGACGCCGGCCGCGAGAGCACAGGCCCGCGCGAGATTTCCCGCAGGCTGGCCAGCGTCAGGTTTTCCTCCACGCTCTGCGTCGGCACCAGGCCCAGGCGCTGGCGGTCCTCGGTCAAGAGCGCCATACCCGCCCGGATCGCGTCCCGGGGCGAGCGAATCGCCACCGGCCGGCCCGCCACCCGCACCTCGCCCGCGACCGGCCCGGCCGCGGCGCCGAAGACGGCCGCGAGCATCTCGGTCCGGCCCGCGCCCAAAAGCCCGCACAGGCCCAGCACCTCGCCCGCCCGCACCTGAAAACTCACGCCATCCACCAGGCGCCGGCCCGGCCGCTCCGGGTCTGCCACCGTCAAGTCCGAGACCTCAAGCACAACCTCGCCGGCCGGCCGGCGGGTGCGCGGATACAGCTCGAAAAGCTCGCGGCCGACCATCATCGAGATCACCCGGCCCTCGGAAAGCTCGGCCGCCTCGCCGGCGCCCGCGTTCTTGCCGTCGCGGAGCACGGTGACCCGGTCCGCGATGGCGAACACCTCGGCCAGCTTGTGCGAGATATAGATGCAGGCCACGCCCCGTTCTTTCAGCCGGCGGAGAATGGCCATCAGGGCCTGGATCTCGTGGTCGGCGAGCGCGGAGGTCGGCTCGTCCAGCACCAGGATGCTCGCCTCCCGCGCCAGCGCGCGGGCGATCTCCACCAGTTGCTGCCGGCCCAAGCTTAAAGTTTCGACCGGCGCGCGGGGGTTGAGGTCCAGCCCGAACTCGGCCAGGATCAGGGCGCTCTGGTGGAAGAGCTTGTCCCACTGCACCAGGCCGGCGCGGGCGGGCATGCGGCCGAGGAAGATATTTTCGCCCACGGAGAGGTTCCGGGCCAGGGCCAGCTCTTGGTGGATGACCGCGATCCCGTGCGCCTCGGCCTCGCAAATGCCGCGCAGGCGCACCGGCCGGCCGAGGAGCCGGATCATGCCCTGAAAACTCCCGGCCGGATAGACACCGGCCAGGATCTTGATCAGCGTGCTCTTGCCCGCGCCGTTCTCGCCCACCAGGGCGTGGACCTCGCCCGGATTAAGCTCGAAGCGCACGCGGTCCAGCGCCCGGACGCCGGGGAAGTCCTTGGTGATCTCCTCCATCTGAAGGAGCGGATCGGCCACGGCTTACTCCAGCACTTCAATGCGGACCCGCGCCGTTTTGGGGTCAGGTCTTGACATTGGACATTCATGGCGAAACCTGTTGGATTTAGTTATTTTTCCTGTGCCGTTCGATTCCCTTATAATCTCTAAAAAGAATGATTGCATCTTGAAACCGTCTCTCTTTGCCTCACTCATCGCAAGGCCAGAATCAGTTCGAATGTCAAATGTCAAGACCTGACCCCATGGCCACGGCTTACTCCAGCACTTCAATGCGGACCCGCGCGGTCCCGGGCTCGATCAGGTTCAGTTGCTTGGCCGCGGCGTAGCTCAGGTCAATCACCCGCCCGGGTTTGTGCGGCCCGCGGTCATTGATCCGCACCACCACGCTCTTGCCGCTCTCTAGGTTGGTCACTTTCACCCGCGTGCCGAAAGGGAGGGTCCGGTGCGCGGCGGTGAGATCGTGCATGTCAAAGCGCTCGCCCGAGGCGGTGGGCCGGCCTTGGAACTCCCGGCCATACCAACTGGCCACGCCCACTTCCACCCGGCGGCCCGGTTGCTCCATATCCGGCTTGGCCTTGCGGCTGCAGACCGGCAAAAGCAGGAGCAGGCTCACCAGGGCCAGGGCCGGCCCGGCCCGCGGGAAAGTTTTCATGAAGGCAGGATCTCCAAAAGGTCCAGGAGTTTCTCGATGGTAAAGACCCGGTCCACCGGGTCCGGAGAGACATAGGGGTTGGAGAGCCACGCCGCCCACAGGCCGGCGGCATGAGCGCCCAGGATATCGCAGCCCCAGAGGTCGCCGACGTGGAGGGTTTCCTCGGCGCGGGCGCCACCGAGCTCGAGCGCCTTGGCAAAGATCCGGCCGTCCGGCTTCATCACTCCCTCCAGGGTCGAGTCGAGGATGAACTCGAAATACTTTTCGATGTCCACTGCCGCGCACTTCGGCCGGGTGTTGCCGTCGTTGTTGGAGATGACGCCCAGGCGATAGCCGCGGCGCTTGAGCGCGTCCAGGAGCTCGCCCGCGCCCGGCATCAGCACCCGCTTGGGCCGGAAGTCAAGGAGCCACCGGACGAGCTTTTCGTAAAGCTCGGCCTCGTCGCCGGAGAGCTTAAGCTCCTCAAACAAGGTCTCGGCGAACCCGGTCTGGAAGGTGGCGTTGTCAAAAGGCGCTTGGGCGAGCATCTGCGAGGAGTGTTTGAGGTCGGACCGGTGAAAGGCGGCCTCTACGTCCTGGGCCCGGCAGGGGAACCCGATCTCGGTCAGCCCCAGGGCGATCCGCTCCAGGTAAGAGGGCGTGGAGGTCACCAGGGTGTCGCCGAAGTCAAAGGTAATCAACTGGGGTCGAATCCGTGGCCGAACTTTTTCCGTCATCCCTAAACTAAATTTAACATGAAATCCGAGGAGTGTATAGGGGTAGGTCTCGTGCCAAGTGCCACGTGTCAGGTGTCACGTATTTGGCTTGGCCCGCGCTTCGCGGGATCGCGGATGCAGGGGGCTGCCGAAGAGCTTTCACCACAGAGCCACGGAGAGCACGGAGAAAAAAGAAAAAAATAGATGGTGAAGATAGAAAAGAGGCGTAGATCCAGGATTTTGATTTGTAGCCCACCCTGGCTTCGGCAAGGGTGGGTCCACCCCGCCACTTCGGTCACCAGACCAAGGGTATGAGCCGATACCGCGTCTTCTCCGCATAGTCCCGGTAGCCGGGCAGTTCCTTTTGCAAGGTCCGGTCTTCCAAGGCCGTGCGCACCACGAACAGCACGATCAAGGACCCGACCGCCATCAGGCCCCACCAGGAGCCGAGGATGAGCGGGTAGCTGATCGAGCCGATAATCGCGGCGGCATAGCCGGGGTGCCGCACGATCCGGTAAGGGCCGGAGGCGCAGACTCGCTGCTCCTTGCGGATCAACACCGTGACCTCGAAATGGGCATTGACCGCCATGGCCCATAACCCGAGCGCGCAGGCGGCGATATAGATGATCATACCCAGGAAAATAAAAGCCAAGGGCAGGTGCGACCAGCCGAACCGGACCGCGTCCAGGCCGCACAGGATCGAGATCAAGACCCCCAGCGGCAGATACAGGGCGATAAACCATTTGTCAAACCGCTTGGTGCCCTCCTGAAACAGCTTGGCCCGCTGGTTGAGCAGTCCTGGATTGAACCGGAGCAGGACCAGGGTGTTGACGGCCTGGTGGATCAGGTTCAACCCCGCCATCACCCAGGCATTGATCCACTGGAGGGTTCCAGCCGCAGCCAACAAAAGGGCGAGATGAAGCAGGAGATGGGCGAATTCCCGCGCCAGATAAATCACCCCGTCCCGATTGAGCCGGGCTTTTAGATTTGGGGTCGCCATACCTAATTCTCGGCTGCTCTCTCGAAGGAGAGATAGAGAAAAGCCGCGGCAGAAAGGCCGGCGATGAGGATGGAGGCGAAGAGGTAGATCCAGAGGGGCGTGGTAAAAAAGCCTCCTCTCATGCCGGCGATGAACTCATCCGTGGTCACCCAGGAGGTCCAGCGGTTGAGGATTAAAAGGTGCATGATGAGCGCCACCAGGGCCACCGCCCCGGCCCAGACCCAGGCATAAATAGCCTTCGCTTTCTTTAGCTCCAGGCCGATGAAATACGAGGCCACATAGGGGAAGGGATAGAGGCAGAAGAGGGAGGGACCGAGCCAGGCCGGGACCTCTTTTTCATGCAGGCTATACATCCACATCCATTCCGGCTTGAGCACAAAGAAAAAGACCGCGAGCCCGGTGATGATCAGGGCCTCGACCAACCCCAGCCAGAAACTCCTCCGGGCCAACACGCTCCGCTCCCTTTTCTCCGCGGTCAGGCTGAACAGGGCACCGGCTAGCAAAAGCAGGTATGGGTCAGTGAAGAATGTCTTAACCGCCCCCCTTCCTGGAATAAAATTTATCCGATCGGAATAACAAAGTCAATGCCGGGAACTCCTGTGGGTTTGACATTGGCCGGACATTGCTTTAGCTTAAAAAGAGAGCGTCAGTCGGAAAAATCCGGGCCGAGCGATGAAAAGTTTTTTCATCAAAACCTATGGCTGCCAGATGAACGAGCGCGACAGCGAGCGCATGGCCGGGTTCTTGCTCGACCAAGGCTTTCGACCTGCGGCGTCCGAAGCCGAGGCGGATTTGATCCTGGTCAACACCTGTTCCATCCGGGAGAAGCCGGAGCAGAAGGTCTATAGCACCCTGGGCCGCTTGAGCCAACTCAAGCAAGCACGGCCGGGGACCATTCTGGCGGTGACCGGATGCGTGGCCCAGCAGGAAGGCGGCCGGCTGCTCGAGCGCGTGCCCGGCCTGGACCTGGCCATCGGCACCCATGCCCTCCACCGCCTGCCGGAGCTCTTGAAGCGGGTGAGCGAAGGCCGCCACCTGGCGGAGACCGGGTGGCTAAAGCCGGATGATCCCGGGCTGTTCGAGATCCCGTCGCCGCGGCCCCAAGGCGGGGTGACCGCGTTCGTGACCATCATGCAGGGCTGCGACAACTATTGCGCCTATTGCGTGGTGCCCTATGTGCGGGGCCGGGAGCGGAGCCGGCCGGCCGAGGAAGTGCTCGCCGAGGTCGAGAGTCTGGCCGCGGGCGGGGTCAAGGAGGTGACGCTGCTCGGTCAGAACGTGAATACTTACGGCCCAAGCAACGGCGCCGGGATCGGCTTTCCGGAGCTGTTGCGCCGGGTGGCGGAGGTTCCCGGGCTCGAGCGGGTGCGGTTCACCACCTCGCATCCCAAGGACCTGTCCGACCGGCTGATCGAGGTCATGGCCGAGCATCCCAAGGTCATGGAGCACATCCACCTGCCGGTGCAGGCGGGGTCGGACCGGGTGCTGCGGGCGATGAACCGGGGCTACACCCGGGAACATTACCTGGAGCGGGTGCGGGCGCTGCGGCGGGCCATGCCCGAGGCGGGTCTGACCACGGACTTGATCGTCGGGTTTCCGGGCGAGCGCGAGGCGGACTTTAAAGAGACGCTTGCTTTAATGGGGGAAGCGGAGTATGATGAAAGTTACTCATTCCGGTTTTCCACGCGGCCGCTGACCGCGGCCGGCCGGATGGAAGGGCAGCTCCCGGAAGAGACCAAGCTGGAGCGGCTTTACCGCTTGCAGGCCCTGCAGGCGGAGATCACCGAGCGCAAGCACCAGGCCCAGGTGGGGTCGGTGCACGAGGTCCTGGTCGAGGGCCGGAGCAAGACCGATGCCGGCCGGGAGACGGGCCGTTCGCGGACCAATCGGCCGGTGCATGTGCCGGCCGGGGACCAGGAGCGGCGGGGGCGGATCATTCCGGTACGCATTACCCGGGCGCTGAAGCACTCGCTGGTGGGAGAGGTTCTCGGAGAGGAGTAAGCCCGGAGGATCTCCGGAGACTCGGACGGGAGAGGAATTATGCTTGTAGAAATGAAAGTGGCAGGGATCATGCTCGACCCGGTCAGCAACATGCCCATCATCATCTTGCGGGACCTGGCGGAGAAAGATACTCTGCCCATCTGGATCGGGGTGGTGGAGGCCAGCTCGATCGCCATGCAGTTGGAGAAGATCAAGATCCCCCGGCCCCTGACCCATGACCTGCTCAAAAATATCCTGGAACAACTCCAGGTGTCGGTGTTAAAGATCGAGGTCACCGATCTGCGGGATAATACCTTCTTTGCCCTCATCCACCTGGAAACCCCCGCGGGCGTGATGGCGATAGACTCGCGGCCGTCGGACGCGATCGCGCTGGCGCTGCGCACCGAGTCGCCGATCTTTGTGGACGACAAGGTGCTGGAAAAATCGCGGCGGATGGAAAAAGAGAGCGGCTTCAGCAGCGAAAACAAGGACAAGTGGCGGGAGATCCTGGAAAACCTGCGGCCCGAGGATTTTGGTAAGTATAAACAATAGTGCAAAGTGCTAAGTGCAAAGTGAAGAGTGAAGAGCGCATCGAATCCTTGATCCCTTGAACCAAAACCAGTGGCAGAGCAGCCTTTCAACATTTCATCTTCTCCCCCTTCCACCAAATCCTTTCGTCCCGGCTGGCTGGCCGCGGCCGCTGTCTGGACGATAGCGATCGGGGTTTTATCCCTGCTCCCCTCGGATCGGCTCCCGCCGATCCCGCCCTTTCCCGGCGCGGATAAACTCTTCCACGCGGCCTTCTACCTGGTCATCGGGTTTTGTTGGGTCTCCAGCCGGAGGGCTCCCACTCCCCGATCCATCCGGACTTTCGTCATCCTGATCGCCGGGTATGGCCTCCTCCTCGAAATCGGCCAACGCTACGTCCCCGGCCGCTCCTATGATCTCCTCGACGCCGTGGCCAACGCCGGCGGCGCTATCCTGGGCGCGGCGATCCCTTATTTTCGGAGCCGGCGTCGCTCGATTCCCGGAAAATCCCGGCTAGATCCGCCCGGCTGAATTCCCGGTTCCATCGCCCGCGTTGACAGAGCCGCGGCCTTCCTCTAACTTGGAAGAGCGGTTGCAAACTGCTTCGGCAAGGAGGCAAGATGAAATTTATCCTCCAGGAGATCGAAGTGCGGGTGTTGGGCTCGCTGCTCGAAAAGGAGTTGGCCACGCCCGAGTATTATCCGCTCTCGCTGAACGCGATTGAGAACGCCTGCAACCAGAAGACCAACCGGGAGCCGGTGACGGCCTATGACGAGAAGACCGTGGCCCGGGCCCTGGAAGGCTTGCGGGAAAAACAGTTGGCGGAGGTGACTGGCGCGGGTCGGGTGCCGAAATACGGGGAGAACCTGCTCAAGGCCACCAATCTGCTGAAAAGCGAGGCGGCGGCGCTGTGCGTGCTCTTGCTGCGGGGGCCGCAGACCGCGGGCGAGGTCAAGGGCCGGACCGACCGGATGCACCGCTTCGCGAGCCTGGCCGAGGTGGAATCCAGCCTGCAAGTGCTGGAACAACTGGGCTTTGCCCAAAAACTTCCCCGCCAGCCCGGGCAGAAAGAATCCCGTTATGCCCACCTGCTCATGGGCGAGCCGGCCGCGGCGCCGGAAGCCTCCCTGCCGCCGACCGAGCCGGTGATGCGGGAAGTCCGGGCCGAAAACGAGCGGCTCGCCAGGATGGAGCAAGAACTCGAAACCCTGCGCCGGGACTTTGAGGAACTGAAAGAAGCTTTCCTCGATTTCAAGAAGCAGTTCGAGTAAGTCAGGCGTCAAGTTTTAAGTTGAGGGCCTGACTCCTCTGGATGGAGAAGGAGACACCATGATGACCGGCGCTCTCGCCGCGGTGAAGACGCTCAAGGCCCACGGCCTCAAGCTGGTCTTCGGCATCCCCGGGCGGCCTGGCGGTCGTTATTCGGAATCGAATAATACGGTCAATCTTGGCGCTGAAAAACTTTGAGACCGAAGTCGCGGATTGACAAGGGCTCCCGGCCGAAGAGCGCGACCGGGCGGTAATTGCGGGTGACCCAGGTCAAAATGTCTTTTCCATAACGGGGGTCCTGACCAAAAAGGCCGACCCCGAATTCGCGGGTGTCCTTGTGCATCAGGATCACGTAATCCGGCCGGCTTTGCTGGAGGGCCTGGAGCACCCGCTCCTCGCCATAGCCCCGGATGACCACGGGGTCGAAAAGCAGGTAGGGAGTCGGGTTCTTGCGCCGGGCCAAGTAGTTGAGCATAACGCCATCCGGCAGCGCCACCAAAGTGGCGTCCCGAGGGATTTCTTGCTCGATCCAGGTCAAGGTCTGCAGCACCCGGAAATGCCAGGAGCGAAACTGGGGGTTGAAAGCCAGGATCATGTCCCCTTGCTGACCCACTCGCAAGGTTTTGTTCTGATAATAGTATTGGGTAATTCGAACATAGAAAAGGGCGGCGGCGGCCAAGAGGATCAAGATGAGCACCCGGAACAGAGTTCCCCCGCCGACCTCGGCCTTTAACTTGGCCGGAATCCAACCTAAGAGCACCACCACCAGCAAGAGAGTGGCCGGCATGGCCAAGTAGAACCCGTAGTGATAGAGGTGGGTATTGAGGATGATTTTAGCCAGTAAGGCCAAGGCCCAGACCGACCAGACCACCAGGAAAGAAAGTTTTGCGGCTGTTTCCGGGTTTCCGCGCTGCCCAAAAGCCTGGGCCAAGAAGAGGGTTCCAGCCAAAAGGGTGGTGAGGGGTAGCGCCCGGGGAACCTCGTGCCATGGGATAAAAAGCGGAATCCCGATGAGGAGGGCGAACACCCCTGACGCGACCAGGAGGGAGCCGAGGATATAGGGTAAGCGGCTTTTGCGCAAAGCGTAATCGCCGGCCAGGGCCGCGGCCATGACCAGGGCGATCCACCCGGTCATTTCGAGCATGAGCAGGAAGTTGCGGAGGGGATCATCCCAGCCTATCCCTTTCCGATAAAAGTCCAGTTGGGTTATTTCTTTTTTAAAAACGAAATGCCAGGCTCCGGCCACCGCGGAAAGGGCTTCCGCCGCCGGCATGTGAATCGAGAAAAAGAGAAAGAAGCTCGCGGCCGGGACCAGGGCCATTACCCCGAAAAGCGCGAACGCCCGGATTCTTTCGCGGCCGGGGTTGGGAGGCACGAGCCAGGAGAGAGCCGCCCAGGACAAGAGCGCGGCCAGCGCCGCCACAAAGATTTCCGCCTTGGTTAAAAACGCCAAACCGAAAAAGAGGCCGGCCCCTGCGGCCAGGCTGGGTCGGGGTGCGGCCTGATACCGCCAGAGGAAGGATAACATGAGCAGGGTCAAAAAGATTCCCTGGGTCGTTTCATGGGCATAAGGCGAGACAAAGTTCAAGTTCCCGGCCGGCAGATATTGGGAGAAAGCAAAGAGCAAGAGAAAGAGGAGGCTGGCGGCAAGAGCGGTGAAACGGTCGCAGGCGGCGGCCAAGCTTCGGTAAAGGAGACCGGTAATTCCGGCCAAGATCAAGAGGTTTAAGACGATCAAGGTGGTCAGGGAGACGCCGCAAAGGCGGAAGGCCGCAGCATTCAGATACTGGGAAAAAGGGCCGAAGAGATGGGCCAAGTCTCGGTAAAGCACCTGGCCCTGGGAGAGTTGCCAGGCTACATATAACTCCTTGCCGAAGTCGATCAGCGGGTCCGGCCATTTGCGCCAAGTCCATTGGGCCAGGGCGATGAAGGCGAAAACCAGGAGGGCCGGTCCGGCGGCCGCGGAGAGCCATTTGGATTTGAAGGGGGGAAAAATCTCTTGCCTCATTTGTGTCTCAGGATTTTAATCCCGAACCCGCTCGCTTCCTGGAACGGCTGGTCGCCGAAGCGGGCGGCGGTTTCGTAGTTCGGTTGGATCCAGTCCATCATGCTTTTGCTATAGCGGGGGTCCTGGCCGAAAAAGCCGACGCCGTAGTCCTCGGAAGAGACATGGGTAAGCACGATCAAATCAGGCGGCGCGGCTTGCATGGCCCGGAGCATGTTGTCCTCCCCAAACGAAATCATCTCAATCATGGTGAAGTAAATGTAGGGCGTGGGATTGGGCCGGCGGGCGAGGTAATTCAAGATGGTCCCTTCCGGCAACGCCATCAGCGTGGCCTCGGCCGGGGTGTTCTGCTCGATCCAGCGCAGCGCTTGGGCGGTGCGCCAGTCCCGCGGGTGGATTTCCGGGTCATAGCCGAGAAGGAGATCGCCCCCTTTCCCCAGGGGGTAGTTTTTCCAGCCGTAATACTGGTGGGAGATTTGCCCATAGCTCCAGGCGCCGAGGGCGAGCATGAGCAGGGCCAGCCCGCGAAAGAGGCGTCCGCCCTGGAATTGGTTTTTGAGGAAGGCGGGCCAGAACCACACGAGGGCCGCCACCAGGACTAGGGTGGCGGGCATGGCCAGATAAAATCCGTAGTGGGAGAAGCGGACATTGAAGAGCATCTTGGTGAGAAGCCCGAAGGCGAAAGCGGACCACATCACCAGAGCCAGGTAAGAGTAGGCCTGGGCCGGGTCCTGGCGATGCCGGAGCCATTTCCAGCCGAAGACCATGCCCGCCAGGAGGGTGGTGATGGGCAGGGCGCGGGGAACTTCCAGCCAGGGGATGAGTTCGGGTTTGAGCCAGAAGCCGGCCGTGAGAGCCAGGGCAAGGAAGGATGAGACGATCCCGCGGTTGGCCTGGAGTTTGGTCGCGGCCAGGTCCAGAGCCGTCGCGAGCAGGAAAAAAAGAGCCATGCCGCTGAAGATTTTTGCCATGAGGAAGAGGTTGGTCCGGGGTTGGTCCAGGCCCATGACGAACTGGTAATAGAAATTGCGGGAAAGCTCGGGGTTCAAGGCAAAAGCCCAGGCGCCGCTCACGGCTTGGAGCGCGGAGTGCAGCGGCATTTTCGCGGCAAAATAAATCAGAAAACCCAAAACCGGGAGCAAAGCCCAGAGCAGGAAGCGAACATGAGGTTTGAAGGAGCCCGGGGCCAGAGGTCGGTTTTGTATGAGCAAGGCCCCCGCCCATGCCAGGGCCGCGAGCAAAGCGGCCAGAAAAATTTCAGGCTTGGTCAGGAAAACGAAGCCGAAGCAGAGCCCGGCCCCGGCCGTCGCTCTTCGCCCGGGGCTTGCTCGATTGAGCGCCAGAGCGGCCAGCATGGCCACCGCCAGAGCCACCCCGTGCGTGGCCGCATGGGAATAGGGCGCCACAAAGTTCATGCCGCCGATGGCGGCGTACTGGGGGAAAGCGAAGACCAGGAGCAGGATCAGGCCGGCCGCGGCGGCCGTGAGGCGGTCGCACGCTCGGACCAGGGTTAGATAAATGAGCGAGGTGATTCCGGCCAGGATGGCCAGGTTGCAATAGATCAGGGTGGTAAAGCTGACACCGAACAATTTAAAGAAAAAGGCGTTAAGGTATTGGGGAAAGCATCCGTAGTTGAGGGCGATGTCGCGATAGAGAACCTTGCCCTGGATCAATTGCCAGGGAAGATAGAGTTCCCGGCCAAAGTCCACGAGCACGTCCGGCCATTTGCGCCAGCTCCAAAGGGTAAGGGCGATGAAGGCAACGGCCAGGAGCAGGGGTCCGATCCCAGCCCGAAGAAAACGGGGCGCCGGATGGGAGTTGGAGGATGGCGGCATGGGCGGGCAGGCGGATCTAAGCCGGCGAGCGGCCCGATGACCCGGGCCACAAGGACCGTGCTTGGCGGGTGGTGCGAATCATGGATTTGTTTTCCAATTGAAAAGTGCCGTTTTTTTCTAAAGGTTAGCTATTTTTTCATCTGAATTAACTATCAAGTTATCTGAATCGAGGCCGGAGGTCAAGGCGTCAGAATAAGAGGGAAGGGGAGGATTGTATGCAGCGGCAGGGGGGCGGAGAGGGGAGCAAGAGAAATTTGCTTGACAGATCGCCCAAGAAAGGGGAAAATAAAAAGAAACTCAGGAGATAGAGATTCAAGCTTTAGGCAAGGAGACAGGGAATGGCCGGAAAGCTCGGTGAACTTTTAGTACGTGATAACCTGATTACGCCGGTCCAGCTTCAGCAGGCCCTGGAGGAGCAAAAGAGGCACGGGGGGCGGCTGGGGGCCAACCTCACCCGGATGGGCTTCATCAAGGAAGAAGAACTCACCGAGTTTCTGAGCAAGCAATACGGGGTGCCCTCGATCAATCTTTCCGAGTTTGAGATCGAGGATCAGGTGGTCCGCTTGATCCCGGAAGAGGTGGCGCAGAAGCACCAGGTCATTGCCATCAACCGGGCGGGTTCCACCCTGATCGTGGCCATGGCCGACCCTTCCAACATTTTTGCCATTGACGATATCAAGTTCCTGACCGGCTACAACATCGAGGTGGTGGTGGCGCCGGAGAACGCGATCAAAGAGGCGATTGACCGCTACTACAGCCAGTCCAACGCCGCGTTGGAACAGGCGCTGGGCGACATCGAGGGCCTGGACATCTCGTTGGGCGAGGAGGAGGATGACGTCAACCTGGCCGATCTGGAAAAGGCCAGCGAAGACGCGCCGGTGGTGAAGCTGTGCAACCTGATCCTAACCGACGCGATCAAGAAAAATGCTTCGGACATCCACATCGAGCCTTACGAGAAAAGCTTCCGCGTGCGCTACCGGATTGACGGCGTGCTTTACGAGGTGATGAAGCCGCCGATGAAGCTCAGGAACGCGATTGTCTCGCGCATCAAGATCATGAGCCAAATGGACATTGCCGAGCGGCGCCTGCCCCAGGACGGCCGGATCAAGATCAAGCTGGGCAAGGACAAGGAAATGGACTACCGGGTCTCGGTCCTGCCCACCTTGTTCGGGGAGAAGGTGGTGATGCGGCTGCTGGACAAGTCCAACCTGCAGCTGGACATGACCAAGCTCGGCTTTTACGATGAACAGCTCAAGGACTTCAAGAAGGCCATCTACCAGCCCTTCGGCATGTGCCTGGTCACCGGGCCCACCGGTTCGGGCAAGACCACCACGCTCTATTCGGCGCTCTCGGAATTGAACAAGACCACCGAGAACATCTCCACCGCCGAAGACCCGGTCGAGTACAACTTGATGGGCATCAACCAGTGCCAGATGCACGAGGAGATCGGGCTCAACTTCGCGGCGGCGCTGCGCGCCTTCCTGCGGCAAGACCCGAACATCATCATGGTGGGCGAGATCCGCGACTTCGAGACCGCGGAGATCGCGGTCAAGGCCGCGCTCACCGGCCACCTGGTGCTCTCCACCCTGCACACCAACGACGCGCCCAGCACCATCAACCGTCTGCTCAACATGGGGGTGGAGCCCTTCCTGGTGGCGAGTTCGGTGAACCTGATCGTGGCCCAGCGTCTGGTGCGCCGGGTCTGCCCGGAGTGCACGGAGCCGATCCAGGTGGAGCCCAAGGTCTTGACCGACCTGGGCATGAGCCCGGAGCAGGGCCAGGGCTGCGCGCCCCAGAAGGGCCGGGGCTGTTTCAATTGCAACGAGACCGGCTACAAGGGCCGGCGCGCGGTGTACGAGGTCATGACCATGTTCGAGGAGGTCAAGGAGTTCGTGATCAACGGGGCCAGCACCACGGAACTCAAGAACGAGGCGATCCGCCTGGGCATGCTGACCATGCGCCAGAGCGGGCTGCAGATGGTCCGCGAAGGGGTCACCACCATTGACGAAGTGGTCCGCGTCACCGCGGCCGACACCTAAAATTCGCTAAGGAGAGGACGCCATGGCAAATTTGCACCAGTTACTCAAGGCCATGATCGAGAAGGGGTCTTCGGACCTCCACATCACCACGGGTTCGCCCCCGCAGTTGCGGATTGACGGCCGGCTGACTCCGCTCAAGTCGCCGCCCTTGACCGCGCCGGAGACCAAGCAGCTTTGCTACTCGATTCTCACCGACTCGCAGAAGCACCGCTTCGAGGAGCAGAACGAGCTGGACCTGAGCTTCGGGGTGAAGGGGCTCTCCCGGTTCCGCGCCAACATCTTCATGCAGCGGGGCGCGGTGGCCGGGGCCTTCCGGACGATTCCCTTCAAGATCCTGAGCTTCCAGGAGCTGGGTTTGCCGCCGATCGTGGAGAGCCTGTCCAAGAAGCCGCGGGGCCTGGTCCTGGTCACCGGCCCGACCGGTTGCGGCAAGTCCACCACGCTCGCGGCCATTCTGGACAAGATCAATTCCGAGCGGCACGAGCACATCGTTACCATTGAGGACCCCATCGAATACCTGCACCCGCACAAGAACTGCCTGGTCAACCAGCGGGAGGTGCAATCGGACACGTCCAGTTTCAAGACCGCGCTCAAGTATATCCTGCGCCAGGACCCGGATGTGGTCCTGATCGGCGAGATGCGGGACCTGGAGACGATCGAGAGCGCGCTGGTCTGCTCCGAGACCGGCCACCTGGTCTTCGCCACCCTCCACACCAACTCCTGCGTGCAGACCATCAACCGGATCATTGACGTCTTTCCCTCTTACCAGCAGCCGCAGGTGCGGGCGCAGCTCAGCTTCGTGCTCGAGGGCGTGCTCTGCCAGAGCCTGATGGCCAAGGCCTCCGGCCACGGCCGGGTCCTGGCCCTGGAGATCATGATCCCCAATCCCGCCATCCGCAACCTGATCCGGGAAGACAAGGTCCACCAGCTTTACTCGCAGATGCAGGTGGGCCAGGAAAAGTTTGGAATGCAGACCTTCAACCAGTCGCTGGCCACGCTTTACATGAAGCGACTGATCACGTTGGATGATGCGCTCGGCCGCTCCTCTGATGCCGAGGAGTTGCGGGCCATGTTGGAAAAAGGCGGCCCGATCCGGCAGACCCGGGTCGGCGACGCCAGCCGGCCCTATGCGTAAGGGCCCTAGCCAAGGGGGTAGGCCATGCCGAAATTTTCATGGGAAGGAAGGACCAAAGGAGGTTCCACCCAGAAGGGTGTGATGGAGGCCCCGAATGCGGAAGCGGTGGCGGCCAAGCTGCGCAGTCAGGACATCATGCCCCTGGAAGGCAAAATCAAACAGTCCATGGGCCTGGACTGGAGCCTGGATCTCAAGATCCCGGGTCTGGGAGGGGGGATCAGCGACAAGGACCTGGTGGTCTTCACCCGCCAATTCGCCACCATGATTGACGCGGGCCTGCCCCTGGTCCAGTGCCTGGAAATCCTCTCCTCGGAAATGGAAAACCGGGCTTTCCAATCCGTGCTCCGATCGGTCAAGGAGCAGGTGGAGGCCGGCTCCACCTTTGCCGATGCCTTGGGCAAGCACCCCAAGGTCTTTGACGCCCTCTACGTCAACATGATCGCGGCCGGCGAGGTCGGCGGTATTCTCGATACCATCCTCACCCGCCTCGCCACCACCATTGAAAAATCCATGCGCCTCAAGAAGCAGATCAAGGGCGCCATGGTCTACCCGGGCGTGGTTTTGAGCATCGCCATAGTCGTGGTCTCGGTGCTCCTGATTTTCGTCATCCCCATCTTCTCCCAGATGTTCACGGACATGGGCGGGACCCTGCCCAAGTTCACCCAGATGATCATGGACCTCAGCACCTGGCTGACCAAGAGTTTTGGCTGGGCCTACATTGTCGGCGTGGCCGGGACCCTGTTTGGGGTTTTCCGGGCCATGAAGGTCAATCCCAAGGGCGAACTGCTCCTGGATAAGTTTTATCTGCTGCTCCCGGTGGTGGGCGACCTCATCAAAAAGACCTCGGTGGCGAGCTTCACCCGCACCCTCGGCACCATGGTGGCCTCGGGCGTGCCCCTGCTCGACGGGCTCGACATCACCGCCCGCGTGGCCGGAAACCGGGTGGTGGAAGGCGAGATCAAGCGGGTTCGCCAGGCCATCAGCGAGGGCAAGACCATGGTCGAGCCCTTGCGCGGCAGCAAGGTCTTTCCGCCCATGGTGGTGCAGATGATCGGGGTCGGCGAGCAGACCGGCGCCATGGACGCCATGCTCCAGAAGATCGCCGACTTTTACGAAGAGGAAGTGGACGATTCCGTGGCCACCTTGACCTCCCTGATGGAACCCATGCTCATGGTGTTCCTGGGTGTGGCCGTGGGAGGCATCGCCATCGCCATGTATCTGCCCATCTTCAACATCGCCAACATCATTGGCTGAGCCGGGAAGGAGTGGCTCTCTCGTCCCGGCCCGGTGGGGTTCGGTTTCGCGGGAAATCATGAGGGACCGGCCTGATCCCCATCCCCGGGCTTGGGCCGGGAGCCGAGGGGCAAGGCCGTTTTCCGGCGCTAATCCTTAACCATGGAAGCTACCGAAGTTTTTGGGGAACGCGTGTCCGAGGTCCAGCGCCGCCTGAAATGGGCGTTGGCGCTGCGTATCATCATTGTCACCTTCCTCCTCGGCGCCACCGTCTTCATTCACCTGGGCCGCGGCTACTCTTTCCTGGCGGCTTCGCTCATGTCCCTTTATGTCCTCAGCGCCGCCACTTACCTGGTCACCCTCGTTTCCGCCGTTATCCTCCGCCTCCTCAAAACCCGGGTCACCGGCCTCGCTTATGCTCAGATCTTCTGGGAAGTGATTTTCGTCACCGCACTCATCTACATCACCGGCGGCCAGGACAGCATCTTTTCCTTTCTCTACTTGCTCGCCATCATCATGGCGGCCATCCTCTGTTACCGCCGCGGCGCTTTCCTCGCCGCCACCGCCGGCTCGGTGCTCTATGCCGGCCTGCTCATCCTGATCTTTCGCGGGAACTTGCCGATGCTGATGGGAGCGGCCGCGGCCGCCCCCCCCAATTTCTACGATCTCATCCAAGCGATCCTGTATAACGACGTTTCCTTCTTCCTGGTGGCGGCCTTTTCCAGCTACTTGACCGAACAGCTCCGCGCCACCGGCCACGAGCTCAAGGAAGCCCAGGACGGCCTCGACAAGCTGGAGGCTCTCAACGACTCCATCGTGCTCTCTCTGCGCTCCGGACTCCTCACCCTCAACCCGGCCGGCCGGATCACTTCCTTTAACCGGGCCGCGCAGCGCATCACCGGCTTCAGCGAAGCCGAGGCCCTCAACCGCCCCCTCTCCCAGGTGCTTCCCGGCATCCAGCTCGACCAGGCCGCCGCCTTTGAACAGCAAACGCCTTTCCGGCTGCCGTTCGCCGACCACCAGGGCCGGCGCCGGATCCTGGAGGTTTCCCTCAGCGCGCTGGTCGGGCCGCAGGATCGTGACATCGGCAAGCTCTTGTTGTTCTCCGACATCACGCCCCTGGCGGAGATGGAGGAGCGCTTGCGCACCTCCGACCGTCTGGCTGCGGTCGGCCGGTTGGCCGCGGGCATGGCCCATGAGATCCGCAATCCCCTGGCCGCGATCAGCGGCTCCATCGAAGTGCTCGAGCGTGAGCTTTCCCTGGACCCGGTCAACCGCCACCTCATGCACATCGTGCTGCGGGAGGCCGACCGGCTCAACTCCCTGATCACCGATTTCTTGCTTTACGCCCGGCCCACGCCCCGGAGCCGGGAGACCATTAATCTCCCCCAGTTGGTCCGCGACCTGCTGGAGGTCTTTTCCAATCGCACCGACATCCCGGCGGGCATCCAGCTCGAGACCAACCTGGAGGAAGGCCTGACCCTGGAAACCGATCCCAAGCTGGTCCAGCAGATTCTTTGGAACCTGATCAACAATGCCGCCGAGGCCATGCCCCAGGGTGGCCGGCTCTGCCTTTCCTGCACGCGGCTGAACGGCGAGGCCGACGGGTTTTTGCAAATTCAGGTCTCGGACAGCGGCCGGGGCATTCCCGAGGAGCGCCTGGGCCGCATTTTTGAGCCGTTTTTCACCACCCGGGAGCAGGGGACCGGTCTCGGACTGAGCGCGGTCTGGCGGATCGTGGAGTCCATGGGGGGCCAGGTTTCGGTCCAGAGCCGGGTGGAAGAGGGCACTACCTTTACGATCAAGCTTCCCCGCCAGTCCGCACGGCCAGAAGGGGTCCAGGGGTCATGACCGATTCGATTTTAGTGGTGGACGACGAGCTGAGCATGCGCGAGTTTTTGCAGATCATGCTCCAGAAGCAGGGCTATCAGGTGGCCACGGCCAGCCAGGGGGAAGAGGCGCTCGCGCTTTTGGACCGGAAGAATTTTGACCTGGTGATCTGCGACATCCTGATGCCCCGGGTGGACGGCATGCAGGTGCTGCGCCAGGTCAAGGAAGCCGACCCCGATGCCCAGGTGGTCATGATCACCGCCTTCGCCTCCACCGAGAGCGCGGTCGAGGCCATGAAGCTCGGCGCCTACGACTACATCACCAAGCCCTTCAAGGTGGACGAGATCAAGCTGGTGATTGCCAAAGCCCTGGAGCGTTCACGTCTGGTCCGGGAAAACGTCCGGCTCCGCCAGGAGCTGAAGGTCCGTTACTCCTTCGAGAACCTGATCGGCGCCTCGCCGCCCATGCTCGAGGTTTACGAACTGATCCGCCAGGTGGCGCCCACCCGCTCCAACATCCTCATCTCCGGCGAGTCCGGCACCGGCAAGGAGCTGGTCGCCAAGGCCATCCACTTCCTGAGCCCGCGCAAGGAAAAACCCTTCATCACCGTCAATTGCGGGGCCATTCCCGGCGAGCTGATGGAGAGCGAGCTCTTCGGCCACAAAAAGGGCGCCTTCACCGGCGCCTACCAGCACAAGAAAGGCCTGTTCGAAATCGCCGACCAGGGCACCGTCTTCCTGGACGAGATCGGCGAGCTCCCGCCTCCCATCCAGGTCAAGCTGCTCCGGGCCATCCAGGACAAAATTTTCAAGGCGGTGGGAGGCCTGGAAGACGTGTCGGTGGACGTGCGGGTAATCGCCGCCACTAATCGCGACCTGGAAGAAGCCGTGTCCCATGGCCACTTCCGCGAAGACCTCTATTATCGGCTCAACGTCATTAGCTTGCGGGTTCCCCCTCTGCGCGAGCGCAAGGAAGATATCCCGCTCCTCGCCCAGCACTTTCTCGACCAATACAGCAAGGAACTGGGCAAGTCGGTGAAAAAAATTTCCCGCGAGACCGAGGCGTTGCTCCAAGCCTACAATTACCCGGGCAACGTCCGCGAGCTGGAAAACATCATCGAACGCGCGGTCGCCCTGGAAAAGAGCGATGCCATCCTGCCCGAAACCCTTCCCGAGTTCCTCCGCCATCCCCCGGAAAGCCCGGCCGCTCTCGCCGAGGTCGGCTTTCCCGAGCAGGGCCTCAGCCTGGATGTCACCATGGAAGACATCGAGCGCCGTTTGCTCACCGAGGCGCTCCGCCGCACCGGCGGCGTCAAGAAAGACGCGGCGGAGCTACTCGGCATCTCCTTCCGCTCCTTCCGCTACCGTCTGGCCAAACTGGGCCTCGCCAGCGCGGAAGAAGAGTGAGAATGGGGTCAAGTCTTTAGGGCCTGTTGCCCAAATCTTCAGCCCCAACGGGGCGTCAGAAGAGGGTAAGGGGTCAGTGCTAAATTTTAAACTTAAGGAAATCCCTTTCCTCTTATCGGAAGACAGATCCGCTTGCGATTCCCCAACCCGCGGTTTCGCTCCTTGCCCTTAAATTTAAAGTTTAGCACTGACCCCAAATGGACAGACGCCGAGCCGCAGACATGACGCTGGTCTCAGACCTGGCGCCCGAAGCCTCCTTGCCCGGGACAGGCCCGGATGCAAATCCCGCAAATCCGCTGACCGATTCCTTGAATCCGCTCGAACTGTTTGACCTTCTCAAAACAGGCCGGCCGGCCAAAGTCCTGCGGGCCTTCATGAATGGCGTTTACCGGGCATACCGCGACGCAAGCCCGGCACTCGCCGCAGCCGGTCACTTCCTCCAAGCCCGCGCTACTCCCCGCAACCGGTAAGTCAGTGAGCACCGTGACCAGTCGCACCTGGGCGCCATGCCGCCGGGTCACCAGGAGGTTGTTGCGGCCGAACCAGCCGAGTTTCAGGTGCACGGCCACTTGCCGGTGGGAAAGGTGCGCGAGGAGTTCTTTCCAGTCCAGGAGTTGGCTGGCCGGGACCGGGATCGCCCGGCTGCCCCGGCCCTCCAGCGCCAGGGCCAGCTTGAGCGCCGTCCGGTCGAGCAGGTTATTCACCTGGCGGTAGAGGTGCTTGTAAAGCAGGGTCGGCTGGTCCTCGATCTCCTCCAGCACTTCCCGCACCAGCGGGTAGGCCAGGACCACTGCGTAATCGAGGCCGGCGAGGTCATGGAACCGGGCCATGCAAAAGTCGTGCTTGATCCCGGTGATGTCGCCCGCCGCGAAGAGGAACGGCCCCTCCGCCCGGAGCCAATCACCAAGCCATCTGGAATCTTCCGTCATCGGGACAAATGATTTTCAATCCCCAATCCAAAATCGAAAATCTAAAATCCAAAATCGGATATTAACCCAGCCCTCCATTCTCCAGGGCCTCCCGCAATTCCTCCCGGGTAACCGTCGAAGTGCCCAGTTTGCCGACCACGATCCCGGCCGCCAGGTTGGCGGTCCGGGTGGCATCGAACAGGCTCATCCCCGCGGCAAGAGCCAGGGTAAAGGTGGCGATCACCGTGTCGCCGGCCCCGGTCACGTCAAACACTTCCCGCGCCTCGGCCGGAATATGCCGGCTCACCTTTTCCCCTTTCTCGAACAGGCTGATCCCTTCCTCCCCGCGCGTGATCAGCACCGCCCGGGCCTCAAGCCGCTTCAGCAGCTCCCAGCCCGCCCGCTCCAGGCTGGCGCCGTCCTCCAACTCCATCCCCAGCGCCTCTCCCGCTTCCGCATGGTTGGGCGTGATCACCGTCGCGCCCCGGAAGCAGTCCAGGTTCTTCACTTTCGGGTCCACCACCACCGGCCGTTCGCCCGCCAGCCCGATCACTTCCTGCATCAGCCCGCGGCTGATCACGCCCTTGGCATAGTCGGAGACAATCAAAGCATGAGAGCCCGCGAGTTCCTTGCCCAATTCTCGGACCAAGGCCTGCCGCGAAGCTTCCGCGATCGGCCTCTTCTCCTCATGGTCAAAGCGGACCACCTGCTGGTGATGCGCGATAATCCGGGTCTTGACCGAAGTGGGCCGGCCCGGCTCCATCACCACGCCGCAACGGTCCACCCCGGCCCGGTCCAACTCGGCCAGGATGGCACGGCCGGCCTCGTCGTCGCCCACCACGCCGGCCAGGCCGGCCTGGGCCTCCAGGGCCCGCAGGTTGTGGACGACATTGGCGGCTCCGCCCAGCATGGCGGTCTGCCGCTGCACTTCCACCACCGGCACCGGCGCTTCGGGGGAAATCCGCTTCACTCTTCCCCAGATGAAAATGTCCTGCATGATGTCGCCGAGGACCAGCACCCGCACGCCGGGAAATTTTTCCAGGAACGGGATCAGGTGCGCCAGAGATTGATGATGCGCTTTGACCAAGAATTCTTCTCCTTGAATAAAACGGAGTCCGGATAAGTAATTTCAACCTCGCCCGATATTATACCCTGGAGGAAATGATTTTTCTAGCAGGTCGTGCTGGCGCGGATCGTTTCCCGCGCCGCCGGCGAGAGGTAAATCGCCTCCAGGTCAAACTGGCGGAGCGCCTGGGCCAGGAACTGGACCCGCTCGGGCAAGGGCAGGCCGGCATGGAGCAGGAGCACCGGCCGGCCCTTGAGCCGCACCAGTCCGCTTTTGGCGGGCGGGTCCTGGTCTTCCAGGTTCCGCACCCGCACCTCCAGGCCGACTTGCTCGGCCGCGGCCCAAAGCTCCGCATACAGCGCCTGCGTTTCCATGCTTGCCTCTATCTTCCTTTTTCCGGTTTTTCCTGTCAATGGCGCGCTGGCGTTGGCTTTGGCCCAAGGCAGGGTTTGCTTTAAGTTCAAGTTTGAAGAGGGTATGTCGTATATCGTATGTTGGGTTAAATCCTCAAGCCGCAGGCCTTCTTTTAGCTCTTTTCCCTACCTACAACCTGCGACCTACGACCTACTGCCCAATTCGTTCACGTTCAGGTTCACGTTCAAGTTCAAGGATATCTTCAGCCTCAGGCCTCAAGCCTCTCGCCTCCTGCCTTCTTCAAGTTGACTAGGGGCTAAATTATTGTTAGGTTTAGCCGATCTTAAAGGACGTGAGAGTCGTTGCGGAACAAGTCGAGCAAACGATGGATGAGCGGCGGGAAGCGCTGATTAAACTGCTGAAGGACCCGAATGCCGAGGTTCGCCAGAGCGCTGCCGACGCCCTGGAACGCCTGGAAGGGCTGGCCAACCTGGAGGCCCTGCTCGAGCACTACCGCTCGGGCGACAAGGTCCAGCGCTTGCGCGCGATCTATGCCTTTGGCAAGTTGGGCTCGGAAGAGTGCCTGCCGCCCCTGATTCACGCCTTACAAGATGAGGCGGAGGACATCCGGGCGGCCGCGGTGCGGGTCCTGGGAGAAATGGGCGACTCGAGTATCCTCCCGGCCCTGATCCTGCGCTTGCAAGACCCGAGCCTGACCATCCAGACCATGGCGGTCGAGGCCCTGGGAAACTTCCGCCACCGGCAGATCATCCCCCAACTGCTTCCGCTCTTGAACCGGGGGAACAAATACCTGGTCCTGGCCGCCCTGCGCACCTTGGGCAAGCTCAATGCCCGCGAGGCCATGCCCCGAATCCTCGAGCTCCTGGCCAGCGACGATTCCGATCTCCGCAAGACCGCGGCCCAGGTCCTGGGCCAGATCCAGGGCTGAAGATTCTCTCGCCAAGGCGAGAGACAGTGCACAGTAATCAGTGCACGGTGCACAGTCAAAACTCATCCCCTGTGCTCTCTGTGTTCTCCGTGTTTAAATTTTATCTTCTCTTCACATCACCGGAACGCGCGGTGCGCGACCAGGTGCCGCCTCACCCGCGCTAACACCACCCGGTGCCCGATCCCCGGCTCCTCCCTTACCCGAAGGTCTCCGCGCTCCATCACCACCTCCGGCTCGATCAAATCTTCCTCCCAGTAACGCTCGCTCGGCGAGATGTCTCCCGGCAAGGTAAAGTGAGGCAGAGTATTGAGCGCGAGGTTGTGCGCCCGCCCAATCCCGCTTTCCAACATGCCTCCGCACCAGGCCGGGACCCGGTGCCGCCGGCAAAGGTCATGCAGCGCCTTGGCCGCGAGCAGTCCGCCCACCCGGCCGAACTTGACGTTGATGATCCGGCCGGCCCGAAGCGCGAGCGCGGCTCGGGCATGGTCCAGGTCCACCATGCCCTCGTCCAGGCAGATGGGGGTGGAAAGTTGTTTTTGCAGTTGGGCATGGCCGAGGAAGTCAAAAGGGGCCAAGGGCTGCTCGATCATCATGAGCTGAAAGCGGTCGAGCTTTTTCAGCCGGCTGGCATCGCACAGGCGATAGGCGGAGTTGGCGTCAGCCATGAGCAGGATCGGACCGAAGCGCCGGCGGATGGCCGCGATCACGGCCAGGTCCCGGCCCGGCTTGATCTTCACCTTGATCCGGAGATAGCCGCGCTCGAGCGCCGCCGCGATCCGGTCGAGGATCTGGCCGGTCCTGGGCTCGATGCCCAGGCTGATGCCGGTGGGAATCCGGGTGCGGGCGCCGCCCAGAAAGCGGAAGAGCGGGAGCTTCCGGCTTTGGCAGTAAAGGTCGAGGAAGGCGCATTCCAGCCCGGCGCGGGCGAAGTGGAAGCCGGTGATATCGGCATAGGCTTTCACAAAAGCTTTCGGCTCCGTGAACCTGCGGCCGAGGACCCGGGGCAGGAAATAGCGTTCGAGCGCGAGCGCCGAGACCGCCGCGGTCTCGTAGGTGTAGTCCGGGAACTCGACCCCGGCCGCCTCGCCCCAGCCTTCCAGACCCGCGCCGGCCAAGCGGATGAGCAAAGTCTCCCGATGGGTCTGCCGGCCGTAGCTGGTCTCGAACCCGAACTTGAGCGGCAAGCGCACGAGATAGAGGTCCGCCCGTTCCATCTTCATGGCGCCTTCAGATTATCACGTCGCGGGATCGGATGCTATACTGGACTCATTCTCAGCAGGAGGAGAGACGGTGAAAGAAATCGAGCTCCAGCTTGATTTGTTGGACGACTCCGACCGGAGTTTTGCCTTTTCCTGCGGGCGCGATGCCTCCGCCCTCATGCGCTCGTTGCAAGCCGCGGGACAACTGATGCCGATAGCGGTGCGGGAAAGGGCAGGGGGGGACCAGCTCGTCCACGGCTGGCAACGCGCCGCCTGCTTGCGCGCGCTCGGAGCAGACTCGGTCAAGGCCCGGGTCTTCTCCGCCGATGAGCTCCCGGACCGCTCGGCCTTTGACCTCTACTTCTGGGACAACGCCGCGACCCGGAGCTTTAACTTCATCGAGGCCGGCCACATCGTCCTCTTTCTCCACGAGCGGCTCAAGCTCGCCGACTCCGAGATCATCGCGCGCTACCTGCCCGCGCTCGGCCTCACGCCGGCCCGCAAAATCCTGGGCTGGCTTCTTGACCTGCAAAAGCTGGAGCCGCCCTGGCAAGAGCTGATCGCTTCCACCAGCATTCCCCTGGGCCAGGTCCAGGTCTTGCTGGGCTTCACCGCTGATGATCGCCAGACCCTCTGGCCGCTTTTGGCCGAGCTCCGGCCCGGCTCCAACAAGCTCCGCGAGATGCTCGCCTTGCTCCAGGAGATCGCTTCCCGCGACCGCCTGCCGGTGACGGAGTTGCTGGGCAACTCCTCGATCACCGAAGTTCTCAACCGCTCCCAACTTTCTCGCCCGCAGAAAGTGGAGGTCTTGCTCGCCGCGCTCCGCCGGCTGCGCAACCCCCGGCTCTTTCAGGCCCGGCGCCGCTTCGACCAGGCCGTGGCGCGCCTCTCCCTGCCCGACGGCGTCCGCCTTTCCCCGGCCAGCGACTTTGAGGACTCAACGGTCGCGCTGCAGTTCCGCTTTGCCTCGCCCGAGCAACTTCGCCTCGCCGCAGAGAAGCTGCTCGCCGCCGCCGCTTCCGATAACCTGAGGAAGCTTTTCGAGCCAGGTTGAGATGAACTTCGAGCGTGTCTTGATAACCCCTGAAGCCGAGCGGCATGCGCGCGCCCAACATTTGCTGGCGGGGTGGCCCGATCTTCCGGTCGAGAAAGTCTCCGGTATCCCCGAAGTGCAAGACTGGCTGAAAAGAAATTATCCGGACCCGATCGGCCAGGGCAAGCGCACGCTTTTGCTCGATGTTTATTCAGGCGAGTTTCTGAAACCCTGCCCCTGCACCCAGAGCCACATCAACTGCGGCTACTGGATCCTCAACCCGGTGCTCGGCTGTCCCTTTGACTGCTCCTATTGCGTGCTCCAGGAATACCTGGGCCCTTCGCCCATCACCGTGCGCCTCAACTGGGAGGATATGTTGTCCGAGGTTTCCGATTATCTCACTAATCGTAGGGCACGATCCAGCCTTCGTAGCCGAAGCTACTTCGGCGGAGGAGGCTTGGATTCGTGCCCTGACCTGCCCTTTCGTATCGGCACCGGCGAGCTTTCCGACAGCCTGGCCCTGGAACCCTGGCTGGGCCTGGCCCCGGCGCTGATTAACTTTTTTGCCGGGCAGGAAGGCGCGGTCTTCGAGCTCAAGACCAAGAGCGACCGGGTGGAATGCCTGGAGGGATTGGACCACCAGGGGAAAACCGTGGTGAGCTGGTCCGTGAACCCGGAGGAGATGATCGCAAGGGAAGAGCAGGGCGCGGCCACGCTGGAGGCGCGCTTGCAGGCGGCCAAGAGAGTAGCCGGCTGGGGCTATAAGGTCGGATTCCATTTCGACCCGATCCTGGATGAGCCGGGAGCGGGAGAGGCTTATGAAGAAGTGGTTAAAAAAATATTCGCAACGGTAGCCCCGGAGCAAGTGGCCTGGACCAGCCTGGGCGCGCTCCGCTTTAACCCCCGGCTGGCCCCCATCGTCCGCGAGCGCTTTTCCAACTCCCGCATCCTGCTCGGAGAGTTCATCACCGGGCTCGACGGCAAGCTCCGCTATCCCCGCTTCATCCGCCAACCCCTCCTCCGCCGCGTGTCCAGCGCTATCCGCCAAGCCGCGCCCCAAGCTTGGCTCTACCTCTGCATGGAAACTGAAAGCGTTTGCCAGGAAGTTCTTTCGTTAAGTGTTATGTAACGATCTAACCCTATCACCTCGAAAAATATTATAAACTTGCGCGGGCATGATTCGAATGTGCTAAAATAGACCGAATGAATAACTTTGATGCCAACAACGACGTTCGATCGGAGAATATCTCCCGCGAGTTTGCCCAACGGCTCCGGGAGCAACTGGGGGATCGAATCGAGCAGGTGATCCTCTACGGTTCCCGGGCGCGGGGCGAGGCGGAAGCGGATTCGGATTTTGATTTTCTGGTGGTGGTGGACCGTTTCAGCGAAGCTTTGGAAAATCAAGTCTTGGATCTGGCCTACCAGATGCTGGACCAATATGGGGCGGTGGTTTCGGCGATTGTGGTTCAGGCGGATCATTTCCAAAATCGCCTTTGGGAACCGCTGTACGTTAACGCTCGGCGAGAGGGAATTTCATTGTGAATCCAGCGGCTGAACTCAATGCTCAGCTCAATAGAATCCTGGAACGAGCGCGGTCGGATCTGGCTTTGGCCAGGCTGGCGCTGGAAAATAAATTTTATAATGGTGCTTCTTCCCGGGCTTATTACGCGGTCTTCCATGCCCTCAAGGCTCTCCTTTTAAGCCGAAAACAGACCCTTTCCAAGCATTCTGCCGTCCTTTCCGCCTTTCATCAGGATTTTATCAAGCCGGGCCTTTTCCCAGAAACCTTTGGCAAAATCGTAGATCGTCTCTTCAATGACCGGATGTTGGGCGATTATTCCTATGACCGCGAGATCTCCGCGAGCCAAGCCAAGGATGATCTTGAAGCCGCAGAGTTAGTTATTCAGGCAATCGAAAGCTATTTACGAAAACCGTAAAGCCTCCACCCCCAATCCTTGCTTTATCCCGGAAATCATCATCCGCATTTTGGCCAGCGCTCTCCGCCAAACCGTTCCCAAAACTTGGCCCTACCTCTGCATGGAAACCCAGCCCGTCTGGCACCAGGCCTTCCGTTAAGTGTTATGTAACGATCTGACCCCGCATCTCGGCGGTTCGCGCAGAAGTATCGGAAGGCGGTGGCCTGCCTACGCCAAGACCTCGACTCCCTCCTCGAACTCCTGAGCTTCCCGCCCGAGTGGCGCCAGGAAATCCGCACCACCAACGCAATCGAGAGACTCTTTCGGGAGGTGAGAAGGAGGACTCGACCGATGGGGGTGTTTAGCGATCGAACCAACGGGGAAAGGATCCTTGATGCCGTGTTAAATTAGAAAAACCACAAACAAGGAGTGGCCCCTATTTTATTGTGGACACAAAATTCTTGACATTACCTCGGCTCCGGGCCGGTTATCGGGTTCTCCAGCGTCCGCCGGTAAAAAATGGCGTTTTGCGGACAGGCCTGCACGCAGTCCAGACAAGCGTTGCAGGCGTGGTAATTGATTTTCGTCTCGCTCGCTTGGGATACTGCCCAGGCCGGACAAACCGAGGCGCAAGTGCCGCAGGCTTGGCAAGCCGACGAGTTTATTCGCACCGCCCACCCGATTCTTGATTTTTGCCCGAGCGAATGAAAAAGCCCCATGAGCGCGCCGGCCGGGCAAAGCAAATTGCACCAGCCGCGGCCGCCCCTGGTGAAAAGTCCCAGGACGAAAAGCCACAAACCCAAGGTCAGGATGGAAAAAGACCACCAATGGCGCAACCCCTGAAAATCGCCGAACCCGGCATTGACCAGGCCCTGCATCATGGAAAAATTGCAAAAGGCGCAGCTCAGACGGGCGTTGAAAAAGAGAGCGATAACCATGCCCGCCAGGACCCCGTAACGAATCGGAGACGGGTTGATTTTGCCGGAGAGGCGGATTTGCCACCGGGCGGGAAGCAAGCGGCTGAGATACTCGGTAAACATGCCGGGAGGACACATCCATCCGCAAAACAGGGGGCCCAGAACGAATGCCAGGCCGGGCAGCGCAACCAGGACGATGAGATAAAGCGGCTGGTCCCACAGGGTCCGATACATCCACGGCTGGGCGATCCATTCAATGGGCATCCGGAGGCAAATCCGGTGGGCGTCGGCCGCCAGCGGATTATGCGTGAGATGGATCAGCAGCCGGGTCAGCAGGGCAAACGGCGCATAAAAGAGGACCAGGCCGGCCAGGAAAAAAACAAACCTCTTGACGAGATGGCGGCGCATCAGTTCACTGCTCCAGAAGTACTCGGCTGAACCCGAGAGTTGAGCAGGGTGATCGGTAAAAAGGCGAGCAATCGGTCCGTGCCCGCGTCGAATATCTTCAATCCGCCCTGGCAAACCTGATTCCGGTTCCGTCTCTCGACCGGGATCCGAAAGTGCCAATCCATGTTGAAGGTTTTGCCGGGCGGGATCTCACGGGTGGAAGCATGGCGGTTTTTGTCCCATTCCCGCTCAAAGGTATCCCAGGCCACGGGCATGCCGCACATGTCCAGTTCGAGCCCGATTTTTCGTGGCGCGACACCCACGTTGCGGAGCCAGTGGGTGCCGATGGTAACGTCCCACGGCTGCAGGATTCGCTTGAGAAATCCCTGCCGGCCGATGTCCACCCGCACTTCGCCCTCCCGTCCCCAGACCAGGTGGCCTCCGGGGGGATAACCGGTCCATTTTTCCGCGGGCAATCGGGTCCAAGGTCCGCCTAGTTCTTCGCGGCTCAGCACTTTCTCGTTGCCTTGAGTTGGAAAATTGACGTTGAAATGGACGCACTCCGACGTCTGCACCAGCCGCATGGCCCACCATCCGGCCAGAACCGTGGCCAAGCAAGAAGCGATAAAAAGGATCCAGGATTTTTTGCCGGACATGGTTTTTCTGCTCCCCAAGGGGTGGACCGATTTCAGGAAAAGTTCGAGGTAGACGAGGTCGAAGCTTTTCTCTTCAATTCCTTCTCCCGTTCCCGGCGCCTGGATTCGGTCAAATCCCCTCTTTTCCCGCCTGGGCTCATTTTAAATACCCGAGAACGGAAAGGCAAGGATTGAGCGCGGCAGAAAACGCGGCTATTGACAATCCCGGAATCGCGATTAACCTCGCGGGTAAGCAAGGCAAATCGTGCCGTTTTAACACCCTGCAAGGAGGTTCAGCCATAATCCCTTAAACCCGGCCCGGGCCTTTTTTAGGAAGACAGGCTCGAATTAAAAGGGGCGGGTTGGAATTCCGCCCGTGGTTCTTTCCCGCTTGAAGCTCAGGCCACTTTGCGGACCGCGGCGGCGCACACTTTCAGCTCCGGGATCTTGGCCGTCGGGTCGAGCGCGTCGTTGGTGAGCATGTTGGCCGGCGCGGCCGCGAAGTGGAAGGGCATGAAGATGGTGCCTTTAGGGACTTTCTCGGTGACCAGCGCGATCGCCTCCACCTTGCCTCGCCGCGAGGCCACTTCCACCTTCTCGCCGTCCATGATCTCCAGGCCGGCGGCATCCTCGGGATTGATCTCCACGCTGCCGCCCGGACACAGCTCTTCCAGGCCTTCCACCCGGCCGGTCATGGTCGAGGTGTGGAAGTGGTAAAGCTGCCGGCCGGTGGTGAGGAGCAGCGGATACTTCTTGTCCGGCAGCTCGGCTGACTCAAGGAAGGGCGTGGGATGGAACTTGCCCTTGCCCCGGGTGAACTTGTCCTGATGCAGGAACTTGGTGCCCGGGTGCGAGGTATCCGGGCAAGGCCATTGGATGCCCTTTTTTTCGATCCGGTACCAGGTGATGCCGGCGTATTGCGGCACCAACTGGTTGATCTCTTCCAGGATCTGCCTGGGACTGTCATACTTCATGGCATAGCCCATACGGTTCGAGAGATCCTGGATGATCTGCCAATCCTGCCGGGCCTGGCCGGGAAGAGTCAGTGCCTGGCGCACGCGGCCGACGCGGCGCTCGGTGTTGGTGAAGGTGCCGTCCTTCTCGGCAAAACTCGCGCCGGGCAGGACCACGTCGGCGAACTGTGCGGTCTCGGTCAGGAAGATGTCCTGCACCACCAGGAACTCGCATTGGTCCAGGGCGTGGCGGGTGTGGTTGAGGTTGGGGTCGGACAGCGCCGGGTTCTCGCCCATGATGAAGAGCGCCTTGATCTCGCCTTTTTCCGCGGCGTTCAGCATTTCAATCATGGTCAGCCCCGGCTTCTCCGGGAGTTTTACGCCCCAGGCCTCTTCAAAAACTTTGCGCGCCGCCTCGTCGGTCACCGGCTTGTAGCCCGGAAGCACGTTCGGCAGCCCGCCCATGTCGCACGCGCCCTGCACGTTGTTCTGGCCGCGCAAGGGGTTCACGCCCGCGCCTTCCTTGCCCAGGTTGCCGGTGAGCATGGCCAGGTTGCAAAGCGCCTTCACGTTGTCCGTGCCGTGCGAGTGCTGGGTGATGCCCATGGCATAGACGATGGAAGCGCGGTCCGCTTGCGCGAACATCCGGCCGGCCTGGCGGATGTTCTCGGCCGGCACGCCGGTGATTTTCTCCGCCCGCTCCGGGGTCATCTCCTTGATGGCCGGAAGCGCGTCTTCCAGGCCCTCGGTGCGCTCGGCGATGAAATTCTTGTCCTCCAGGCCCTCGGCCAGGATCACGTTCATCATGGCGTTGATCAGCGCCACGTCGGTGCCCGAGCGCTGGCGCAGGTGCAGCTTGGCCACCTGGGTGATATCAATCCGGCGGGGGTCGGCCACGATGATTTTTGCGCCGTGAAACAAGGCGGCTCGCCGGAGCTTAAGCCCGATGATGGGATGGGCCTCGGTGGTGTTCGAGCCGATGATGAAGACGGTGTCCGCGGTCTCGAACTCGGAAATGGAATTGGTCATCGCCCCACTGCCAAAACTTGCGGCCAGACCGGCCACGGTGGAGCTGTGTCAAAGCCGGGCGCAGTGGTCTATATGGGGTGATCCTGCCCCGGCGCGGATGAATTTCTGGAAGAGGTAATTTTCCTCGTTGGTGGCCTTGGCCGAGCACAGCCCGGCGATAGCCTGGCCGCCGTGCTTCTTCTTGATCTCCTTGAACCGGCTCGCCACCAGGTCCAGCGCCTCATCCCAGGTGGCCTCCACCAACTGGCCGTTCTTCTTGATCAGCGGGGTCTTGAGCCGGTCTTCGGAGCTGGCGAAGTCCAGGCCGAAGCGGCCCTTGACGCAGAGGCTGCCCGAGTTGACCGGGTAGGTGAGGTCGCCCAGAACTTTGACGATCCGGTTCTGGCGAATGCCCAGGACCATTTGACAGCCGACGCCGCAGTAAGGGCAGATGGTCTTCACTTCCTTTCCGGGCAGAATGGCCTCGCCCCGCACGTAGAGCGCGCCGGTGGGGCAGTGGTCCACGCACTCGCCGCAGGACTCGCAGATCGAGTCGGCGATGGGCAGCCCGGCAAAGGGCGAGATGAACGCTTCGTAACCCCGCTTGGCCATGTCAATCGCGCCCAGACCCCGGACCTCGGAGCAGACGCGGACACAGCGGGCGCAGAGGATGCACTTCTTGAAGTCGCGGACAAAGAAGGGGTTGCTCTCGTCGTTGGCAAGGGCGCGTTCGCTCCGGCGCAGGCGGCTTTGATCCACTCCCAGGAAGGCCGCGGCCTTTTGCAGGTCGCAGCGCTGGTTAAGCGAGCAGGTGAGGCATTCGAGCGGGTGGTCGGCCACCAAAAGTTCCATGGTGATCTTGCGGACCTGGTGCACCTCCGGCGTCTCGGAGCGGACCTTCATGCCCGGCGTGACTTTGGTGGTGCAGGCGGTGGGGAGACCCCGCATACCCTCGATCTCGACCACGCAGAGCCGGCAACCGCCATAGGGTTCCAGCTTGGGGTCGTAACAGAGGTTGGGGATGTAGATCCCCGCGGCAAGCGTCGCTTCCAGCACCGATTGCCCGGGCTTCGCCGTTACCTCTTGTCCGTCAATCGTAAATTTGATTTCTTCCATCTTTTCTCCTCCACGGCCTAAAGGCCGTGGCTATGATCCGCTTCCGCGGCCGCAGCGCAGTCGCGGCTACCTTTCATCCCCGGCTTAAAAGCCGGGGCTATTGCTATTGCCGGACCACGGCGTCGAACTTGCACATCTCGTAGCAGATGCCGCACTTGATGCAGAGTGCGGTATCAATCACATGAGGCTTTTTCTTTTCGCCGCTGATCGCCTGTTGGGGGCAGTTGGTGGCACAGACGCGGCAGCCGTTGCAGGTCTCGGCATTGATCGAGTAGGTGATCAACGCCTTGCACACGCCGGCGAAGCAGCGCTGGTCCTGAATATGTTGTTCATACTCGTGGCGGTAGTGCTGGATCGTGGTCAGCACCGGGTTGGGCGCGGTCCCGCCCAGGGCGCAGAGCGAGCCTTTTCGAACCGCGGCGCCGATCTCTTCCAAAAGCTCAATGTCTCCGGGCCGGCCCCGGCCGGCGCAGATGTCGGTCAGGATTTCGTGCATCTGGCGGGTGCCCAGCCGGCAGGGGGCGCACTTGCCGCAGGACTCGTTCTTGGTGAATTCGAGGAAGTAACGGGCCACGTCCACCATGCAGGTGTTCTCGTCCAAGACCACCATGCCGCCCGAGCCCATGATCGAGCCCACGGCGGCGAGCCGCTCGTAGTCCACCGGCAGATCAAAGAGCTCCGCGGGAATGCATCCGCCCGAAGGCCCGCCGGTCTGCACCGCTTTGATCTTCTTGCCGATGGGCGAGCCGCCGCCAATATCAAACACGATTTCTTTCAGGGTAATGCCCATCGGCACCTCGATCAGGCCGGTGCGGTCCACCTTGCCGGCCAGGGCAAAGGTCTTGGTTCCCTTGCTCTTCTCGGTGCCGAAGCCGGCATACCAGGCCCCGCCTTTGGCCAGGATGGGCGGGAGGTTGGCGAGTGTCTCTACGTTGTTGATGGTGGTGGGCTTGCCGAATAAACCCTGGTTGGCGGGGAAAGGCGGCCGGGTCCGGGGCATGCCCCGTCTTCCTTCAATCGAGGCCATGAGCGCGGTCTCTTCGCCGCAGACAAAGGCGCCGGCGCCCATCTTGATCTTGAGGTGTAAATTAAACCCTGAACCGAGAATGTTGTCGCCAAGCAGATTGTGCTCGGTGGCTTGGCGGATGGCCAGGTCCAGCCGCTCCAGCGCGAGCGGATACTCGGCCCGGCAGTAAATATAGCCGTGCTCAGCGCCGATGGCATAGGCGGCCAGGGCCATGCCCTCGAGGACCGAATGCGGATCGCTCTCCAAGACCGAGCGGTCCATGAAGGCGCCCGGGTCCCCTTCGTCGGCATTGCAAATCAAGTATTTGGGTGTGCCGGTGGCCTTGCGGCAGAACTCCCATTTCTGGCCGGTGGGAAAACCCGCCCCCCCGCGGCCGCGCAGACCCGAGGTCTTGACCTCGGCGATCACCTCGTCCGGGGACAGAGACAAGGCCCGCTTCAGGCCGACATACCCGTCGTGGGCCAGGTAATGATCGAGGTTGGTAGGGTCAATGATCCCGCAGTTGCGGAGTGCAGTGCGCTGTTGGCCTTTGACCATGGGCAGGTCGGTGAAGGCGGGGGTTCCGTTCCGGGCCGGGCCCATCACCGCCAAAGCCGAATCACCGACGATTTTGCCGTGGACCAGATAGTCCTCTCCGATCTTTTTCATCTTGGCCGGAGTGAGCTTGGCAAAGAGCACCCCGGGCCGGCCGGGCAGAATGATCTCGGCCATCGGCTCCGCGTAACAGAGGCCCAGGCAGCCGACTTCGCTGAACTGGGCCTGGATTTTGTTCTTGGCGAGCTCTTCCTGGAAGGCCTGGAGCAGTTCCTGGCCGCCGGCGGCGCGGCCGCAGGTAGCCATCCCCATCCGGATCAGGGGGATTTGGGGGGAAACCACTTCTTGCCAGGCTTTTTTAGCCCGGGCCTGCAATTGTTCGAACCTCATTTCACCCCCTCCACAATCTTCTCGGCCTTCTTGATGGTGACCCGGCCGTGGACCTTGCCGTCCAGCACCATGACCGGCGCCAGGGCGCAGGAGCCGAAGCAGGCCACCCGCTCCAGGCTGAAGAGGAGGTCGGAGGTGGTGCCGCCGGGCGGAATGCCGAGCTTGCTCGAGAGCTGATCCATGATCGCCTGGCTTCCCCGCACGTGGCAGGCGGTGCCCTGGCAGACCTTGACCCGGTGTTTGCCCTGGGGCGTCATATAGAACTGGGCATAGAAGGTCGCCACGCCATAAACGATGCTGGAAGGCACATGCAGGTATTCGGCGATGGCGGCCATGGAGTCCTCCGTCAGCCACCCGTGCTGGTCTTGCACCACCTGGAGCAGGGGGATGAGGTTGCTCCGCTCGGCCGGGTATTTTTCAAGCAAGGCCCGGAGCGAAGGATCCACTTTGGGCCGCATTTGGCTCGGCCGGGCCTTCCGGCCCCTGGAGGCAAACGGGTCCTTTTTCGCTTTTTTGCTCATTATGATTCCACCCCTGAAGTTTGCTTCCTTGTGGGATGATTCAGGCTGGTAAACGTAAATTTGCTTACTGCTGACAAGGGTCTGAAACCGCTAAGTAAATAATGGAGCGTTGAGATTATTTCCAGGCTAATCTATTTATTAACCTAGCATCTAATCTTGGAAGCTGTCAAGTGAAAAAAACTCTCCAGGGGAAAGGCTTAACTACTCAAGGCTTCCACCAACTCCGCCAGAAGCCTGACCCCAAAGTGAAAGCCGGCCACTGGAATCCGCTCGTTGTGGCCGTGGAAAAGCGACTTGAAATTATCTTCGGGGTTGAGCTTCATTGGCGAGAAGCCAAAGCACTTGACGCCCAGCTTGGAGTAATGGGTGGCGTCGGTGAATCCCGGCACCATGTTGGGCACCACCACCGCGCCGGGATCGTGCTTGTCCACCAATTTCGCAATCTGGTCCAGGATCGGGTCGTTGGGGTCTGCGGTCGTAGGCTTAAGCTCGTTCAGCACCTCGACCTGCAGGTCCGGGCCGATGATTTCGCGCAACTCGGCCAGGAAGCTCTCTTTGGTTTGGCCGGGCAGGAGCCGGCCGTCCACCTCGGCCACGGCGATGGAAGGAACGACGTTGGTTTTTTCTCCGGCGCGAAGCACGGTCGGGTTAGCGGTATTGCGGAGCATGGCCCAGAAGGTAGCGGCCAGGCCTGGGTCCGGGAAAAGTTTTTCCAGGATGAAACTGCTCAGGCTGGGCTTGAGTAAAAGCTTCAGCACCAGGCTGTTGGGAAAGGGCTGGTTTTGGGAGAGCCGTTTCAAAAAGGTCTCAACCACCGGGGTATTGTGTTGAGGGAGTTTGATGTGCCCCAGTTTTCTCAAGGCGCGAGCCAGTTTGATGGGCGCGGATTCCGGGTTGGGGATGGAGCCGTGGCCCGGCTCGCCGGTCGCGGTGATCCGCACCCAGCAGATGCCTTTCTCCGCCACCTGCACCGGGTAAAAGGTCTTGCCGGCCATGCTCATGCTGAAGCCGCCCATCTCGCCCAGCCCATACTCGGCCTTGAGCTGGTCCGGGTGATTCGCCACCAGCCAGCCGGCGCCAAAAG
>Ga0299912_10000395_pt1 | contig 37840 bp, 34 predicted proteins | sample RVTome_2_FD_207667 | JGI IMG/M metagenome (GOLD analysis project Ga0299912, IMG submission 207667) | Soil microbial communities from uranium-contaminated site in the Upper Colorado River Basin, Wyoming, United States - RVT95D214 (version 2) ... | reverse complement strand
ACTACAACTCAATCTTTTCAGGACTTGTGCCTTGCAGGAACTCTTCCAACCGCCAGAGAATATAGCTGCTAATATACTTAATTCTAAACAGTTAACCTTAGCCCTGGCTTAGCCGGACAGAAATGACCCGGTATCTTGGTTTTCCGCAAGATTTCTCGGCCCTTTTGCTGAAGCCGTTGCATTTGGATCCATTCGACGAAATGGTTTTCAGCCCAAGGGGGAAGCTCTGGGTGAAAATCTCCGGCACCAGGTAAAATCTTTGCATATTCTCCGTGGGAATCGAACACAAGGCGGAAGCCAGGGTGCCGGGATTCGGCCGGAAGACTCTTCAACATGCCGGACCGGAGGCCCCTAATGGAAAGCTCGTCAATCCTCTTGTGAATTTTATAAAATTCAGGGACCCAAGTTCCGGTTTTGGGGTCCATTGATGGAAGAGTTTCGAGCTTTTCTTTAAGAGATTGGATTTCTTTGAGAAGGGATTTCTGTGTTGAAGTGAATGGGGAAAAAACAAGGGGGGATGGAGGAAAATCAGGGGCAGGTTTTTTCATTTTGCCGCCTCCTGTCGCGTTACGGCCCTGGGAAGGGTTCCGGGGAAGGCGGCCAGGAAAACCGCCTTGTCGGGTGCGCACCCTATCCCCGAAATTGTTTTACTCGCCCATTTTAATCACGTTTGACTTAGATTTCGGGGTCAACAGTTCCCCGCTTTTTAAGGCCGCGTCTCTTATGGCACCAGGGGCCAGGTGTGAATACCGTGAGGTTGTCTTGGCGTCCTTATGAGTAAGAAGTTTTTGCACCACCAGCAGGTCCACGCCGGCGCTCACGAGGGTGCTGGCGAAGTGGTGCCGCAGGCCGTGCAAACGAAACCCTTCCGGCAGGTCCGCGGCCTTGCGTATCCGTTGCCAGGGGCCGTTAAAATCTACCCTTTGCTTGCCATCCTTCCCCGGAAAAACGAACGACGAGGTTACTTCTATGGATTTGAGCACGTCCAGGGCCTCTATGCTTACCGGGATATTTTCGGTCTTGCCGCCCTTGGGGTCCCGCAGCGTAACCATCCCGCGCTCAAAGTCCACATCATCCCAGGTCAGCTTGAACATTTCTCCCCGCCGCAGTCCGGTAAGCAGGGCAAACTTGATAAACGCGGCGCTTTCCCGAAAAGGCCAGGTGTCCAGGGTATCCAGCAGCCGGGTTAGTTCTTCATTCGTCAGAAATTCGGTCTTCTGGTTATCAATCCGGGGCATCTCTACCGATTCCATGGGGCTTTTGCCATCATACATCCCAAACTTGTTGCGAGCCAGATTGTAAAGCCGCCTCAGGATAACCAGTTGATGCTTGATGGTTTGCGCAGCAAAGGGCTTGCCGCGCCGATTCAGTCCCTTCTTGAGTTCCGACTTCATCCTCTCAATATCTATGGGCGAGATAGCGTCCAGCGCCTTATTACCGAAGCGAGGTTCAAGGTGCCTGCGGTAATATCTCAGATCGTCTATCCAGGATTTCTTGTGCTCTTTGGCATAAGGTAGATACCTGGCCCAGACTTCGTTAAGGGTGTGAACGGGTTTCTTTTTGTGATTGATTTCAAATTCCCCCCGCACCAGGTCCCCCTTAATGGCCGCCTCTGCTTCTCTGGCCAGAGTGAGGTTATCCACGACGCGGGTAACACGCTGGCCCCTGACAGAAATGCACACGCGATATTTCTTGTCCCGGCCAAAGCTGGCCCCGCACTTGAGACAGGATTTAGCGTCTAATCCCCAACTGGATTTACACTTAGGGCAAAAAATCTGAATCGCCATAACGTCCCCTCCCCTGATGCCGGTGTGCATATAGTGTGCAAGTTTGCATGAAAGGCCGTCCGTAACTTGGAAAAAGCATCATAAACATGATATAGATAATATGCTTATTTTAAAGGAGATTGTCAAGAATTATCTTAAGGCGGGAAAAACAGGAAAAAGATATATTAACGGACTTCTAATCCGTGGGTCGCAGGTTCAAATCCTGCCAGGCGCGCCATTCACGGAGGCGGTGACAGTTTTTCAAATTCCTTCTTTAAGAAGCCTGTTAAATATTTTATCTGCCAAACCTTTGGCATGAGCACAAAGTAATTTTGTTTTCCCCCAGCTAGTGTATTTTATTGAATCTCCTTTGCTAGATAAAAAATGACCATCTCTTTTTTAACGCCGGGGCTCTCTTTCCGGAAAAATTCCTTGACAGGACTTCGAAAGCCTTATTATAAGTAATCATTAAATTAAGGGGATTGGACCCCTTAAGTAGCATCACCCAACCGTAGAACTGAAGGATTAAGCCACGAAGGCGAGCCACCCGAAGGTGGAGTCTTGTGGCTTTTTTTGTTTTTGCCATTAAAGAATGATTTCACAGATTCAGCCCTAAAGAGAAGGCGGCCCCCCCTTGCCAGGAAGAAAGCCGCCCTCTCCAGGACCGCATCAGGAAATCCACGGCCCCTTCTCCTTTTCTACCAGAGGCGGGGCGGGTTGTCAAAACGTTCGGCTTACCGCCGGATAAGGTAAAGGAGAAGGGGGATGTGGGGAAAAGCTTCTTTTAGGTATCTTGCCCTCTTGGGCTTCTGGGCTGCCCTGTTGGTGACGCCGGCCGCCCCGGAAGATCCGCCCCAGGAAACGCCGACCCCGGCGCAGACGGAGAGTACGACAAAAGAGGGGGCCCAGGAGGAAAAGACGGTTAAGGTGGAGCAATTACCGGAGATTGAGGTGCGTTCCTATGCCGAGAAAGCGGCCACCAGCACCGTGGTCACCAAGGAAGACATCAGCCTCGGTCCTTATCAGAACATGCCGGGGTACTTGCAGGAGCAGTCCGGAGTGGACATGACCCGCCGGTCTCTACTGGGAGTGAAATCCAGTCAGATGCGCTTGCGGGGATTCGACGAATCCCGCTACCAAATCTACCTGGACGGCCGCTCCTGGAAGGGCGCCGGGGTGAAAGGCGGCTATTACGTGGATTGGTCCACCATCACCCCCGCCGACCTGGAACGGCTGGAGATCATCCGGGGCCCCCTGTCCGCGGAATACGGCAACACCCTGGGCGGGGTAATCGTCATCAACACCCAAAAGGGGAGCGCCGAGCCCAAGATTTCTTTGGACACCTATTGGGGCAGTTGGGAGACCCAGAACTACCGGCTGTTGCACACAGGCGGCTACGGGCCGGTGCGGTATTCCGTGAGCGGCAATTTCGGCAATAGCGAAGGCTATCTCCGGAATAACTTTGTGCATGATCGCGGCAACTTCAACGCCAGTTTGACTTACAACTTCCCCTGGGGCGCCAGCCTCACCGGCTCGTATCGCTATCTCACCCAGGATACCGGCATGATCGTCTATAACCGGCCCAACTCTTTCTTTTTCCGGAGTAACGAACCCCAGAGTGACGGCGACGTGCTCTATGGCCCGGGCATCACTTTCAAAGGCGGCACCACCGGCGGGGTTAACGGCTTGACCTACGGGGAAAAAAGCCATGTGCTTTCCCAACGTTATGAGCTGGATTTGGAGGTCAAGCAAAAATTCTGGAAGGGGGAGGGGCAATTTCACCTCTTCTATTTTCAGGCGGTGCGGGAGGAATGGTTTTACGCCTTGAACAACCCAGACCGTTTGATCTCCAAAAGGGGAAGTTGGGATGAGGACACCTGGGGCTGGAACTTTAAGGTGCGCCAAAACCCGGGGCCGGTGCGGTTGGGTTTCGGCCTGGAAGGGAATTATTACGGCTACGGCGGCATCGCCTATAACTTTCTCGATCCGGTGTATGTGGCCGCACCCCTGCCCACCGGCACTTCCGGATTAAAGAACGCCCAGAAGCTCCACGGCGGCTTCGTGGACGCGGCCTATCCCTTTCTGAAGTACTTTGAACTCTACCTGGGTTTGCGTTATGACAACTACGACGCCGCGGCCCAATCCCCCACCGTCTTGGGTCTCAGGAGAGACGCCTTGAGCCCCAAGAGCACCTTGACCATTCGCCCCACCGACACCACCACCGCCTATGTATCGGTAAACCACAGCACCCGTTTTCCCACCGCGCCGGAATTCTACTGGTTCTGGGGCGGCTACCATCCCCCCAACCGTGCAGCCGCGCTCTCCCCGGAGTTCGGCATGCAATACGAGGCCGGGATTACCCAGAAGCTGCCCGGGAATTCCCTGGTGCGGGTGAGAAGCTACTATTACGACATCAATGATTATATCCGCACGGTCTTCGGCTTTCGTCCCAGCCGGGTGATTTACAACCTCGACCTGGCCAAGATCAGGGGCGTGGAGGTGGAAGGGGAGGTGGGGCTGCCCTATAACCTGGCAGCCTTCGCCAATTACACCTTCCAGCAGAACAGCACCAGTCCGGACCCTCTAAATGGGAACGTGCGGGAACTCACCGAATTGCCGGACCATAAAGCCAATATCGGCCTGAAATACAAAGCGCCCAACGGCGCGGAAGGCAGGTTTTATGTGCGCCTGGTCTCCAAGCGGGCCATGCCCCAGGTCACGGTGGTGAACAACCAGGTCACCGGTGTCTTATTGCGCCCCATGAAAGGTCTCGCCACCATCAATCTGGAGGGCCGCTATCCCGTGGTCCAATATAGAGGCATGAAAGGCTTTCTCTATTTCGGCGTGGAGAACCTGTTCAGTCAGGTCTATGAAGAGGACGCGGGCTATCCCATGCCCTCTGCCACCATTTACGGCGGCATCCAGCTCCGCTATTAGGGGCGCCGCCACCTCATTCACGAAAGGATGGGAAATGACCAAGTCAAGAACGGTATGGCTGATCCTGGCAATGGGTTTAACCTTCATCTTGGGCATGGCGCCGGGCGCCCGGGCCCATCCCCACCAAGGGATGTTTTACGTGGTCAGCACCGGCCCCGCGGGTCCCGAACTGGCCACTCTGAAGGCCATTGAGACCATGAAAAATGCTGATCTGGTCTTGTGCGAACCGGGGACGGCCCAACGGTTCCAGGCCTATTTGCAGGGGAAAAAGGTGGAGGACCCCTGGAAGGAACTATGGTTCCACCAGGGGAAGGTATGGATGAAGGATTTGTCCAGCTTCACACCGGAGGAACGGCAAGCGGTGCTGGCGGAAAAATCCCGGCAGCGGGATGAATTTGTCAAGCAGATGCAAGTTCTCCTGGGCCAGGGGAAAAAGGTGGCCCTTCTGGACGGCGGCGACCCCACCATTTTCAGCCGGGCCTTCTGGCTCCTGGAAGGGTTGGACGAGCACCAGGTGGAGATTATCCCCGGGGTGGGAGCCTACACTGCTTCCATGGCCGCCTTGAAAAAGGCCGCGACAGGCGGCGGCGCCCGCTTCGTCCTCCAGACCGCGCCCTTTTCCTTTTACGGCAAGACCGACCGGGATGACCTGGCCCAGGCCCTCTCCCGCTTCCCCGGCACCCTGGTTTTTTACATGGGCCTTTCGGAAATCCAAGGCCTGGTGAACACCTTGAAGAAGTATAACCCCGGCGATTTGCCGGTGGCGGTGGTGTATTACGCCGGCTATCCCCAGAAAGAAAAGGTCGTCAAGGGCACTTTGGACACGATCCTGGCCCGGGTCGCCCCGGAAAAAGAGAAATGGATGGGGATGATTATCGTGGGGCGAGCCATTACCGGTCCCAACTTCAGCTTGTCGGATTAATTCCGGCGGCGCTTGCCGGGCTCCAGGATGGACCCGGCAAGGTTCCGCCGCTGGCGGGCTCTGGAGACACTTCCCAGAGCCGTAAGGAGAAAAAGCATGAGGAAAAATTATCTAATATCCTATGCCGCAATCTTATCTTTCCTGTTGTCCGCTTCCTGGGCCCAGGCCCATATGTTTTGGCTCAATGTCAACCACGACACCCCCAAGGCAGGTAAGCCCGTGCAGGTGGAAATCGGCTTTGGGCACAAATTTCCCCAGGGCGAAGAGATCAAGGCGGAGCGCCTGGGCCCCGTCAAGGCCCTGGGTCCGGATGGCCAGGAAGTCACCCTGAAAAAACTCTCCCCGACCACCTATGAATTGGTCCCCGGGGCAGACGGCGTCTATGTGATCTCGGCTCAGTTGGCGCCTGGTTTCGTCACCCGAACTCCCCAGGGGATGAAAATGCAAAGCAAGAAAGGGGTTCCCGACGCCAACTACTGCTTTCGGTTTGACATGGCCGCCAAAACCCTCGTAAACGTCGGTAAGCCAAAGCCAGGGTTTGCTCGCCGGGCCCAAAACACCCTGGAGATCATACCGCTGAAAAACCTCAATAGGCTGAAAGTCGGGGAAACGCTCCCGGTAAAGGTTATGTTTCAGGGAAAGCCCCTGGCCGGGGCCGAAGTCAAGATCACCCATGAGGGCATGTCCGATCGCGAGAAGCCCGCGGCCATCCTGGGCAAGACCGACGCCCAGGGAGAAATCCAGGTTAAACCGGACAAGCCGGGCCGGTGGCTTCTGATTTCCTCCCACAAAACCCGGTATGATAACCCGGAAGAGTGCGACGATAACTTTTATAGCGCCAGTCTCACCTGGCGGGTCCGGTAAATCATGAGCCAGACCGCCCAAGCCGGTGCCCGGCAACTCTCGGTGCCGAAAACCCGGGGCCAACAGCTCGGCCTTTTCTCCGCCGTCATCCTGGTGGTGGCCAACATGGTGGGCACCGGCATCTTCACCACTTCCGGTTTTATCATCCAGGAATTGGGCAACCCCTGGGCGATGCTGGGGTGCTGGGTGGTGGGGGGGCTTTTTGCCCTGACCGGAGCCCTGTGCTACGGGGAATTGGGTGCCAGGTTCCCCCGGGCCGGCGGGGAGTACGTGTTTTTGCGGGAGAGTTTCGGGGAGTTGCCGGCGTTCCTGTCCGGATGGGTCTCCCTCCTGGTGGGCTTCTCAGCTCCCATCGCCGCCGGGGCCATGGCCTTTGCCGTCTATTTTCTGGCGGGGTGGCCCGGCAGCCAGGAGTTGGGCTTTGCCTGGAAAAACCAGGGGGTGACGCTGGTGACGCTCTCCCCCGTCACCTTGCTGGCCTCGGGGGTGATTGTGGCCTTTTCCCTGGTTCACAGTCATAGCCTGTTTTTGGGGAGCCGCGTCCAGAATGGCCTCACGCTCTTCAAAGTAACCGTGATTATGGCCCTGGTGATCCTGGGCCTGGGCTGGGGCCGGGGCTCCCTGGCCCATTTTGACGCCGCGCCTTCCTTCGGGGTCTTTTTTTCCGGCCCCTTTGCCACTTCCCTGGTTTTCATCACCTTTGCCTACAGCGGCTGGAATGCCGCGGCGTACATGGGCGGCGAGATCTCCCGGCCCACCCGGAACATCCCCCTGGCCTTGCTGGTGGGTACGCTCCTGGTCACCGTCCTCTACCTGTTGCTCAACCTAACCTTTATTTACGGGCTCTCCGCCCCGGAGATGCGCGGCGTTCTGGCGGTGGGAGAGAAAGCCGCCCAGGCCCTCTTCGGGGTGCGCATCAGCCGGATTTTCTCCGGGGCCATTGCCCTGAGTCTGCTGTCCCTGGTGAGCGCCATGATGATGACCGGCCCCCGGGTCTATCAAGCCATGGCCAAAGACGGCTTATTTTTCCCCGGCATCAGCAGATTGAAGGGAGAGCGAGCCACCCCGGGGAACGCCATTCTCCTGCAAGCCGGCCTGGCCCTTTTTATGGTGTTAACCGCGTCCTTTGAAAACTTGCTGGTCTTCATCGGTTTCACCCTGTCGCTCTTTTCCCTTCTGGCCGTGGCGGGGCTGATGGTCTTGAAAAGGAGGGACCCGGCCCCGGATTTACCGTATCAAACCTGGGGGTATCCCTTTACCCCGGTCTTTTTTATCCTGGGCAATCTTTGGATTATTCTCTTTTCCATCATCAACCGGCCCCTGGTCTCGCTGACGGGTTTGGCCGCCATTCTCGCGGGCGCGGTCTTCTACTTCATTTTCAAACGGCGGGCCAGGAGGGCGGATGCTTGAAAACGGGGGCGAGGCGGAATCCGGATGCGGTCCCGTGAACAGCCGGTTTTACCCCAATTTTCGAGGCAAATAAAACCAGGCTTTTGATTAACTTACTGATAATATAATCATTTACTTACAGGAACTAAAAACTAAAAATTAAAAACGGTTTTATAGGCACTCCTGCCCGATCCCCTGGCCGTTGAGCACGGCAACCTTCCCCCCGGCGCAGACCCGGCAGAGAGTGCGCCCTTCTTGCGCCACCGCCCGGGAGGCCATGATCTGCTCCCCGCAGGCGCTGCAGAGCACCGACTCGAAGATGCGGGCATATTCCGGCATGGTGATGGTCAGCTGCCGGATATGAAACTGGTCTTCCAGGGGCGTCTGCAATTCCCGCCGGGAGATGGCATCCCAGAGATGGTGGAACCGGTGCAGCTCCTCGGGGGTGCCCTGCCGTTCCACCACGATTTTTTGGAACAACGGCCCCGCCGCCGGGTATTTGGCCATCATGTTGTCCCGGTAATCGGGGCGCACGATGAGGCGCACCGCCTGGCCGTCCTCCCGGCGGGCCACGGTCGCCGCGGTCTTCCCCAGGTCCCGGAAGATGAGGGCGTTGTTGCCGAAGGTGCAGCCCGTCACCATCTGGATGCCGTCGGTGAAGCAGTTGTTACACTCTACAATGGCCACCACTTCCTCCATGCCGGTGTTCTGCCGGTTCAAGCAGGCCATGGCGTATTGGCCCGCCTTCACCCCCAGGCCGACAAAGGGGCAGAGGTGGCCGTGCAGGGTCTCCGCCTGGTTCAGGAGGCCCTCCAGATCCTGGTTCCGGATCATCGCCTCAATATGTTGTCGCCCATGGGCATGTTCGTGCATGGCATCCTCCTGCCGAGCCTAGGTTAATAATCGCTTAAACGAAAGGCCAGGGGCACCTGGATGTTGAGCTGGGAGCGTCCCAGGGCTGAGGGCAGGGGAGGAAACCGGCCCACCTTTTTCAGGGCCTCTGCCGCCGCGCCGTCCAAAACTTCGTGGCCCGAGGAGCGGGCGATTTTATGGTCGGCGATTTCACCGTTCTTGCCGATGGTGAACTTGAGGACCACCATGCCCTCCCGGTGCTGCCGGCGGGCCGTCCAGGGATAATTCTTTTCTTTCTCCAGCCGGCGGCGCACTTCCGCCAGATAGCTTTTTAAAGCATCTCCGGAGCCCGAACCAGAACCCGCATGAAATCCGGGTCCGGAGCCGGTTCCCGCGCCGGAGCCTGGGCCTGCGCCCTGGCCGCTTCCCGCGCCTTCGCCCCGGCCTGACCCTGATCCCGTGGGGGCGGCGGCAACCGGGGCGGGGCGCACCGGTGCGGCCGCCACCGGCCTGGGCATGGACAGGGCCGGGTGCGGCGGTGTCTCCGGGGGCCGGGGCACCTCCCGCACCCGGTTGGGTCTGGGTCTCTTTTTCACCGGCTCGGGTTTGGGAGGCGGAGGCTGGGGCTTGATTTGGGGCTGCACCGCATTTATTTTGCCCCCGCCGCCGGCATGGCCTGATCCCGTGGTCAGACAGATGGCTTCCACCGTCACCACCCGCCGGGGGCGAGGCGCCTCCAGGGACCACCACCGCGCTCCCATCAGGAGCAAACCGTGCAAGCCCACTGAAGCCAGAATTACCGCGCTCCAGGACTTCCAGCCGCCTTCGGAATCCCAAATTTGTACGTTCATAGCCCGCCGTTAACGCTGCTCCACCTCGATGCCGATACGTTGCACTTTCAGGCGCTTCAGGTTGTCCATGACTTCGATCAACCGGCCGTGCCGGACCTGCTTGTCCGCGGCTATGACCGCCTGGGGCAACTTACCCTGCATCTGCTCGCAGAAAACCCGGTCAAAATCTCCATCCTGGGCCAGACGGACGCCGTTGATGGCGATGCGCCCCTCCCCGTCCAGGCTGATGATAATAGGGACTTTCTCCATTTTTTCCGCCTGGGTGGCCTGGGGCAAGGCGATGGAAAAGGTGCGGGGCATGAGCACCGTCGCCGTCAGGAGGAAGATGATCAGGATCACCAGGACGATGTCCACAAAGGGGGTCATGTTGATCTCGGTGATGGGGCCGTGCTGGTGTCTTTTCATGACAGCCTCCCGGCTTGCCACTTGGGCGGTTGCACTTCCTGAGTTCCCTCCGCCGCCGCCGGGCCGTTCAAGTAGGTCAGCAGGATGCGGCTGAGGCGCTGGGAGCGCTCCAGGATGGTGTGCAACCGCCGATGGAAATAATTATAAGCCACCACCGCGGGGATGGCCACCAGCAGCCCCACCGCGGTGGCCACCAGGGCCTCGGCGATCCCCGACATCACCGCGGGCCCCCCGCCCCCTTCGGTCAGGGCCAGGTCTTTGAAGGCATGGATGATGCCCAACACCGTTCCGAACAGGCCGATGAAGGGGGCGTTGGCCCCCAGGGTGCCGAGAAAGCCGAGACGCTTTTCCAGCGCCTGCCCCAGCCGGATGCGCTCGGCCTCCATGGCTTCCTCCGCGGCCTTACTGCCACGATACACCTGGCGTAAGCCGGCCAGCAGGACCGGTGGTTCAAAGCCGGCAGCGCCTTCACACTTCTCAGCCGCCTCCAACCAGTCGCCCTCCGCCAGCAGAGGTTCTATCTCGGCAATGAAGGCCCCTTCCGCGAAGCGGCCCCGGCGGAAGGTTAAGGCCCGTTCCAGCATCACCGCCACCGAGGCGATGCTCAAGATGATTAACAGCCCCAGCACCCAGGTGCCTCCGCCCAGAGCCAGGTTCAACATCATTTTGGTCAGGTCCATGCCGCCTCCCAAAATAAAAAAACCATGACGCCCCGGCCCTTCTGGGCCGAACACCTTCATGGCTCCTAGATTCTTAAGTGATGCGCGAGCACTTGCGGACGAGAGTTCAATCTCTCGATTTGACGATACTTATAGCATCTGGTGCCTGAACTGTCAATGACCTTTTTCCCCAGGACTTCCGACTAGATACCTTTCCGATATCCGTCTGGTATCACCATTGCCCCAAGGTAACTTATTGAATGAATCTAGGCTTTACGGATTAAAGGGGTGGGCCACGTTGGCAAAAGTCACGGCTTCAGCAACAAGCTCCAAAATCTCTTGGCTGTCCAGACCTAAACGGAAGCAGAAGGAAAGTGGAAGTGTGGCGTGGGTTATGGTTTAGTGCTGGAGATGCCCCCATTTTTGAAAGGCTTTCACCTTTGCGGGCGGCATACCGGTCTAAGATGAGATTCTTTAAAGCCGGACGTCATGATAGGGCTTGCTGTGCCTGGATCGCTTCTAAAAATAAGATAAAGAATTGCAAAAAGCGAGGCTCATAGTCAGGCTTGGCTTTCCAGGCAGTCTTGACAATGACCAAGGCTCTGTCGGGCGGGAAAGGAGCCCGCCAGGGCCGGAGTGCGGTAATGGATTCGTAACTGTCGATCACTCGCAACATCCTGGCCCAAGGATGGATTTGCCCATCTCGCAGTCCCACCGGATAACCCGAGCCATCCAGATTTTCGTGGTGCTGTGACACCATGAGCAAGACTTCCTGGGGGATACCGGCAACTTTTCGCAGCAGGTTGTCGCCAAGGGTAGGATGAGCCTTGATTTCCACAATATCCTCCGGGCTCAGACACCCTTCTTTAGAGACTATGTTTCTGGCGAAGGGAACCATGCCGATATCATGCAACAGGGCGCCCAACCCGAACAGGGAAGCCATGGGCGCGGTAAACCCGAGGAAATGGATAAAGGCAAGACTGATGAGGCAGACATTCAGACTATGAGCGTGAATGCCGGATTCAGGGTGTCTCAGGGGCATCAGCACCGCTCCAGGACTGGGCATGGGCGAAATCAGCCCACAGAGTTTTTCCATCAGCTTTGCCCCGAGATGGTACTGCTCTGAATTCTGGCCCAAAGTATGCAAAAAGAAATTGTTCATCCAGAGGATGATCAAGTCGGTGAGCAACTTGATCTGATCCAGGCTGGTCACGCGGCTAACGAAAAGGTCCCGCTCAAGAAAGTAGAGAAATGTTTGGAGCACCTGGTCAACTTCAGCGGCTGAAACGTAACCCAACGCTTTTTCAGGTTGATCAAGCGTGGTCACATCAGTCTGGGTGAAGACCCGTCCTTTCGGCCAGGCCAGGGAAAACCGTCCAATAAAGCCAGGTTCATGGTGGTTTTCCTGATAGATATCGCAGGGCAGAGCGTTGAAATGAACCAGATGGCAAAGAGGTAGAGGGAAAAACCCGTTCTCGCCGGCGTTGAGAGTTTTTAACTCTTGCTCAATAAAGAGGAGTTCCTTGTCGGTCACCAAACGGCCGCTCGGTAACTCCAAGGAGTTCGCCTCCTCCCCATTCAGGTCTTCTTCGTGTTGAGAAAGGTAGTCCAGTTCCACGGCCTTCGCCCAATAATCTTGGTTGGCGGTTCCACAGCACGATCACCACTTAATGCACCAAGTTTTTCAACTGCCTTCTATCTATCCGGTTGTCTTAAATTTGCAGGATTTTCCCCAAAGCAAAAGGATCAGATTCAGCCTCAAGCTTTAGCCTGCGCCCCCTGGGTTTTATGGTTACGGCGATTTTTCCGGGATAAACATTTCTATTACCCGGTCATTCCCCGGGGGGCAGTGGCGAAACCTGCAGTTACAATAACAACCGAACCACCAGGAGCGTGGTTTTCCACTCCTCTACACCAACCATCGGCTTTTCCTGGCCTTAGGTTAAACCATAACGGGTCATCCTCTTTTTGCCTGCTTCTTGCCAACCACCCAGCCATGCGGTCTTCATAATGAGGTTGGCCGCGGCGTGGCTATTCAGATATTGAGGAGACCAGATTCATAGGCTGACTCTCTTCCGTCCGGGCCATCAACGGGAAAACAGCTTACGGTCCCGCTCCCGCTGGGAGTTGGCCACATAGTACCATTCGAACCATGCCGCTTTGCCACTGATGGCCGTGGGTTTGCGCAGGGTTAGCTTGTCTGCCGCCGTTGCCTTTCCCTTCTTTGGGCCTTTAAGCGCATCCCTCATGCGGGAACGGAAGTGGAGATGATCAAAGATCCGGAGGGCCTCGATGGCATAGCCGGTGGCGATTTTGCGATCTTCAATCATGATCAGATGGTCGCCATTCTTCTCTTCGCCACTCGGCGCCAGGTTGGATGACCCGGTGAACACCTTGGCGCTGGGAAGGCTGAAGTCCGTCACCACAAACTTGTGGTGCACGTTGATCCCCTTGCCACCGCTCCATTCGCTCTTGAAAGGTTCCGGGGCGGTCTTGGCGAGATAGGCGAAGTCCACCAGGCCGGTGGAGCCATCCGGCTTTTTGACCTCGAGGTTGCCCCGACTGTCGACCACGCCGTAGCTGAACACCGGTCTGGTCATCAGGCGGTCGAGGGCATCCTTGGTCGGCCCCGACTTGATTTGGTTGAGGAACGCCACCGAGTAAAGGACCGAGGAGGCGGCCTGGTCGATGGCCCCCCGCACCGGGTTGAGCGACAGGTTCGAGGATTTATGCGGAGAAAAGCAGAGATGAACCGGAGGGTTCCCCTGGGTCAGCACCAGATACCACTTCGACGCGAGTTCGTCTGACGTGAAGGCGGACGGGTTCGCGAAGGCGGTGTCGAACACTTTGCCAAAGAGTTCAGCCACTTCCGGAGCATAGAAAACCAGCACGTTGTTCGCCTGGATGTAAAGCCCCCGGAAGCTGAAGTTGGTGGAGCCGGCCAAAACCTTGAAAGGCTGGCCCTGGCGTTTGGCGATAAAAACCTTGTGGTGCTGAAGATTTTTGAAGTGGGTTCGCTTAACCTGATTTGCCCCGGCAGAGGCGCGCAGACGCTCCACAGCCTGCGATTCGGCGCTATCGTCGTTGCCGTGTCCTTTCGAATCGTCGATAACAGCCCTAAGCCGCGGGCCGAGTCGTTCGAGCTGCGCTACGATATCCGGCTCGTTGAGGTCATAGGCGAAGACGTCCAGCTCGACGCTGGGATCAGCCACCGCCTCTTTTAAGAATTGAAAGATGAGATCGTAAGCCTCGAAGCCAAGCCAGTCATAAACGTCCTCCGACACCTTCTGGAAGCTGAGTCCATCGTCAGCCAAGTTCGGGATGATGTCCGGCCGGTTGTGGTATCTCTCGGCGTACGCCTGGGATGAGGCAAAATTGCGGGTGAAGCCCACATCGAGGAAGTCGTGATAAGTTACGGAATCCAGCGATATCTGGAGTTCGATGGCGGTCCCCGCCACGAGCTTACCGTCCTGGGGCATGTGCATTTTGGTGGCGCGATAGGTGTAGCCCCCCGGCTTGGGCTCAAAAGGAAAATGAACCCAGCGGAACTTCTGAAAGGGTGCGTTGGTGGAGAGGAACTTCCGGGCGCCGGTCACTGCCTCTGGAACGGGGGTATCGTAGGAGAAAGCCAGCCGGTTGCGTAACGGGAAGAATTCGGCCGACCCAGGGCTGCGGCATTCGATGGCGAAGCCGACGAAATCAGGCTCCGGTTGGTCAACATCGAACCCCAGCAGGCACATGCGCTCGCCCCGCCAGAGTTTCATGGAAAAGCCGTTCTTGCTGTCCTGGTTCTCGAAGTCGCTCATCCCAACCTCCTTTGCTTACCCAAAACCGAAATGGCAGATGATAAAACCTTTGCCTGAACAAAAATAATTATTTCTTAAAAATTTCCTTAACTTGATTGGCCACATACGGAAAGAAGAACCCCACCTGGGCTACGAATAATCCTGTCAGGTTACTGAGGTTCTGGTCAATGGTGCCGGTGAGGGCGTACCAGTAAACGGTGAGGGCCAGAATGGCGGCGGACCAGGGGATCAGGACCAGGGCCCCGATGAAGGCGATGAAGCGGCTCAGGCTGCTGAGCTGCTGGTCAGGAGGGGGTTGGGGCTGATCCGCGAGGGCGGCTTGCACGCCGGGTACAGGTGGGGACGGCACCCCGGGTTTATCGGCCAGAGCCACCCAGAGATTCCACCTCCTGCTGGTGCTGGTGGGCTTCGCCTCTAATGACTTATTTGGGGGAGGGCTGGCACTGTTCCCGGGTTGGCGCAACCCCATACCCAAAACATACAAAATCACCAGAAAGACGATACCGGCAAACCCCACAGGGAGGTAAAGCAAAAGCGAGCCGGGGAAATACCATGAAGGCGTCGAGACGGCCAGGGGCACGGATAGGGTCTTTTTATCACCGTCTAAAGTGACTTCTATCCTGACCGTGCCCGATAACGCTCCGGGAGGCAAGGCGGCCACCAGGGTGCGGCCATCGGGGGTAACGACCTTTGCCTTTACATTGGCATCACTACCCTTAGCCTTGGGAAAAAATAGGTCGTTTTTACTGATGTCAGGAGCAAAGGTTTTCTCCTGGTCGCTGGTGACCACCAGGATACCTGCCAAGGAAACCTGCCCCACCTCTACGGTAAGCCGCGGTGGGGGGGCAATTGGCGCAGTTGGAGTTGAAGGAGTAGAGGTGTTTTTGCCAGGCGGGGCAGGTTTGGCAGCCGGGCAATCTTGGCTTTTGGTTCCCCCGGCCGGCGGGGGGTAAGCGACCAAGAGCACAGACAGAGCGAATACCAGAGATCCAAGCCTCTTTGCCATTGTGGCCCACCCTTCCATCTTTTTTCTCCTCTTGATATCGGGTGTTGCTGTTTGCCACCTCCATACCCAGCCCGAATTTGTTCAAAGAGCGCATATAATGTTTACATAGAAAATTAATAAATTCAATTTTTATTTCCATGTCCTTCGCCGATTCTTCCACCTGGAACATCATGGGAAACGAAGAGCTTCTCGACTCACGTGATTGGGGAAAACCCTTGGGTTTACAAGGCTGTCCGGTGGTCCAGGCCTCCATTGCTCAGTAATTGTCACTTTTGACTGGCTAAGCCATAATTTTCCGTTGACTTTCAAACTCCTTTTCACTATAAGAGGAACATTCCCAGGTTCCCAGATGTCCTGGAAATTCTGCCACAGGGAAGCGCGGGTCAGTAAGCGGACCTTGAGCGGTTACCCCTTGAGCAGACTCTTGTTCCGGAGGATGCTATGAAAAAGATTGGGGCCAAGTTGGCTTATGTTGCTTTGGGATTTTTTTCTTTTTTGGGTGTCTGGCCCGCTTCTGCGACTACTCCCCCCCAGCCATGTGTAAAGCAACTCGATGCGGTTAAAAACACCACACCCCTCTATTTGCAGCTCGGCGTTGATATGCTTCCTAATCTGAGCAAGGATAAAGATATTAGGATAGCCCAACATTGGCAGCACTGGTCTCATAGAGACCATCGCTCACACTGGGCTCACTACGCGCATCGTGCACATTACTCACATTACAACAGCTTTAGATAATCAATCTTAATTAATTAAGATAATATTTTACCATAATTACTTAAATTGAACAGGTATAATTTTTACAATTAATTAACTATAATTGACAATAGCTATTGCTATATGGCTTCAATCACAAGGAATAACATAACACCCCTCCTTTATTTTCCTTGATACAATAGCTTCAAGAATTGCTTCTTCGAAAATTATCCCATTGTAGGATTGTTTTTGAAGAAATCTGTTGCATTCCTACATTGAAGATAAGAACTATTAATGTTCATGGAATTGTTTTTCTTATATCAATAAGGGACGCTTTTGAGGTATCTCATTTTCCTGCAAATTATTAGAGAGAAAGAAAACCGATGGACTCTAAAGTCAAAAGAAAACCAGGCGGGGTGGAAGTCACCCTCAGCAAGGCCATTTATGAGAAAGAAGCCGTTTTCGCGGCCGCTTATGCCCTCTCAGGATTATGCCGCAACCGCATTGACCCGGTCCAGGCGGGATATGTCAAAGTTACCCTGGAATTTCTTGATTCCTGCCAGGAATCCCAGCGGCTGGAGGTGGGGAATAAGTTCATGAATGAGCTCATCGACCAGCAACTCAGGCTTGACCTCGAGAAGCGGTATGGCTCGATTCGCCGTCTCATTGTGCAGCAAGCCTTTGCACCCCTGGACAACCTCAAAGCCGAGGTTAAAAAAATTGTCGGCCGTGACTGAGCCTTACACCCTCTTGCCTTTCCGTTTCAGTCCTTTTGCAGGAAATCGGATGCTCCTGGTCAATGAAGTGGGGGAATTTATTTTCCTCGACAGGGAGAACTTCGAAAGGCTGGTTTCTTATAACCTCGACCCCGCTTCCGGTATATTTCTGGATTTAAAGGGAAAGCACCTGGTAACGGACACCGCTCTCACCCCGGTCATCGATCTTTTAGCCACCAAGTACCGCACCAAAAGGGAATTTTTACGGAGTTTTACCGGCCTGCACATGGTCGTGGTAACCTTGCGGTGCAATCAGCGCTGCAATTACTGTCACGCTTCCAGCCAGCCCGTGGACCAGAAGCGTTGGGACATGAGCCCGGAGACCGCCGTCAAGGTGGTCCACAAAATCATGGAGAGCCCCTCCGAAGTTATTAAGATAGAATTTCAGGGAGGCGAACCCCTGTTAAATTTTGGGGTGGTGCAAACCGTGGTTAAGGAGGCAAAACGACTGAACCGGAAAAAGGGGAAGCACCTCTCCTTTGTCATTTGCACCAACCTGACCCTGATTGATGCGCCCATTCTGGCCTATGTCAAGAAAGAGGGGATAACCCTCTCCACCTCGTTGGACGGCCCCAAGGAAATCCATGACCGTCATCGGGTTATGCGGTCTGGCGAAGGCACTTATGATCGGTTCATGGAAAACCTCCACTTCGCCAGGAGCATCTTGGGGTACGATGGGGTAAACGCCCTGATGACCGCCACCCAGGAGAGCCTGGTCCATTTTCGGGAGGTTATCGATATCTACGCCGCCCTGGGCTTTCAGGGGGTTTTCCTGAGGCATATCAACCCCTATGGGTACGCCAGCAGCGATGCTCACCGGCCAAGCTTTGCCTATCCCATGGAGGATTTTGTGGAGGCCTATAAAAAAGCCCTCCTCTATATCATTGAGCTTAATCTGGCGGGAACCCCCCTGGTGGAAGGCTTTGCTTCCATCCTGTTGAGCCGCATTCTGACGCCCTTCTCCACCGGCTTCGTAGACCTGCAATCCCCCACCGGCGCGGGGATCAACGGGGTAATCTACGATTTCAACGGCGATGTTTATCCTTGTGATGAAGCCAGAATGCTGGCCAAGATGGGAGACCGCAGGTTTTATATGGGCAATGTTAACCGGGACTCCTATCTGGACATCTTCACCTCTCAGGTGCTCCGGGAGTTAATCGAGGTTTCCTGCGTGGAAACCCTCCCGGGTTGTCATTCCTGTCCCTTGCAACCCTACTGTGGGTCGGACCCGGTGCGGAACTACGCCATTCAGGGGAATCTGGTGGGACACCGCCCCACCAGCGACTTCTGCCTGAAACACAAGGCAATCATCGAATTTCTCTTGGAACTCATCGACCAGGATGATCCGGGCACCATGGATGTGTTCTGGTCCTGGATCACCAACCGCACTCTGAACGAAGTAAGGGGTGAAGCCCGGTGCACGAATTAAGGGGGACTCCCTCGGGCATAACCCGCCCTTTTATGGGGGTGATCACCACCAAGCCGGCGGGCTGGTTTACCAGCAAGCCCCTGGTCTTTCTGGCGGGCGCCCCCGATAACCTGGGCAGGCACTCTTTACGCCCTTGGAGCCGCAGCCGTCTGGGGGCCTGTATTATTCCCGCCACCAGTAACTTTGCCCCCCCGCCAAAAATCCCCTGTATCTTTGATGTGCCCCCGGACCACTGTGCCGACCTGCGGGACGGCGACGTGGTCTTGATGGAGCCTGACGGCAGAATTATGGCGGTTTACAAGGCGGAATCGCCTTACAACAGCATTCTGGCCACCAACCGCTGCAATTCCCTTTGCGTCATGTGCCCGCAACCCCCGGGCGGCGACCCCCACGACCTTTATGAAAACAACCTGCAGCTCATTTCCCTGTTGGACCCCAAAAAAACGGAACACCTGGGCATTACCGGGGGCGAACCCACCCTTTTGGGGGAGGATTTAATCAACCTGGTCCAGTCCTGCCGGCAGAAGTTGCCCAACACCATGCTGACCCTGCTCACCAACGGCAGGCGCCTGAAAGACTTGGAGTTCGCCCGGGCTCTGGTGAAAGCCGGGTACCCCCGCCTGTTGGTGGAAATACCCCTGTTCGCCGACAATGACACGGAACATGATGCGGTCATGGGGGCTAAAGGGAGCTTCTATGAAACCCTCCAGGGCCTGCATAATTTAGCGCTTTTAGGTCAGCCGGTGGGCCTGCGCACCATCCTCCACGCCATGACCATAAAGCGATTGACCCAGTATGCGGCCTTCGTTTACCACAACCTGCCCTTTGTGTTCCAGGTAGCCTTCATGGGCATGGAAACCAGGGGATTTGCCAGCAAAAACCTGGCTCGCCTGTGGGTGGACCCCTATGATTACCAGGAGCAGCTGGCCCGGGCCGTCAAATTTCTCTCCCGCCGATTGGTGCCGGTGTCCATTTACAATCACCAGCTCTGTCTTCTGCCCCGGGAGCTTTGGCCCTTTGCGAGAAAATCTATCACTGACTGGAAACAGGCTTACCCCCCGGAATGCGATACCTGTGCCGTGAGAGAAGACTGCGGCGGGGTCTTTGGCACCGGCGAAAAACATAGCGCCTATCTCCACCCCATCTCCTGAACCCTTTCAAGCTCAAATTATTCTAGTAAACGGGCTCACTCCCCGGGGACCGGGTGGCCCTTGGAGCCTCACGCCTCGCTGGGGACCCCCCTGACCCCCCAAAAATCAGGCCCAGGCGGAGTCGCCCCCCTTATCCAAGACGAAGGTTGAGTGGCCGAAAACCATGGGGGAAAGGCGAGGGACTGCGTTAGAGATAAACGCTGGGGAAGAAAGGTGCCGGGAAATCAGCCCCGGTGAGGGGATTGATTTCCCGGCTGGAGGCGGCGGATAATTTTAATACCGGCACAAGCCCTTGGTGCAGACGCTGAGAAAGGCTTCCTTATGCTCCTCCCAATACTTGTTCCATTGCACCGGATCTTGGCCAAAATTTTTCCCGGTTATATGGGCCAACCCCCTGGCCGCAGCTTCCCGGACAGACATGGACTTATCACCCAAAGCACTGATGAGGGGCTTGACTCCCCTGGGGGAGCCGATCTCTCCCATGGCCGTCGCGGCGCTGACCCGGACGGGCACCTCGTCAGACTTGAGGAGGCTCACCAGGGCTTTGACGGCCCGGGGTGATTTTGTTTTTCCCAGGGCCTCGGCGGCATTGACCCGGACACTTTCATTTTTGTCCTTGAGAAGGTCAAAGAGAGGCGGCACCGCCATGGGGTCTTTTAACGCTCCCAAGGCCTTGGCCGCGGCGGCCCGGACGCTGGGGGACTCATCTTTCAAGGCGGCCAGCAAGGGTTTGACGGCCTTGGGAGACTTAATCTCAGCCAGCGCCTCGGCCGCATGCAGCCGGATATTGGCATCATTGTCCTGCAAGGCGCTAATGAGGACGCCTTCCACCTTTGGCGCATTCATCCCCCCCAGCGCCTCCATGACCTTGGCCCGCACCTGGGGATCCTTATCCTTGGAGGCCGCGAGTAACGGCTCCAGAGAGGGCTTGACATCATGGATTTCTCCCAAGGCCCCGGCGGCGGCGGCTCTGACCTCGGCATCCTTATCTTTCAAGGCGGTTATTAAGGCTTGGTCTGCCCGGGTATCGCTGATCTCCCCCAGGGACACGGCCGCCAGCCGGCGAACTTTCTCAGTGGGATCTTTCAGGGCCGCTATTAGGGGCAAGGTGGCTTTTTTATCCCCCATCTCTCCCAACGCCGCGGCTGCGCTACCCCGCACTTCGGCCTTTTTATCCTTCAAGGCCGCAATTAGCGGCTCCACTGCCGTGGGGTCGTTTATTTCTCCCAAGGCCCTGGCGGCGGTGGCTTGCACATTAAAATTTTCATCCTTCAGGGCGGCAATCAAAGGTTTCACCGCCTTGAGATCCTCAAGCTCTTCCATGGCCACCGCGGCCAGAACCCGGACGTTGGGGTCTTTATCCTTCAAGGCGCCGATTAAGGGCTCTAAGGCCGGCGTCCCGATTTTTCCCAAAGCCACCGCGGCTTCAATAGCAGGGGAAGTGAGGTTGGCTATTTGGGCTTCCGGCCCGGTCTTTAATTCCACCCCCGCGGTATCGCCTAATATCCCGATGAGAAAGGGGATGGCGGGGACGGCCTTTTCTCCCATGGTTCCCAAATTGATGGCGGCTTGGGCTCGCTTGCCCACCTCCGGGGCATATAAGCCTTCCACTTCCGCCTTCAGGGCGGCGGCAAGGTCGGAGGGAATGTTTTCCTTGGGAATATTAGGCTGGGCATAACCGTTGAACCCAAACGCCAAAACCGTGATCAGAACTGCAAGCGCCAGGCTGACTTTTCCTATTCTCATCGTTCCCTCCCATCTCCTGCAGACCATAATGATAGTTTCTCATGGACGCTTTTCATATTTTTGCCTCTTCTAACACAGGCGACCGGGTATGTCAATGGAAGACTTGGATTTTCCTAAGTATTAGTCATGGGTTGGAAAAGTCTGGTTTGGGTCGGGGAAACACAGCTTCCTGGCCGGGGCCGGGACTCATAACCCCTGCTCTAGATGGTCCGCGTTTGGCTTAAATATTAACAGGTAGGCGCCTGGACGGAATTTAACAGGGGGAGGAGAACAAATTTTATCTAACGAAGCCAGTTAACCGCTCTGCACCGGATTCAGTCCTGGCGATTTGCCGGCAAACTCGATACTTGTCGGCAGAGTTCAAGGATATCCTCCTGGCCATCGAGCCAGTTCACTTCCGGAATGGAGCTATACTGGGCCAATTTATAATCTTTGATTTTTGCTCCATGAAACCCAAGCACCATAACTACAAAAAGGGAGGGGGGTTTCTCTTCTATCACCAGTTGCAGGATTTTTACCCCAAAACCGTTTTGAAAGCGGATTATTAAGATGTCCTCCTCCCGGTTGCACTCTTCGTGCATTACGACAATATAAGGATAGATATGTTCAAGAAATTCTTCGGAGTTTAGCATTTGATTAAATCCTCCATCATTATGTTATCGACTTTATTATTGCCTAAGAGGTTAATAAATATACTGTTACAGATCAGAATGAAGTTGGTTTTTATTATCATGGCAATTTACCTCGCCGCTGTCTGGGTTAGACATTGAAGATATCTTTTAATTCCGCAATTACGCCATATTTCGAGACGATGCTTTCCGCCTCCTCCCTGATTATTTCAGGGTTGGGGTCTTTCCCGAAGGCCTGCACGTACAATTCGTAAAGCTCGGCGCTGAGCCTGTCCACTGCTTCCCGTTCTGGAAACATCTATTCCTCTCCTGGCCGCTCCCATCCCCCTGAAAATTACTTCGCCACCGCTCAAACAACCTTTGCCAGGGGTGCAAGAAAGCCGGCGCTTTTCACCTGGAGAGCATTATCTCCCAGGGAAATTTAGTTCTTGTTAGGGGAGCGCTAAAAATAAGTTAAAAATGGGGGGAGCAAGACGGAGAATTGGGGGGAGAAGGCCGGCGGCAACGCCGTCAGGCAAGGTCTTTAGCCGAAACGGCCGGTGATATATTCTTCCGTCTTTTTCTGGGTGGGCTTGGTGAAAAGTATGGAAGTGGGTCCGAACTCGATGATCCGGCCCTGGAAGAAGAACGCGGTATAATCGGAGACCCGGGCCGCCTGCTGCATGTTGTGGGTGACGATGACGATGGCGTAATGGGATTTCAAGGCCTGGATCAATTCTTCGATCTTGGCGGTGCCGATGGGGTCGATGGCGGAACAGGGCTCATCCATCAATAGAACTTCCGGCTCCACCACGATGGCCCGGGCGATGCACAGGCGCTGCTGCTGGCCCCCGGAAAGAGAAGTCCCCGGGCGATGCAAATGATCTTTGACCTCATCCCACAACGCGGCCCGCTCCAGGGCCTCCTCCACCCGGTCCGCGGTTTCACTTTTACTCATCCGGTAATGCATTTTCAGCCCGTAAGCCACGTTGTCAAACACGGACATGGGAAAAGGCGTGGGCTTCTGGAAGATCATGCCCACCTTCCGGCGCAGTTCCATGACGTCATAAGCGGGGTCCAGGATATTTTCGCCATCCAACAGCACCTGGCCTTCAGCCCGCTGGTCCCGATAAAGTTCATAGACCCGGTTATAGACCCGGATATGGGTGGATTTGCCGCAGCCGGAAGGACCGATGATGGCCGTCACCCGGTTTTGGGCGATATCCAAATTGTTGTCGAAGAGCGCCTGCGTTTCCCCGTAGTAGAAATTGAGATGGCGGGTGGCGATCTTGCTTTTCAAGCCCAGATTCTTCAGGACCCGCGCCGATTCGCTGGGGCTTTCCATTTCCGGTTCCAACACTGAAAGTTTTCTGGCCATTTGCATCATTAATTTATTCCACGGTGCCGCAGGGTGCCACAGGTTTTGGGGAAATCAGGACTTCTTTTCCCTTAAGGTAAAACGGGCCAGGAGAGTGACCACCAAGACCCCCACGGTGATCAGCAGGGACGCGCCCCAGGCCTTCTGTTGCCAGTCGGGGTAAGGGGACATGGCGTAGTTAAAGATGGTGACCGTGAGGTTGGGGGTGGGCTCCCCCAGGGAGTGGAACCAGTAAGGGCTGTTGAGCGCGGTGAACAACAGGGGCGCGGTCTCCCCGCTCACCCGGGCCACGGCCAACAGCACCCCGGTGATCAGCCCGGCCTTGGCGGCCCGAAAGACGATGGCCAGGGTCACCCGCCAGCGGGGCGCGCCCAGGGCCAGGGCCGACTCCCGGAGGGTATTGGGCACCAGCCGGAGCATGTCCTCGGTGGTGCGGGTGATGACCGGCAGCATCAGAATGGCCAAAGCCAAGGCCCCGGCATAACCGGAAAAGTTGCCCAGAGGAACCACCACCAAAGTATAGGCGAATACCCCCACGATGATGGAAGGCATGCCCATGAGCACGTTGGCGGAAAAGCGGCTGAAATCCCCGGCCCGGGACTCGTCGCTGAACTCCGCCAGATAGACCCCGGCCAGGAGGCCCAGGGGCACCGCGATCAAGGTGGCCGCCAGGGTCAAAACCAGGGTGCCCACAATGGCATTGACCAGACCCCCTCCCGGAACTCCGGGAGGAGTGGGAAGCTGGGTAAAGAAAGCCAGGTTGAGGGCCCCCAGGCCCCGGGACCCCACCACGTAAATTATCCAAACCAGGATGGTGATCCCCACCAACGCCGAGGTGGCCGCCCAGATGCTCACCAACAGGTCCATAGCCCGGCGCCCCGTGGGCGGTCTGCGTCTCATAGGCCCACGCTCCAGGCCCGGTACATGCGCCGCAGCAGCATCTGGGAGACCACCTGCACCAGATAGGTAATGAGATAGAGCACCAACCCCAGGGCCACCAGGGAGCTGATATAGAGGGGTTCCGTGGCCTCACTGAATTCATTGGCCAGGGTGGAGGCGATGGTGTTGCCTGGGGCGAACAGGGAGGGGGCCAGCCGATGGGCGTTACCGATGACAAAGGTCACCGCCATAGTCTCCCCCAGGGCTCTTCCTAAGCCCAGAAAAACCGCGCCGATGATCCCCACCAGGCCGTAAGGGATGGTCACCTTATAGGTTACCTCCCAGGTGGTGGCCCCCAGGCCGAAGGCCGACTCCTTCACCACGTTGGGCACCAACTGAAAGACGTCCCGGGTAATGGCGCTGATAAAGGGGAGCACCATGAAGGCCAGGATAATGCCCGCGGTGAGGATGCCGATACCCAGGGGCGGCCCCTGAAATAACGGCAGGAAACCCAAGGTGCCGCCCAGGAGCGGCTGGACGTAAGTAGCCATAAATGGGGCAAACACAAACAGTCCCCACATGCCGTAGATGATGCTGGGGATGGCGGCCAGCAGCTCGATCATGGTCCCCACCGTCCGGCTGATCTTGGGCGGGGCCAGTTCCACCAGGAAGAGAGCGATGGCCAGGCTCAAGGGGACGGCAATGGCCATGGCGATGAGGGTGGAGACCAGGGTGCCGAAGATGCTGCTGGCGGCCCCGAAGGACTGGGTCACCGGGTTCCAATCATCGGAGAACAAAAAACCCAAGCCGAACTGTTTGATAGCCGGGAGGGAAGAGCTGATCAGGTCCACGCCGATGGCCAGCATCACCAGGGGCACGAACATGGAGCAGGCAAAAGTGAGCCAGCGAAATACTGTGTCACCCCTGGCGGAGACGCGGGTCCGGCCCCCGGCCCTGGGGGCCAGCCTTAAAGGGGGAGGCGACTCTCCGCCCCCCTCTGCCTTGAGGACGCTTTTTATCATAAATCTTTTCAGAGGGTTGGTGGGGAGAACCAGGGATTAAAGGCGGGCGGGGACGCCCGCCCTACCTGGCCTCTGGCCCCCTCCCTCAGCATCACTTCGGCAAAGTTCTACGGCCACACCGGCTTGCCGCCGGACTTGACCTCTTTCCAGTTTGCCTCCACCAGTTTCACCACGTTATCGGGTATGGGGACGTAGTGGAGGTTTTTGGCCATGTCGCTGCCGTGCTTGTAGGACCAGGCGAAGAACTTGAGGATTTCCTTGGCCTTCTTGGCGTCGGGCTGGTCTTGATAATACATGATATAGCTGGCCCCGACGATGGGCCAGCTCTTCTCCCCGGGCTGGTCGATGAGCATCAGGGAAAAGCCCTTGGGCGCCTTGGACCAGTCGGCGTTGGCCGCGGCGGACTGGAAGGTGTCCAAATCCGGGGCCACGAACTTCCCGGCCTGGTTCTTCAGAACCGCGTAAGGAATCCGGTTCTGAAAGGCATAGGCGTATTCCACGTAGCCCATGGCGCCGCTCACCGCCTTCACCTGGCCGGCCACGCCTTCATTGCCTTTGCCGCCGATAGAGTTGGCCGCGGGCCACTTCACCGCCTTGCCAGCCCCCACTTTTTGCTGCCATTCCGGGGAGACTTTGGCCAGGTAGCTGGTGAAGATAAAGGTGGTGCCGGAGCCGTCGGTGCGGTGGGCCACGGTGATGGCCTGGGCGGGCAGCTGCAACTTGGGGTTGAGCTTTTTGAGGGCCGGGTCGTCCCACTTGCTGATTTTGCCCAGAAAAATGGCGGCCAGGGTGGGGCCGTCCAGATGGAGGTCCCCGGCTCTCACTCCCGGGACATTGTAAACCGGCACCACCCCCCCCATGACGGTGGGAAACTGGATCAGCCCAAGCTGCTCGAGGTCCCCGGGTTTGAGGGGCTCATCGGTGCCGCCGAAATCCACGGTTTTGGCCTTGATTTGGGCGATGCCGCCCCCGGAGCCGATGGATTGATAATTGATTTTCGCGCCGGTGAGTTCGTGATATTTATGGGCCCATTGGGAATAGACGGGATAGGGAAAGGAGGCCCCGGCTCCGTTAATGGTTGCGGTCTGGGCCTGGGCCCACGAACCCATGAATAATAGCGTCAGAACGGCCAAGATAAACGAGAATCCCCTGTTCATCATTTGTTCTCCTCATTCCGTTTGGGCAGACCAAGCCCGCCTCTTTACCCTAAATAGATAAATCAAATTTGTTAGGTAATGATTAGCTGCCGGTTAATATTTCGATAAAAGTGGGGAGAGCTAATCGGACAGGAGGTGCAGAGAAAAAATACTTCCTTTTCCCGGGGTGCTTTCCACCGTCACCTGGCCGCCATGGGCCTGGGCGATGTGTTTGACAATGGCCAGCCCCAGGCCGGTGCCCCCGGACTGGCGGCTGCGGCCGGAGTCAACCCGGTAGAAACGCTCAAAGAGACGGGGCAAGTGCTCCGGCTTAATCCCGCTGCCTTGGTCCCGGACTCGAATAATTACTTTGGCGTCCGCACCTTCGGCTTCCACCTGCACCTGACGATGCGGCTCACTGTATTTCACGGCGTTGTCCACCAGGTTCACCACCGCCTGCTCCAACAGGGGCGCATTAATGCGGGCCCGGAGAGCATCCGGGCAATGCAAATGCACCTCAATCCCCTTGGCTGTCGCCTGGGGTTCACAAACCTGAATGGCCGCTTCCAACACGCCCTTGAGCTTCTGGGCGGTGAGAAAAATCCGGCCCCGTTCGGCATCCTGTTCTATGCGGGATAGGCTTAAGAGATCATCGATAATTTCGTTGAGGCGTTCGGCCTGCCTGGCAACAATGCGGAGAAAGTTTTCCGCGTTTTCCGGCTCCTTGAGCGCTCCCGCCAGCAGGGTTTCCACAAAACCCTTGATGGAGGTGATGGGGGTCTTTAATTCGTGGGAGACGTTGGCAACAAAGTCCCGGCGCAAATGTTCCAGTTGCCGGAGATGGGTCACATCGTGGAGCACGATGAGGACGCCGATATTGGTCCCCTCCCCGTCCCTGAGAGAGGTGCCGTGGGCCTGGAGAATCTGTTTGCCGTTATTGACGGCCACTTCCTCTTCGATGGGTTCTTGGGCGGATAAGGTGCGGTTGATGAACCACCGCAGCTGGGGGTCCTTTACCGCCTCCTGAATATTTTGGTTCAGGGTTGATTCCGGCTCCACCTCCAGCAAACGCGCTCCCGCGGGGTTCAGGGCAATGAGTCGCTTTTCGGCGTCGATGGCGATGACCCCTTCGATCATGCTGGACAGCACGGCCTTCTGCATCTGCCCTTGTCTGACGAGGGCATTGATCCGGTCTTCCAGTTTGCCGGCCATATCATTCAAGACCTCGGCCAGGCTGGCCAACTCTTCGGTTTGCGGAACAGGCAGCTTCCGGCTCAGGTCGCCTTGGGCAAAACGCAGGGCCCCTCGTTTGAGATTTTCCAAAGGATTGCTGAGACGCCGGGAGATAAGAAAACTGAGGCCAGCCACCACCAGAACGATGGCCAGGCCCCCCAGAATTATCTTGAGATAGAAAGCCCGGAGGGCCTGCTCAATGGCGGTCATGGCCAGAGAAGCCCGCACCACTCCGATTACGCGGCGCTGGTCTGGCAGCGGTACGGCCACGTATAACCGGCTGTGCCCCAGGGTGAAGCTGAACCTGGTGGACACCCCCACCCGCCCGGCCAGGGCCTCGAGAAATTCCGGGCGGTCCCCGTGGTTATCCATCTTGGCCGGGTCTTCTTCGGTGTCGCCCAGGACTTTCCCGGAGGGGAGAATCACCGTCAGACGAGTGTTGGTAATTTTGCCCAACTCCTTGCAGACCTTATCAATCCCAGGTCCGTTGGCCAGGGCGGCTTCTCCACCGATCCTGGACTCCACCAGCCGGGCCCGGGTTTCCAGGTCCGCCGCGGTTTGCTCCAGGAAAAATAACCGCCAGGAACGGGAGGAATACCAGCTGACGGCCACCATGGTGACCAGGGTGACCAGCAGGAAAAGAGGAAAGAGATGCCAAAGCAGCTTTCTGCGGCGCATGGGCTATCCTTTAAAGCGGTAGCCGACTCCCCGGACCGTTTCCAAATATTTGCCGTAAAGACCGAGTTTTTTCCTCAAGCTCACCACCTGGACATCCACCGAACGATCCGACGCCGGATAATCGTCTCCATGGACCCCTTTGACAATCTGGTCCCGGGTAAAGACCCAACCCGGGCGGCTCGCCAACATATACAGGAGGCGAAATTCCGTTAACGTTAAATCCAAGGGCCGGTCTTCCACCAGAACTTCGTGGTGTCCCGGATGAATCACCATGTCGTGAATCTCAATGGGCGCCTCTTGGGCGAGAGGCTCGGTGTGCCGCCGGCGCAACACCGTCCGCACCCGGGTCAACATTACCCGGGGACTGAAGGGTTTGGTGATATAATCGTCCGCCCCCAACTCCAGGCCGGTGACAATATCCGCCTCTTCTCCCTTGGCGGTGAGCATGATTATGGGTATCCGGCTGGTCCGGGCCTCCCGCTTGAGGGTGCGACAGACCTCCAGCCCGTCGATTCCCGGCAACATCAAATCCAACAGCACCAGATCCGGCAAGCCGGTCTTCAGAACTCGTAAGGCTTCTTCTCCTGAAGCCGCGCCGGTGATTCGATACCCCTCCTTGGCCAGATTATACTTCAGCAATTGCAAGATATCATCGTCGTCTTCAACAACCAGGATGCGCTCCTTAGGCATCGGCAATCTCCCATTACTGAGATAAACTTAAAGAGCAGTAATAAATTAATGAATCCATAAATAATTGCCCATAACCCAAATCACTGGTTGTCTTTATTACTGATAAACATCGCTATTTATATATATGGTAGTATGCTAATATGCGTATTATTTGAATAACACCCCTGGTTGCTTACAATTGCCGCCGCAGCCGGCAAAACGCCGCCCCCTCTCCAGTCGTCAAAAGCTAATCTTAAGTAGGTATCCGAAGGATTCCCTTGCCGATTTTATCTTTTATCCCTATAAATGCCATCCTCCCGGAATTCCCGGCGGCAAAGGTTAAAGAGCCGGTTTCGCCGCGGCTCTCCATTAAGGTAAAGCCTGGATTTACGCCATTGTCAACTGCTGGGGAAAATTTAATGAAAAAATAATGAAATGCTAACAAAACCCCAACAAAGGAGGAGGGTGGACCGATGGGAAAAACCCCGGGTGGTCATCACCCCCTAGTCCACCCCAGGGTAATCCGGTGGTTGAGGGAAGAGTTAGAAGCAGTCCCCCATGACCGCCGGGCCGCCCTCCTCCGGGAGGAGGCTGCGGCGCGGTCAGGAGCCCCAGTCACGGGGTTTGCCTTTGGGGGGCCTGAAATTATCAGGGGGGTGGGGCGGTGCCTGGATAGGGCCGGCGGTTGGCGCAGGGCGGACGCCGGGGGCCGAACCGGGAGGTGAGGCGGGGGGCCGTTGCTTCGGTGGGCCAGGCCCCCAAAGGCCATCGTCCTGGTCCCAAGATATCAGCCCGGGTTTAGGGCCGGCCCCCCAAGGCCCATCGTCCAGCCTGTTCTTTTTTCAGGGGCATAGCACCCTAAATTTTGCTACCCCATATGCTACCCCGAAATGAAAATGGGGTCAGCCTTAGCAGCTAACCCCTTGATTTCTCTGGTGGGCCGTCGGGGGCTCGAACCCCAAACCTAGTGATTAAGAGTCGCGCCAAATAGGCTTTCAGAGCATTTCACCTTGTTCTATAAAATGTTTTATAAATACAATAAAAACCTTGACAATCATCAAGTTATTACTTAGTTATGTTCCATAGGGTACCAAGATATTTCTCCAATTGCAAGCATAAGAATGGTACCCCGTTTGGTACCCGAAAGGAGCCCTGGATGAAATTCACTGACAGGCAGATTCAAAATCTGAAGCCCCGAGACCAAAGGTATGAAGTGTTCGAGGACCGCGGGTTTGGTGTCCGCGTAGGCCCCACGGGACGAAAGACTTTCATTTATTTATATCGTATGCCAGGTGAAATCAAAAAAAGACGCCTAACTCTGGGGAATTATCCAGCCTTATCCCTTGCGGAAGCCCACCGATTGTATGCTGAGGCCAGGGAAATGGTTGCCAGGAGTATCGACCCCGGCGCCAAGGCCATATCCGAGAAAGAGGAGGAGCGCAAGGCTCCTACCTTAGCCGTCTTAGCCGCTGAATATCTTGAGAAATGGGCCAAACCCCGCAAACGGTCCTGGAAGACGGATAAACGCATCCTGGAAAAGGATATATTGCCGGAGTGGGGTCAGCGAAAGGCCAGGGACATAACCAGGCGTGATGTCATCCGGATTCTGGACAATATCGTTGATCGGGGCGCACCCATCGGGGCAAACCGTACCCTGGCCGTGATCCGCAAAATGTTCAACTTCGCCGTGGCCCGGGATGTTGTCCCTGCCTCTCCTTGCGTAGCGGTTCAGGCTCCAGCGCCGGAGAACCGCCGGGATCGGGTGCTATCCACAGAAGAAATTAAAGGCTTCTGGCAGGGTTTGGAGAAGACTAGAATTACAGAAGGGATACGGATAGCCCTTAAACTGCAATTGCTCACTGCCCAGCGGAAGGGAGAAGTTATCTCAGCCGCATGGGCCGATATTGACTTTGGTGAAGGGTGGTGGACCATTCCGGCAGAGAAGGCAAAGAACGGCTTACCCCACAGGGTGCCTTTATCTGCAATGGTCCTGGATCTGCTACAAGCCGCCAAACCCCTGGCTGGAGATTCCCCTTGGGTATTTCCATCCCCTAGGGGCCCCCGACATATAACCGGGCCAGCCGTGGACCATGCCCTACGCCTAGCGCTTAAGACATTAGGGATGGACCATTTTACACCACATGACTTGCGGCGTAGCGTGGCCACGCACTTGACCGCAGGAGGGACTTCCCGCTTGGTGGTCCAAAAGATTCTTAATCATGTAGAGAGTGGGGTAATCGCGGTTTATGACAGAGCCAGCTATGATCGTGAGAAAATCCAGGCCCTGAACTCCTGGGACCTCAAGCTCAAGGCCATAATCGAAGGTGCGGAAACCAACGTGATCCCGTTGGTTCGTGGGGCTTAGGACTTGCTGGGGCTGGTAGTGAAAGGAAATAAAGCCATGACTGCCAAATAACAGACCAGCCAAGAGGAACGCTCATGGAAAGCAGACAAAAACTAATCCGGCAAGCTCGTAAATTATCAGACGCTCGTGGGCATAAGATGGGAGAATTCAAAATTACAGAGGTCTCTTTGATTCCTTGCAATCAATTGCAGGCTGAAACGTTGAGCCGACTTCCAGATGAAGAAAGAATAGCAAGGGTTTTAAAATCCTCTTGTGCAGAGTGTGAGGCTGAGGCTTGGGTTACCATACATGACCCTCTTGGCGATATCGTAAACCCTTTGTCTGGGACTGCATTGTTTCGTAATTGTCCTTATAAGGAGCCAAGCGAAGGGGAGATGTTAGCGAAGATATTCAGATCTGTCCCTGAACCCGGAGAGTGATGCCATAGAGAAGGCCTACAAACCGATTTCCCCCCTAACTCCCGGCTGATCACCGCGGGGGACAGGGCGGCATCCTCACCGTCTGGGGGGGAGTTTTCTTGAGGGCCACGCGAGGAGGTGGCAGATGGAGGAAAGAAAAAGTTTCGGCCAGAAAGCTTTGGAGAGGGCGAAAGCAAAAAAGAAAATTGAATCCCAGCCAAAGGACCTTTCCAAACCTGAACGGCTTTTCAATCAATACTGTTATTCCGATACCTGGTTTTGGGAATACCCAGAATGGAAAAAAGCTGCTCTCGATATTCTGAGTTCTGGAATCATCGAGGGGAATGAATTAAAGGGCCATGTGCGACGGCAGAACTATCCTGTTGTCGAAGGAAATTCAGTTGTCCTGGGGGATTTAATTATCACCCTGGTAATGAGTCATTTTGATTATGATGTTAATCTTCCCCAACATTTTCACAGGTTGGAAGGCTCACTTCAGAAAGAGATTGTTAGCGAATTCGATGATCATTTTCGCTTCGTGGCCGCTATAGCTCGGATAGGCGGCATCCGAAGAGATGTGATTCGAAATATCTGGGATGATTGGCGGAAGAAAGTATCTGCCCGGGCCGTCAAAGGAGAAATCCCCCACCAATGGCGCTTGCTCATTATGGACGAAATGTACCCTGGCCGGGGATATGCCCCAAAAACAACCCCCCAGCAAATAGCTCGCAAATTTGCTGATATTTTTTTGCAGTATGTCCCCCAAGAGGTCCCTCCTAACACAATAGTTGAATGGGTAAATCTCACCCTTAAATCTTTGGGACGGCCTGCCGGAAGCAAATCTAAGTTGCATGACTACATTTCTAAGAGAAAGCAACAATTATTAACCCCTATCTCAATCACATAAATAAACATCTTCAAATAGAATTTCTCTAAAATCTCCCATTCCTTCCCTTCTGCTCAACTTTCCCCTAATAGCCCCCCAAAAATGGCTTTTTATATCAAAAAAGGGAAAGTTGTCTCTACTTTCCCTTTTCGCATTATAAAGCCTATCTTTCTTGCGTTGTTAAGAGAAAGTAAATAATTGTCCTCATTTTATTTAATATTGACTATAGAATGTTCAAGCTATACCGTATTGTTTAAGAAATTTACTGATTCAAATAGGAGTTGCGCCATGGAATTCATTAACACGAGTTTGCTCAGCCAGAAAGAGGTTTTTAGGGAGAAGGAAGTCATTAAAATTTTCGGCAAGTCCCGTTCCAGCATCTGGCGGGACGAAAAAGAAGGTAGATTCCCCAGGCGTGTGAAAATAGGGGTCCGCGCTGTTGGTTGGCTAAGAAGCTCCCTCGAATCCCATCTTCGGGGGCTGAAAGAGCAAGAAAGCGCCCAGAGCAGTGACCAGGCCGGGCAGTAGGGGGCGGCCATGGCCACGGGGGACATCTATTGGGAGGCCCATCGAGCGGACCTGGAGGGTACGGGTACATGCTGACCCAGGACACCAAAGTAGTCAGGCCCATGCCTATCACCCAGGCAATCGACACGCTAAACTTTCTCCATCCGAGCAGGGGAGTTTTCGAGGTTTGTATCATCGGCCCAAAGGCTCCCAGGAGCAGCCTATGGGAGGGAAATGCCGGGGGAAAAAAGCCGATTGTAGCTGGATGGTTCGGGGACCCGGCCAGCGCGGCAAAGCTGGCAGTGCAAGCCGCGGCTGAGGGAGTGTATACCACCCTGAATCTCTGCAAGAAGGCCCTGCTTGCCCGGGCCGACCATCGGTTAAAGGCCGGCGTCAACCGGACCAAGGACCAGGAGATAGAACAGATTCAAAACCTCCTCATCGACCTGGACCCCATCCGGCCCGAAGGCATAAGCAGCACGGACCAGGAGCACGAAGCGGCCCTGGAGATGGCCCAAGTTATCTACGCGGATTTGACCAAGGAAGGGTGGCCGGAGCCTCTGGTGGGGGACTCGGGCAACGGCGGCCACCTATCTTATCCTCTGGAACTGCCCAATACCCAAGAGAGTATTGACCTGGTAAAAGCAGTGTTGAAAGCCTTGAGCCTGCGCTACCAAGACCATCTGGCCCGCCTGAACCTGGAAATGGACCAGGCCGTCTTCAATCCGGCCCGGCTCACTAAGCTGTATGGAACGATGGTAAGGAAGGGGGACAATACCCAGGATCGGCCCCACAGGCTGTCACAAATCGTTTCTCTGCCAACAGCCCGGCGCCTTGTTCCCCTGGAGCTTCTCCAGAAGATGGCGGCGAGCGTCCAGTCTCATAATCTAAAGGCCAAAACCAAAGAAACCGGGGCCGTGGAAGGGCAGTTTAATGTCGAGGCTTACCTGAAGCATTACGGCGTTGAAGTGGTGATGATCAAGCCCCACCACGGTGGGGTGCTCTACTGCCTGCAAGAATGTGTCTTTGACTCCTCTCATACCGGCAACGAGGCGGCCATCGGCCAGGCCGCGGATGGAAAACTCTTCTATCAGTGCTTCCATAATTCCTGCAAGGCCCGCACCTGGGCAGAGGCCAGGGCCATTATTAGCGGTCAAGACAAGCTGGGAAAGTTTATAGTCGGCGGTCTCTCCCAGCCCGCGCCCGCGCGCCCGGGCCCGGACTATGACCAAGCAGAGCGAGCGGCGATTCAGGCCGAAGCCCGCGCACCTGTACATAAAAACTCACTAGTTTTAAGAACAGCGTTGACGACAGATGTCGACAAAGCATTAAAGACGGCAGGGTGGGCGGAAGACAGAATCTCAGAAGTGCTGCATATCCTTGAACAATCGGAAAGTGCGAAAGAAAGTTTTAATCTTGCGGCAGAGGTTCGGGAGTGGATTTTGTCGTCAAATGGCGTCTTTCTGTCGTCCGATTTCGTCAGGGAAGCCGGTTTGTCGTCAATGTCGTCAAGGGAGTTTAATAAGAATTTATCGAAAGCATTTGAGCGCCTCGTGAAGGATGAAATTATTGAACGGGCAGGGGCCCGTCGGGGGCAATTCCGGCGCATTGAGAAAGAATCCGAAATCATCGATTTCGCCAACGCCGACTGCTCTACCATTTTTGATCTCAGATGGCCAGCCCCCTTCCACCTGGAGCGCCTCGTCAATTTGTACCCGAAGAACATCGTGGTGGTGGCCGGGGCAAGCAATGCAGGGAAGACGGCCCTGCTGCTCAACTTGGTACGAGAGAACATGCTTCAGCATAGAATCATCTATTTTAGCTCCGAAATGGGACCGGAAGAACTCAGGCTGCGATTAGAGAAATTCGGCTTGGCCATAAACTCCTGGCGATTCGAGGCCAGGGAACGTGCGGCTAACTTCGCTGACGCAATCACCCCCGATGCAGTCAATATTATTGATTATTTTGAACTAACAAAAGACTTTTACATAATTGGGGGCGAGATTAAAAAGATTTTCGACCGGTTGACTACCGGCATTGCAATTATCGCTATTCAAAAGAAAGAAGGCCAGGACCTGGGCCGTGGCGGCGAGTTCAGCTTGGAGAAAGCCCGGCTATATCTCAGCATGGAATCGGGGGAGTTAAAAGTGCTTAAGGGAAAGAACTGGGCCCAGCCCGGCCATAATCCGAACGGGAAGGTGTTCAAGTTCAAGCTGGTAGACGGATGTCGGTTTATGGGGGCTTAGGGGGAGCCATGGACTTTGAAAGTCTCCTTCACTGTGAGGCTCCGGAGCTTATCATCACCTGTATTGACTGCGTCCACTTCCGTTCCGCGGTCAACTCCCCGAATCCTGCTTTTCTGGAGGCAGAGCACCGGGATTTTTCCACCTGGAACATTCCCAAGGAGATCCGCGGTTACCGGTTGGAGGAAGAACGGCTTATTGCTCCCCGGGGCTTCGGCCGGCAATTGGTGGGGATTCTCCAAGGGGCAGGGGTCAGATTCGAGATTGAGGATAAGCGCCGGACCCTCCCTGAAGTTGATTTCACCTTCCACGGCCACCTGCACGATTTTCAGGAGAAGGCAGTCAGCACCATGGGCGACAGGAATTTCGGGACTCTGAGCGCCCCCACGGGCACCGGCAAGGTAGTGGTGGCCCTGATTAATGTGAACCAAGGAGTAGAAATACCGCCCAAGCCGGATTTCTACTCATAAAAACCCCGCTCCTTGGGGATTTTTACACCTGGGAACCCCCCGGGTATTAGAGGTGGCCCTGGCCGCCAATGGGTCATGCGGAGATTGAGGGAGGAACGAAACCATGAGCAAATTGAAAGAAATGACCGCGGGCGGTGATGATCAACTCCTTGACCCGTCCTCCCATGGCTTCAGCTTAAGGGAACACTTCGGCAAAAACTGGAAGATCCAAATGGAGGAATCCTGGGGCAGCGAAACGGCGGAGGGTAAGGAGAGGCAAAAACCTTGGTACGAAACAGTGCCCACCCGCTGCAAAGGCTTCATCAGCCTCTTTCAAGATAAACCCACGGTAGTCCTGATGTTCTACACTCCTTCTCAGCGCATAACCTGCCGCAAGCTGGCCGAAAAATTCAAGGATACCCCCGGGGTCCGCCTGGATGATTGGTTTGATGGCCACGAGGCGGTGCTCTACTTCCCCGTCGAGTTATTCGGCCAGGTGGCCGAGGCCGTAGGAGCCCGGAGGAAGCGCCAGGGACGGCCACTTACGGATGCCCAAAGGGCCGCTTTTGCCGAGGGTCGTAAAAAGGGTATGGCCGCCCTTAAAAGGGGGCGGGATTCCCTGCTGTCAAGCCCTCCATAATCCCCAAAAAGGGGCGATCCCAACCCAGGCAAGGGGATAGCTAGGGGCAGGGAGAGGACACGGGTTTTTGATTCTAAGAATGGTGTGAATGCCACCTACACCTGAGCATTAGTTCATAGCCCACCAGGAGGGCTACCATGCCATACGCGGATGTGGAAAAACGGCGACGCTTTCAAAGACGGTATAAAAAGGCTTGGCGCCGGCGGCAGGCCGCCAAGATCAATCCGCTCAAGGCGTTCAAAATTTATATCTCCCCGCGTTTTCCTCACCTCTGGGTGGGCCGGATTCAATTTTATAGTGGCTTTCTGGTCACGGACGACATTAATGTTCAAATCGAAATAGAGCAGCACCCCGAGTTTGCCCGGCACATTTTCCCCGTCAGCATAGACATGGATCTGGTCTGTCCCCTCATGGGTGATGATGATGATTAGGTTGCAGGCCCACACCCCTCACGACACCCCTCCCTTCACACATCCCAGGAGCGCCGATGCGGATTTCTACATGTAGAAATCGCACATGGCTTAGTTTTATGGGTGTAGAAATTCGGCTTGGATGGCATTTTTGTTACGAAAATGATAGAATCGATTCCTGAGATAACCAGACAGGCCGCGGCTGAAATTGTTTTCATATCAAAAATTAGAAAATCGGGGCGTTCTCTATCGGTGGGTTCACCGTGGGTTCACCGTTAAACTTATGTTATGGCCTTCTCGGAAGTCTTTTTAGCTTTAAAAAAGCTTTAATTTCAATAAGTTTTGACTAATTTTTGTTCAATTCAAATATATTTTGGGACTTTTCCTATCTTTTTGCTATGTCCCCACCCTCCATCTCCTTCCGTCAACCCTTCCATTTCACTGCCAGGAAAAGCAGCAATAGAGCGACTTTCAGGGGTTTCAGCCCCAAAAAGGAGGTTTTTCCCTTAAAAGCAATTATATCCTGCTAATTTAATTGCGTTTTCTCTGCTATAATCCCATATCAGTTATATTTCGATGAAATTTAGCTCTTTTTGGGTGAGTTGGGTAATTTGGTCTTTTATATTAATAACTATCAATTATTTCATGTACTAACATCATATTATTCTCTTAATTATTATTACTAGTCTAGATATATTGTAATTCTAGAGGTGGCCTTTCTGGTCCCGGGGCCGTTCCTGCTGGAAATTGACCCCTTTCACTCCTAACCTGATTTTCCATCGGTTCTTCCGGTATTTCAGGGGGGATTGGTGGAGTTGGAACATTGATCTCCGGTTCTTTCTCATATTTCGCCGGCCGGCCAGGGCCAGGGTCAGGAGCGGTTCCTTGCACAAACTGGCCCTTCTCCCCTCTAAGTAGTTGACTGGCCTGTTTTTTCGGGATTTCCGAATGTTCTTGCGAAGTTATTCTTTCTTAGTTCACCTGTTTTTCCGGGATTTCTGAGGGAATTGAGGGGGTTGTGGGGGGCGCGGTGATTTCACCGCGCTTTTTCTGAATATGACGAGCCCTCGATCTAAGGGTCTCA
>Ga0299912_10000394_pt1 | contig 37853 bp, 30 predicted proteins | sample RVTome_2_FD_207667 | JGI IMG/M metagenome (GOLD analysis project Ga0299912, IMG submission 207667) | Soil microbial communities from uranium-contaminated site in the Upper Colorado River Basin, Wyoming, United States - RVT95D214 (version 2) ... | reverse complement strand
GGTCCTCTCCGGGCAGGCCATCGGGACACTCGGCGCAATTGGCGCTGGCCGGCCGCCGATTGGCGAGGCTTGATATGGCGCGCAGGAGATTCATCGGGATGATAATCAGTCTATGATTGCTGCGATGCAATGACAATCCAAACCGACGCCACGGGCGGCCGCTGGGAGTTCTGGATCGACCGGGGCGGCACCTTCACCGACATCCTCGGCCAGACCGAAGGCGGCGCATTGCGCTCGCTCAAGTTGCTGTCGTCCTCGCCCGCCTATCCGGCTGCGGCGGTGGAGGGCATGCGCCGGATGCTGGGCGCCGCGCCGGGCGAGCCGTTCCCCGCCGAGCGGGTGGCGAAGATCAAGCTCGGCGCCACGGTGGCGACCAACGCCCTTCTGGAACGCAAGGGCGCCAGGACCCTGCTGGTCACGACGGCCGGCTTCGCCGACGCGCTGGAAATCGGCGACCAGGCGCGCCCGGCCCTGTTCGCGCTGGACATCGAAAAGCCCCCGCCCCTGCATGCCGGCGTCGTGGAGGCGGACGAACGGCTGGACGCCGCAGGCGCCGTGGTCCAGCCGCTGGACGCGGCCGCCCTGGCCGAACGTCTGCGCCAAGCCCGCGCGGAGGGCTTCGTCTCCGCCGCCATCGCCTTCCTGCACGCCGACCTGAACCCCGCCCATGAGATCGAGGCCGGCAAGATCGCCCGGGCGGCGGGGTTCGAGTGCGTCGTGCTGGCCCACGAGGCCTCGCCCCTGCCCCGCTTCATCCCCCGCGCCGAGACCGCCGTGGCGGACGCCTATCTGACCCCCGTGCTGCGGGCCTATGTGGACGGGCTGGCGCCGGCCGTGGGCGGCGCGCCGCTCTACTTCATGACCTCGGCCGGCGGACTGGTGAGCGCCGCCGCCTTCCGGGGCCGCGACGCGGTGCTCTCGGGCCCGGCGGGCGGGGCGGTGGGCGTGGCGAGGACCGCCGAGGCTTCGGAGCGTGCGGCTGTGCTGGGCTTCGACATGGGCGGCACCTCCACCGACGTGTGCCGCTACGCCGGAGCGCTGGAGCGGCGGGACAAGGCCCAGATCGCCGGCGTGAAGCTGCGCGCGCCGATGCTGGACGTGCAGACCGTGGCGGCCGGCGGCGGCTCGATCCTCACCTTCGACGGCCTGCGCGCCCGGGCGGGACCCGAGAGCGCCGGCGCTGACCCCGGACCCGCCGCCTATGGCCGGAGCGGGCCGGCCACGGTGACCGACGCCAATCTAGTGCTGGGACGGCTGGACCCGCGCCGCTTCCCGGCGGTGTTCGGGCCGAACGGCGACGCGGCGCTCGACGTGGAGGCGGCGCGGGCGCGGCTGGGCGAGCTGGCGGCGGCCATGGGCGCGGCGAGCATCGAGGCGGCGGCCGAGGGCTTCGTCGCCGTGGCCGTGGAGGCGACCGCCCAGGCCATCGGGCGCATCTCCACCGAGCGCGGCTTCGACCCGCGCGGCCACGCCCTCGTCGCCTTCGGCGGCGCGGCTGGACAGGTCGCCTGCTGGGTCGCCGACGCCCTGGGCTGCGCGGAGGTGCTCTGCCCGCGCTACGCCAGCCTGCTGTCGGCCTGGGGGATCGGCCAGGCCCAGGTGACGAGCCTGAAGGAAGCGGGGATCGAGCGGGCGCTGGACGCCGAGGGGCTGAAGGCTGCTCGGGACGTGGCCGACCGTTTGGAGATCGACGCGGAGGCTGCGCTGCTGGCCCAGGGCGCGGAGGTCGGCGAGACGCGGGCCCGGCTGCTGCTGCGCTATGACGGGGCGGACGCGGCCCTGCCCGTTGCGATGTCCGCGATTGCGCCGGCCATGGCAGCCTTCGAGGACGCCCACCGGCGGCTGTTCGGCTTCGTGGAGCCGGAGCGGACCGTGCTGATCGCCAGCGTGGAGGTGGAGGCCATTGCGGAAATTCCTTCCGCTCATTCCCGCGAAAGCGGGAACCCAGGTGTTTTATCGAAAGGCGTCGGCGCTTCAGGCAACGAAAAAAGCCTAGGTCCCCGCTTTCGCGGGCATGAGCGGGATAAGGAATACGTTCCGCTCTTCGCCAATGGCGCGGTCCACGAAGCCACCGTAATCGAGGCCGAGGCCCTGACCGCTCCCCTGCCCGGCCCCGCCCTGATCGTGCGGGGCGACACCCAGATCGCCGTGGCGCCCGGCTGGCGCGCGGTCCTGGAGGCGGACGGCCTGATCCGCCTGGAGCGTACGGGCACATCAGCCCGCGCGGCGCCCGAGGCCGCATCTCGGCCGGACCCCGTGACCCTGGAATTGTTCAACCGCCGCTTCATGGGCGTGGCCGAGGCGATGGGCGCGGCGCTGGAGCGCACCGCTCATTCGGTGAACATCAAGGAGCGGTTGGACTTCTCCTGCGCCCTGTTCGACGCCGACGGCGGCCTGGTGGCCAACGCCCCGCACATGCCGGTGCACCTGGGCTCCATGGGGGCGAGCGTGCGGGCGGTGCGAGACCGCCATCCGACGCTGCGACCCGGCGAGGCCTACGCCCTGAACAACCCCTACGCCGGCGGTACGCACCTGCCGGACATCACCGTGGTCATGCCGGTGTTCATGGACGGGCCCCCTTCCCGGCCTTCGGCCGGACTTCCCCCAGAGGGGGAAGATCAGCCTCGGCGCCAAGATGCTCCCCCGCTGGGGGAGCTGGCGGCGCAGCCGACTGAGGGGGCTTCTACCCCCGCCTTCTACCTCGCAGCCCGGGGCCATCACGCGGACGTGGGCGGCGTGCAGCCGGGCTCCATGCCGCCGTTCTCGCGCACCATCGACGAGGAGGGCGTCATGCTCGACGCCCTGCCGATCATGTGGGACGGCAGGTTCCTCCAGGACGAGACCCGCGCGGCGCTGACCGCCGGCCCCTGGCCCGCCCGCAACCCGGACCAGAACCTCGCCGACCTGAAGGCCCAGATCGCCGCCTGCCAGGCCGGGGCGGCGGCGGTGGAAGCGATGATCCAGGCCAACGGCGCGTCCACCGTGGCCCGCTACATGGGCTTCGTGCAGGACAATGCCGAGGCCTGCGTGCGCCGCGCGGTCTCCAAGCTGAAGGACGGCGAGGCCTGTGTCCCCATGGACGGCGGCGGCGAGATCGTCGTGCGCATCGCCGTGGACGCCGAGGCCGGCGAGGCGGTGATCGACTTCGCCGGGACCAGCGCCGTGCAGCCGTCGAACTTCAACGCCCCGACCTCGATCGTGCACGCCGCCGTGCTCTACGTCTTCCGCACCCTGGTGGACGACGACATCCCGCTGAACGCCGGCTGCCTGAGGCCGCTGAGGATCATCGTGCCGGAGGGCTCGATGCTGGCCCCCGCCCCGCCCGCCGCCGTGGTCGCCGGCAATGTGGAGACCAGCCAGCACGTGGTCGACGCGCTCTATGCGGCGCTCGGGATCATGGCCAACAGCCAGGGGAGCATGAACAACTTCACCTTCGGCGATGAAGCGCGCCAGTATTACGAGACCCTGTGCGGCGGGGCCGGGGCGACCGCCAACGCCCCCGGCGCCTGCGCCATCCACACCCACATGACCAATTCACGCCTCACCGATCCGGAGATCCTGGAGCGGCGCTTCCCGGTGCGGGTGGAGCGCTTCGCCGTGCGACGGGACTCGGGCGGGGATGGGGCGATGCCGGGCGGCGACGGGATCGTCCGCCGCATCCTGTTCCTGGAGTCGCTGGAGGCGGCCCTGCTCTCCACCCGGCGCATCTTCGCGCCCCAGGGGATTGTTGGCGGCGGGCCCGCCCAGCCAGGACGTGCGCGGTTGATCCGGCCGGACGGAAGCGTACATGAGCTTGAGGGCTGCTTTTCGCTGACCGCGCGGCCCGGCGAGGCGATCGAGATCGAAACGCCGGGAGGCGGCGGTTTCGGACCGTCGCGATGCCGACCGGGCGGCGCATGACCGGAGACCCATCCATGGCGCTCGCCGCCCTTATCGCCGCCGCGCTTCTGACCACGGCCCCGCCCGCCCATGCGGCGCCGGCGCTGCGCCTGGCCCAGGCCGACGCCGACGCGCCCCACATCACCGGCTCCACGCCCGAGAACGAGGCCAACGCCGCGGCCCTGGCGGCGGGCGAGGACCCCTTCCCGCCCGGCGCGCCCACCGACGACTATGGCCTGGTGGCCTGGTGCTACGGCGCCCTCTCGCGGCACATGGAATTGCGGATCAACGCCTGGCCCGAGGTGGAGCGCATCGAGCGCGAAATTCCGGAGCCCGGCGTGCCCTTGAGCGAGGTCCTGGCCAGCTACGACCAGCAGGAGAAGGCCGGCCAGGCCGAACTCGACCTCTACGCCCGGGCGCTGTCCCTGGCGGAGGTGGCGCACGCCGAGGGGACCGCGGAGCGCGGCGTCCTCGTCCAGAAGGGCCGCGACGCCTGGAAGGGCGCGGACGCCCTCGACGCCAAGGCCTTGGCCCCGTCCTGGATGTCCTGGGCTCTGCCAGGGCGCTGTGGCGCGACGGCCCGGCGGATCCTCGGCGAAAAGTAGATCAGGAAGGCTTCCGGTCCGCGGCCCAGATCTTCACGGTCAGGCCCTCGGCGTCGCGCGCCGGCAGGGTTGTGATCCTCGGCCGCTCCAGCCCGGCGGCGGCGAGCCAGCGCTCCATGTCCTCGTCCGGAAAGCCGAGGCGCCGGTGCTGATGGGCCTCGCGAAGGCCCTCCAGGGCGTGGGGGGCGAAGTCCACGATCAACAGCCGCCCGCCCGGCGCCACCAGCCGCCCCGCCTCGGTCACCGCCGCGGCGGGGTCGCCCAGGTAGTGCAGCACCTGATGCACGACCACCAGGTCCGCGCAGTCTTCCGGCAGGCCGGTGGCGAAGATGTCGCCGTGGCGAAGCTCCACGCCCGGCAGTCCCGCCTCGGTGACCCGCAAGCGGGCGATGTTGAGCATCTGTTGGGACAGATCGAGCCCCAGGGCGCTCCGCGCACGCCCTGCCAGGAGGATCAGCATCCGTCCCGAACCGGAGCCGAGGTCGATCAACCGGCCGATCGGCCCCGGCGGCGCGGCCGCCAGGATCGCCGCCTCCACATCGGCCTCGGACACATAGAGCGAGCGCAGCTGGTCCCAGCGCGGCGCGTTGCGGGCGAAATAGGCCTCCGCCTCCGCCGAACGCTTCGCCCGGACCGCCGTCAAACGGTCTCGATCTCGGGCTAGCAAGGCGTCGTCGGGATCGACAATCGAGAGGACTCTGTCGATGATGGATTGGCGCGATGGTTCGGCTGCGAGCCGGTAGAACACCCAGCCGCCGTCCGGAAACCGTTCGGCGAGTCTGGAAGCCGTGAGTAGGCGAAGGTGCCGCGAAACACGAGGCTGGCTCTGGTCCATGATCTGGCACAGCTCCATCACCGCCAGCTCCTCGCGGGCCAGCAGGGCGAGGATGCGCAGGCGCGTCGGCTCGCCCGCCGCGCGCAGCACATCAACGATTTCACTCACCCCAATCGGCATCAGGGGGATCAGCATGTCCTTATGCCTAGCTGTCAAGGTGACGGTGTGACCGAGTCCGAACGTCCGATCGGGTCGACCGCGGAGGCCCACGGAAACGCGTGGCGGAGTCGCTTGAGCGGGGGCCTGGGGCTCGTCTTGGCCCTGGCGGCCTGGGCGAGCGCGGCGCAGGCCGTGGAGGCGCCCCTGGACGCAACCTCGGGCCCGGCGGTGGAGGATCCGCTGCGGCCCCTGAACCGAGGCCTGTTCGCGATCGACGTGTTCGTCAACGACACGCTCGCCGGGCGCGGGCGCCTGCTGTCGACGGCCAAATGGATACCGAAGCCCGTGCGCGCCGGGCTCTACAACGCCCTGGACAATCTGGACGAGCCGGCGACGTTCGCCAACGACCTGTTCCAGCGCAAGGCGGGCCGGGCGATCCAGACGGGCGCGCGCTTCGGCGTGAACACCACCATCGGGGTGCTGGGCGTGTTCGACCCGGCCAGCGGCATGGGCCTGAAGCGGACCCGAGAGGACTTCGGCCAGACCCTGGCGGTCTATGGGGTGAGCCCGGGGCCCTATCTGTTCGTTCCGTTTTCCGGGCCGAGCAATTTCCGTGACAAGACCGGCGCCATGGTCGACGGCGTGTTCAGCCCGCTGCACTGGGTGAGCCTGGGCCTGCTCGAACGGCGGGCGATCAAGACCGGAAAGGTGTTGGTGAAACCGGCCACCCTCGGCATCCGCCAGCAAGCCCGCGCCGCGGCCGCGGCTGGCGAGACCGCCGACGAATACGCCACCTTGCGCGGGCTCTACGCCGAGCAACGCGCCGCCCAGATCGCCGACCTGCCGAACCTGGCCGACAATCCGATCGCGGCGGTCGGCGACCAGAAGAAACGCGTGAGCAAGGCGCCTTAGGGCCTCGCGGTCAGCGGCCGAACTTCTGGAACTTGATGCGCTTGGGGATCAGGCTGTCGGCGCCCAGGCGGCGCTTCTTGTCTTCCTCATAGGCTTCGAAGTTGCCCTCGAACCATTCCGCGTGGCTGTCGCCCTCGAAGGAGAGGATGTGGGTGGCCAGCCGGTCGAGGAACCAGCGGTCGTGGCTGATCACCACCACGCAGCCGGCGAACAGCTCCAGCGCGTCCTCCAGGGCCTGCAGGGTCTCGATGTCCAGGTCGTTGGTCGGCTCGTCGAGCAGGATGACGTTGCCGCCCTCCGCCAGGGTCTTGGCCAGGTGCACGCGGTTGCGCTCCCCGCCGGAAAGCTGGCCGACCTTCTTCTGCTGGTCGCCGCCCTTGAAGTTGAAGCTGCCGACATAGGCGCGGCTTGAGATCTCCCGCGCGCCCACCTTCATCACGTCGGTGCCGCCGCTGATCTCCTGCCAGACGTTGTTGTCGGGATTCAGGGTGTCGCGGCTCTGGTCGACGTAGGCAAGCTTGACGGTCTCGCCGAGGCGGATGGTGCCGGCGTCCGGCTTTTCCTGGCCGGTGATCATCTTGAACAGGGTGGACTTGCCCGCCCCGTTCGGCCCGATCACGCCCACGATGCCATTGGGCGGCAGGCTGAAGGAGAGGTCCTTGATCAGCACCTTGTCGCCGTACTCCTTCTCCAGCCCCTCGACCTCCAGCACCAGCTGGCCCAGGCGCGGGCCGGGCGGGATCTGGATGGCGGCGAAGGCCTGGGCGCCGGTGGCGGTCTCCTGCTCCTGCACCATGCGCTCATAGGCGGCCAGACGCGCCTTGGACTTGGCCTGGCGGGCCTTGGCGCCGGAGCGCACCCAGTCCAGCTCGCGGGCGATGGCCCTCTGACGCGCTTCGCTTTCGGATTGCTCGACTTCCATCCGCTTGGCCTTCTGCTCCAGCCAGCCGGAATAGTTGCCCTCGTAGGGCACGCCCTTGCCGCGGTCGATCTCCAGCGTCCACTTGGTCACCTGGTCCAGGAAATAGCGGTCGTGGGTGACCAGGATGACGCAGCCGGGGAAGGCCTCCAGGTGGTGCTGCAGCCAGGCCACGGACTCCGCGTCCAGGTGGTTGGTGGGCTCGTCGAGCAGCAGCATGTCGGGCTTGGACAGGAGCAGGCGGGCAAGCGCCACGCGCCGATTCTCCCCGCCGGACAGATCGTCCACCGGCCAGTCGGCGGGCGGGCAGCGCAGGGCCTCCATGGCCATCTCGATGCGCGCGTCGATGTCCCACAGGTCCCCGGCGTCGATCTTCTCCTGCAGGGCGGTCATCTCCTCCATCAGCTCGTCGGAGTACTCCTCGCCCAGCTTGGCCGCGACCGCGTTGAACTGGTCGAACAGCTTCTTGTCCTCGCAGTCGGAGATCACATTGCCCCAGACGTTGAGCTGGGGGTCCAGGTTCGGCTCCTGGGGCAGATAGCCGCGCTTGACGCCCGCCGCCGGCTTGGCCTCGCCGGTGAAGTCCGGGTCGAGCCCAGCCATGATCTTGAGCAGGGTGGACTTGCCCGAGCCGTTCACCCCCACCACGCCGATCTTGGCGTCGGGATAGAAGGAGAGCCAGATGTTCTCGAACAGCTTCTTGTTGCCCGGAAAGACCTTGGTCAGGCCCTGCATCTGAAAGATGAATTGTGCGGCCATGGGGGCGCTGCGCTCGCTGGTTGGCGGGGGGCGGAAAGGAGAGCGCGGGAGATAGCTGCGAAGGGGGAACAACGCAACGGGGCTGTCGGGACAAGCGACCGCATCTCGTACATGCTGCGCTCGATCTCTTGTTTGCAGGGCTCCAGAGAATTCTTGGTGGACGACGAATTAGGGGTAATTCTAAAGGCGCTGGAAAACCTGATACAGTATTGAAGCTTCGACCATTGGGTTGGGGCCTGTCTGCATGCAAGTGTTCAAGTCTGTGGACGGCGCGCGCAGCCTGAAGAGCATCGCCGCGACGGCGTCCTCTGCGCGGGTGCTGGACCTGCATTCCATCGCCGCCGAGAATCCGGAGGACCCGGACTATCTCGAGCAGCCGCTGTTCATTCATCCGGTGCTCAACCGATCGATCATCGTCAAACATAACGTCTATGCGGAGGAAGGGGACAAGCTGGCGCCCCGCCGTTTCACCGCGACCAAGGTCATCTTCCCGTTCGACAAAGCCGACCTGAACCTGGGCGGCCAGTACCTCATCGTCGACCAGACCGACTTCATCGGCCTGCTCACCCGGCACCTGGACTACACTGACCGGCCGCTGGACCGGGACTTGGCGGTGCTGCGATCGGTGGACAGGCTTCCGACCCTGGATCCCTTCCTGGTCCGCGAAATCCTGAACCAGCAGCGGATCGAAGTGGGCCGGTGCTACTATCAGTTCAGCAAGGCCGACAAGGCCGAGATGCTGCACTTCGTCGCCGGTGAGATCGAAGCCCTCATCCGAATGTGCTTCGGAGAGATGAAGGCGAACGAAAAGCGCACGCAGCGGCTGTCGCAGCTGCTGCTGGCCGACCAGGAAAGTCCGGAGCTCGAACCCCTGCGCGAGGCGTTCGGCATGGCGGCGGAGGAGTTCTCCGAGGCCATGTTCTCCTGGAAGGCCTTTCTCTACTACCGCTGGCGCACCCGGACGCTGGGGCCGATGCTGAAGGCCACCTTGAGGTCGATCTCCATGGTCCGGTCCAGGCGCTACGAGCGCAACGACCTGTCGTTCGTGATCAGGGCCAAGCTCATATTGGAGAAGACCATAACCACCTCCTGGCGGGAGGTCGGGCACAGTCTGCGGCTGTACGACCGGGCCTTCGCCTCCTTGACTGAAAAGGAAAGCTCGGAAAACTTCCGGTCCTTCCTGACCCACAGTTCCAGCTTGTTCGTCGAACTGGGCGAACGGATCGGACGCCTGGAGCAGGCGGTCAGCTTCTGGAACCACCGACTTGGCGGCGAGCGCGTTTCGGACCTGCCGCCGGAGGAGCTCCTCGACGGGATGCGCGACCTGCTCCAGGCGCTGACGATCCGGGTCGAAGAGCGATCGGCGGCTTAGGCGCCCTGACCCCGGGATGTCCCGGGCAGCGCGAGTCCCGCTTGAGGCGGCCGGAAGGCGCAGGTTGTCAGCCGGATTGGCGTGTTCGGACCCGCCCTCCCCGCGCGGGGGCGAGCGCACGGAGGGGCGCGGGGGCGGGTGCGGAGGCGCGCGGGGGCGCGCACGCGGGCGCGCTGAGGGCCCGCCGGAGCGCGGCGGCGAGGCGGAGGACGAGGCCGAGGAGCGGGACGAGGAGGCGGTTCATCGGCCCAGCTTAGGGCCGGCCGGCGGGGCGTGGATTGGGACGGGGTTATGCCCGCATCGGGGTGTCGCGGGAGTCCCGGTTTGTCTTGGGATGTCGCGGACGGGGGTGTCTCGATGAATTTGCTACAGAAGTGCAGACAGGCCAAGTCCAACCCATAATCCGCTCATCCCCGCGAAAGCGGGGATGAGCGGAAGAAATAGAGAGCTAGGGGGAAAAAGGAAGGCACGCTACGCGTCGCCCCAGACCTCGGCGGCCACCTCCACCACCAGCTCCAGCTTGCGGCGCTGGTCGTCGAAGGAGAGGTCGTTGCCGTGGCAGGTGGAGGCGAAGCCGCACTGGGGCGACAGGCATAGCTGCTCGATGGGCGCGAACTTGGCCGCCTCGTCGATGCGGCGCTTGACCTCGTCCTTGGTCTCCAGGCGCGGGAGCTTGGAGCTGATCAGGCCCAGCACCACGAATTTGTCCCTGGGCAGGAACCTGAGCGGCGAGAAGTCGCCCGAGCGTTCGTCGTCGTACTCCAGGAAGAAGGCGTCCACGTCGATGGCGTTGAACAACACCTCGGCCACCGGGTCGTAGCCGCCCTGGGCCACGAAGGCGCTCTTGAAGTTGCCCCGGCACAGGTGGATGGCGGTGGCCATGTCGGCCGGCGCCGAGGCCAGGGAGTCGTTGATCAGCTTGGCGTAGAGCGCCGGCAGGGCGTCCGGGTCCTGGCCCGCCGCGCGCGACGCCTCGCGCATGGCGTCGTCGCACAGATAGGCCAGGTTGGTGTCGTCCAGCTGCAGGTAGCGGCAGCCGGCGGCGGCCAGGTCGGCGATCTCCTCGCGATAGATGCGGGCCAAGTCCTCATGGAAGCCGTCGAGGTCGGGATAGGCGTTGCGGTCCACCCCCGCGCGGCCGCCGCGGCAGGCCATGGACGGCGACGGGATGGTGATCCGCGCCAGGCCGCCGGACTTGATGCAGGCGTCCAGCACCTCGAAATCGCGGCGCATGATCGGGTCCGCGCGGCGCAGCCGGCCGGTGATGCGCAGCTTCGGCGGCGTGAAGTCGAACACCTTGCCGTCGGCGGTATGGAAGTGGGCGGCGCGGTCGTCGAAATAGGCCTCCATCCCCTCGATCTGCGTGAGGAAGTCCAGGTGGAAGTAGGCGCGCCGGTACTCCCCGTCGGTGATCGAGCGCAGGCCGATAGCCTCCTGCAGGGCCACGGCGTCGGCGATGGCCGCGTCCTCGATGGCGGTCAGCTCGTCGCGGCCGATCTCGCCCTCGGCGAAGCGTCCGCGCGCCGCCTGTAGCGGCAGGGGACGCAACAGGCTGCCCACGTGCTCGGCCCGGAACGGCGGCCGCGAGCGGCTTGCGGCGGGGCGGGCCTGCGTGGCGGCGGCGCGCTTGGCGGCGGGCTTGGCGCGGTGTTGAGCTGTAGCGGTCATGATTGCCCCTAAACTGGTGGTTTCACTGCCAGGTTAGGTGGCGCCCGGTCGGATGTCCTTGCGAATCTCGGCCTTGGATTGCGAAATACGCAACGATTCCGTATATTCAGCACACAATGAGCAAGAAACCTGCGAAATCGAAGACAGTCCCGCAACCGACCGGCGCGGGGCGGCGCCCGGCCGCGGCGCTGGACGACTTCGACCGGAAGATCCTGGCGGTGCTGCGCGACAACGCCCGCGCGTCCAACGTCGAGATCGCCGAGACCGTCGGGCTGTCCGAGGCGCCCTGCTCGCGGCGCATCCGGCGGATGGAGTCCGAGGGCGTGATCCGGGGCTATTCGGCGCGCATGGAGCCGGAGGCGATCGGGATCGGCTTCGTCGCCTATGTGACCCTGGTGCTGGACTACATCACCGCGTCCACAGCCCAGGAGTTCGTGGACCGGATCGGCGAGATCCCGGAGATCGTGTCCTGCTATATCGTCTCGGGCGGCTACGACGCCATCCTGCACGTGGCTGCGCGCGACAGCCGTGCCTATTCGGACATCGTGTTCGACAAGCTGAGACGGATTCCGGGGGTGAAGGACGTGCGCTCGTCCTTCGTGATGCGCACGATCAAGGAAAGCCCGGGCCTGCCGCTGCTCCCCGCCTTAGACTGACGGCCGGGCAGAAGTCCTACCCCACTTCGACGCGGTAGCTTTCGATCACGGTGTTGGCGAGCAGGCGGTCGGCCATGGCTTTCGCCTCCGCCTCGGCGGCGGCGCGGTCGTCGGTGGAGAGGTCGAGCTCTATGGTCTTGCCGACCCGCACGTGGGCGACGTCGGAAAAGCCCAGGCCCTGCAGAGCGTGCTCGATGGCCTTGCCCTGGACGTCGAGCACCCCGGGCTTGAGGAACACGTGGACTTTCGCGCGCACTACGCCATGCCCCCTTGGATCACCGTCGGCATCTCCTTCATGATCCCGAGGCGGCGGGCCACCTCGGTGTAGCTCTCGATCACGGCGCCCAGGTCGCGGCGGAAGCGGTCCTTGTCGAGCTTCTCGTTGGTGGCGGAATCCCACAGGCGGCAGGAGTCCGGGCTGATCTCGTCGGCAAGCAGCACGCGGCTGAACTCGCCCTCCCACACGCGGCCGTACTCGATCTTGAAGTCCACCAGCGTGATGCCCACCGCCCCGAACATGCCGGTGAGGAAGTCGTTCACCCGCAAGGTGAGCGCCAGCATGTCGTCGATCTCCTGGGTGGAGGCCCAGTTGAAGGCGGTGATGTGCTCCTCGCTGACCAGCGGGTCGTGCAGCTTGTCGTCCTTGTAGTAGAACTCGATGATCGAGCGCGGCAGGGCCTGGCCCTCGGGAATGCCCAGGCGCGTGGAGATCGAGCCGGCGGCCACGTTGCGGCACACCACTTCCAGCGGGATGATCTCCACCTCCTTGATCAGCTGCTCGCGCAGGTTCAGCCGCTTGATGAAGTGATTGTGGACGCCGATCGTGTTCAGCCGCGTCATGATGTATTCGGAGATGCGGTTGTTGATCACGCCCTTGCCTTCGAGCACGGCCTTCTTGGTCGCGTCGAACGCGGTGGTGTCGTCCTTGAAATACTGGATCAGGGTGCCGGGCTCAGGGCCTTCGTAGAGGATCTTGGCCTTGCCCTCGTAGATCTTCTTGCGGCGGGTGGTCATGGGTCTTGCCTGCCCCAAAACGGGGTTCGGCCGCTCCGAAAAAGCGTCGCCGACCAGGCGTCGCCCGACTCGGTCGCTCTCTTGGATTGGACGGCGCGGACCCTAGCGGAACGCCGGTTGCGGCGCAAACAAGCTGTCGCGGCCCTGGCGCACAAATGCGGATCGGCCGAAGCTTCGGATGCGGCGCGCGAAACCCGGGCCGACGCGAAAAGCCCGCCGCACGGCGACCGCGCTAAATTCGCTAGTGCGCGAGCAGACACAACTCGTGATAGTGTTACGGGCCGTGGAGGACGCCTGACCGGTCCGGTTCAGATTGATCGGGGCGCTGGGGCGGGCTATTGACCTGCGCCCCTGGCGGGAGAGTGCAGACTGATGACGACGTTCGACGAACGCGAACAAGGTTTTGAGGCCAAGTACGCCCACGACGAGGAGCTGGAGTTCAAGGTCAGCGCCCGCCGCAACCGGCTGCTCGGCGAGTGGGCCGGCGGGCTGATGGGCCTGCAGGGCGACAACGTGGAAGGCTACGCCAAGGCGGTGGTGAAGTCCGACTTCGAGCAACCCGGCGACGACGACGTGCTGCGCAAGGTGTTCGGGGACCTGAAGGGCTCCGGCGTCCAGGTCAGCGAGACCGACGTGCGCAACAAGATGGAAGAGCTGATGGCCGTCGCGCGCGGTCAGCTCAAGGCCGGCGGCTGATCAGGGCGGCGCGCGCGGCTTGACGCACCGCCCCGGCCGGCCGAGCCTGGGCCGTCGTCAGTCGCCGCGAGTCCTTTTCCGTGAGCTACGAAACCGAACGGCGCCTCGCCGACCCGCCCCGGATCCGCCGGGCGCGCGAGGACGACGCCATGGACGTGGTGTTCTGGTTCACCGACCGGGGCGCGGCCACGGCCTGGGGCGGCGCCCAGCTTCCCGACCCCCTGGGCGCGGACTGGCTGGCGGCGGAGTTCATCTCGCCGGTGCGTGAGCACTACGCCATGATCGACGACGAGGACCGGCTGATCGGCATCTTCGGCCTGCGCTTTCACGAGCGCGAGCGGCGCGCCCACCTGATCCGCGTGGCGATCTCGCCGATCCGGCGGGGCGAGGGCCTTTCGGGCGTGCTGCTGAAGGGCGCCGCGGCCCTGGCGCGCGAGCGGCGGGCCCTGCGGCTCACGCTTAACGTCTTCGGCTCCAACCTCGACGCCCGCGCCGCCTATGAGCGCGCCGGCTTCTTCCCCTACGAATACGCCAAGGTCCGCGATGACAGCAGCGGCATGATCGTGCGGATGCTGAAGCCGCTGTAGGAGGCGGCCGGAGGCGCCGCCCCCCGCCCGTCATCCCCGCCCCTGTGGCGGGGACCCATAATCGAGGCGCCGGGAGGTTTGCCTGGAACGTCGGCGTTTATGGGTCTTCGGGTAGTAGTTCTACGATCGACAAATGCTTGTCGATCGCGGGGCGGATGGCCCGAGGATGACGACGTTTGAAAGCTACTCCGCCGCGCGAACCGCCGCGGCGTCCTTGCCGAACACCCGCTCGAACACGGCGTCGATGTGCTTGAAGTGATAGGCGTCGTCGAAGAGATCGGCGAGTTCGGCGTCGGTCAGGCGCGGGCGCACGTCGGGATCGGCCTTCAAGAGGTCGAGGAACCGGCCCTCCTCGCGCCAGACCTTCATGGCGTTGCGCTGGACCGCCGCATAGGCATCCTCGCGGCTCATGCCCTTTTGGGTGAGGGCGAGCAGCACGCGCTGGGAGTGGACCAGTCCGCCCAACCGGTCGAGGTTCTTGGCCATCCGCTCGGGATAGACCACCAGGCGCTCCATCACGCTGGCGAGGCGGCGCAGGGCGAAGTCCAGATGGATCGTGGCGTCCGGCGCGATGCCGCGCTCGACGGAGGAGTGGCTGATGTCCCGCTCATGCCACAGGGCCACGTCCTCCAGCGCCGGGACCACGGCCGAGCGCACCAGCCGCGCCAGGCCGGTGAGGTTCTCGGTGAGGATGGGGTTCCTCTTATGCGGCATGGCCGAGGAGCCCTTCTGGCCGGGATCGAAGGGCTCTTCGGCCTCCAGCACCTCGGTGCGCTGCAGGTGGCGGACCTCGGTGGCCAGCCGCTCGACCGACGAGGCGACCACGGCGAGGACTGCGAAGTAGGCCGCATGACGGTCGCGCGGGATCACCTGGGTGGAGTGGGTCTCGACCTCAAGACCCATGGCCTTGGCCACATGACCCTGCACGCGCGGATCGACGTTGGCGAAGGCGCCCACGGCGCCGGAGATGGCGCAGACGGCGATCTCCTCGCGCGCCGCGATCAGGCGGCGGCGGTTGCGGGCGAACTCGGCGTAGTGGCCGGCCAGCTTGAACCCGAAGGTGATCGGCTCGGCGTGGACCCCGTGGCTGCGCCCGACCGTGGGCGTGAGCTTGTGCTCGATAGCCCTGCGCTTCAGGGCGGTTAGCACCAGATCCACATCCTCGATCAGAAGATCGGCGGCCCGCGCGAGCTGCACGCCCAGGCAGGTGTCGAGCACGTCGGAAGACGTCATGCCCTGGTGCAGGAAGCGGGCCTCGGGCCCCACCACCTCGGCCACGTGGGTCAGGAAGGCGATGACGTCGTGCTTGGTGGTGCGCTCGATCTCGTCGATGCGGTCGGCGTCCCAGACCGCGTCCTTGCCCTTGGCCCAGATCGCCTGGGCGGCCGCCTTGGGGATGACGCCCAGCTCGGCCATGGCGTCAGCGGCATGGGCCTCGATCTCGAACCAGATTCGATAGCGGGTCTGGGCCGACCAGATGTCTGCGGCCTCTGCGCGGGCGTAGCGGGAGATCATGGCGTGTGGATGAGCCCGGGCCGGAAAGCTGTCAAGATTCCCGCCCTCGCCCGGGTCAGGCGCCGGCCGGGCCGCGGTCGTGGATCGCGCCGGCGGCCAGGCTCGCCAGGAAGTCGCGCTTGCCGATCTCCACGCCCTTGTGGCGCAGGATGTCGTAGGCGGTGACGACGTGGAAATAGAAGTTCGGCAGGGCCCAGTCCCTGAGGTGGGCGAAACCGGTCTGTTCGAGCACCAGAGTTCCCATCAGGGGCATGACGACGTCCCGAGTCTCCGCGCCTTCGAAGGCCGCTTCAGGCAGGCCCTCCAGATAGTCGATGGTCTTGGCGATACGGGCCTTGAGCTCGTCGATCGTCTGCTCGACGTCCTCGAACCTCGGCGGCTCCAGGCCGAGGATGCGCGCGGTGGAATTCTTCGCCATGTCGCAGGCGATCTGCACCTGCCTGGAGAGCGGGTACATGTCCTCGGACAGCCGCGCGTTCACCAGTTCGGCGGGATCAATCCCTTTGGCCGCGGCGTGCTCCACGCCCTTGTCGAGCAGCGTGGACAAGGTCCGCAGCATCCCCGTGAAAGTCTTGATCGCGACGGCGTGGACGGGGGTCTTCATGACGGTTCGATCCTCTTTGCCTGCGGCGCCCGCTAGGTGCGCCTGTGCGTGGCGCGGGGCAAGACCGGGCCGTCAGCCCTGGGCAGGGCTAAGGCCGGGCGCGAAAGAAACCTGGTGTCTTCGGCGCCTCTTGGCGCGGGCCTCTCGGCTGGCGTATGGCGAGCGCGAAGGAGACGCGGACATGGACATCGTCATCGGCACCCGGAATTGGTCCAGCTGGTCGATGCGGCCGTGGCTGGCGCTCAAGCGCACCGGCGCGCCCTTCACCGAGACCCTGGTTCCGCTGCGCCGGGCGGACGCCACGGAGGCGGCCATCGCGGCGCACTCGCCCTCCGGCCTCGTCCCGGCGCTGAAGGATGGGGACCTGGTAGTCTGGGACTCCCTGGCGATCTGCGAATACCTGCACGAGATATTCCCTGAGGCCGCCCTGTGGCCGGCGGACACCGCCAAGCGCGCGCTGGGCCGGGCGGCGGCGGCGGAGATGCACTCCGGCTTCGCCTCCCTGCGCGGGGAATGCCCCATGGACCTGACCCTGACGTCCGCGCCGGACCTCTCCGACGCCACGGCCAAGAACGTGCGCCGGATCGTGGAGCTGTGGCGCGGCCTGCGGGGTCGGTTCGCCAAGGACGGGCCCTATCTGCTCGGGACCTGGTCGATCGCGGACGCCTTCTACACGCCCGTGGCCACGCGGTTCAGGAGCTACGGCGTGCGCCTGTCCGACTACGGTGACGCGGGCGAGGCCGGCGAATACGCCGAGGCCCTGCTTGAGACGCCGGAGTACAAGGCCTGGGAGGCGGCGGCCCTGAAGGAGGGGTGAGCGCCGGGCCAGCGACGCGCCGGCCGCGGCTTCTGGCAGATCAGGGTGGCCGTCAGCGTGAGGATGGGGTGGCGCAGGACCATGTAGATCATGGCCTTGAGCAGCATCGTACGCAGCCGGACGTCCGGGATGAGCATCACGGGCCCATCCGGCGTGTTCAGGCAGCCGGCCCTGTTGGCGCTATTGGCGGCCCAGACCTTCCGCTGACGCTTGGGCGTGTCCGCGCGCCGCCAATAGTCGATGAAGAACACCGACCGTTCCGCGCGCACCTCCACCTCCTCCAAGCTGCGGAGAATAAGGTGGAACACCTCAAGCCCCTTGGAGCAGACGTCCGGGGAGACGCGCTGAACGGCGTGGTTGCCTCGGCTGAACGCGACTGGAGAGCTCGATTTGACACCCATTTTCGTCTTGGCGAAGCAGACGTACGACCCACACAGGCGGACGGATTTCAGCGATGAATCCTCCAAGACCGGCGCCCGATGCTTCGCTCGCAGAAGGTTCAGCGGCTGCGACCGCTTCGCCCTTCGATCCTGAACGAATTGGACGAACTGGCCCTCAAAGACGCAGGAGGCGTGGGCGCGTGACGTCGCCCGGACCGCCCTAAGGTCGATGTTCCAGAACTCGTCCGCGTCGAACGGGAAGACGGTGGTGAAGCCCTCGGCGATCAACCGGTTGGCGCCGTCGGTTACGCAGGCCTCCTGGTCTTCCTCCCGTTTCATGTCGATGCGCTCCACGCGCACGCGCGGCTCTCGCCAGCTCAGGCTCAGCAGAAACTCGTAGGTCCCGTCGGTGGACTTGTCGTCGAGGAAGAGAAGACGGTCGAAGCCGAGCCCGAGGTAATGCCCGCAAAGGGCCGGAACAATGTCCAGGCCGTTCTGGATCAGGCACACGCCCCCAACGGTTTCCTTCACGGTGCCCTCCCCCATCGTGGGCAAACCTGAAAGCACACGTAACGGTAGCCTTCAAGCCGCCATCGGCCAGTGTCAGCTCCGGCTGACCAATATGGTGCGGAATGCCTTGCGCGCGGCGGCGCGGGAGGCCTTGAGCCGCTTTTCCAGCGAGGCGAACGTGGGCGCGCCGCCAGCCTTGGCCATGAGCGCGCGGAAAGGCTCGGGCTCGGCGGCGGGGTCGGCGTCGTCGGGCAGGGCGAGCTTGAGGAGCTGGGAGAGGTCCTGCTGCAGCGTCCAGGCGCCCTTCAGGGCCGCGATCCGGTCGGGCGGCGCGAGGCCGGCCTTCGCCAAGGCCGCCAGGGCCTCGCCGGTGTTGGCGTGGAGCGGCCCGCCCTTGGCGGCGTGGACGATCTGCAGGAACTGGGCGGCGAACTCCACGTCAACCAGCCCGCCTCGCGACAGCTTCAGGTCCCACAACCCGGAAGGCGGCCGCTCCCGCTCCATCAGTGCGCGCATGTCGCGCACGTCCTTGGCGGCGGCCCTGGGATCGCGCGGCCGGCGCAGGGCGGCCTCGACGGCGTGGGCGGCGACCTCGCCGAACTCTGGCGTGCTCGACCACACGACGCGGGCGCGAGTGAGAGCCAGGTGCTCCCAAGTCTCCGCCGCGCCATCGTAGTAGCGCTGGAAGGCGGTCAGGCTCACCGCCACCGGCCCGGCGGTGCCCGAGGGGCGCAGCTGCAGGTCCACCTCATAGAGCCCGCCCTCGGCCGTGGGCGCGGACAGGGCCGCCACCAGCCGCTGGGTGAAGCGGGCGTAGACGGTCTCGGCCGCCCAGCCCTTTCGGGTGGAGACGGCGTCCGGCGCGGCTGGCCGGTAGAGGGTCATCAGGTCCAGGTCCGACCGCGCGGTCATCTCGCGCGATCCGCACTTGCCCAGGGCGATGACCGCGACCTCGCCTGGAAAGGCGCCGCCCAGCCGCTCGACCTCCGCCAGGGCGGCCGGCGCCAGGGCGCGGATGCAGGCGTCCGCCAGGCCCGCGAAGGCCGCCCCGGCGTCCTCGGCCGACGCAATCCCCGACATCACCTGCACGCCGACGCGGAAGGCGAGCTCGCGATGGACGCGGCGGACGACGTCCATGGCCCCTTCGAAATGGTCGGCGCCGGCCGCGACCGCGCGGGCGGCCTGCTCGACCGCACCCACGTCCTGCGCCGCCACGGGCTCGAAGAATGCCGGGTCGAACAGGGCGTCGAGCACCGCGGGCCGCTGGGCCAGGGTCCTGGCCAGCGCAGGCGCGAAGGCCAGCACGCGCACGATCAGCTCGAGCAGCTTGGGCTGGGCCAGCAGCAGCGACTGCACCTGCACCCCGGCGCTAAGGCTGGTGAAGAAGTCCGAGAAGCGGTTGAAGGCCGCGTCGGCCGCGCCCACAGCCTGGGCGGCGTCGAGCAGGCGCGGAACCAGGCGGGTGAACAGCTCGCGCCCTCGCTCGCTGCGGGTCGGGCCGATGCGGCCATGATGCCAGGCGCGGATCGTGGCCGACACCCGCTCGGGACTCGAGAAGCCCATCCGCGCCAAGGTGGCGAGCGTCTCCGGATCGTCCTCCACCCCGGTGAACACCAGGCTGCCGAAGCGGGAGGCGAGCTCCTCCTCCCCGGCGAACAGCTCGCCGTAGCGGCGGTTCACCCCGTGCAGCAGGTCCGACACCTCCGCATCGAACTCGGCGAGGTCGGCGCGGCCATAGAGAGCCGCCACGCGCAGGCGCTCGCCGTCGGCCTCGGGCAGGCGGTGGGTCTGCTCGTCAGCCAGCATCTGCACGCGGTGTTCGAGGGCGCGCAGGGCCACATAGGCGTCGGAGAGCTCGCGAGCGGCCTCCGGCGGAACGTGGCCGGCGGCGGTCAGCGCCGCCAGGGCGTCCAGGGTGCGGGTCGACCTGAGGCTCGGGTCGCGGCCGCCGAGGATCAGCTGCTGGGTCTGGACGAAGAACTCGATCTCGCGGATGCCGCCCGCGCCCAGCTTCAGGTTCGCCCCGGCCGCGGCCAGCCGCTCGCCGCCGTCCTCGGCGTCGGGCAGGTCGCGGTGGACGTGGATCTGGCGCTTGATGGAATGGACGTCGGCGATGGCTTCGAAGTCGAGCCGCCGGCGCCAGACGAAGGGCTCCAGCGCCCGCAGGAACGCCGCCGCGCGCGGCAGGTCGCCGGCGCAGGCGCGGGCCTTGATGAAGGCCGCCCGCTCCCAGTTCTGGCCGACGGTCTGGTAGTAGTCCAACGCCGCCTCCACCGGCACGGCGGGCGGGGTGGCGGCGGGATCGGGGCGCAGGCGCAGGTCGACGCGAAAGACGTAGCCGGCGGCCGTGCGCTCCTGCAGCAGGCGCGCGAAGGCCTGAGCGAGCTGGACGGCGCAGGCTTGGGGCTCCACGCCCGGTGCGACGGGCAAGGCGTCGGGCTCGTAGAACAGCGAGACGTCGATGTCGCTGGAGTAGTTCAGCTCATAGGCGCCGTGCTTGCCCATGGCGATGACGAACAGGCCCGGGATCGGCCCGGCGGGGTCGCCCTCTGCCGGCGGGACCAGCCGCCCGCGTCCGGCGGCCTCGCGCGCGGCGAGCCGCAGGGCCGCGTCCACCGCCGCGTCGGCGAAGCGGGTGAGCGCAAGGGTGACGGCGTCGAGATCCCAGACCCCGCCCAGGTCGCACAGGGCGGCGAGCAGGTGCAGCTCGGCCTTCAGCTCGCGCAGCCGCACGCCGCCGGCCTCGGGCTCCAGCGCGCCGGCTTCGGCCGTGTGCTTCAGGATGGCGTCGAGCCGCTCGGACGGCGACGCGGCCAGGATGGCGTGCAGACGTTCGGGTCGGCGCACGGCCAGGCCCGCCAGATAGGGCGAGGCCCCGAACACCGGCGCCAGGCCCGGCCAGGCGGCGTTCAGCAGCGCCGACCAGCCGCCGCGCGACGCGGCTCCCTCCAGCCCCTCATGCGCCCGCGCCGCCGCCGCCGCGTCGACGACCGGACCGCAGGGCTTCAGCGGCGGGCCGGCCGGGGCGGTCACAAGACCTTCAGCGGAATGGGGATCACCGGCCGCCGCCGGCCTTGATCGCGGCCTTCAACGTCTCGTCGATGCGGCCCTGCCAGCCGGGGCCGGTGGCGCGGAAATGCTCAACCACCTCCGGGCTGAGGCGGATGGAGACGGGGTGCTTGGTGGGGGCCTTCTGCGGGCCGCGCCGGCGCGTCAACGCCTCATAGAGCTTGGGCGGCAAGACCTCCTTCGCGGGCCTGGCGCGCGCGAAGTCCGCTTCCGTCCATTCAGGATTCTCCTCGTCGATGACAATGTCGTCGTCATCAATCACGTTGGCTGGACGCTTAGGCTCCATACCGCCTCATCTCCTTCTCGCGGGCCCGGCGAAAACTAATTGCGCGGATCGTCTCCTCGCCCGCCTGCACGAACACCAGCGCGTACCCCTTGCCGCCGACTCGACCATAGGCCCGGTACCGCGTCTCGCCGTAATCGACACGATCGTCGATGGTCAGGATGACGTTCGCGAAGTCCAGCCTGTCGGCGTCAGCCAGCGACAGGCCATGCTTGCGTCGATTGATCAGGTCCTTCGCCGGATCGAAGACGATCGCCGGTTGTTCGTATATACGATTTGTCAGGGCTGGTCTATCCCGCCCTGGGCAGAACCAGCGCCGCTCTCAACCCCGGGCCCGTATCGCCGACGGCGCCGGGCCCTTCGTCGATCTCCAGGCGGCCGCCATGCGCTTCGGCCACGGCGGCGACGAGGGAGAGGCCGAGGCCCGCGCCGGGCTGGCTGCGGCTATTCTCCAGGCGCACGAAGCGCTGGACGATGCGGGCGCGGTCTCCGTCGGGCACGCCCGGCCCGGTGTCGGTGACGGAGAACTCGATCTCGCCCGAGGAGCGGCGGCGCACGCGCAGCATCACCGCCCCGCCGGCGGGCGTGTACTTCACGGCGTTGTCGAGCAGGTTGGCGAGCGCCTGGGCGATGAATTCGCGGTCGCCCCGCGCGGGGAGCTGGGGCGTCATCTCGGCCTTGAAGTCCAACCCCTTTTCCTCGCACAGGGGCTCGTAGAGTTCCGCCAGGTCGGCGGCGAGCTGGCCGGGATCGAACGTCGCCTGGTCGGGCGCGGGACCGGCGGCCTGCAGACGGGCGATCGACAGCACGGTGTTGAAGGTCCGCAGCACCCCCTCGACGTCATCCACCGCCTGGACCAGGGCCGCCTGGGCGTCGCCCTTGCCGGCCTCCACGTCGAGCAGCGCCGCCTCCAGCCGCGCGCGCAGCCGGGTGAGGGGCGAGCGCAGGTCGTGGGCGATGGCGTCCGAGGCGTGGCGGATGCCGGCCATGGACCGCTCCAGCCGATCGAGCATGTCGTTCAGCCCGGCGGCCAGCTCGTCCAGCTCGTCGCGGGCGCCTCGGACTTTGGCGCGGGCGCGCAGGTCCCCGGCCTTCACGGCGGCCACCACCTGGTTCAGCTCGGCCATGGACCGGCTGACGTTGCGGCTGACGAACAGGCCGCCCGCGAGACCGAGCAGCACCATCAGGGCGCCGGCTCCCCACAGCGCCCGCACGATCTTGACCACGAAGGACTCCGCCTGGCCGATGTCTGCCCCGACCAGCAGCCGCTCGCCGGTGGGCAGGCGCACCTGCTCCGCGCGGGCGGGCTGGCGGGTCTCGGCGCCCGAGGGATCGGTCTGGGTGACGCGGAACTGGATCCAGGCCACATCCTGCTGGGCCTCGTCCGGCGCCAGGGGCGAGGCGGCGATGGAGCCGGTGATCCGCCGGCCGGCGCTGTCGGAGAGCAGGTAGACGAACGGTCGCCCGTCGGCCATGCGCTCGATCAGGGCCTGGTTCAGGGCGCTGGTCCCGCCCTGGCGATAGACGGTCTCCAGCGAGCGCATTTCGGCGATGATCTCGCGGTCGGCGCGGCCGGCCACCTCGCCGGCGGTGACGGCGTAGATGTAGAAAAGGAAGGCGGCGGCGGCCAGGGCGAAGGCCGCCACGAACATCAGCGTCAAACGGAACGGCGCGGTGCGGAAGGGGGCGGGAAGACGCACGGGCTAAGACCCCCTTCCCGCCCGGAGCCTGTCCTCGGGCCGGCCTTCGGCCGGACCCGGGGGGGCGGACTTCCCCCTGGGGGGGAAGATCAATGCCGCGCAAGATGCTCCCCCCCTGGGGGAGCTGTCAGGTCGCAGACCTGACTGAGGGGGCCTCACGCTTCCAGCCGGTAACCCGCCCCGCGCACGGTCTGCAGCATCGGCCGGTCGAAGCCCTTGTCGATCTTCGAGCGCAGGCGGGAGACATGCACGTCGATGACGTTGGTCTGGGGGTCGAAGTGGTACTCCCACACCTTCTCCAGCAGCATGGTGCGGGTGACCGACTGGCCGGCGTGGCGCATCATGAATTCCAAGAGCTGGAACTCGCGCGGCTGCAGGTCGATCTCCTTACCCTGGCGGCGGACGGTGCGGTGGATCAGGTCCATCTCCAGCTCACCCACCTTGAGCACGGTCTGCACCGAGCCGGTTTCGTGGCGGCGGGACAGGGCCTCGACCCGGGCGATCAGCTCGGCGAAGGCGTAGGGCTTGACCAGATAGTCGTCCGCGCCGGCCTTCAGCCCGGTCACGCGGTCGTCGATCTCTCCGAGGGCCGAGAGGAACAGAACCGGCGTGCGGTCCCCGTCGCGGCGCAGGGTCTCGACCATGGCCACGCCGTCCATGCGCGGCATCATCCGGTCGACCACCATGACGTCGAACCCGCCCTCGCGAGCCACGTCCAGGCCCGCCCCGCCGTCGGGCGCGTGGACGGTGTCATGACCGGCGTCCACCAGACCCCGCGCCATGGCCTCGGCGGCTTCATGGTCGTCTTCGACAATCAGAATTCGCACGTCGAGCCCCCACGCTGACGGTGACGCCGGACCCGCCTTCACGGACCCGGCGGACCGATACTAGACCGCGCGCGGCAAATGTGGAGGCCCGTAATGCGTTAACGGGCGCGATAGCTCCACTAGGGCTCGATCTTGATCGCCACGAACAGGTTGCGGCCGCCGTGGTGGACCTGCAGCAGCACGCTCGGCCGGCCGTCCTTCTTGGCCGCCGCTTCCGCCGCCTGGACGTCAGCCGGTGAGGATGCGGCCCTGTCGCCGGCCCGTACGATGACGTCGCCGGGCTTCAGTCCCTTTTTGGCGGCGTCCGAGGACGCCTTGACGCTCTCGATCAGCACGCCCTTCAGATCGTTGGGCAGGGCGTAACGCTGGCGCGCGGGGCCGTCGAGGACGCTGAGGCTCATGCCCAGGGCGACCGGGCGTTCGGCCTGCTTGCCCTCCGGCGCGCCGGGAGCCTGATCGGAGCCGCCTTCGCTCGAACGCTTCAGAACCGTCTCGGAGGGACGCACGCCCGCGCGGATTTCGATGGTCATGGTTTTGCCGCCGCGCAGGACCTGCAGGCGCATGACGTCGCCGGGCTTGGTCTGCGCCACCAGGCGAGTGAGCTCGGAGGCGTCGGCGACGGACTTGCCGTTGAGCGCCTGCACCACGTCGCCCGGCTTCATGCCGGCCTTGTCGGCGGGCTGGCCGGGCACCAGATCGGCGACTATGGCGCCCTTCTTGCCGGGAATGCCAAGGCTGTCGGCGAGCTCGGGGGTGACGGGCTGGATGGAAGCGCCCATGTAGCCGCGGGCCACCGCGCCCCCAGCGATGAGCTGCTTGGTCACTGCGTCGGCCACCTCGGCGGGGATGGCGAAGCCGATGCCCACCGAGCCGCCCGAGGGCGAGAAGATCGCCGTGTTCACGCCGATCACGCGGCCGTAGATGTCGAAGGTCGGGCCGCCGGAGTTGCCCCGATTGATTGGGGCGTCGATCTGGATGTAGTCGACGAAGGTCTCGCCGATGTCGCGGCCGTAGGCGGAGATGATCCCGGCCGTGGCGGTGCCGCCCAGGCCGAAGGGATTGCCCACCGCGATCACCCAGTCGCCGACGCGCGGCTTGGCGGAGTTCTCGAAGTCGACGAAGGGGAAGTCCTTGCCGTCCACCTTGACGACGGCCAGGTCGGTGGCCTCGTCGCGGCCGATGACCTTGGCCTTCAATTCACGCCCGTCCTTAAGCGTGACCTTGATGTCCGTGGCGTTGTCGACGACGTGGTTGTTGGTGACGATGTAGCCGTCGGACGAGATGAAGAAACCCGAGCCAGAGGACATGGCCTGGGGCGCGCTGGCCGCGCCGTCGCTGCCGTCGCCGTCATCCCCCTTGTCCTTGTCGCCGCCCTTGCCACGGCCCTTGGGCACGATGTCGAAGGGGAAGTTCTCGAAGCCCGGGATGGCGCGCAAGGCGGTGGTGTCCACCTTGGAGGTGACGTCGATCGACACCACCGCGGGCGACACCTTGTCGAATATGTCCGCGAAGGACAGCGGCGCGCCGGGCGGCGGGGCGAAGATCGGGGCGGTGGAGGCGCGGATCAGATGCGGCCGCTGGTCGGCCATGGCGCTCGGCCAGCTCAGTCCCGCGCCCGCCAGGGCGGCGGCGGCCACGCCGGCGCCCGCGATCGCGCCCACGATATAGCCCGTTTTACGTGCAGCCATCTTCCAGCCTGTCCTCATCAACACCAAAGCGCGGGACCTAATACCTAGGCGCCATGCCGCGCCGCGCCAATCCCAACAAGTTACGTTTCCGTCATTCCCGGGCTCTTCGTGCGGCCGATCTTTGGCGGAAGCGTGTCCGCCCGCCCCTGCCCGGCCAATTGCGCGAGCCGCGTCTCCTCCTCGGGCGTCAGAACCGGCTCCAGGTCTTTGCGCTGTCTCGCCTTGAATGCAAAGACGACGCCGCCCACAAGCACGATCAACGCCGGCGCGAACCACAGGGCGGCGTTGCCCAGCGAGACGGTCGGCTTGAGCAGGATGAACTCGCCGTAGCGGTCCACCAGGAAGGCGCGGATGGCGCTGTCGCTCTCGCCGGCCGCGACCTTGGCGCGGACGATGCGGCGCAGGTCCGCGGCCAGGTCCGCGTTGGAGTCGTCGATCGATTCGTTCTGGCAGACGACGCAGCGGAACTCTGTGAACAGGCGCCGGGCGTGGGCTTCCTGCGCGGGGTCCTTCAGCCGCTCGGCCGGGTCGGAGGCGGCGGCGATGCACAGCACGCCGGCCAGCGCCGCGAGCAGGGACGCTGCCGACGCGCGTCTCACTCCGCCGGCTCCAGCGTCGCGGGGGCCGGCGCCCGCTTGGGCAGGGCGAAGCGCAGGCGCCGGTCCGACAGGGAGATCAGCCCGCCCAGGGCCATGATGATGGGTCCGAAGAAGATCAGCCGCGCCCACGGATTCACATAGGCGCGCACCACCCAGCTCGGCCCCGCTGGGCCGTCGCTGCGGTCGCCGAGGACGAAGTAGAGGTCGTCCAGGCCGCGCGGGCAGATGGCGACCTCCGAGGTGCTCTGCTTGCTGTCCGGGTAGAACCGCCGTTCGGGCTCGGGCCGGCAGACCGGCGATCCCGCGCGCGAAACGGTCATGATCGCCCGCTCGGCGTCGTAGTTGGGTCCGTCGGCGTCCACCACCCGCTGGAGGCTGAGCTCGTAGCCGGCGATCCGCATCTGGGCGCCGGGGGCGAGGGTCTGGGACGCCTCGGCCTTGAAGGCGGTCTCGAAACAGGCGCCCAGGACGAACAGGCCCAGCCCCAGGTGCGCCAGGGTCATCCCCCAGGCGCCGCGCGGCAGGCCGGTGAGCCGGCGACGGGACTCCGACAGCGGCGCGCGCCCGAGCCGGGTGCGCTCCACCAGCTCGGTCAAGGCCCCGAACACCAGCCAGGCCCCCAGCGCCACGCCTGCGGCGGCCATCAGCTTGGTCGGGCTCATGATCAGCAGCACCATGCCGCCGGCCGCCAGCGCCAGCACCGCCGCGACCCACAGACGCTGCAGGGCGCCCAGCGCATCGGCGCGCTTCCAGGTGAGCAGCGGCCCGGCCGGGAGGATCAGCAGGCACACGGTCATCAGGGGCGCGAAGGTCAGGTTGAAGAACGGCGGCCCCACCGAGATCGACTGGCCGGTCAGGGCCTCGCGGATCAGGGGATAAAGGGTGCCGAGCAGCACCGTCGCGGTCGCGGCCGACAGGAAGAGGTTGTTCAGCACCAGGGCGCCCTCGCGGCTGACCGGGGCGAACAGGCCTCCGGGCGCGAGCTTCGGCGCCTTCCAGGCGAACAGGATGAAGCCCGACCCGGCCGCCACGGCCAGGACGCCGAGCAGCAGCGAACCGCGCGTGGGGTCGAGGGCGAAGGCGTGCACCGAGGTCAGCACGCCCGAGCGGACCAAAAAGGCGCCCAGCATCGACAGGGTGAAGGCCAGGATCCCCAGGAACGCCGTCCAGCCGGCCAGGGCGCCGCGCTTCTCGGTGACGACGGCCGAGTGCAAGAGCGCCGTGCCCGCCAGCCAGGGCATGAAGCTGGCGTTCTCCACCGGGTCCCAGAACCACCAGCCGCCCCAGCCCAGCTCGTAATAGGCCCAGTAGGAGCCCAGCGTGATGCCGATGGTCAGAAGGCTCCAGGCCGCCAGGGTCCATGGCCGCACCCAGCGCGCCCAGGCGGCGTCGGCCCGCCCCAGGATCAGGGCGGCCAGGGCGAAGGAGAACACGATCGAGAAACCGACATAGCCCGCGTAGAGGAACGGCGGGTGGATCGCCAGGAACGGGTCCTGCAGCAGGGGGTTCAGCGAGCGGCCATCCACCGGCGGATTGGCCAGCCGCACGAAGGGGCTGGAGGCCACGGCGGTGTAGCCGATGAACAGCACCCCGAGCCCGCCCTGGATCGCCAGCACAAGGGACTTCAGCGCCGCGGGCAGGCCGCGTCCGGCCAGGGCCACCGCCGCGCCGTAGCCCGTCAGCGCCAGGCACCACAGCAGCATGGAGCCCTCGTGCGAGCCCCAGACCCCGGCGATCTTGTAGAGCAGCGGTTTGGCGGCGTGGGAGTTGGCCGCGACGTTGGCCACCGAGAAGTCCGAGACCACGAAGGCGTACATCAGGGCGAAGAAGGCCACAGCGATGGCGATGAAGGCGCCGATGGCGGCCCCCTCCCCTGCGCCTTGCAGGCCCGGCGAGCGGCGGGCCGCGCCAAGCACCGACAGCGCCGCCTGGGCCAGCGACAGGCCCAGCGCCAGGAACAGGGCGAAGGAACCGAGCTCGGCGATCATGAGGGCGCCCCCTCCGGCGCGGCGCCTTGGCGCTTCCACTCGCCGGACTCCTTCAGCGCCTTGACCACCTCTTTCGGCATGTAGCGCTCGTCGTGCTTGGCCAGCACCTGGGAGGCGTGGAACACCCCCGCCCCGTCGAAGGCGCCCTGGGCGACCACGCCCTGGCCCTCGCGGAACAGGGCCGGCGCCTCGCCCTTGAATTTCGCCTGAACGGCGCTGGCCTTGTCGGCGATCCTGAAGCTGAGCACGCCGTCCGCGCCGTGATCGACGCTGCCCGGCTGCACCAGGCCGCCCAGCCGCACCGTCCGGCCGGCGGGCACGCCCTTCGTCTTGGCTTCGGTGGGGCCGTAGAAGAACACCACCGCGTCGCGCATGGCGTAGAGCGACAGGCCTACCGCCAGGGCCAGCACCGGCGCCGCCGCCGCCAGCACCATCAAGCGTCTGCGGGCCTTTCGGGATTTGGGCAGAAGGGACATGGAAGCGGACCGCTGGGTTGGTGAACTCTAGGCCGGAGTCGGCCGTTTGTTGCGCGCACGCGGCGGACAAAAGCAACAAAGAACGACAACTTGTGGACAAGGGGCGAACCTCGTCCCGACGCCGGGCCCCATCGGTCGACGCAAAGGGTCACCTCGCGTATAGGCGGCCAAACCGCCCCGAGAGCGCCCGAGTGCGACTGTGATCCAGACCGGCCTGCGCCCCACGCCGCTGCCCTTGCTGCAATCGGACTTCGAGGCGTTCTCGCGCGCCCTGATGGACTCGTTTCGCGAATACGGCTTCGCGGTGGTGAGCGAGCACGGCCTGCCGGACGCCGTGACCCAGGACGCCATCGCCGCCGCGACGGCCTTCTTCGCCCTGCCCGAAGCCGACAAGCGGCGATTCCACATCCCCGGCCAGGGCGGCGCGCGCGGCTACACCCCCTTCGGGATCGAGACCGCCAAGGGCGCGACGCGGCGCGACCTGAAGGAATTCTGGCACGTGGGCCGCGAGCTGCCGGCGGGCCACCCCCTTACCCACTATATGCCGCCGAACGTCTGGCCCGAGCGGCCGCAGGGATTCCGCGAGGCGACGCTCGGCCTCTACGACGCGCTGGACGCCCTGGGTTCGCGGCTGCTTGAGGCGACGGCCCACGGGCTCGGCCTGCCGCGCGACTGGTTCGCGGACAAGACGCGGCTGGGCAACAGCGTGCTGCGCCTGGCCCACTATCCGCCCGTGCCCGCGGACGCCGAGGGCGCGCGCGCCGCCGCCCACGAGGACATCAACGTCATCACCCTGCTGCTCGGCGCCGAAGAGGCGGGGCTGGAGGTGCTGACCCGCGAGGGCCGCTGGCTGCCGATCAATCCGGAGCCCGGCTCGCTGGTGGTGAACGTGGGCGACATGCTGCAGCGGCTGACCAACCATGTGCTGCCCTCCACCACGCACCGGGTTGTGAACCCAGCGCCGGAACGGCGAGGCTTTTCAAGGTTTTCGGCGCCCTTCTTCCTGCACTTCGAGCCAGACTTCGATATCCGCGCCCTGGAGTGCTGCACGGGACCCGGCCAGCCTAACCGCTACCCCGAACCGATCACCGCGGACGACTATCTGCAGCAGCGCCTGCGCGAGATCGGCCTGAAGCGCGAGCACACGCCGGCCTGAACCGGCGCCGCCTCGACCCCAGCCCCTAGTCCTTCGGCGCCACGTTGCGGAACTGGATCAGCCACTTGCCGTCCACCCGCACCAGGTCGTCCACCCCATGGCCAACGGCCGCCACGTTGGTGGACAGCGTGCCCGCAGGGCCTCCGAAGACCGTCAGCCAGTAGTAGTAGAGCCGGGCGTGGTCGGGGTCGGTGAACTCGACGTGTTCGTTGGTCTCGATGTGAAACATGGGCGGCGGCTTGGTCCCGGCCTTCGCCGCGCGCTCGTCGGCGCCCTTCTTCAGGTCCAGCACCATCTTGCGCAGGGCGTCGCGGCCCTTGACCGCGCCGAACGCGCCGTCGGGCGTGAAGGCCTGCGCGTAGGCGTCCGCGTTCCACGTGTCGATCGCGCGCGTGTAGGTCCACATCAGCTCGTCGATTTGGGCGCGGTCCCGCGCCTCGCGAAGGACGTCCGCCTCGCTGGCGGCCGAGGCGGCTGGCGCGGCGAGGAGCAGCGTCGCGGCGATCGCGGCGGCGGCGGTGAGTTTGGCGTGCTTCATCTGGTTTCCCTCCCGTGTTGCAGGCGGCGGGCGGCCCGGCTCGGGTCGACGACGCGCCCACGCCCACGGTACAGCCCAAAGGGGACGTCGCCTACCGGTCGACAGCCGTCATCGCCGCCTGCCGGACAGCAGGCGTCGTGACGTCCGACGATGCGTGAGAACGGCTAGGCCGCGTGGGCGTCGGCGTCGGGTTCGGCGGGGGCGTCGGCCGCACCCTCGACGCCCAACGGCGGCGCGGGCGACTCCAGCACGTGGCGCAGCACGACGTCGCAGCGCTTGGCCAGGGCCTGCAGCTCGGCGGGCGCGTCGTCTGGAGACTCCGACACGAACTGGCGCAGCTCGCGGGCCAGGTTGAGCAGTTTCGGCGCGGAGGCGATCAGGCGCGCCTGCGCCTCGATCTTGCGTGGATCGCGGTCGTATTCGGCGCCCGGAACGCGCCAGCCGCCCCAGTCCTGGGGATCGGTGACCACCACCGGATATGTGCCGGGATAGGGATGGTGGGCGCAGTCTTCGGGCTGCTGCCACTTGTTATGGGCGCGCAGCAGACGCCATTTGCCGTCCGCCTCCGATGCAGGATCTTCGGTGAGATCCTCTGCCCGCAGCTCGCCGGCGGAGAATTCCCGGCCCAGGCCGACGTCGTAGGTGATTTTCACCGGCTCGTCGAAGCCACGGGTCCAGATCGGTATGACCTTCTCGATCACCGCCCAGGTGCCCACGGTCGCCACCCAGACCTTCTGATTTCGATGGAACTGCGCCTTGGCCATGGCTGTCGCCTTCGAGGTCCCGAAACCTGAGGTATGCGCCGAGAACCTTGACGGGCCGTTAGGGCGTCAGGCGCGGTCCTTCGTCCCGTCCAATCGGTCGCGGATGGCCCGATTTCCCCCTCGCCTTCCCCGCCGGCCAACCGCTATAGGGTGGCGCGGGCGAGGCGCAGATCTCGCGGCGAGAGGAGACGGCATGGGTCGGGTTCAGGACAAGATCGCCCTGGTGACGGGCGGCGCGGGGGGCCTGGGCGGCGCCACGGCGCGGCGGATGGCCGAGCAAGGCGCCACGGTGGCCATCTGCGACGTCGCCGACGATCAGGGCCAGGCGCTCGCCAAGGAGCTGGGCGGCGACTACCACCGGCTGGACGTCACCAACGAAGCTGAGTGGGCCGCCGTCGCCAAGGCCGTGGAGGCCAAGCACGGGCGCATCGACATCCTGGTGAACGGGGCCGGGATCGAGGGGGACTTCGTCAACGGCTCGCCCGAGACCACCAGCCTCGATCAGTGGCGCAAGGTGCTTTCGGTGAACCTCGACGGGACCTTCCTCGGCTGCAAGCACGTGCTGCCGATCATGAAGCAGGCCCGCAGGGGCTCGATCGTGAACATCTCGTCCATGGCGTCGTTCCTGGGCACGCCGGTGAACGTCGCCTACGGCGCCTCGAAGGCCGGGGTGCAGCAACTGACGAAGTCGGTCGCCGTGCACGGCAGCCGCGACGGCATGAAGATCCGCTGCAACTCGGTGCACCCGGGGGTGATCCGCACCCAGATGCTGGACAAGATCTACGGCCAGATCGGCCAGCTCGCGAACGTCTCAAAGGCCCAGGCCGAGGAGATGTCCTTGAAGCAGGTGCCGTTCGGCGAGGTGGGCGAGCCGGACGACGTGGCCTATCTGATCCTCTATCTGGCCTCGGACGAGGCCAAGTACGTCACCGGTTCGGAATTCATGGTCGACGGCGGCTGGCATCTGGTCGATGCGCGCTGACGCCTAGAGACAAGGGAACACGCATATGAAAGCCGCCATCTTCCAAGGCGTCCACATGCCCCTGGTGGTCCAGGACGTGCCCGATCCGACGCCGGGCCCCGGCGAGGTCGTGGTCAAGGTCGGCCGCTGCGGCATCTGCGGCTCGGACCTGCACATCTCCGAGGATCCGATCTTCGGGGTTCCGGCAGGGGTGGTGCTGGGCCACGAGTACGCTGGCGACGTGGTGGCCGTGGGCAAGGGCGTGACCGCCATCAAGACCGGCGACCGGCTGGCGGTGTTCCCGCTGGAATCCTGCGGCCAGTGCGGGCCGTGCAAGTCGGGCGAGCCGGCCTGGTGCGAAAAGGGCATGGTCGTCGGCGGCGGCGGCTACGGCCAGTTCTCCAAGGCTTCCGAATTCCAGTGCGTGCGCATGCCCGACGGCGTGTCGCTGACCGACGGCGCCCTGGTGGAGCCCCTGGCGGTGAGCCTGCACGCGGTGAACGTCTCCAAGATGCGCTCGGGCGCGCGGGTGTTGGTGGTGGGCGCGGGCCCCATCGGCCTGGCGGCGGTGTTCTGGGCGCGGCGGATGGGCGCGGGGCCGATCGCCGTGACCGCCTCCTCCACCCGCCGGGCGGAGCTGGCCATGGAGATGGGCGCGACCGTGTTCATGGAGCCGGAGGACAACGGTCCCGAGGCGGTGAACCGCGCCTTGGGCGGGCCGCCGGAGGTGGTGTTCGAGTGCGTCGGCAAACCCGGCCTGATCCAGAAATGCGTCGAGCACGTCGCCCCGCGCGGCACGGTGGTGATCGTCGGTCTGTGCACCGCGCCGGACACCTTCATGCCCTTCGCGGTGGTGTCCAAGGAGTGCGTCATCCAGCCCTCGGCCTTCTATGAGGTGCGCGACTTCCACACCACGCTGGACGTGCTGGACGCGGGAATTCTCACGCCGCACCAGATGGTCACCGACGAGATTTCGCTGGCCTCCCTGCCCGAAGCCTTCGAGGCGCTGAAGCAGCGCACCCACCAGTGCAAGGTGATGGTCAACGCCTGGAGCTGAAGCCCACCATTTCGTCATCCCCGGACTTGTTCCGGGGACCCATGCGCGGCGGTCCTTCCGGAAAGGGCTGTGTTCATGGGTGGCCGGCACGAGCCCGGCCATGACGGGTTAGCTGAAAGAGTAGGAACACCCCCATGCAGCTCGGTTATTTCGCCATGCCCGCGCACCCGCCCGAGCGGGACATCCGCCAGGGATTCGAGTGGGATCTACAGGTCATCCGCTGGCTGGACGAGCTGGGCTACGCCGAGGCCTGGGTCGGCGAGCACCACACCGTGCCGTGGGAGCCCAATCCCGCGCCCGACATCCTGATCTCCCAGGCGATCGCCCAGACCAAGACCATCCGTCTGGGCCCCGGCGGGTTCCTGCTGCCGTTCTATCACCCCGCCGCCCTGGCCGACCGCATCTCGCTGCTGGACCACATCTCCGGCGGGCGCATCAACTTCGGCATCGCGGCCAGCTCCATTCCCACCGACCAGGCGCTGTTCGGCGTCGACCCGTCGGAGATCCGCGAGCGGACCCGCGAGTCCCTGGACATGATCCTGCGCCTGTGGGCCGCGGAGGAGCCGTTCGTTCAGCAGGGCAAGTTCTGGAAGATCGCCCGTCCCGAGCCCATGCTGGGCGACATCTTCAGGCCCTTCCTCAAGCCGGTGCAGACGCCCCACCCGCCCATCGGCGTGGCTGGGCTGAGCCCCAACTCCGAGACCCTGCGGCTGGCGGGCGAGCGGGGTTTCCTGCCCATGAGCCTGAACCTGAACGCCGGCTACCTCGCCAGCCACTGGGCGGCGGTGGAGGCGGGCGCGGCCTCGGCCGGGCGCACGGCCGACCGCAAGGACTGGCGGATCGTCCGCAACATCCTGGTCGCCGACACCGATGCGGAGGCCCGCCGCCTGGCCATCGGCGGCTGCATGGGCCGGATGGAGGAAGAGTACGCCCTGAAGCTGGTGCGCACCTTCGGCATGCTCGGCTTCCTGAAGCACGACCCGGACGTGCCGGACTCCGACGTCACCCTCGACTACATGGCGACCCATAACTGGATCGTCGGCTCGCCCGCCACGGTGACCGAGAAGCTGGAGGCCCTGAACGACCGGGTCGGCGGCTTCGGCAGCCTGCTCGCGCTCGGGTTCGACTATCTCGAAGACGCCGGCGCCTGGCGTCACTCGCTGGAGTTGTTGTCCGGCGAGGTGCTGCCTCGGCTCAACCGAGGACCGGCTGGGCGGAGCTGACGCGCCGGGGCCTTCGGCCATGACAAAGCGCGGGGCCTGGCGCGCGGATTTCCCCCTCGGCGCGACCCTTTGGGCGCGCGGCCGACCCGCCCAGAGCGAAAGTGTGTCCCAAACGCATCACGTCGATGGCTAGACCGTGGCGAAGGTTTGACAGCCTCAACGCCATCGTCCATTAATTTCTTACAGAGTTGTCATCGAATCGAAGATGAGCCGTAAGGCCGCGTAATTCAGGGGAAACGAGCTGGACGTCTGACCCTTAAGCCTAACGGTTTGGATGCTCCCAATCGGAGCGGCCGGCTCTGGCGCATTCGGGTTTTGACGTTGATGGCCTGAGGGGCGGCGTCTCAAACGAACGCGAGACAACTAAATTCAACTGCGATCACAGCGGGCCTGGCCGATGCGGCCAGCTCGCTAATTTGGATAACTGGGGAGAAAGACGAACATGCAAGGCAACATCAGGTCACGCCGGCTTACGAAGGCGCTGCTGATCGGCAGTTCCGCGCTGATGGCCGGCCTCACGATGGCCGCGTCCGGCGCCGCTTACGCGCAAGACGACAGCACGGTTTCGGAAGTGGTGGTCACCGGCTCGCGCATCGCCAAGCGGGACTTCACCTCCAGCAGCCCGATCGTCACGGTCGGCACGCAGCAATTGGAGAGCACCTCCAACGTCGCGATCGAAGCGACCCTGAACAGGCTGCCGCAATTCACCGCCGCCGCGAACCTGATGGGCAACAACGGCCCCGGCGGCTCCGGCGACATCCAGCCGACGGCCGTCAACGCCGTCGGCATCTCCACCGCCAGCCTTCGCGGCCTCGGCGCGAACCGGAACCTGGTGCTGCTCGACGGCCGGCGCCTGACGCCGGTGAACGGCCTTGGCGTGGTGGACCTGAACTCGGTCCCGTCCGCGGCCATCGACCACGTTGAAGTGATCACCGGCGGCGCCTCGGCCGTGTACGGCGCCGACGCCATCGCCGGCGTGGTCAACTTCATCCTGAAGAAGGACTTCCAGGGCGTCGATATGGACGTCCAATATGGCGCCGCCCAGGCGGGCGACGACAAGGAGTTCAAGGCCAGCGTCCTGGTCGGCACCAACTTCGCCGACGACAAGGGCAATGTGATGCTCGGCGTCGAGCACTTCACGCGCGGCGCCACGTACTTCCGCAACCGCGATTTCTACAACAGGGGCTATAACGACCCGACCACGGGCTCCAACGCCTTCTTCATGCCGGGCGCGGGCTACATTTCGGGTTTCGGCAGCTTCTCATGCCCCTCGCTTGCATCGCAGAACGCGGCGTTCGGCGCCGTCGCCGCGGGCTCTTCGCCGGCGTGTACCGCTCAAGTGGGGCCTGTGACGATCGTCGCCGGTCCGTTCGCGACCGAGTTCCTGTTCAACGGCGAAGGCGCCGGCTCCGGCTTGGTTGGCTCCGCGGACCCCACGACCCTGTTCCCGAACGGCGGACCCGGCAGCTCCCTCACGGCGAGCAACATCAACACCACGACTGGGAACTACCTCAGCACGTGGGGCAACAGCGTCGTCTCGCAGACGATCTACGATACGGCAGGCGGCCAATACTTCGGCGGCAGCCTGACGCAGCAGCAGACGCAACTGAAGAGCGTCGACAGGAATCTCTTCCTGTTGTCCCCGCTGAGCCGGTGGAGCGCCTACAGTTCGGCTCACTACGACTTCAACGAGAATCTCAGCCTGTTCGTCAACGCCAACTTCACCTCCACCTCGACGCAAACGCGCCAGATTCCGGCGCCGGCGGTCTTTGGCTGGGGCGTGCTGATTCCCTTTGACGGGACGGCCGACGGCAACGCCGCCGTCAATCCGTCGCACCACCCCGTTCCCCAGCAGCTGGCGGATCTCCTGAACACTCGGACCCTCAATCTGGGCTTGGCTCCGGGTTTCGCGATCCCAATTTCCAACAATGCGCTCGACCCCTGGCAGCTTCAGTTGGTCCCAGGCGTCGACGGCACGCCCGGCGAGGCCGGCGGCCACGGCTGGCTGCCCCACCGCGCGACGGTGAACAACAACACCGTCTGGCAGATCACCGGCGGCTTTAAAGGCAAGGTTCCGGGCATCGACTGGACTTGGGAACTGCAAGCTTCGCATGGTCAGTCCGAGGAATACACGGCGTCCAGCGGCAACGTCTCGCTGGAGCGGTATCGGGCGATCGTCCTGGCGCCGGACTATGGCAAGAATTACTACCGCAAGGGCAACAGCGCCGCGGAAGGCAGTTCCGGCCCCGGGTTCGGCGCCGGCACCGGCACCTGCACCTCCGGCTTCTACGAGACGATCTTCCACAACGGCAGGCCGTCGCAGGACTGCATCGACTCGATCACGGCGAACCTGCAGAGCTATGCCCTGCTGAAGCAGGAGATCGTCGAGTTCAACACCCAGGGCGGCCTGTTCGACCTGCCCGCCGGGCAAGTCCGGGGCTCGCTGGGCGCCTCCTACCGGGAAACGTCCCTGCTGTTCACCCCCGACACGCTGCAATCCGAGAACTCGTTCCTGGACCAGCTGGCGGGCCTTTATCCCGCGGGCAGGGCCAATGCGTCGGTCCAGGCGAAGGAAGGCTACGGCGAGTTGCTGGTGCCGGTTCTGTCGGGCCAGCCGTTCTTCAAGCAGCTCAACCTCGAACTCGGCGCTCGCTACTCCACCTACAGCAACGCCGACAGTGGCTGGACCTACAAGATCCTCGGCGACTGGCAGGTGAACGATTGGGCCCGCTTCCGCGGCGGCTACAACGTCGCCGTCCGGGCGCCGGGCATCGGCGAGTCCTTCCTGCCCCTGCAGGAAGTGTTCAACCCCGCCACCACCCGGTACGGGGATCCGTGCTCGCTGCGGTCGAACGCTCCGTTCGGCGCCGGCGGCGCGGACAACGCCACCCTGCTGGCGACCACGCCGGGCGCCACCGCGGTGACGCCGGGGGCCAACGCCGCTAACGCCTATGCGCTCTGTAAGGCGCTGATGGGTCCGGCCGGCGCGGCGACCTACTACTCACTGTCCCAGGCGGCGCCTGGGGCCGGGAGCGCGGTCTTCGTAAATCAGATCGGCAACCCCAACCTGAAGTCGGAAAAAGGCGTGACCTGGACAGCCGGCGTGGTGCTGCAATCGCCGGTCAGAAGTCCCTGGCTTGAACGTCTGACCTTGGCGGTTGACTGGTACAAGATCACGGTTTCCGACGCGATCACCTTCTCGGACATCGACTTCGCCAATGCGCTCTGCCTGAACCAGGACGCCTCGACGCCCGCGGCTCTCGCGGCGGCCTTGAATACAACTGGGTGCAAGGGCTTCCTGCGCAATCCGGCCACCGGGGCAGTCGATCTCAACACCCTCGTTTACGGGAATTTGGGATGGTTCTCGACGTCCGGCATCGACGCCAACCTGAACTGGGGCTTTGACTTCGACTCCGTGGGGATGAGTTCGATCCCCGGCGCGGTCAACGTGAGCGTCCTGGCCAGCTACTTGATTGACTACAAGACCAACTCCAACGCGACCGACCCGACCACGCCGGTCTATGACTGGACGGGCACTCTCGGACCGAACCCGAGCACGGGCCTCAACGCCGGGGCGTTCCAGTACAAGGTCAACACCACCGTCGCCTACTTGGTGGGACCCGCGAGCGTGGGCCTGACGTGGCGCCACCGGCCCGGCATGGCGCCTATAAGCTCCATAATCGCGAACGGGGTGACA
>Ga0299912_10000392_pt1 | contig 37947 bp, 30 predicted proteins | sample RVTome_2_FD_207667 | JGI IMG/M metagenome (GOLD analysis project Ga0299912, IMG submission 207667) | Soil microbial communities from uranium-contaminated site in the Upper Colorado River Basin, Wyoming, United States - RVT95D214 (version 2) ... | reverse complement strand
TACCCTTCGGCCCTTTCCTGGCCTTAGCCGCCATGGCAATGTTATTCTGGGGTAAAGACCTGCTCAACTGGCTAATCCCATCATCTTAAGCCCTCAACACTCATGCCTACTCCCCGAGAAATTCAAAATATTTGGAACTCTATCCCGATTTTATCGGGTTGTTTAGGATTTGCTTGGGGTCATACTAAAGTATGACCGCACATCATCAAAAAGCCTGACTCTGAATTCAACCCCCTTTCAATACAAAACCAGCCATCCTCTCGATTACAAAAGAAAGCCAGTGTTATAAACTTTAATTGACCATTTAGCGGAAGGTTTTAGCATGTTCAACAAAAAGGGTAAGGAGAAAGCAGCTGAAATTAAAGAGCTTCCAGTTGTCTTTGGTAGTCATGGCCTGAAATTAAATGGCAAAATACTTCTCCCCAAAAATTCGAATACGGATGAACCTGTGCCTGGCGTTGTCTTATGTCATGGCTTTGGATCCGCCTATAGGGTTATGGAGCCCTGTGCTCGGACAATGGCGGCTCAAGGCATAGCTACTCTTATCTTCGATTTCCGCGGTCACGGCTCCAGCGAAGGAGCTGCCGACGGCAAGATGGTCGAAGACGTTGTTGATGCCTGGAGTCTTTTGTCTCAAATCCCCGAAGTGGACAGCAACCGAATGGGCCTCGTCGGACACAGCCTGGGAGCTATGTCTATAATTATGGCTGCAGGAAGAGTGAGCACACCTCGGGCTCTAGTTGCTTTATCTTGCCCACCGGAGGTAGATAGCCAACTCTTAGCTGATGAGTCAAACAATATAGGACTATGGGGACAGAACAATAACGTTGTTGCCGAATATCCCAAACATGGCTCTTTCCCTTGGTTAAATGGTGTCGCTGCATTAATGTGTAGAGCCTGGATGTACCTGGGCCGCTTCAAGGTCCGGGTTGACTGGCAAAAATTCTCCGCAGCCTTCCCACAGATGATAATGTCCGAGGTACTACAAAAGCTGGATAACTGCTCCAAACTCTTCGTCTTTTGCGAAGGCGATAAGGTGACACCATATCAGAAATCTGCGTTTGTCTATGAGGCAGCTTGCCAACCTAAGGAAATGCTTCTGTCTAAGGGCGGTTTCCACACCACACCACTTCTCAAAGGGAACTTGCGTTCTCAATGGACAAGCTGGACAGTGAGAACTCTGACAGACATATAATATATAATAAACATGATAGAGACAGAGGAGAATAAAATGCGAGTACTTATTACAGGCGGAGCCGGCCGATTAGGTATTACCGTGTGCAAAGCTTTCTTGCGAGACGGGTATGATGTCCGCGTGTTTGATTTGGATACCCCAGGGAACAGGAAGAGTGTCAAAGGACTTAACGGAAAAGCTGAAGTGATGTGGGGCGACATCACACAACCTGATTCAGTTCGGAAAGCAATGGAGGAAATAGACGCAGTAGTCCACATGGCCGGCATCTTACCACCGGTGGCATACGAAAAACCTGAATTAGCTGCCAAGGTCAATGTAGGAGGCACTAAGATAATCGTTGACTTGATAAAAGAAAGAGGTGGAAATATTCCCTTCCTTTTCACTTCGTCAGTAGCTGCGTTTGGTCCTACTCCCCATGCCACCGAACCCCTCTGCCCCGACAAAAACATGTGCACCCCAAAAGGCGCCTATGGCGAGACCAAATTCCAGGCTGAAAGCCTCATTAAAGAATCAGGAATCGACTACGTAATCTTACGGCTTACTGCAACTATGTATTTGTCCTTCAAAATAAGCGACCTTAAACGAATGTTTACCGTTCCATTAAACAATCGTGTCGAATACTGCCATCCAAATGACACTGCATCGGCCATATTAAATGCTATCAAAAACTTCAACAGGGTAAAGGGAAATATCCTGGTCATCAGCGGCGGGCCTGAGCAAAGAATGTTATACAAAGACATGATTCGCGCCATAATGGGAATTATGGGATTACCCATACCGCCAGCTCGCAAATTCACCACACAGCCTTACTATCTCGACTGGTACGATACAACCAAATCGCAGAAACTTCTTAAATTCCAGCGACATACTTTTGCCGACTACCTTAAGGACTATTCCAGGGAACTGGCCAGTCAATATGGCCCGGGCTTTCTACCCTTCATGCGCCATTTCGTCGGACCTGTCTTGGGAAAAGTCATCGTCCAGTTTTTCTAGCAATTTTCGCTTGCCAAGAGCTATTGCATTCTCAGACAACTATATGGTATACTAGTCCACAGTGAGGCCTTTAAGTCAGTCCAGAGAGGCTGGCAAGGGAAATATGATAAAAGATTGTAGCTCTACAAAGCTCCTATATCAGGTTCTTTGTTTGACAACCTCTTGCCACTTCCTGGCAGGAGGTTTTTCTTATGCCTGAAAGAATCCTCATGTCCCCCGAGGACATACAGAGAGCCTTGGTTCGCATTGCCCACGAAATTGTGGAAAGAAATAAAGGCGCCAAGGATATAGTCCTCGTAGGCATGCAAACACGGGGAGTCCCCTTATCCAAGCGGCTAGCCGCTACTATCCAAAGCTTTGAAAAAATTACCGTTCCGGTCGGCTCGCTGGACATCAGTCTTTACCGTGATGATATTTCATCGTTACATCTAAAACCTGTAATGCACCGCACTGACATCTCCACTGATGTTACCAACAAACAAGTTGTTTTGATTGACGATGTCTTCTATACCGGACGCAGCATCCGTGCAGCCATGGATGCCATCACGGATTTGGGACGGCCTCAATCCATCCAGCTAGCAGTTCTTGTCGACCGAGGTCATCGCGAATTACCCATCCGTGCCGACTACGCAGGTAAAAATATACCCACATCAAAAGATGAGGAAATAAAGGTATACGTTAAAGAGGTAGATGGTGAAGATAAGGTGACCATACTTTCACCTAACAAGGGGGCGACCGATGAAAACGATTGAACCGAATTCGAGTATCGCAACTCCGGAAACTTTTCCACCGCCATCCATGGCTGTTTGGCAACATAATCATATACTCGATCTAGATGACTTTACCCGGGAAGAAATCGAGCTTGTCTTAGAAACAGCCGACGCTATGGCGGAGGTACTTACCAGGGAAGTAAAAAGGGTGCCGACGTTAAGAGGCAAGACAGTTGTTACCCTGTTTCACGAGCCAAGCACACGAACTCGTGCCTCATTCGAACTGGCAGCTAAGAACCTGAGCGCCGATACAGTAAGCCTCGATGCCTCCAAAAGCAGCATCGTCAAGGGAGAATCCCTGATTGATAGCTTGCGCACTATTCAGGCTTTGGGTGCCGATATCATAGTCATGCGACATTCACAATCTGGCGCTCCTTATCTAGCCATAAAACATGTAAACTGCAGTTTGATAAACGCTGGAGACGGCTGGCATGCCCATCCTTCTCAAGCCCTTCTTGACCTCTATACTATCCGCCGTCATCTGGGTACACTAACCAATCTCAAGACGACTATTATCGGTGACATTATGCACAGCCGGGTAGCCCGTTCCAACATCTGGGGCATGACTACCATGGGAGCTAAGGTAGTACTATGTGCCCCACCTACACTTATACCCCGTGGCTTAGACAGCTTCATCGCCAACTGTCAGCTACCAAATGTCAGCATTGAGACTGATATTGAGCCTGCCTTAGAAAACGCCGATGTGGTAATGCCTCTAAGGTTGCAGATGGAAAGGCAACAAAGCGGGCTGCTACCCAGCCTACGAGAGTACATCCAGCTCTATCAGCTAACTACGGAACGACTTTCCCTGGCCAAGCCGCAAGTTTTGGTTATGCACCCGGGACCTATTAACGAAGGCATTGAAATCAGCCCTGAAGTCGCTCACGGAGCCCAATCAGTAATCGAAGAGCAGGTAACCAATGGTGTAGCCATCAGAATGGCATTGCTCTACCTAATAGCTGGAGGTAAAAACAAATAATGCCTACTACCCTGCTAATAAGCGGCGGTCGAATAATCGACCCTAGCCAAGGAATAGACAAAGTTGCTGACCTGCTCGTCGCCAAAGGCAAAATCACCTGGATGGGAGATAAAGGCACAGCACCATCACATGCCGACTTAACCACCATCGATGCTGCCGGGCTTGTCGTCTGTCCCGGATTTATCGACCTCCACTGCCATCTGCGCGAACCAGGTTTTGAAGACAAAGAAACTATCGCCACCGGCACTAAAGCCGCTGCTAAAGGAGGATTCACCACTGTTTGCTGCATGCCGAATACGAACCCCGCTCTAGATACTCAGTCTTCTATAGATTATGTAAAGAAGACTGCTGAAATTGAGGGACTGGTTCAAGTACTGCCGATAGGCTGCATTACCAAAGGAAGGCAAGGCAAAGAGCTTACCGAAATGAGTGAACTGGCTAATGCAGGAGCCATTGGTTTCAGCGACGATGGTAACACGGTAGCCAGCTCACGAATTATGTCACTGGCTATGGATTACAGCTATGCCCTTGGCCTGCCAATTATTGACCACTGTGAAGATAAAGAGCTGAGCGATGGCGGCTATATGAACGATGGCTGGGTATCAGCTCGTCTGGGACTTAGAGGTATGCCTAAAGCCGCTGAGGAAATCATAGTCGCCCGTGACTTGGCACTAGCTCAGCTCACCGGAGCTAGACTCCACATTGCGCACGTCAGTACAGAGGGCTCAGTGGAACTAATACGCCGCGCCAAAGAAAAAGATATCGCAGTAACTGCCGAAGTCACCCCACATCACCTGACACTGACTGAAGAAAGAGTGATGAACGAAGGAACAAACAGGTTGCTAGCTTATGATACCAATGCCAAAGTGAATCCGCCATTGCGCACCAAAGAAGATATTGCCGCTTTAATCAAAGGGCTTAAAGATGGCACTATAGATGCCATCGCCACCGACCATGCCCCCCATACATCGGTGGACAAAATGTGCGAGTTTGGGCTGGCAGCTTTTGGCATCAGTGGATTGGAAACAGCCTTAGCCTGTCTCATGAGCCTGGTACATAGCGGTCAACTAGACCTGAAGACTATAATTTCCAAGCTCACATTCGAGCCAGCCAGAATTATAGGTACCGGATATGGAGAGCTAGGTATATTAATGCCTGGCTGCCGAGCTAATGTTACCCTTTTCGACCCGAACAAGGAATGGACAGTTGACAGCCGTGACTTCGCTTCTAAAGGCAAGAACACACCCTTCGACGGCTGCCCTTTCAAAGGCAGAGTAATCGCGACCATAGTAGCTGGAAAAGTAGTTTACAGAGACAATCCGGAATAAGGAAGGAGACAGATTCTGTATGCCAAGGCGTAACGATATCAAGAAGGTAATGATTATCGGCTCCGGGCCGATTGTTATCGGCCAAGCCTGCGAATTCGATTACTCTGGAACGCAGGCTTGCAAAGCTCTTCGGAGCCTCGGCTATGAAATCGTGCTGGTGAACTCAAACCCGGCGACTATCATGACTGACCCGGGAATGGCAGACGTAACATATATTGAACCGCTTAATCTAGAAATGATGACCCAAATCATTGAAAAGGAACGGCCTGATGCGCTACTGCCAAATCTGGGTGGACAAACAGGTCTCAATCTCAGCGCCGAACTAGCACGTTCGGGAGTACTTAACAAATATGGAGTCCAGGTAATTGGTGTTGATGTTGCCGCCATTGAAAGCGGCGAAGACCGTATTGTCTTCAAGGAAACAATGAACCGTTTGGGCATAGAAATGCCCCAAAGCCAGGCGGTCTACAATGTCGAGGATGCGGAAAGGGTAGCGGCAGAACTCGGGTATCCTGTGGTTATCCGCCCCGCCTACACCATGGGGGGAACCGGCGGCGGCCTTGTCTACAACGTGGAGGAACTACGTACCGTTGCCAGCCGCGGCATTTCGGTAAGCCTTATCGGGCAGGTGCTGGTAGAAGAATCGGTTCTAGGATGGGAGGAATTGGAACTGGAAGTCGTCCGTGACTCCAAGAATCAGATGATTACCGTATGCTTTATTGAAAATGTGGATGCCATGGGTGTACATACAGGAGATTCCTTCTGTACAGCTCCTATGCTTACAATCGATACCGAACTGCAGAAACGCCTCCAGGAGTATTCTTATCGAATTGTGGAGGCAATACGTGTAATAGGGGGCACTAACATTCAATTCGCACATGACCCAAAGACAGGACGTGTCGTCGTAATTGAGATAAACCCCAGGACTTCACGCTCATCGGCACTTGCCTCAAAGGCGACTGGCTTCCCGATTGCCTTCATCTCAGCCAAATTAGCCGCTGGGCTTACACTCGACGAAATCCCCTACTGGCGTGATGGTACTCTAGAGAGATATACGCCATCGGGTGATTACGTGGTAGTTAAATTCGCCCGGTGGGCTTTCGAAAAATTCAAGGATGCTAAGGACAAGCTCGGCACTCAAATGCGCGCTGTCGGTGAGGTTATGAGCATCGGAAAAACTTACAAGGAAGCGCTCCAGAAAGCGATCCGCTCGCTGGAGAATGGACGCTATGGTCTGGGCTTTGCCAAAGATTTACACAAAAAATCGCTGGGCGAGTTGATGAGCATGCTGAATGAGCCCACAAGCGAACGCCAGTTCATAATGTATGAAGCTCTGCGCAAAGGTGCCGATGTGCAGGACCTTTACGAGAAGACTTACATAAAGCCCTGGTTTATCGATCAGATGAAAGAGCTGGTCGAGCTGGAGGAGGAAATCCTACATTACAAAGGAAAGGCACTACCTGACAACCTGCTTATTCAGGCTAAGAAAGACGGGTTCTCAGACCGTTATTTATCACAGATTCTTGGCATGCCGGAAAAGGAAATCCGCCGAAAACGAGTCCTGCTCGGAGTGGTCGAAGGTTGGGAGCCAGTCCCTGTCAGTGGCGTAGAAAATGCAGCTTACTATTTTTCAACCTACAATGCACCGGACAAAACAACGAGCAGTAATAGACGCAAAGTAATGGTATTAGGAGGCGGACCCAACCGTATCGGCCAGGGCATAGAATTCGACTATTGCTGCGTCCATGCAGCTTTTGCCCTCCGTGACGAAGGCTACGAGACTATAATGGTCAATTGTAATCCAGAAACAGTATCAACGGATTACGACACTTCAGATAAGCTATATTTCGAACCACTCACAGTCGAAGATGTATTGAGTATCTATGAAAAAGAAAGGCCCGAAGGTGTGATTGTCCAGTTCGGCGGGCAGACTCCACTCAACATTGCCAACGAATTATCCGAAGCCGGTGTCAATATCTTAGGCACATCACCTGAGACAATAGACCTTGCCGAGGATAGGGATCGCTTCCGCCAGATGATGCAACAACTGAACATCCCCATGCCAGAATCCGGAATGGCCAGCAATTTAGAGGAGGCACTAAGCGTCGCCAAACGAATCGGGTATCCACTGATGGTACGGCCATCATACGTATTGGGCGGTCGTGCTATGGAAGTAGTTCACGATGAAGAGATGCTCAAAGAGTACGTTGCTGCAGCAGTAGACGTAACCCCCAACCGTCCTATCCTGATTGACAAGTTCCTTGAAAACGCAATTGAGGCTGAGGCGGATGCCATAGCTGATGGGACCGAGGCCTTTGTGCCGGCAGTCATGGAACACATTGAGCTAGCTGGTGTACACTCCGGAGATTCTGCCTGTGTCATCCCGCCCGTCAGCATACCTCAAGAACACATTAATACTATAAATGCATATACCCAGAGAATCGCCACAGAACTGAATGTCATAGGCTTAATGAACATGCAATACGCCATAGCTAAAGATATTGTCTATGTACTGGAAGCCAATCCTAGAGCATCAAGAACTGTGCCATTGGTCTCCAAAGTCTGTAATGTTTCCATGGCACGCATTGCAACCCAAATCATGATAGGCAAGAAGCTCTCCGAACTTAATCTCAAGCCGCGTCAGATTCCTCACTTCGGCATCAAGGAAGCGGTATTCCCGTTCCCGATGTTCCCTGAGGTAGACCCCATACTCGGGCCGGAGATGCGGTCGACTGGCGAGGTGCTGGGAATCTCCAACTCCTTCGGTCTAGCCTTTTTCAAGGCACAGGTAGCTGCACAGCAATTGCTCCCTGCAGAGGGGACGGTCTTGATAAGTCTGTTTAGCAAAGACATGCCTGCTGCGTTGGAAGTAGCGAAACGATTCGCCGAGCTCGGCTTTACCATCAGGACGACTCGTGGCACTCACAAATTCCTGGCCAGACACGGCATCAAGTCTAAACTGATACGCAAAATGTACGAAGGACGACCTAATATAGTGGATGGAATCATGAACAGGGAAATCCGGCTAGTAATCAACACCCCGAGCGGCAAACTGAGCAAATACGATGATTCTTACATCCGCAAGACAGCAATTAAGTATAAGGTGCCTTACATAACAACACTTGCCGCTGCCGCTGCCGCTGCCAAGGGGATTGCCGCATATCGCAACGGAAAACTAGAGGTCAAATCCCTACAAAGTTACCACGCAGACATAAAATAAGCTGTGAAGCTAAAAGTGTTTTAGTAAAATTGAAACAAGTTTCAGCTACCGTTGTCTCCAACATCGAGCTCATGCCCGGATATCATCTCGTTTGTGTAGATGCGCCTGACATTGTTGCCACATCAAAACCGGGACAATTCGTCACAGTCAGATGCGGAGAAGAGTTTACGCTGCGCCGCCCGTTTAGCATCCATCAAATAACCAGAACAGGTCAGTTAGATTTCTTTTTCAAGGTAATTGGTAAAGGCACCTCCCGACTTTCTCTATGCCGAAAAGGGGAAAAACTGGATATACTGGGTCCACTGGGTAACGGTTTTTACGTTAAGCCAGCTTCAAAAAAGTTGCTGCTTGTAGCCGGCGGTATAGGTATTGCCCCATTGACTTTCCTGGCTCAACAAGCATTAGCACAACAAAAATCAGTAACCTTGCTGCTAGGCGTACATACCAAGGACAAACTATACCCGCACAAACTACTGCCGAGTGAAATTAAAACTATCACTACTACCGAAGATGGTAGCTATGGTGAAAAGGGCAAGGTAACCGACATACTGTCCAGATACGTTAATTTGGCCGACCAAATCTATGCCTGCGGTCCGTTAGCCATGTATAAAGAAATAGCCAAACAAAGACAAAGATGGCGAGAAAAGAAATCAATTCATATATCACTGGAAGTACGGATGGGCTGTGGTATTGGGGCTTGCTTTAGCTGCAGCATAAAAACAAAAAACGGCATGAAACGGGTATGCCTTGATGGCCCCGTTTTCAATCTGGATGACATTTTATTGGAGGAGGTAAGAATATGATGGTGGCAAACAAAACTATCCGCCTCAGCACTCAGGGGAATTGTGACTTAATAGATATAACCACTGCAGTAGCCAAAGAAATCAGCAACTCGAACATCAGCAATGGTATAGCCACCGTATTTATCGCCGGGTCTACCGCCGGCATAACAACTATTGAATACGAAAATGGCTTGCTCAGCGATTTCAAGGAAATGTGGGAACGGAACGTACCTTCAGACCTGACCTATCAGCACGACCGCAGATGGGGAGACGGAAATGGACACTCCCACGTGAGGGCTTCACTCCAAGGCCCATCATTAGTTGTGCCCTTTGCCAACAAGAAAATGACGCTCGGGACCTGGCAACAGATTGTGGTAGTAGACTTCGACAATCGCCCACGAAATAGAGAAATCATCGTGCAGCTTCTAGGTGAATAAGATGCCCGTGCATATCTCAACTAAGACGCTCTAACATCCATTGTAATAGCAATTTCTCGTAGGGTAAAATGTTGTTGTCTTTTCGTATTCGATTCTGCTCGTTCTTAGATAGAAACAGACAGTCAAATGCGTGTTTGCTTGCTTAGTTATCGAAGCTATCGTTATTCCGGCGGACAGGGTATTTACCTTCGCTACTTGAGCCGCTCACTCCGTGACCTTGGCCATGAGGTTGATGTGGTATCGGGTCCACCATACCCGGATTTAGATAAGGGTATACGGCTGATTAAATTGCCTAGCCTTGACCTGTATTCAATACCACCCGACCAACGATTACTCATAAACCCGAACAAATTAAATACGCTACCGAACCTGGTCGAATGGCTCGGCGTCATGAGCGGTTACTTCGCAGAACCGCTGACATTTGGCATGAGAGCGTATGGCTTAATAAACAATAGTATAAACAAAAAATACGACATCGTTCACGATAATCAAACAATGGCATATGGTGTACTCAAAATCCGTAAACTCGGCTATCCGGTCGTTGAGACCATCCATCATCCTGTAACCATTGACCGTGATTTAGCAGTTAAGTCAGCAATCTCTTTTAAAGACAAGCTGGGGCTGAGAAGATGGTTTTCCTTCATCAATATGCAAATCAAAGTCGCTCGCCGGCTTTCTCATATCATTACAGTTTCACAAACTGCTCGCCAGCACATCGCCAAAAACTTCGGAATTCCTAAAGACAGACTGCGAGTTGTATACAACGGAGTGGATGCCGATATTTTCAGCCCTTCCCCAAAAGTGAACCACCTTGAAAACAGGCTCCTTGTAGTAATAAGCAGAGACACAGCAGTTAAAGGTTTGAGATACATGCTGGAAGCATTGGCAATGCTACGGCAGAAGCACAATCTCGAACTAGTAGTAGTAGCAAAAGAAACCGATAATAGTACAACACATGAGCTTATTTCCGATCTCGGCATAAAAGATTATGTAAAGTTCATCGATGAGATAGATACTGCTGAACTCGTAAACCAGTACAGATTAGCTAGCATTGTAGCCATTCCATCAATATACGAGGGCTTTGGCCTACCTGCTGCCGAAGCCATGGCTTGCGGAACTCCGGTAGTCTCTACAACCGCCGGGGCTTTGCCTGAGATAGTAGGAGATGCCGGGATACTGGTGCCCCCTGCTGACACAAAAGCTTTAGCCGAAGCAATTTCGACACTTGCAGCTAGCCCAACTAAACGCAAACATCTAAGCGAAATGGGACGCAAGAGAATCGTGCAAATGTTTAACTGGCGAAATACAGCCCAGCGTACCGCAGATGTCTATGCTGAGGCAATCGAATTCCATAATTACTCGAAGCGTAAGGGGTAATTCTTCCCTTAAAATTCCTGAAATCTCGTATTCGCCTGACCATTTCCTTTTTAAATATATTGTCATATCTATTAAACAAAGGTAAAATATCTCGGGACTTTTGTGGTTTTTAGGCCTGAGTGCCTGATATTTGGGTGGATTATCAAGTGCGTATATGTTTGCTTAGTTATAGATGCTATCGCTATTCCGGCGGACAAGGCATTTATGTCCGCTATTTGAGCCGCTTTCTCCGTGAGCTCGGTCACGATATAGAAGTAATATCAGGACCACCGTATCCGGAACTGGACGATGGGATAAAGCTCATTAAGCTGCCCAGCCTCGACCTATACTCTCTGCCAGAAAAACAGCGCTCCTCCTTAAATCCCCACAAGCTAAGCTCACTGCCTGACTTAACCGAATGGCTCGGTGTCTGCGGTGGATTTTTTACCGAGCCGATGACTTTCGGCATGCGCGCCTATAGTTTCTTGCGCAACAACAATCAGTACAAAAAATACGACGTTATCCACGACAATCAAAGCCTGTCATACAGCATGTTGAAAATAAAGAGGCTCGGCGTTCCCGTGGTAACAACCATTCATCACCCTATCACTATCGATAGAGACCTAGCCCTCAAAGCAGCTAAATCTTCATGGGAGAAAATGGGCATCAGGAGATGGTATTCATTCGCCAATATGCAGCTTAAAGTTGCCAAAAAGCTTTCACACTTTATTACCGGCTCACAAAACTCATACCGCAACATTATCGATATTTTCAAGTTGCCAAGAGCTAACATCCGAGTCATTTATGATGGGGTTGATAGCTCAGTCTTCACTCGGGTCCCTGAAGTTGCGCGCTCAGAAAACCGTCTGCTTGTAATAAATAGCGGGGACACACCGCTGAAGGGCTTGAAATATCTGCTGGAAGCTGTTGCCGCTCTGCGTTCAGAAAGGAAGGTAGAGCTTATGATAGTGGGAAAACCAATGAAAAACGGCTATACGCAAGGACTGATTGACAATCTAGGCATTGCTGGCTATGTTAACTACCTCGGGCAGCTAGATACAACTGAACTCGTACGCTACTACTCCATGGCTACAATGGTAGTAGTACCATCTGTTTATGAGGGTTTCGGCTTACCCGCTGCTGAGGCTATGTGCTGCAGCACGCCCGTAATTTCAACAACCGCCGGAGCCTTACCCGAGATTGTCGGAGACGCCGGCATACTGGTACCCCCGGCTGACACCGGAGCGCTGGTCGAGGCAATCGGAAGCCTACTGGATAATCCGGATAGGCGTAGGCATCTCGGCGAAATGGGACACAGACGAGTAATGCAAATGTTTAACTGGGAAAATACAGCCAAACAAACAACTGATGTATACAAAGAAGCTATCGAGTACCAACACAGTTCTAAGGCACGGTAGATATTTAATCCAAGGAGTGGTTCAAAATGAAACTAAAGCTCTCTGATGATTCTCTCTCGAAAAAATACCTGGACCCCACAGTCAATTCCATCCTTTCCACGCAACAGTCAGATGGTTCAATCCCCTGGCTTCAAGGTGGAATTATAGACCCATGGACTCATGTTGAAAATGCTATGGCGCTAGATACCGGCAATTATCGTGCCGAAGCCGAACGCGCCTATGACTGGCTCGCCGCAATTCAACTGGAAGACGGGAGTTGGCACGCTTCATACAAGGATGGACAACCACTCGATACTTCCAAACTTTCACATGTCACTTCTTACATTGCAGCAGGAATCTGGCACCATTATCTGGCAACCGGTGACCTTTCTTTTCTCAAGAAAATGTGGCCTACTGTCCGGAGCGCAATCAATTTCGTATTGGACATGAGAGGGCCTAACGGCGAGATCTATTGGGCTAGAGATAGCGCCGGCGTTATCTATCCGACAGCATTGATAAGCAGTTGCAGTTCAACATACTTGAGCATCAGGAGCGCGCTCTCTATTGCTTCAATTATAGGCGAAGATAAAACCGACTGGAAAGAGGCAAGTACCACTCTGGCAAAGGCACTTCAAAAAATGCCATACTTGTTTAACCCGCCTCAAGAAAACAAACCTGCGTTTGCCATGGACTGGTATTATCCGGCGATGTGTTGTGTTATAAACGGTAACGAAGCCAGGCAACGCCTGTTCAGCGACTGGGATAAATTTGTCATCGACGGTTTAGGCTCACTCTGTAGCTCAGAACAGGAATGGGTCACCGCTGCAGAGACAAGTGAACTGGCAATTGCCCTGGCAGTTCACGGTGAATATAAACAATCGGCTACAGTCTTGAACTGGGTTCACCGCATGCGTGACGATGACGGTGCCTACTGGTATGGCATGGCACTGCCAAATCAAGAGATCTGGCCGGAAGAAAAACCAACCTGGACATCAGCGGCAGTAGTGCTAGCAGCCGACATGCTCAGGCCCATGTCTCCGACAAGCCTACTTCTTGACCACCATGGACCGGCGACGCTGTAGTACCCCCAGTGTCTTCGTCATCGGCATTTCCTCGAATTGTCCTGAAGCCAGCGCCATCTTATAAACTTCGTAGGGAGCTTGTCCGCCTTCGGCCGGGTCTAAAAAGATATCATGGAAAACAAAAAACCCGCCGGGAAGCAGGTGCGGATACCAGCACCTATAGTCTGTTACCACTGCTTCATAACTATGCCCACCATCTACGAAGACTAAACCAAGGGGGGTAGCCCAATCTCTAGCTGCCACATTTGACTTGGTAATCATAGGCACAACAACTTCCTCTAACCCGGCTTTTTGTATTGTAGTTTTAAAATAAGGAAAACTGTCAATTAGACCGGTTCTGCTATCTAAAAGGTCAGGGTCAAAGTATATTTGCCCGGGTTGTTGCTCTTCAGACCCTCGATGGTAGTCAATGGTAAAAAGCGTTTTCCCCTTTATTTTACAAGCGATACCTAGATAAACTGTGGACTTTCCACAAAAGCTCCCAACTTCAAGACAAGGGCCAAGCGAACATGCCTCAAACGCCAATTCAAATAGCTTCAGACCTTCCTCCTCAGCAAGAAATCCCTTGACCTCTGAAATAAATTCCGGTATTAAGTCTTTAGTTTCCATTTTCTGATTGACAGAATACATCTTCACAGCGTCGGTTTCAATCATCAACGGCCAGACTGAGACCAGCCCACAACTTCTAAGGCCTTTACCATGCCTATAGAAATGAGAGATAATATAGTTAGATCCTTAGAGAAGTGATCAAGGAGAGTAATGTTAGGCTTCTTAGGAGACGACATCAACATTCGGCTGTCATTCCAATAGAATGGAGAGCGATTAAAATGAAGAACAAATTGATCATAGCAACTGCCCTTCTTTTAGTTCTGTCAACACTAGGTTTTGCCGGTTGCCGCAGTGATACATCTGAATCTAGTCAGAGACAGATAGCCACCGTGGAACGTGGCGACCTCACTGTCACTGTCCCTGCCGATGGTAATTTGGATATGCCTCGTCAGGTTTCGTTGAAATTCGGCACTCCCGGCACTGTAAAAGAGATTTTCGTTGTTGAAGGGCAGAAGGTCAGAGAGGGTACTTTATTAGCTAAGCTGGATGATACCACTCAAAAGTTAGCCGTATCCTCAGCCCAATATAATGTAGAATTAGCTATGAATGAACTGGTGGAAAAGATAAATCCGGCTTTAATGGGCTACCCGGAGATGTACCCCGATACCAGCACCGTTCTCCGTGTGGAACAGGCTCAAGATGAGATGGTACAGGCGCAGAAATTTCTCGAGCAAGGGGAATATCAAGAGGCCGCAGCTGAACTACGTTTGGCTGAACACGATCTTGATGCAAGCTACAAAATGCTCAATATCCCGGAAATAGTCATGGCTCTACAGGAACAAAATGAGATATCTTATATAGTAGTCGACAAGTATCCCAACATGGCCAGCATCTCCAGGGCAATAAAGTTAATAGAAGAAGACCTGACAAGATTAGCCGAAATACAAACCCTCATTGAGCAAGGGAGCTATGACGATGCTATGGCTAAACTGGATACCGAGCAAATTAAAGTGAGCGAAACTCATGGTCTTATCGAAAGCCTGAGCGGCAGGGTAAGGATATCCCAGAGAATCGGAGCCTGTTGCCAAGAACTAGCGACACAAGGCAGTCAAGAACCAGCAACAGGCTTGATTCCAATCCCCTACCCAGATACCTCTACTTCCCTTGCCTGGCTAAAGCAAGTTGAGGAAAACCTGCAAAAAATACAGGCATGTGAAGACACAGATAGCTGTGACGCGCTGGAACTGTCCACCCTTCTGCGCATGGCTCAGCATGATATAGAAATGAGCCGCACGATACTTGAAGATAACGAGCTTATCTTCAGGGGTGGTGTCAGTCTGAAAGCTCTTAGGACTTACAACCTGAATGTCCAACTGGCAGAAGACAGCTTAAAAAATGCCAAGCAAGGGCTAATGAATACGGAAATTCTGGCTCCTTTCGATGGCACCGTAGTTGACATCGGTGTGAAGGAAAACGACCAGCTTTCCGCTTTCGACTACTCATCCAAGACTGCAGTTCACTTGGTAGATACCAACACCGTGGAGATGGATGGGGTAGTAGATGAGGTAGATATTTATAAAGTCCAAGTGGGACAGGAAACCACTATAACTGTAGACGCTCTGCCCAATGCAGAGTTAAGAGGCAAAGTGACCTTCATCTCACCTTTTGGCACACAAACAGCCGGAGTTGTCGAATTCCCCGTTAAAATCTCTCTTGAGTCCTCCGAAGTAGAGCTTAAAGGAGGCTTGACCGCTACCGCTGACATAATTGTGGAAAAGCATGAAAATGTGCTATTAGTACCCAACCGGTCTGTCAAAGGCTCCCCCGGAAACTACTATGTGGAAGTAGTGATAGATGAAGAGAAAGTAACAACCGAAAAAAGACCGGTTGCCTTGGGCGCTCAGAACGAGCAGTTTAGCGAGGTAATCTCCGGACTAAGTGGGGGAGAAAAAATTATCATCGAGGCAACTCGCGGTCGACTGCCCACATCACTATGAGAACAGCCGCCACCCTAAATAACATAGAATCACCTTATCAACTGTAATAACAATGATTGAACTGGAAAACATAGTAAAAGTCTATAAGCTGGGAGACATTGAGATTATCGCACTCAACGGAGTGGATTGTCACATCGAGACAGGGGAGATGGTCTCTATTATGGGGCCATCAGGCTCAGGAAAATCTACCTTGATGAATCTCATCGGCTGTTTGGACAGACCAACCTCCGGGAAATACATACTTGATGGAACAGATGTCAGCAGCTTAAATGATGATCAACTGGCAGAGATAAGGAACAAGAAAATAGGCTTCGTTTTTCAATCTTTCAACCTACTACCACAGGCCACAACTGTAGCTAATGTTGAATTACCATTAGTTTATAGCAGCATCGGAAACAAACACAATCGTGCTCTTGAAGCTCTGGAACTAGTGGGCATGGCACAGCGAGCTACTCATCGCCCTTCCGAGATATCAGGTGGCGAACAGCAGCGGGTAGCTATTGCCCGAGCCTTGGTCAACAACCCATCACTTATTCTAGCCGACGAACCCACTGGTAATCTGGACACACAAACAAGCCAAGGCATTATGCTTCTTTTACAGCGACTCAACAGCCAGGGTATCACTATTGTCCTCGTCACTCACGAAGAGGACATCGCTGCCTATACGCAACGTACGATTTATCTCAGAGATGGTAAGATTGTCAGTGAGAAAAAAAGATGAACGTATGGGAAAGCATTATCAGTTCATGGCAAGTCTTATATACTAACAAGATGCGGTCTAGTCTGACTATACTTGGCATCGTAATAGGCGTCAGCGCTGTAGTTTTTCTGGTATCTTTTGGTAGAGGCCATGAAGCCAATATAACGGGCATCTTTGAGGGCATGGGTGCTAACGCCATCTACATCACCAGCGCAAGTAGCATGACACAGGGAATATCAGGCGCTACGGGAAGTCTTACCCTCGAAGACGCCGAAGCTATAGCCAATCCCAACCGTGCCCCATCTGTAGCCCTGGTCGCGCCAATGACTGAGAAATTGACTAAAGTCATCTATGAAAACGAAAACTCTAATGTTGATATCATGGGTGCCACTCCCGACATTGCACAAATAATCAGCTATCCAGTAGCCGAAGGAGAATTCATTTCTGAGCAGGATGTCAAGAGAGGCGCCAGAGTCGCCGTAATTGGAAGCAAGACAGCCACTGACCTCTTTAAAACGGAAAACCCATTAGGCAAAACCATCAGAATAAGCGGCACTCAGTTCGAGGTTATCGGCGTCCTTGAAAAAAAAGGCGGTTTTATAGGCTCTGCGGATGATTTCATCATCATCCCCCTGACCACTATGCAGGCGAGACTGCTGGGTGAAACAACCGCACGGGGTCGGCCTATTCAGACCATTGCTGTCAGAGCAATGAGCACCGACCAAATAGATGCCGCCAGGGAAGAGGTTACCTCCATCCTGCGGCAACGCCACAATATAAGAGCAGGAGAAGACGATGACTTCACTGTCATCGATATGCAGGAAATCCTCAACAGCATGCGGCAGGTGCTTGGCATTATGCAGGTATTTCTGGGTAGCGTCGGAGCTATCTCTCTCATCGTCGGTGGCATCGGCATCATGAACATAATGCTGGTATCGGTAACCGAACGCACGCGGGAAATCGGCATCCGAAAAGCTGTGGGGGCCAAACGACGGGATATTCTCCGTCAGTTCCTGGTAGAATCGGCTATGCTTAGTCTTACCGGTGGGATAATCGGCCTGATTATAGCTGCATTGGGAACCTGGGCGATTACCGGGGTAGAACTCGGACCATACCCCGTCAAAGCTCCTATGTCACTTGACATCGTAATCATTGCCATATCGGTGGCAGTATTTGTAGGGCTAGCTTCTGGCATTTACCCTGCCTACAGAGCTGCTAGACTTGACCCGATTGAATCCCTGCGCCACGAATAGAACTTATTTACCCTGAACTAAAGACAGAAACTCTGCACGCGTTGCCGCCCGGGTCCGAAAAATCCCTCTGGTTGCCGAAGTAAGGACATTGCTCCCTGGTTTTTTGATACCACGCATCGTCATACACAGGTGCTCGGCTTGAACAACCACAGCAACACCATCTGGCTGCAAAGCCTCAATAATAGCATCAGCAATCTGCGATGTCAGCCTTTCCTGTAACTGAGGACGCTTGGCAAATATCTCTACCACTCGTGCTAACTTGCTCACCCCAACAACTCGTCCCTCTTTATTGGGAATATAACCGATATGAACCACCCCATAAAATGGCAGGAGATGATGCTCACACATAGAGTAAAATGGGACATCCCTCAAAATCACCATTTCACGATGCCCCACCTCAAAACCTGTAGTTAATTCCGCTTCGGCATCCATATACAACCCGGAAAAAATTTCAGCATACATCTCAGCAATACGTCGTGGCGTGCCCTGCAGCCCTTCCCTTCGAGGGTCCTCACCAATAGCCTCGATTATAGATAGCACTGCTGTTTCAATCTTATTCAAATCAACCACTGCTGTCTCCCTTTGGTTATTGTAACTAGTATCTCCTACAGTCATATGGTCAAGCCCAACCCAAAGTGCGTTCGACTATCTTTAGGTCGGCGGGCAGCTCTGGAAAAGGTTCAATAAATTTTGCCGGCAGAGAAGGGTCTTTTAACCCGGTGCCGGTAATTATACAGACCACCCTTTTACCTGAAAGTTTAAGTCCTTGCCCTACCATCTTAATAAGACCAGCCACAGAAGCTGCTGAAGCTGGCTCGCCGAAAATCCCTTCTCGCCTCGCCAGGAGTTTATAGGCCGCTAGAATCTCGTCATCACTGACATAGTCAATCACCCCACCTGATTGGTCCCTGGCAGCTACTGCTCCTTGCCAACTAGCTGGATTACCAATTCGAATCGCCGTAGCTAAGGTTTTTGGCTTTTTGACAATTTTGCCTTTGACTATAGGCGCCGCCCCTTCGGCTTGAAAACCCATCATCTTAGGAGTTTGGCTAGCCTTACCGGCCTGCTTATACTCGACAAAGCCTTTCCAATAAGCAGTGATATTACCGGCATTGCCCACCGGGATAAACAAATCATCAGGCGCATCACCCAAATCGTCTACAATCTCGAAAGCTGCAGTCTTCTGCCCTTCAATTCTATATGGATTAAGCGAATTTACCAGCGTAACCGGGTGTTTTTGAACCAGGCTGCGAACTATCTGTAGAGCCTGGTCAAAGTTACCCTGTACGGCAATAATCCTGGCCCCGTAAGCAATAGCCTGAGCCAACTTCCCTAAGGCTATCTTCCCTTTTGGCACAATAACGACAACATCAAGGCCAAACCTAGCCCCATAAGCAGCTGCTGAAGCGCTGGTATTTCCGGTAGAAGCACAAATAACAGAGCGACTGCCCTCTTCCACTGCCTTGGCTATGGCTACAACCATGCCACGGTCTTTGAAAGAACCACTGGGATTACACCCCTCAAGCTTAAAATAAAGCTCACCACAACCCAGCTCCTTCTCCAGGGCAACAGACTTAACCAGAGGAGTATCCCCCTCACCCAGCGTTATCAGAGGAGTAGCCGGGTTAACCGGCAGAAACTCACGGTATCTAACCAGAACACCACGTCCCATTTTTTTCTTTCCTAAGCCTCTACTCGGACAAAATTAGTGATTTCCTTGACTACAGCCAAACGCCGGGTTTTCTTAAGGGCTTGCTGGACTGCTCGCTCTTTTGCCGGATGAGTCATTATCACAATCTCAGCAATCTGAGTAGCCGGGTCGGTCTCTTTCTGAATTACCGAGGCAATACTAATGGCGTGGTCACCCAATACTTTAGAGATTTGCGCCAAAACGCCTGCTTGGTCAGCAATGCTCATTCTCATATAATATCTAGTCTCTATCTCATTCATAGGTTTAACAGTCCGTTTGCTGGCAAAAGGCAACTTTGGGATATCGGTGGTTCCACGATTGATATTCTGAGCTATCTTAATGATATCGGAAACAACCGCACTCGAAGTTGCTCTAGGACCAGCTCCCTCGCCATGGAATATGACTTTACCTACTAAATCGCCCTCAACATGAATGGCATTGTAAACGCCATCTACCTTGGCTAGCAAAGAATCCTCTGGAATGAATACAGGATGAACACGGGCTTCAATAGAATCACCAAATAGTTTAGCAATAGCCAAAAGCTTTATGGCATAACCTAGTTCACGAGCATAGCGGAAATCCCGAGTCTGCAACCTTGAAATCCCCTCATGGTACACATTTTCTGGCTTAACTTCGGTACCGAAAGCGATAGTCGCCAAAATCGCCAGTTTATAGGCAGCATCAACTCCTTCTATATCCTTGGCTGGGTCAGCTTCAGCATAGCCTAACTCCTGAGCTTTTTTTAAGGCCACAGAAAAATCCAGCCCTTCTTTGGCCATTCGAGTAAGAATATAATTAGTCGTTCCATTAACAATCGCATAAATAGCTGAAATATCATTAGCCACCAGGTCTTCTTGGAATGGAGCAATTAGAGGTATACCACCACCGACACTAGCCTCGTAGCGAAGAGCTACCTGATGTTCTCGAGCCACAGTCAGAAGCTCACTCCAGTGTTTGGACATAGCCTCTTTATTTGCAGTAACAACATGCTTGCCATGAGCTAGTGCCTCTCTTATATATTCGAAGGCAGGGTATTCGCCACCTATCAGTTCCACAACTATATCCACTTCGGGGTGGCTAATTAGCTCCTCAAAATGAGTAGTAAAAACTCCACGCTCCACTCCTAATGAGCCGTGTTTAGATAAGTCTTTCTCTAAAATCTTCTTCAAGACTAGTTTGCTGCCCGCTTCTCTTTTTAAAGTATCTGGTTTGTCCATCAAGACCTTGGTCACACCACCACCAATTACACCCAAACCCATCAAACCAATACCAATGCTCTTCCTAGCCACCATAACAGTTACTCCCTTTTTCTGAGAACTTGCTCCACTGCCCAAGATTTCTGCTCTTCAGTCAAATACGTTTCTATCGAGTCCTTTTCTCTCTGCTCAACAACCAAGTCTTCAAAAAGTGTCACCTTCAGCGCATTCCTGGTCTCCTCATCGAACGCCCGACTCTCATCCTTATCTACGACCTTGACCAGCCAATAACCCCCCTTCGTTTGGACAGAGTTATCAGCTGCCGGCTGGCTCACGGCTCCTGGTTCAAGCTGATTAGCAAGTGTCTGAACAACCCTGCTGCTAATTCTCACTTCTTGGGTCCAACCCAAATCACCACCCTGCTCCCTGCTTTCCAAGTGCTGGGAATATTCCTTTGCCAGAGCTCCAAAATCCTCACCAGATTCCAGCTTAGCCCTTATTTCATCTGCCTCCTGCTGACTCCCCAACAGAATGCCTCTCACATGAATACCCCTTTCCTCATCCTTTTCTACCACCTCTACCAGCCAATAACCTATTCCCTTGGCGACCGAACCATCATAAGTCGGCTCGCTGAGCATCCCTGCCTCGAGACTAAATGGAATGTCCTTAAGCAATGAGTCTCCTAAACTTCCCAATAATATATAGGCGAAATCTTTAGACAGCCAGCCTAAATCGCCGCTTTTCTCCTTAGTTATTGCTTCCAGAGAGTGCTGATTCGCCAGAGTAGCAAAATCCTCTCCATCCTTCAGCTTATCTATGATTTCTCTAGCTGCCTCGTCGCTTTCCAAAAACATTGCTTGAACCTGCACCTGCTCAGACTCAGTTGGCACCTTCGGGTCGAAATAGTTCTGAAGTAATCTGTCTGCCAGAAGTCTAGAAATCGCTACGTCCCTATATACCTGTTCATTAGGAAACCCCAGATTTTTAAGCTCGCTATTTATTTCTTCTGCGCTCACACCAAAACCGAGACCTGCAGACACCTCTTTTATTAACTCGGTAGATTCGATAACATTAATAAGCTCGTCTGCAGCAGTCCAGGTAGCTGTAGAATCCGCACCACGAGTGGAAATTTCAAGCAATTTTACGTAATAATCCATATTAAAAACAGTGTCATTTATTTTAATGACAGGCTGATGGAGCGGTTTAACCTGCTCATTGTAATATCCATAGCCGATATAACCAACAACCAAAGCAAAAAAGATACTCCCCGCAATGACTATGATACGTTGAATACGCTGCTGGCGCTGCCACCTAGACAACTGACGCTTAGTGGGTAGCCGTTTTAATTCGGTTTTTATATGCTTTTTAGCCAAAGCCTAAGTCCCTTTCTTGTGTGAATATGATTTAAGAACAAAATTTACGTTGTCTCACTTAGCCACTTATGATAACATATTGGCTAACTCAAAGCCACGGGGTGTAGCGCAGCCTGGTAGCGCACCTGAATGGGGTTCAGGTGGTCGCCGGTTCAAATCCGGCCACCCCGACCATAGATATGAAATTCGGTGCTTAGACCACCTGAATAGTGTAGGAAACGCTAGGTGATTAGATATAGTATAGACCGCCTGAGCCGATAAAAAAGGCGGGTCTGCAAAATGAGCAATGGTTATATCAACAAAATTGGAGGTACCGCTTGGAACTTCTCTCAAATCCTTCATAAGAGGTTTTGTGCTCACGAAACAAACGGAGGGAAAAAGCCCAAGGACAGTAGAGTACTACCGTGACAATCTCAAACGCTTTCTTTGGTACGCTGAAAAGCAAAGCTGGCCCGATGACACTAGACTCCTCACCTAATGGCAAGTAAGAGAATTCTTGGGTTATGTAGCCAGTGACATTTTATTGACTGTTAGACGGGGAGACAAGGTATAGTTGAACTCCATCATACCGAAATCATATTACACAATCTTCGACAACGAATAGCGTTTGCTGTCAGAATCATGTAACATTCTACATTACACAGCAAAAGGTGACGCTTAATGCCTATATCATCGCGCTTACTCTATAGAGACGGACACTTTCACCCTTGTCTGTTGAAGAGATGGTCCAAGGCGTTCAAGCGGGCTAATCTGGTACTAATAAGCTAGTTAATTCGGCGATGGAACTCGGTTCTTCAAGCCTGTCCAGTGTTTGGATTAGCTTGTTTATTTGACTTTGCTTCATTCCCAGCCAAGTAGCCATATTTCTTAGCTTGTTTATATGGTCTTGTTTAGTGAAGGGGTTTTCTCGCTCACCTTTAGGATGTTCTACGTGCTTTTTTAAGCATCTGCCATCCTTAGTTGTTATTTCCACTGTACTTATCCACTTTACATTTTTGGGCCCCCATCCTACCTTAGTTGCTTCTGGGTCTTCCACAAGCTTAATCTTATGCTGGAACCTCTTAATTCTTGGGTTATTAAGCTTATCTTCCGTAAACCAATTGGGGCCTGTTGGCTCACCCATTAATATCATTGTAACAAGATAAGGCACGCTGAACTGGGCTTGTATCATATACTTTGGCTCGTATAAAGCCATAGTATCAACCATTGTCTTCTGAACCTTTACAATAACCTGTTCCACATCTTCTGCCTTTATGCCGTTCTCTGAGGCAATGGCCGCTGTAGCTTCTACAGTGGAACTTATCAGACGGCAGGATGAATAGTACTTGAAGGAGATCCTCAACATTCCATATCTCTTGCCCAGGTCTACTGTCAGCTTTGTGGCGTCATATCGATCTGAGCCAACCGTAACTTCGTATCCTCTGCCTTGGTCAAATATGGTTCGGTCCCCAGAGAACCCTCTCTGAGCAAGAAATACAGCATGTATCGATGGGATGGTAGCATCACCACCCGTAACTTTCATCCATTGAGCCATCCCTTCTTTTGGGTTTGGGTTATAGTCAGATACCCGCTTTATACGTACGTACCCTGTAAGCCCAAAGGCGTCTGCCATCTGCTCAACATTCAACCCCAGAAGCTTACCGGCAACAGCAGTCGCCCCGAAGGCTAGTCCTGAAAAATCTATCTTCTCGAAACTTTTCAGAAATACCTCTTCTGTGGGGTCTACCGCCTCTCTGAGCCGGATGATAACCTCATAGCCGAGCACCAGAGCGTTGATTAAGTCCTTTCCTGAGGCATTAGCGTATTCCCCAATTGCCAGTGCCACCGGAACTAAAAGTGAGCTCATATGGCCTATATTGGGATTGAGGCAGTCATCATCATAATCCAGTATATTGGTTATTACCCGGTTTACCTGGGCGGCTTGTTCGCAAGAGACTCTTGTGGCATTACCGATTATTGTTGCCTGCGGCTTGCCACCCATTTCCTTTACTATGTCAAGAAGCACATCACCCTCCAGAGTCTTGCGTCCACCCAGGCCACAGGATATATTATCCATAACTATCTTTTTGGCATGAGCTATTACATCCGCTGGTAGGTCTTCATACTTTGCCGTTACCACATAATTGGCTAGAACCTCGGCCTTACTCATAATCGTCATTTTTCTTATCCTTCTTACATTATTTAGAATATATCACCTTATTTTCGGCTTATAATAGGTAGATTTCCTAAACGACCTTTATCTCCTGGGTAATTCTTGATAGTTTACGCGGTTTGTCTTCGGTAACGATAAACATATCGGCAACAGCTTCGAAGGTTATGGGGTGAGGTGAGAATACAGGGTGGACGGCAATGACCATCCCGGGCTTTATAATCGTTTCATCGTCTAGGGTGATGTACGGCCTTTCAATAACATCCAGCCCAACACCATGCCCGGAACCTCGAGGTGCTCCGGTGTATTTGCTTCCCCTAAGGGCATCATTGATTGCCTTCATCACGTCGGCACCTGTGTTGCCTGGCCTCAGATTCTCAGCCCCCCGCTCCTGAGCATTCATGTCGAGCTCCCAGGCGGTGCATAATTCTTTTTCAGGTTCGCCGAACGATATCAATCGCCCAAACTGCATCCAGTAGCCTCCGGGGGCCTGAGTCTCAGGGTAAAGGTGATAGCTGTCGCCGGGCTTGATTATGTTGGTGGAACGCGAAAGGGGATAACCGCCAATGTCTTCTGCTCCCCAATGATACAGTGCTTTACATACCTCGCTGGTTATTTCATTCCACGTTTTTCCGGTTTGGGCAAACTCAATACAGGTCTCAAAGGCCTTATCCACCATCTCCACGCCTCTTTCTACCACCTTGAGTTCCTCCGGACCTTTCACCATCTTTAGCTCATGTACTATATTTGATTGTTTAAAGGTAGCTTTAGACAATTCCCTGACAAGTCTCTGGTAGACAGATGCGGGTATGAAGTCTCCCTCTATACCGATGCAGCCCTTCCCGATATTCAAGTCCTTAATAGCTTCGGCAATAACCGGGGCGTATGGCTCACTATCCGATACCCATCCCCCCCTGATGGGAAGCATGCGCGTCTCCTTGATCCATTCTCCACTCACATTTATGGCTATTGGCTCACCCTTGAGTGGAAAAAGGACATAGCCGTACCAGAGGGCTGTGCCAATATCGGAGATATAGCGCAGTGAGCCTCTCCGCTCAAGCTGGCCGTCACTTACTACCAAAAGCCCATCCAGTCCGCTTTCTTCCATCTCACGCCGGATATTGAGCCACCTTCTATCCCGCTCTTTTAAATCAAAAATATCTGGGCTGCCAAAAAGGCTCACGTCTATCCCTCCTAAAGTGAATATTTAATGATGGCTACTTTACCACTATCCTGTTTATCCCGGAGGCGGCGTATCGCTTGACCATTGCTTCGTTAAGTTCAACACCCAACCCCGGTCCCTTCGGCGGATATAGATATCCTTTCTCTATTTTGCCGTTTATTTCTTTAGTCACGTCTGATGTAATTCTCTTTGTTTCTGTAGTTCCATGTAAGTAGAAAATGAGGCCATGTTCATCCAGAAGTCTTTCTTTTTTTGAACGTGACACGGCGAAGTGAGCACCGACCGCGTGCTCGATGCCTGTTCCTAAAGTACATATTTGATAATCAAGGCCTGCTGCTTCAATCAGGGTTGTGTATTTTAATGCTCTCCGAATACCGCCGACTCTTCCCAGCAGGACATGAAAGCTATCAGCGGCTCCTCGCTTTATTACGTTATAGGCTTCAATGACAGATATAGCACTTCTATCAGCGGCAAGCGGGATATTTGTCTTCTTCTTTATAGCCTTGAGGCCTTCTATATCATATGGTGCTGCAGGATCTTCTGCAAAATTAATGCCGTATTGTATCAACTCTTCGATTAATCGCAAGGCGTCTGGCGCTACATAAGCTCCGGCCATATCTATTGCAAGTGGAATATTTGGGCCAATAGCCTCACGTACAGTTCTAAATCTGTTAACAGCCATTTTAGGGTCAGGTCCAATATGGAGTTTGATGCTATGAAATCCAGCATTTACATATTTTAATGCCATTTCAGCTTGAACTTTAGGTTCGTCTACAGCCACAATCCATTCTAGAGGAATCTTTTCTCTACAAAGTCCACCCAGTAGCTGATAAACTGGAACATTTAATATTTTGCCTTTCAGATCATATAAAGCATAGTCAATATGTGCCAAGACCGGCCAATTTCCACCAACCATACTTTCGACTTGGCTCAATATTGCCTCCGTGTTTAACGGGTCTTTCCCTAAAAGGACCTCCGACGCGAGATCTTTCATAAGGGCCATGGCACTCTCTCGTGTTTGACCAAAGGCCAAAACAAAGCCAGAGCTACTACCAATGCCCTCATAACCATCGTCGGTCAGTATTTTAAACACGATAAAGTCCCCTGGGACCAATGCACCAGAGGATACACGAAAAGGCATTTGGTAAGGTATGTCTAAAGGAATTATTTCTACTTGGTTGATTTTCATTATTCTTCCTCCTGATGACTAAAAAATTTAATTGTGAACGAAGATTTCTATCAACTATACGTAACTTTTATTTGGCGAGAAATTGATAGTCTCAACACGATTTTTAGCATTGTACGACTCCTTATTAAGCCAGCCTATCTAGATTCAGGCTTACCAGTAATTACAACTTAGCGTGTTTTATCAAGTCTTCAGCTATATCTCGTAATCCTAATTCAATCAGCTTCTGTTTAGTAGGAATTCCTGACTCTTTGTCCCAACCTCTTAATTCATAATATTCATCAAGTAGTTGGCTAATTGTGTCTCTGGATAAGACTGCTCCTTTGGCCGGGCCTTCCGGCAATGGTTCATTGAAAAAACGGTCAGGCCAAGTATCATCCTTTCTATTAAGACCCTGTCTGATAGTATATGACTTAAACAAGGTGAAGACCTTTTCTCCTAGTTTCATCATCTCCTGGGGTGTTGTATCCCAACCTGTGCAAGTAGAAAACAATTTAGAAAGATAAGTTGGTCCCAGGGCAAGTTCAAAACCTGCTGGGAAAAAGCAGATACCCAAGGCATTAAGTACAGAGTATAAATCTTCAAACCACTTACATAGCATCGGTTTCCCTTGCCAAGTAGCACTGATTTCGTGTGAGGGTATGTTATATATCTTTTCCTTAAAGTTTTCGAACATATCGAATTTATCTATCCACCAATTTGGGTTATATCGGTCAGCTAGAAAGTGGGTGTTCTTAACATTGTCTCCACCCCTGGGATTGGTTAAGGTACCAAAGAGCCACCCTTTGCTGCCAGATCTGGGATCGGGTAGCATTCCCATCTCAGCACCTTTTATCGTCATAACGTATTGTTCTGCTCCATTGCCAATTCTTTCCGCCGCTCTCAAACTACCCTCAGCGAGAATGTTACCAAATCCATCCCTAAAAGCTATCTTCTGCACTAACTGTATAATTTCATCTTCTTTCCCCCAGTCTAATTCTATACCGTCAGTGTCTTTAGAGGTTATAATTCCTCGTTGAGTTAGCTCTATAGCAAAGGCAATAATATTGGAAGCTGCTGTATAGTCCATGCCAAGATGCTGACATAATTCCTTGCATCTCCATATCGCTGGCAGGTTGTTAATAGCACATTTTGCTCCCCAGTCGAATACTACTCCTGGCTGAAGTCCTCTATTTTCTATTACTCCAGCATACTTGCCATTCTTTACCTCCACCAAATCAAAACATGGTATCGGGCAGGCATAACAAGTGCCATCTTTTTTGGTAACGTATTTCTCAGCAACATGCTGATTCACTGTCTCTAACCATCCTGATAAGATTCCAGTCTGATAATTTTTAGCAGGCAAGCAGCCTCGTTCCAGATCAACTTTTCTCTGGTCTTCCAGAGTGGACACTCTTCTCGCTCTAAAAGCTTGTATTATGCGCTCTCTAGCTTCCCGGGTAGCCACTTTAAATTCCTCTGGTCTAGCAATCTCCACGGTTCCAGTACCTCGTACTGCTATTGCCTTAAGCTTCTTAGCTCCCATTACCGCCCCAGCACAGCTTCTAGAAGCGGCATGGTAATAGTCATTAAGCGGGCAGGCATATCTAACTAGGTTCTCGCCGGCTGGGCCAATCGCTAGTACTGAAATCTGAGCTTCTACTGATGGAACTAGTTCATACCTAAGTATGTCAGAGGTTTCCCATGTATCCTTGCCCCAGAGGTGACTTGCATCCCTTATCTCAGTTGTATCATCGTCAATCCAAAGATATACTGGCTTCTCTGCTTGCTTTCTTATTATGACAACATCAAATCCTGCGTGCTTAAGCCTTGTGCCCCACATACCACCGGTATTCCCTGTGCCAATGTGTTCAGTTAGAGGAGATTTGGTGGTTATTTCTGTTCTGCCCCCGCAAGGTGCGTGTGTACCGGTTAATGGGCCATTGGAAAAAACCACTATGTTGTCTGGGCTCAAGGGATTAACGTTAATCCCCACTTCATCATAAAGAATCTTACATCCGAATCCCATTCCGCCAATATATTCCGCTGCGAAATGTGGACTAATGTCTCGCTTTTTAATCTCTCGCGTAGATAAATCTACATCCAGAATTTTTCCATAGCCATAAATATACACGCTTATATTTCCTCTAAAAAGAAGTAATAATCACGACTGCAAAAAAGGACAGAAAATAATAGAGCTAATATCTATAAGATTAGTCAAATCCTAGTACTGGAGGAATAGCCTCTATAAGTTCATCCACGGTCCATTTACCTATCTTGCGGATCAACACATGAGTTTCTCCTCTTATTTGGAATGGTTGCCCGTATATGCAAATGTCTCCTCCGGCTACGTGGATAAATCGGCCTGTAATAGGCTGAGCTTCATCCGTGGCTAGGTAGACAATAAACGGAGCTACCCAATCTGCATCGTATGTTTGCGGAATTAGCATATTATCCCCTGCTTGACCTTTTCTATCTCTAAATGGAAATAGATTGGTGTAAGCCTCCGGTAAGATAGCATTAGCTGTGATACCATGTGCCTTCAATCCAGCGGCTAGCGACGCTGTCAAACCCATAATCCCTGCCTTAACGGTATTGTATGATGGAGCGTCCCCCCCAAAGCCAAACAAAGACGCAATAGAGGAGAAATTGATGATTCTGCCGAAATTCTGTTTTATCATATGAGGTACAGCTGCTTTGATACAACTAAAATGCCCCTTTAAATGGACATTAATCACGGCATCCCACTGGCTCTCAGTGATTTCGGTAATCGGCGCAAATATAACATTGCCAGCACAATTTACTAAAATGTCGATGCGACCGAAGTTGCTGATGGCAGTCTTGATGATATTCTCACCACCCGCCATTGTAGCAACACTGTCATAATTGGGTACAGCTGTACCCTTGGCTTTCTTTATCTGACTAACGACCTTATCCGCTGCCCATGTGCCATCGGGATCTTTAGCGATATCATTTACTACTACTTTAGCTCCCTCGGCAGCCATAGCTAACGCTATTTCTTTGCCCATACCAATTGTACTTCCTGCACCAGTTACTACCGCTGATTTACCAGTTAATTTTCCAGCCATTATTTTGACCCTCCTTTAATATTTTCTTAGGCTAGTTCCTGAAATATCTCTAAGTAAAACCTCCTTGATAATTATGCTTTAACTGACTATTGTTCTCTGATACTCCATTTATGTATTAACTGTAATTAATTTCCCGTCTGTTCTAATCTAATCTCCTCCTTTCCTTTACTTATTTCTATGTCTGATGTAAGGATCAATAGATTTGTTTTGTATCTATTCTCCCAGGTAAGCTCTATTGATAATTTCATTGGACCTGAATTTTTCGATTTCACCCTCCAGAACGACCCGGCCAACCTGGAGGGCATAACCACTCGTGGCTACACGCAGGGCCAGGGGGATATTCTGCTCTACTAAGATGACACTGACTCCACTTTGATTAATTTTACTAATCACACCCGCCAACTCATCGATCACTATTGGTGCCAATCCCAGTGAAGGCTCATCTAGTAAAAGCAGCCTTGGTTTTGCCATGAGTCCGCGTGCGATGGCTAACATTTGTTGTTCACCACCGCTCAGTGTTCCGGCCTTTTGATTGCGCCTCCTTTCTAGTATAGGGAAGCTCTCAAAAATTTTGTCCATATCTTTCCTTATCTCGGCCTCGTCCTTCCGTAAAGTTGCACCAAGCTTGAGGTTGTTTAAAACAGAGAGATAAGGAAAAAGCTTCCGGCCTTCGGGTATTTGTATAATACCAAGTTTCACAATGTCGCTAATTTCCTTGCCATCTATCCTTTGATTTGAAAACCATATCTCCCCAGATGTTAGTTGTACCATTCCGGACAGGGCTTTCAAAATAGTGCTCTTGCCAGCTCCATTAGCACCAACAATACACACAATATGCCCCTCGGCAACTTCTAAGGAAACACCGTCAACTGCTGTAGCTTTTCCGTACTGTACTACTATGTTTTTAACTTCAAGCAACATGTGCCACTCCAAAATAAGCTTGGATTACTTCTTTGTTCCCCCTCACCTCTTTAGGCGATCCTTCAGCGATTTTATGTCCAAAGTTGATCACGATAACGCGGTCACATAAGTCCATAATCTTCATATTATGCTCAACTACTACGACGGTGACCCCTCGCTGACGTGTTTTCCTGATGGCTGTCATGGTAAAGTCGATTTCATCGCTGTTCATCCCACCTAATGGCTCATCAAGCAACAACAATTTAGGCTTGACCGCTAGCGCTCGGCCTATACCAAGCATCTTTTGATATCCGTGAGGCAAATTCTTGGCCAATTCATCCTGTATTTTATCCAGCCCAACTAGCTGCAAGATTTCCAGAGACTGGTTTAATATATCTGCTTCATTTTTGCGGTAGGTAGCGGTGTTAAAATAAGCATCCACGTAGCTTGACTTTGGCCGCAGATTGAATGATGCCGCCACATTTTCAAGGACAGTATAATCAGCAAAAAGGGGATTTAACTGAAAAGTCCGGCCTATTCCCAGTTCAGCAACCACATGCGGTTTTTTACCAGTTATATCTTTTCCATCAAACTTTACCTTACCGCTTGTTGGTTTAAGAACGCCTGTTATTAAGTTGAATAAAGTGGTTTTACCGGCGCCGTTGGGGCCGATTAAGCCTACTATTTCTAGCTCGTTGACAACCATGTCAAAGTTAGAGATAGCAGCCAAACCACCAAAATACTTTGTAAGCTTATTAATTTCAAGGAGCATGAGTACCCCCTTTACCTTTACGATGTTCAAGCCGCGACCTAATAAGTTGAGGCAAACCAACAAGTCCTTGAGGCATAAGAAAGTTTATTATTAGTAGTAGGCCGGCAAAAATGAAAGGGCTGTACCCTTTTAGGCCGCGGAAGGCCTCTGGGATAATTACTAGTACAGCAGTTCCGATAATAGGTCCGGCAAAGCTTCCAAGACCACCTATTAAAACATACATAACTAGGTAGATACTCTGCAGTACACCAAAACTAGTCGGTGATAGTACCAGAGTGTAGTGCGCATAGGCTGCTCCAATTAGGCCAACAAAGAAACTCCCAACGCCAACGGCAAGAACTCTGGTTTTGACTTCATCAATACCTACACTAGAGGCGACTAGGTATGATTGGTCTAGAGTCTTCAATGTCTTACCAATACGGCAGAACTCGAACCTATAGAGAGCCAGGAGACTGACTACAGTTATTCCCAGAAAGAAATAGTAATATGGTACTTTAGAGATACCAAATAAAGGAGTAATGCCCATAATGCCAGCATAACCCCCCGTCCATTTTGAGAAAACTTGAATTACATAAATGATTCCCATTCCGAAGAAGATGGTCAACATGCCAAAGAGAAGAGCTCTCACTCTGGAGAATATGAAAGCTACTAAAATCCCGATACCGGTGGTCACTAATGCCCCCAGTGGTATACAAATCCACGGAGTCCAGCCCAACTCTTTTGCAAGCACAGCGGAGGTATAAGCTCCAATGCCCATGAAAGCGGCATGCGCGAGAGATGTTTGGCCTGATATTAATATCACACGTAGGCTTACAGCGGCAACGATATAGGTAAAAGTTAAAATACAAACGTTCAAGTAATACGGCGACTTTACGAATAATGGTAGTATGGCTAAGAGAATTACCAATCCAGTGTAAAGGGCTGGCTTAGTTATTTTATTGTCACCCTTTACATATAATTGGCTATCAGACATTTCTCCTCACCTAAATTAATCGACTAGACCAAGCGGCCAAAAAATCCTTGAGGTCGCACCAATAGAAAAAGGATAATAATGCCAAGTGCGATAGCCTGGGTAGCCTGCCCACTTACAAATTGAGGCAAAACAGCATCAATAGTACCAAGCATCAATCCTCCAACCAAGATACCAGCAATACTACCTACACCACCTAGGATTACCACCTCAACTATTTTTAAGAGCATTAATTCTCCCATGAATGGGTCTAAATTATATAGAGAACCCATAAAGCATCCTGCTACTGCCGCTAACATGCAACCCAAAGCAAAGGTGAATGCAGCAACGCGGTAAATATTAATCCCCTGCAAAGAGGCCCCCTCTCGCTCTTGAGCAATAGCCTGCATTCGTAAACCAAGCTTAGTCCTTGTTATAAACCAGACCATGAACGCCAGAAGGATGGCACTAACAGCAAAAATGACTAATCTCTCAACGCTGAACCTAAAAGTTGATGTCTCTATTAAGCCACTAGCAAAGTCTGGTATCTGTTTCAATACACCGGCGCCTAGAGATACATTGATTCCAGTCTCTAAGATGACGATAATGGCTATAGCCGTGACTATGGTGCGATTGAGATTCCCCCAGAAAGGGCGAAACAAAAACCTTTCTAGGAATAGCCCCAATAAGCCCATTACTATAATCGTACCTGCTAGCGCCACCCAGGGATTTATGCCAAATTCCACTGCCACTATATAGCATATATAGCCCGCGAGCATGTATAGGGCACCATGTGCAAAATTTAAGATACCCGCGATGCTGAAAAGTAAAGCAAAACCCAGTGCCACCAAGATATACATTGCTGACAGCATCAGAGAGTTAATTGCAGTAACAACTGCCGTTTCCATAAACTCTTCCTCCCGCGGTAGTACGTAATTTGAAGGCACAACTAAGCTGGCTGAGAGCTATTTTATCTCCCCAGCCAGCAAGTTGTGCCTTATAAACCAGTAACTTAAGGTACGTACATATCCGCCATACCGGCGTAATTCATTTTGCCATCATCAATCTTCTGTATGGGGGCATTTGGTGACACTATACTCCTGACACCGAACGTTTCTTGCCCGCACAACCTCCCAGGTCCGTATGCAGTTTCCATCGTGTCCATCTTCTTCCAGGTGGCTGCTACTACGGCCGGGTCAAAGCTATTTGCCGCTTCATAAGCTTGTGCCAGGCAGTATACAGCATTGAACCCCTTTAGCATGTCTGGAATAAAATATCCATAATCAGCGAAAGCCTTGGCACCAATTTGTTTAAACAGAGGTGTGAACATATCATCAGGCAATGCCTTTACCTCCTCTGCAGTCTCCGTACTAAAACCTACCATGATAACCTTTGTTAGTATCCTCGGGTCCGAACCAGCAGCTTTTTGCAGACTATGGAAAGCACCGTTATTACCCATCACAACACCATTGAACCCCTGTTCCCGACCCCCCTTGAGGAAAGCAGCCACATGTGACTCCCATCCGGGGTTCACCATCCAAGCGTCAGCGTTAAGGGTGACACACTTTTGTGCCAAAGGATAGAAGTCCACAGTATCCAAGCCCCAACCGAACACCGGATTCTTCATAGTAAGCCCGGCTTCCTCGGCTAGTTTCTTAACTTTTGGACCGACATCTGCAATAGCCCCATCATCTGGCATGATGAGAAGCAGATCTTTCACATCAGGGTAGTTCTTAACGAGGTAATTAATAGTGGCCTGAGCTGTTTCAACAGTACCCCAAGACGCTTCTAAAACGTATGGTGTGTTGGCATTTATATCTTGAGGTGTGCCATTATTCCAATCTGGAACACGGATTACATTGGCCGGGTCTGTGACTGTTGCCAAAGCATGAACCATTGCACCCATGCCACAACCAACAACCATGTTAAGTTTTTTGTCATAGATGATTCTATTAGCGGCAGTTACCACACCTTCAGGTGTATTTTTGCTGTCCTCAATTACGGGATTAATTAAGTACTTCTGTCCATTGACAGTAATACCGCCTCTCTCGTTAATTATATCAATTGCTATCATCATACCATCGACTTGAACCTTGGTAAATTCGGAGAACTGCCCACTTATGCCTTCGACTATACCGAGGTCAAGAGTTTTGGGTCCTGATGTTGTTGGTGATGTTGGGGATGCACAGGCGAGCACTGGTAACATGACCATTAATATGCCTATACAAGCAATACCAAGTCGTAAAAATAAACCTTTTGTTTTCACTTAACCCTCCTTATTTAAAATTTGAAATTGTATAAATATAATTTTCGCCAGATTTTGCTATTTAATCACCTCCCTTACCTTATTTGCTACCCGATCACTGTTCTGAATCCTACGTCCTTTTCTCTCCCGAAGCCTTTTCTTTTTTATATCCTATGGCCACAAGTCGGCTGCAACATCGTTTAAACCAAGCTCAAGTAACCTCTTTTTGCTGGGTGTACCAGTCTCTGAATCCCAGCCCAATGCCTTATAGTAATCATCACATAATGCTTTAACATCCACCGTAACATTAGCCACGGGGCCTTTTTCAAGAGGCGGATCACCCTTTAGTCTTCCTTCGAGTTTAAAATCTTTTGCTGGCTTTATCCCCTCACGGAGCGTGAAAGCTTGCCGAATAGCAGCTATCCTTTCTCCAGTGGTTGTCAGTTCCTCTGGAGTAACATCCCACCCGGTGATACACGAGAGCAGTGTTGGCAAGGCTTCTCGAGGCATAATCCAATTACCAAAGAGACATATGCCGATAGAATTGCCTACGTGTGTTTGATTCATAAGCCAACTGTCAACGGCTCCCTTTCCAGTATAAACGTTTCTAAGTAGCAAATCGCCAGGAATCTCTAGGCCTGTTATAGCCGCTCCTTCTTCTAATGGAGCTAAGCCACATTGGGTATGACGGCCAGGCTCAGCAGCTACTGCGTATGCTGTAGCAAAGCTGGGACCAAAACGAGGATCGTGCATCGCTGGTTCCTGACCATGTACGTGTATGGCGAATTGGTCAGCGCCGTGGCCAATTTTTTGTGCTGCTACTCTTACTCCGTCAGCCAAGACATCGCCAAGTCCCTCTCGCCTAACTAGCTTGTTGAGCATAGCAATAAGTGCGGTATGATTACCCCAGGTTAAATCAATTCCGTCAGTATCGCCTTTGTTAATGAGGCCATTCTCGTAGCATTCGATGGCGAAAGCGATAGCATTACCAGCTGATATAGTATCTATGCCATAACGGTTGCAAATTTCGTTGCCCATGACTATCGATTCTAAGTTATCGTTTAAACATAAGGCGCCTAAACTGCCAAGCGTCTCGTACTCAGGCTTGGATGCTCCCTTGGGGTACTTATAGTTTTTACCTGCCTCCAATAGACCGCTGCAGGGATTGGGGCAGTGTGGGCAACCATGTCGTTGATATTGGAGATCGATTACACTCTTATCACTGATTGCTGCAGCATTGGGAAAGTCAAGAAGACCAGCCCCTCCCCAGTTTTTGGTTGGGCAGTTACCAGTCATAACATCCTGAGCTGTATGGCCACAGGTGCCAAAGTCATGAAAAGCCTTACCTGTTACTGTAGTCTTAATGTAGGCGAGGAATCTCTTGGTCGCTTCTTTGAGTGCTTCTGGGTTTGCTACAGGCACCTTTTTATTTCCCAAGGCAACAACTGCCTTCAAATTTTTGGAGCCCATAACTGCTCCTAGACCGGCTCTAGCCATTGCCCTGGATTTATCGGCCATTATGGAGGCAAGCAAGGATTTTTTTTCTCCAGCCGGGCCGATAGCGGCTACACCTATATTATTGCCCAGTTTTGACTTCAGTAAATCTACAGTTTCATAGGTGTCCTTTCCCCATAGGGAAGTGGCGTCTTTCAACTCCGCTCTGCCGTCTTGCAGCAGAAGATAAACTGGTTTGACTGACGAACCTATGAAAAAGACAGCATCATACCCTGCGAATCTTAGAAATGGGCCAAATCCTCCGGAATTAGCGTCCCCCCAGGCTCCTGTAAGTGGTGATTTAGCGACAGCGGTGACCCTCGTCCCCCAGCAACTAGTGCTACCAGTAAACGGTCCGGTCAGTAGACCGAGGATATTATCCGTTCCCAGGGGGTTCACCCCGCCTTTCTGGCGACTATATAAGATTCGGCCACCGAGACCATAACCCCCGAGAAAATCACGGCAAACCTTTTCATCTAAAGTTTCCTCATTGATTTCTCCCCGGGTAAGGTCAACAAATATTATCTTCCCCATGTAACCACCTAGCATTGATAACACCCCCCTTGCAAATTAACTCCTCTAAACCTTGTGGCCGCTGTTATTTTATAGAAATCACCACCCTTGTCCGTCATTTCATTTGCAAATCTTAGAATTTAGCCGGACGAGTTAAAGTTACAGTATGGCCTGTAGTCAGTCAAGGCCCCGAAGGCGCCTATCACCGAGACACAAATGGCGATCTTCAAAATTATCAATGCTACAATAGAAAAAACTACGCTTATTTATGGCCTCTACTTCCGTGGGTGGTAACCACAGGGCCACAAAATAAAGTAGTTTAGCTGGGGTTAATAGAAAATCTGCGGAGGAGAGTGCGGGCAAAAGAGAAGTTATTCCAGATACTTGCGACGAGGTTAATAGCCCACCAAAAAGGATTTTTCAGTTTTTAGTGTAGATTCTTAAATGTTCTCCTGACCGACGAAATGAAGGTGTCGATAGCCTTCGTAGTGAGAGTATCTTTTCGGATCACGGCGTCCGCCCCTACCCGAAAGTCAGTGGGGATAGGAACTATGGCCAGCCGTCCTTGAGAGATTTGCTCTTCCACACTCTTTATGTGAAGAAAATCTAACGTCTCTCCAATCTCAACAAGATACCTGCTCCACTCAGTGTTGTTCACCGTCTCAAACTGTGAAACCTGGACTTTTAATCCTTCAGCCTCTAATCTCTTTAGAAGGATTTGATGCGAAGCCGATGTCTTTGCTGGCAATATGAATTTGCGACCATCAAGGTCTGCCAGCTCTATTTTGTCCTTTTCAAGGATATGGTCAAACGGAGAGGTGACGATGACCATTTTTTCATGGGTTGAGAGTGGTATGAACTTGAGTTCAGAATTATAGTAATCCATACTGACCACGATGCCAACGTCAAGTTGCGAGTCAAGGACATCTCGAACGATATCAAAAGAGGAAGCATTTCTCATTACGAGTCTTACTTCTTTGAAGTTTGGCTGCTCAAATCGTGGTACTACTGTTCTCAGAGCAATAGCGAAGGTAAAGCATATTCCAGCCCTCAACATAGGTTGTTTCAGAAACTCCACAAACTGCTCTGCACTAGCCATCTCGTGGTAAATTCGGCTAGCATATTGAGCAAGGTCTTTTCCAGTTTGGGTAAGACGCAGTGTCCCCCTCTTTGCCTCGAATAATTTGGTTC
>Ga0299912_10000391_pt1 | contig 38088 bp, 40 predicted proteins | sample RVTome_2_FD_207667 | JGI IMG/M metagenome (GOLD analysis project Ga0299912, IMG submission 207667) | Soil microbial communities from uranium-contaminated site in the Upper Colorado River Basin, Wyoming, United States - RVT95D214 (version 2) ... | reverse complement strand
CTCGCAGACAGTGTTAACACGACTGGAGTGCCACAAACGAATGACGGTGATGTCAGAATCTCAAAGAGCGCCGAATTTGTCCCGACGCCCCCGGCCGCAATGTCCGCATAAGCTGACGTGGGTTGAGTGACTGTTACACCCGGCGTACTCGTTGTTAGCGTTGCTGAAATGCCAGATGCAGATGCAGTCCCGTTGTTCCTTATGGAGATTGAAAGAGTACTGCACTCATCAGGGTCCACAACCCCGTTCCCATTTCCGCCACTCATCGCAACCGAAGAAAAGTCGAGAATTGGCGCGAGTCCTGGACCATCCATGCCGAACTTCGCGACACGGATGTTAGCATTCTTTCGAGAAGGAAACCCTCCGATGCTTTGATCTCGATTATCTCCCCACGTGGTATAGAAGAAGCTGTTATCAGCTGCCATCTGGTCATAATCGCCCATGTAATTACCTACTAGCGGTGGGTCAACCCCGAATACGGGGGGGAACTGATTACTAATCGGAAAGTTCGACCCAAATGAAACTGTCGAGCCAGATATTGATCCCGTCACCCCCCAGCGTGCGATGAGAGCGTCTGACGGGTCGCTCCGACGGTCGTACCAACAGACAGCTATTCCGGTACCATCCGGTTTCACGGCGATGCTGGGGAAAAACTGCGCCCTCGTGGTTCCATCAGTGTTGAGCTGCACCGCACTCGTCCATGTCGCCCCATTGTTGGTCGATTGCTGGAAGAATATATTCCCACGATCGCCGCCGCTCGGTGTGGCAGGATCGTTGTACACAACATAAATATTTCCGTTGACCGGATTGACTGCTGCCTGGGGAAACGAGTTCGATCGAAAAGCCAATCCAAGGTCGCCATTTGAGGCTGTGCCGGTTAACTGCGTCACAGTCGCTGCCGCGCCAAATGTTGCTCCTTGATCCGTTGATCTGCGGACCCTGATCTCATCTGGAGTTGTAGGCGCGTGAAACCAGAATGCATAGACAGAATGGTCCGGCCCAACCACAACGCACGCCCCCTGCACGTTCGAGGCTCCAGGAGATTCGATCAATGACGCGGCGAGGGTTGCTCCCGCCGGGGCAAAGGACGCTCCCCCATCCGTCGAGCGAAAGATATAGATGCCGGCCGGTTGTGAGCCAATCCCCCCACCCGGAAAATTCCTTGCAACGATGTACACATTTCCTAGGCTCGATCCAGCAAAATTGTCCACTGCCATCCACGGTTTATCTATAAAATCCGCTCCGCCAAATCCCGGAAAGCCTTCAACTGGCGGAAGGACAGTCACGAAATCATCGTCAGAGCGAAAAACCCGCAGGCCCGACCCGCTAAACGCAAGTGTCGATAGATAGATACGGCCCGAAGTGTTGTCGCGTGCAAGAACAGGATCGCCAGCGTCGCCGCTTGGGTTCGTGGGCAGCGTGCCCAGATCCCCCCAGGTTGTTCCTGCATTTGTGGAGCGGGCAGCCCCAGTGAACTTGCTGGCACCACCGATGAACGAGCCCGAATCGTTGAAGCCGCACACTACATTCGAACCCGAACCTAAGACTAATGCAGTTTCACTCTGAGTGTCCTGGGCAGTTGCATCAGCGGCAGCATCGTTCACAAGGTTGTTTGGCAGCACTGAAAGAGGTGCATTGGGACTCGTAGGTGCAGAGCGCAACACTGAACCGGGATGAGCTTGTGTACTTTCTTCCTTCTTTCCGAATCGAAGATGAAAGAGTGTCCGCGCGGCACCAGAGAGCTGGTTGAATCGTTCCTCATCCTCGTATAATGATCTCTGCGATGCCTCATCCGTCTGCCCAAGCGCCACTTTGGAAAGGAGAACCAAAACCACGATCGCCAATACTCCAATGCTGCAAGATCGATGGAAGCAATAGAGTTGTTTCACAGGTCGTCCTCCTATGAATATGGGTTTTTGATAGCAAAAGCGTGGGAAAGAAGTGTGCCAGTCAGAGGTAAGACTTCCTGACGTGGATCCGACTGGATGAGGAGGGTAGCGAAGGAGAGCCAGACATGGATACCATGTCTTGGAATGCGGTAGCTGTGTTTCGTTTGGGACCTCCTGAATGTGATCCAGGTTCCTTACCCGACATGACCTCGACAACCTCCGGTCGGTGGAACGGAAACTGCTTCTTGGGTTGTGAGAATGCAAATGATGGAGCCTTGCTCTCAAATCAGGATATCCCAAAGAACGGGGATGTCAGCTCAGTTATCGAGACCGACGCAGGACTCGACGTTCCCCCTTCTAAGACGAAACGCCTCTCGAAGGGGTTAAACCTAAGGGCGTGGCTGTATTACTTGAAACTACAACTAATCCGTTTCGTTTTCAAGAGGGCGAGGACTTTTTCTGTCCTCTCCGTCGGGTGCGCAGTGCGTCGCGAAGTTGTCCGTGGCATCCGAGTTACATATACTTACCTATCCCCTTTACCCGGAATTGCGGCAATCTGTCTGAGGAGGAGAGATGGTAACGTCCTCACGACCCTCCAGCCGGGCCACCGTGCTTTTGAGACTGGTATTCACTCACAATCAATCCAAGGGCCACGGAGAGCAGCTTTGCCCGACTCTTGTCGGCGCGTGAAGGGATGAGGATGGGCACCCGGGCACCGACAATGACGTGTGCTAGGGGCAGATTTGCGAAATAGGTTGCACTCTTGGCAAGACTATTGGCCGATTCGATGCTAGCAGCTACCAGTATCTCCGCTTTTCCTGCGACGGGTGATGCAATCCCCTTCTCGGCCGCTGCTTGCGGCGAAAGAGCATTGTCCAGGGCCAGCGGCCCGTCAACAATACAGCCCTTGATTTGTCCCCGTTCGTTCATCTTCGCGAGCGCGGCCGCATCGACAGTTGAAGGAAGGTCCGGCAGAACGAACTCCGTTGCGGATAGGACCGCAACTTTCGGAGTCGCGTTGCCCAACGCATGAGCGACTTCTACCGCATTCTTGATGAGTTCCACCTTCTGCTTGAGATCCGGCGCCAGGTTCATACCGCCGTCGGTGATCATGATGAACTTGTTCTCTTCGCGCGCCGCGTACTCGAGGATAACGATGTCGCTCATGAGCCGCCCCAATCGCAAGCCGCTGTCTTCGCTGAGCACCTCTCTCATCATCGTCGATGTATCGATGTTTCCCTTCAGAAGGATGTCTGCCTTCCCTTGCCGCACAAGCGCGATGGAGGCACCCAACGCATCCTGAACATTCGAGGCGTGAATGATCGTAACGTTGCGCAACTCTTCTCCCTGGGATGAGAGCCCGGACCGGATGACTGCCTCATCGCCGACAAGCACGGAAGTCACGTTCAACGCCTTTGTGCAGCCGCGGATAGCCTCAAACGTTTCGGCATTAGTGGGGTTCACCACAACAAGTGATTTGCGGGGAAGGGTTGAAGCGTACTTCAACAGCTCTTCGAAATTCCCGATCATTCGCGTCATCATTTAATACTCCATTGCTTGTTCTTCGCCGCGAAGCACACGTAGCGCGCTGAGCGCCAGCGCCCTTAGCTCGTCCTCGCCCGGATAGAGAAGAATGGGCGCTAGAAATTTCACGCGCTCCGTAATCCAGCCGGTCAACATCGTTGATGCCGCAAGCCCGCCTGTCAGCACGATTGCTGTAAGATTGCCCGCGAGCACTGTCGCCATCGCGCCGATCTCTTTTGCAATTTGGTATGCCATGGCCTCGTAGATTTCACGAGCGAATGTATCACCGCTGCTAATCATTGCCTCGACTCTTTCTGCCGAGTTCGTTCCCATGTACGCGACTAATCCGCCCTTGCCCATCACCAGGGCCCGGACCTCTTCTTGTGAATACGAGCCAGAGAAGCACAGCGTGATGAATTCCTGCAAAGGAAGGCTGCCCGTACGTTCCGGCGAAAACGGCCCGCCGCTGGAAGCATCATTTACATCGATAATGCGCCCGCCGTGTACAGGGGCAACCGATATCCCGCCGCCGAGATGGGCCACAATGAACGATGACTGTTCCAGGGGAAGCCCAACCTCCTTTGCGGCACGGCGCGCGACAAAATGTATGTTCAGTGCATGCGACAAACTTCGGCGTTGGATCAGAGGATGACCAGAATAGCGGGCGAGGGCTTCAAACTCGTCGACAGACACCGGATCAACCACGTAGGCCCCGCACCCAAATTCGGCGGCAAGTCCGGATGCCATCAAACAGCCAAGATTAGACGCATGCTCTCCCTGCATATTGGCCCGGGCATCTTCAAGCATACGTTCGTTTACACGATACGTCCCGCCCGGAAGCGGTCTCAGAAGCCCGCCGACGGCAACAACGGCGGAAGGTTTTTCGACACGCGCGCGCGACCAGAGCCGGGCCGCCTGAAGCCGAAAGCCAAGCTGAGACTGGACGGTCCTGAAATGCTCCAGCGTCGATGTTTCATGTCGGAGCGCCTCCGCACACACCTGTTCGTCAGCCCTGAACAACCCGAGCTTCGTCGATGTCGAGCCGGGATTAATCGCAATGATTTCTTCCAGATTTTCTGCCATTCTCAATCGTTCAGATCAGCAAATCCTCGGTAGTTGTTCACCCGATAGCATGTCCACGACCCTGTGTCCTCCAATCGCGGTCGTCATGATGACTATGCCGGCATGTGCGGCAACGGCCTCCCCGATCACTACGGCATCCGTCCCGTACCGATTTTTTCGCATCGATGCGAGAACAGCATCTGCAGCTTCGGGAGCGACAAACGCAATTAACTTGCCTTCATTGGCCACATAGAGAGGGTCGAGGCCAAGTATTTCGCAAGCCCCTTTGACGTCGTCAGGTATGGGTATCTTCTCCTCGACAACCTCGATGCCGACGTGAGCAGAGCCTGCGATTTCGTTGAGCGCGCTTGCAATTCCACCCCGGGTGGGATCCCGCAATACATGTATATCTTTTGACGCGTTGATCATGTCCATGACAAGTGAATTCAGGGCGGCAGTATCGCTCTTGATTTGCGTTTCGAATTCCAGCCCTTCGCGCATAGACATGACGGCAATGCCATGAAGGGCAATCGGTCCGCTCAGGATGACCCTATCCCCAGGGCGAGCCCTCTTCGGAGTCACGTCGATTCCCTCATCGATAACCCCGATGCCCGAGGTATTGATGAAGATCTTATCTCCCTTTCCCCGATCAACGACTTTCGTATCGCCGGTGACCAACAGGACTCCCGCCGATTTCGCTGCTTCCTGCATCGAGAGCACCACCCTCCAGAGGTCTTCCATGGCCAGACCCTCTTCGATGATGAATCCGGCGGATAGGTACAGCGGCCGCGCACCGCACATCGCAAGGTCGTTCACCGTGCCATTCACTGCGAGCTCGCCGATGTCACCACCCGGGAAGAAAATGGGGTTCACAACATACGAATCAGTGGAAAAGGCAAGACGGGCACCGCCGATGGTGATCACGGCACCGTCATGCAGCGGCTCAAGGTAGCTGTTTTGAAATTGTGACAGGAACATCTTTCGTACCAACTGTTGCGTCAGCGTTCCTCCTCCTCCGTGCGCGAGAAGGATCTGCTTGTAGTCCGTGATTGGAAGGGGGCACGAAAGTCCGCTGCTCATGTCGATCATGGTTCACTCGCTGATTCTGCGTCTAATTCGGTTCTCTTTCCCCTATTTCCTCTGGAACTCCACCGCCGAGAAGGATGCCAAATCCGATGGAGAGTTCAGAACCGTTGAAGTTCCTCCTCCCGGCGATGGCCCCCGCATAGTTGCTTACAAGATATAAGGCCCCGTTCAGGCTCAAGACAAAATTCTCACCGATCCTCTTTTCAATGCCCGCACCAATCTTCCCCCCAAATGCGGGCTCTGAGCGCACAAGCTCTGTTTCCACATCTTCCTTGCTTACAAGCCCAATGAATGAACCAAGCGAGAGTGAAAGAAACGGATGAAGAGTTGAATCAAAAGAATGGAAGTGAGAGTAGTACTTGACCCCGAAGAGAACTGGGATAACTACTTCGGACTGCTCAGACCTATGCGGGGGGTCCGCCTGCACACTGACTTTGGCTGCAATGATGCCAGCGGAAACACCGACCAAGAAGTCCTCGCTGATGTGGTAGTCGACCCCCGCACTCCCAAGAAAGGCTGTGCTGATTTCGGATCGTACGATCCCTCCGTGCGTTATCTCGACGTTGTTGCCGGAGGCCAGCCACAATCCCCCCGTGAATACTACGGAGGCCTCGCCCTGTGATCCGTTTTCAGCAAGCAGGGCGGGAGGTACGCCGACCAGGATAATGCCGAAAATGAGAACAAGTATTGGTTTCACTGATACAATCCTATGCTGCGGATAGTACGTCGCGGCTTTCTCTTCCACGAAGAAAAGCAACACTTATTGAGAGTATCGTTAACGCGACGGAAAAAAACAATGGGGCAAGTGGATTGACTTTTTCTCACAATATTCCAGCAATGAACGACGAAGGCAGCGCACAAAGGCCGATTGCAAGCTGGAATCCACCATACGTGCTGGCTCGGAATTCTGCCGGCGACAGCTCTGCGGCAAATGCTCTTTGGATTGTCTCAATCCCGGCCTTGTGAAGTCCATAGAGAACAAAGACAAGCAGGATTTCCAAGAGACTGCGTGCCACAAGGAACACCGCACAGACGGCTGCCCGAACAAACGACAGGAAGAGAACCGATTTGCGACCGACACGATCGGACAACCTCCCGAAGGGGACCGAGGAGACTGCAGCAACGAGGGTGAATGTCAAGTACAACACGGGGCCCGTCGGCTCTGCAATGCCGAAGTGCTTCGGGTACAATAGGAGGAACGAGTAGCTGAACGAGCCGAGCGCGAAGACAGAGCTAAGCATGAGATCGAGCCAGAAGTTTCTGCTCAGGTCCTTGTACGAAAGCCCCTTGAAGATCCTCGAACCCCCCTGTGGACGGTCTCTGATGAAGGCCAACACCAGAACCACTGCAACAGCAGAAGGCAGTGCAGCAAGCAGGAACAGTAGACGGGGTCCGAGGTCAAAAAAAAAGGATGCATATAGTGATTCCACAGACGGCCCCAAGGTTATATATCGTCCGCAACAGACCGATGTTCCTTCCGCGGTTTTGAGCCGTGGAGAGATCGACGATGATGGCATCCCGCGGCGCGCTACGGATTTTTCCCGCCCTGTCCAGCACTCTGAGAGGAACAAGATGCTGCCACACCGCGGCATAACCAACCCTCGAAAGGCCGCCGAAAAGATAGCCCAGCCAGACAAAAAACTTTGCGCTTCTTCAGCCTGTCGGAAGCATACCCCGACGCAGCCGACAGATGAGAGACGATTGCATCGCCGAGACCGTCAATGAAGCCGAGGACGGCCATATTTGCTCCAAGCACCGACGTGACGAAGAATGGCCAGACGGGATAAATGATGTCGGAGCCCAAGTCGTTGAGAAATGAAGCCGCTGCCAGGACACGAATGGTCCTTTTTCTTTTTGTTGATCTATTCAGCCTATCTCTTGACGTGGCTCCTCACGGGAGATTGCATCACGAGACTTAGAACGGGAATTCCTGCGTGCCGGCCTCGGGCTCGAGCTTCTTGACTTGCGGTTTCTTTGCACGCAAATGGACAGGATTCGATTCGACGTAAATTGCCTTCGCTGGCTTTGTCGGACAAGCACGCTCGCATGCGCCGCAGCCAACGCAGATGTCGTTGTTCAGCTCGGGCAGGAGCAGTTTCTCATACGGAACCATGGACACGGCCTTCGTAGGACAGTGCTCCGAGCAGGCGCCGCACTCCGTCTTTTTCGCCACCACAATACAATCATCTTTCACAAACCGGGCTTTGCCGAGTTGAATCTCCTTCTTTGCTTCAATGGCAACGGGAGCTATGGCGCCGCTAGGGCAAACCAGACTGCACAGATTGCAGTCATACTTGCAGTAGCCGGTCGCATAGTTGAGGGACGGCTGGAAGATTCCCTGAATCCCATACTCAAAGAACGAAGGACAAATCACTTGTGTCGGACAGGCGCTTACGCACAGATGGCAAGCCGTGCAGAGCTGGGAGAAACGCACAAGGCTCAAAGATCCCGGTGGAGTTATCGGGACCTTCTTCCCCGCGGAGGACGTCTTCAACGAGTCAATAGGACCCTTCCCGGTGACCGCGCTGGTTCCTGCAAGCACCAACGCCGAGGCCATTGATCCGACGACTTTTCGACGGCTCGAATCGTGGGCTGCGTTCTGTGTCACGCTCCGTCTCCGTCGGAATCCATCGTACACGATGCCGGCGGTCGGACAGACGTCGATGCAGTTGAAGCAACTTATACACGAGCCGAAGTCGAGTCGTCTTGCCTTGCTATCGATGCAGCGCGCCTTGCACACCTTCTCGCACAGGCCACAGTCCTTGCAGGCCGGCGTACTGATCACAAGCCGGTAGAGTGAATACCTGGAAAGAATCTTCAGCAGTGCGCCGAGCGGACAGAGCAGATTGCAGAACAAGCGACCCTGGTCGATGCACAGATAAAGAACGAGCAATAGAAAGAGGGATGAAAAGACGACGACCGCCAGAGGGAGTGCCGGATTTGGAATTTGATAGAGGGTGTAAATCTGGGCATCATTGAGAACGCCCGCCGCAGCATTATTCACAAAGAGTATAATGGGCCGGGCGATGTTCGTTGCTACCTTTCCAAAATTGCTGAAAGGGTCAAGTACGTCAACCAGGACAAGACTTCCGCCCAGGCCGGACAGAATCGTAATTCCAAGAATCGCGTAATGGATGGCATCGTTGGTCCTTTTGTACCGGAAACGCCGTTTCCCTTTGATTCTGTTGAAAGTGAAAATGAGGACGTCCTGGAGAGTGCCGAGCGGGCAAATGCTCGAACAATACACACGCCCGAAGGTCATCGTCAATAGGAGAACGACGGCGATCCCGACGGCGGAGATACCGAAAAGACCAAAGAGCTTAACAAATGACGGTATGAATTGGAGCGAAACAAGAAACGTGCTGGCGCTCGGGGGCACGTGATTACCGACATCGAGAAACAGGAACGCAATGGACAGAAAGAAGAGGATCGACACTACAACCCGGATTGTCCGCAAATGCTGCAGGCTCATGGTGCTAGAGTACGATCTTCTTAATATTCAGCCTCTCAAGGTCCTTCCGACCAACGCCCTTCTCTGCAGCAATCTGAATATAGGGCACGGCATCGGGGTTCACTCCAAAGAGCTTCGCACCCGCAACGTCCGCAGCCACCATGTCGGTTGAAATCAGCATTGACTTCATCGTCACGACATCACCCACCGAGACACCGCGAGGTCCGTTTCTCTTCATTACAGTATAGGCATCGACGATATTCAAATCCGGTTTCTTGCACACCGCAAAGTCAGCGATGCATTGATGTAAATCATTTGCATGCCACTCCCCCCTGTCCCACACAATTCCCATGAGGTTTTTCATCGTGATGGTAACTTTTGTCGAGCTATGACTTTTCAGCACAGGAACGTTAATGAATACGTCCGACTCAAGGATCAACTCGTGCACCTTGGATTTCTTCAGGTTTTTCCCGTCTGCCACGGTAACGTCGTGATAATACCGCTCGCTATGACCCGGAGCCACGGTCCCACCGGCTTCACGCACAGCTGACTCAATGCCGCTGTTCTTGTAGCATCCTTGCCAGTTGTCGCACGTGTGGTCAAACACGAGCACCTGCTTCGCCCCGGCATCGTAGCACCGTTTAACGATGTGGGCAATGAGCTGCGGGTTTGTATTGGCAGCCCGCTCCGGGCCTACATCCCAACCTATGTTCGGTTTGACGACGACCTTTTGTCCCGCTTTCACAAACTGTTGAATTCCGCCCAGCGCTTCAATCCCCTTGTCGAACATAGCCGCCGGTTCACCTCCACGGAGCGCGACAAGATCAAACGACCCCGTCTGAGGGACATTCTCCAGGGGATCGAACAATCGTGCATGACGCGAAAAGGCAAAGTATGGACCAGCTAGGAGCGGAATGCTTGCGCTTCGCAGAAGAAAGCTTCGACGATTCATTGAATCCTCCGGTGAAAGTGTTTACATCTTTTGCAGCTCAGCCCCCCGGTAATGATAATATGCCGCACAGGCCCCCTCAGACGACACCATCGGTGCACCGAGCGGACGCTCAGGCGTGCAATGCACCCCATACGCTGGGCACTCATGCGGTTTTTTCAATCCCTGGAGAACAAGTCCCGCTATGCAGAGCGGAGACTCCCGTGTCTCTATCCCCGCAACGTCAAACACCTGTTCCGCATCGTAGTCGGCATATTCTTTTTTCAGCCGATATCCGCTTCGGGCGATTTCTCCGATCCCACGCCACTTCCTATCGGTAGTGTCAAACACATTGGAGAGCAATCGACGTGCCAGAATATTCCCCTCTTTTTTCACAGATCGGACATACTGGTTCTCCACGTCGCAACGCCCTTCTTCCAGCTGTCTGACAGTCATAAAGACTCCCTGCAAAATGTCTACAGGCTCAAACCCGGTAACAACAATCGGAACGCGGTATTTCGCTGCAAGGGGAATGTACTCCTCGTATCCCATCACCGTGCATACATGTCCTGCAGCAAGAAACCCCTGCACAAGGCTGTTCGGAGAGGAGAGGAGCGCCTCAATAGCTGGCGGGACAAGAACGTGAGAACAGAGGATTGAGAAATTCTGTACCCCCAGCTTTTTTGCCTGCCACACGGACATGGCGTTCGCTGGAGCGGTCGTTTCAAAACCGACAGCAAAAAAGACAACTTTCCTGGCTGGATGTTGCTGGGCGATCTTCACCGCGTCCAAGGGAGAATAGACCATTCGTACATCGCCGCCCTCAGCCTTCACTGTCAGCAGGTCCTTGGAAGATCCTGGAACGCGAAGCATGTCTCCAAACGACGTGAAGATGACGTTCGGACGCGAGGCAATCGCAATCGCCTTGTCGATGATCTCCAGCGGGGTGACGCAGACCGGACAGCCAGGGCCATGAATCATCGTGATTTCGTCTGGAAGTAATTTCTCGATGCCGAACTTCACAATCGTGTGGGTCTGGCCGCCGCAGATCTCCATGATTGTCCACGGACGAGTAGTGATCCCTCGAATAAGACCAGCGTATTTGCGCGCGATCGCAGCATCCCGGTATTCATCAACATAACGCATCGGAATACTCCTTAACCCGGCCCCGGTGAGTTCAATTCGTCCAACCCTTCACCCATTTGCCGAAGCAGCTCGAGTGTCTCCATCGCTTCCTTCTCTTCCATCCTGCTGATGGCAAACCCGACGTGCACGATAACGTAGTCACCGGTCACCACCTCAGGGAGCCATTCAAGGCACACTCGCTTTTTGATGCCGCCGAAGTCTACTAGTCCCATCCTTGGGTCGACGGTCTGGTCAATCTCTGTGACTTTACCCGGGATTGCCAAGCACATAATCCACTTCCTTTCCAGTTCCAACCTCCACCTTCGAGATTGCTAGCCCCGAACTCACCAGGATTACATCGCCGACCCGCACTTCCATCAACAGCGTTAGGGGCACATTGACGAACGCTCCACCGATTCTCACTTTCGCCTTCGTTACTCCACCACCCACATAGATCTCCACAACTTCGCCTGTGATGAGATTCATTTCACCGTCTCCTCCTTGAGTTGATCGGCAACTCTGAGATCGCGAAGTGCTTGTCTAACTTGATTCGTCTCGTTCGGTGCTACACTATGCTTTCTCATCACGGCATTGATCTGGCCGAGAGCAATCCCGCCATCATTCGGAGGCACACGCTGGTGCCAGTACGGCCGGAACCCTTCTGCCCTGAGCCGTCGAATCGTGGTTTCCGTCAGGTACCTGTTTTGGAAACACCCTCCACTAAGAACAATGCGTCGCTCACCGACCTTTTTCGCAACGCAAATGATGATCTCCGTCAGTGTATTATGAAACTTGGTTGAAATCACTCCTACTCCAAAACCCTGTCGTACATCACCAAGAACACCATGGATGATGGGAAACCAGTCGATAAGGATTTTAGATTGCCGCTCGTCGATTGATGACCCTGTCTGACTGCTCTCCGTGAACGCACACGGCAGACGGAAATTGGATTCTGGAGCCTTATCGGGACTTGGTATTTGGCGCCCGGAATCTTGCGACGGGGTTTGAGTGGCCAAGAACGCAAACTCATATGATTCTCCAGAGCCTTCATTCGGGACAGCGAATTCCAGCTCCATTGCGGCTTGACCTTCGTAGTTAGCGCGTTGGCGCAATCCTATGATTGATGCGACTGCATCAAACAGGCGGCCAACGCTCGACGCTACCGGCGTGTTGAATCCTCTGCTCAACATCCGCTGAATGACTGCAAGCTCAGGTCTGTCAAACGACTGGAGCGGCAGCAAGTCTGTGCGATCGAAAAGCGAGTCTCCGAAGATTTCGTACAGCACACCGATTGCAGTCCTTCTCGGCTCCTTAACGGCACTGTCGCCGCCGGGGAGTCTGAAAGGTCGGAACGTACCAACCCGGTTGAAGGAATTGTCGGTCGTGAGCAAGAATTCTCCGCCCCAGATTGTTCCATCCAGTCCGTACCCTGTGCCGTCCCATGACACCCCAAGGACCTGACCTTCAAGCTCGTTCTCTGCCATGCACGAGGCAACGTGCGCATAATGATGCTGGACGGTGTACACCGGAATGGGAAGTTCCCTTGCATACCTGGTCGAAAGATAATCCGGATGCAGATCGCACACGACCGCCGCCGGCTTTGTATCGTACAGCCGTTGGATGTCATCCACAACCTTCCGGAAGGCATCGGATGCCTCCTTCGTTTCCAGATCTCCGATGTGTTGGCTCAGGAAGATACTGCTGCCGACCTTCGTCGCAACCGCGTTCTTCAGATGCGCACCCACGGCCAGCAATGGCTGAGCAGCGTCGATGCGAAGCGGGATGGGCAAAGGCGCATACCCCCGGGCGCGACGAACAACCAACTCCCGCCCCATCATGATTCTTACAACTGAATCATCGACGTGGCGCGTAATGGGCCGATTGTGGACAAGGTAGACGTCCGCAATGTTCGACAGTCTCTCAATCGCTTCCCGCTCGTCTATGCAGATCGGCTCGTCGGACAGGTTCCCGCTGGTTGCAACGACCGGACATCCGACCTCCCGCATGAGTATGTGGTGCAGAGGCGAATAGGGAAGCATGACACCGAGGTAAGGGTTCGCCGGAGCTACGGACTCTGCAACACGGGCCGTAGGGCTTAAGATCCGGGTTTCTTTCTCCAGAAGGACGATTGGAGACTCAGGCGACAGCAACAGACGTTCTTCAACCTCGGACACTCTGCATTCGCGTTTGACCTGTTGAAGTGTCGGGTACATAAGGGCAAGCGGTTTTTCCTCCCTGTGTTTCCGTTCTCGCAGTCGCCGTACGGCCTCATCGTTCCCGGCATCGACCATGAGATGAAAGCCGCCGATCCCTTTCACGGCAAGAATGCCCCCCCTTTGAATAATATCGGCACCTCTCCGGACGGCATCGTTACGCTCTGCGACAACGCGACCGCCTGTGTCCCACAACTCAACGTGTGGCCCACACGTGGGGCAGGCGTTTGGCTGCGCATGGAAACGACGGTCACGCGGGTCCTCGTATTCCCGCCTACAGTCGCCACACATCTCGAACGCCTTCATCGTCGTGTTCGCACGGTCGTACGGGAGGCCCTCGATGATGCTGAAGCGCGGACCGCAATTCGTGCAATTGGTGAATGGATACAGGTACCGACGGTTTTCCCGGTCGAAGAGTTCGCTCAGGCAGTGCGAACAGATTGCGATATCGGGCAACACGAGCGCGGACCTTACTCCCGATCCTTCGCTCCTTCCGATAATGAAATCCGCATATCCGACCGGATCAAGGTACAACGACTCCAGGCTTTGTATATATGCATGAGGGGGCTTCTCCGTCTGGAGACGCGCAAGGAAACACTCGAGCATTTCCTTCTTTCCTTCAGCCTCGATGGACACCCCTTGTGCCGAGTTCAACACCCGGCCGCCCAGTCCGCATTCCTGCGCAAGCCGATAGACAAACGGACGAAAGCCGACTCCCTGTACCGCACCGCGGATGGTGATTCGCACACGCTCCGTGTCTGTAATACCTTTCTTCATTCGGTTCGTCCGTTCGAACTACTTTGACTGTCTCTGTTAAAGTCCAAACACACGCAGAGCAATTCCGGTCAATGCAATGATTCCTCCGGCAATGGCGTCGGACCCATGTTCCAACCAATGAAACCGCAAAAGAGAGATGCCGAGGGTGGCAAGGTGAACCTGCACGAGCATCATTCCGATTGTTGTGACGCTGAAGGCCGCAAAGACCAGGAAGACGGTGGGCCAGCCAAACCCGTATCCGACGAATATCAGCGGGATGAGTGGCTCGCATGGGCCAAAGACAACAAGAGCAAACAGTGTCCAGTACGAAACGAACTTAGCATGCTCCATGCCGTGGGAATGCTTCCTTCCCCAGTTCTTGATACCCCACACCATGTAGGCAAGTCCGAACCCAATCAGCAGAAGAGATGCAATACTTCCACGACCGGATTCCCAGATGTTCACCTTCTCGGCAGCTACGCCAAGCAGAACGCCAACGGCTCCGATCAAAAGACTCGAAGACACGTGCCCAAGCCCCGCCAACATCGTAACCGTCGTCAGCTTCCAGCGGCCCCATCGTTGCGCGCGGCCCAGCATCACGAATGGGAGCCAGTGGTCAGGTGCAAGCGCGTGAAGAAGTCCGACCGTCAGCGTGGAGACGATAAGGATATCCATTGTAGTTCCTTTCCCCTGGCGATTTCAATCAGTGTGTATCGTTGGCAAACAGGGTTACGAGTTGCTCTCTCGTTGCGCGGCCAACCAGACGGCTCTCGACGACCTTGACAACAAGAAGAGCGCAGATACTTTTGGAGGCAGGCAGACCGGGCTTCAATGTCACGTCATTCTCCTCCAACTCAAAACCCTTCGTTTCCTTCAGTGTAATCAAACGACGCTTCACAACCTCACGCGTGACGAACCCCGGAACTGTGATGGATGGGGTGATCGTCGAGCCGACTATGGTCAATGAGAGCAGATATTCCAATAAATCTTACCACGACAAAACCGTGCATGCCCGCGAGAAAAAGAAACATGTGCACGAGGATGGCAGCCGAGACAGACGATCGATTTACGGTCATAAGTCCTGAGTGCCATCAGACGATGGATCAAACATCCTTCCATACACCTCTACACATTTATTGACGGCCCGAGCGGTCTCTGGCGAGAGCTGTTCATTGAGCGAGAAATTAGTCGCGGGTATTTGCATGACCACGCACGTCTCCGGCCCACGCTTGTGCATCTGCCTGCAGAGCGCCAAAAGATCCCTTGGTGTGTGAACGTCGGAATGAGCCCAATGCTGACCCTGTTGACTCTCCAGTCGTCCCACCTTGAGGTCTGTTGCGTCCCGCGAAGCATCGATGAAGATCACCGTGTGATACTGGGCAATCCGCTCAGAAAGATCAGGCGTCAGCTCCCGGACAGACAGAATATCCACATTGTCAAATCTCCCCCCAATCAACTCTGCCGCGCGCACGCCGGCACCGTCGTCGCCCCGGAGTGTATTACCATAGCCGATAACCAGTTTGTCGTTCATCGTTTCATCTCGTCAATGACCCGATTGCTCGATCCAACATTTTGGAACGATTGTGCGTTACCCCTTCCCCATGCGACCCAGGATCCATTCACACCACTCTCTTATGCCTTTCCGCGTCGTGCACGACGTCTCAAGAATAGTGAGAGATGGATTTACCAGGAGCGCATTGGCTTTCAGCGCTTCCATATTACAGTTGACGTACGGAAGAAGATCGGTCTTGTTGATCAGCAGCACGGATGCGTTGCGGAACATGCCGGGATATTTCAGCGGCTTATCATCCCCCTCCGTCGTACTCGCTACCACGACTTTCATCGCCTCGCCGAGGTCATAGTTAGCCGGACAGACAAGGTTGCCGACATTCTCGATAATGAGGAGCTGAACGTTCTTCATTTCGAGCGAGCCAAGAGCGTCGTGCACGAGGTGTGCGTCCAGGTGACAGCCACCGTGCGTCACAATCTGCACAACCGGCACACCCAACTTGGCCACACGTTGAGCGTCCAGGTCGGTCTGTACGTCGCCCTCAATGACCGCGACCTTGATTTTGTCCTTCAGATAGTCCAACGAACATTCCAGTATGCTCGTCTTGCCGGACCCCGGAGAGCTGACAAGGTTAATCACAAACGTTCCCCGCTCGGCAAAGAGAATCCGGTTGCGGGCGGCAATCTCGTCATTCTTTTCGAGCACCTTGCGTTCAATAGTTATGATGCTCATTGCACCTCCGCCGCGTGATCGTGCAATTCGATTTCCGTGACCTGCAGCTCGGTGCCTGAGAGAATAGTAACATCGTTTCCGCCGCAGGATGGACAGAGCAGGATCCCATTCTCTTCAGTACAGTTTGCATTGCAGGATTTGCACGCGAAAGAAAATGGCACCCGTTCGATAGCGAGCCGGGCGCCTTCGAGATCGGTGTGCTCGGTGATTACCGAAAAACAGAATTCAAGAGAATCAACAACGACGCCAGCCTGAACGCCAACTTTGAGCCTGACCGACTCCACGGCAGGGCGTTGTGCGTCGGGGACATACTGCTGAACGATTTCCACTATACTCTGGGCAAGAGAGAGTTCATGCATAGCAAATCGTTGCTTGCTGACTAGCTAACACCGACATTACCCCTACTTGCCGCAACAACCATGCCTTGCCGGAAACCTGCTCAAATTGTTGAAGTTAGAGGAATTAATTCTCAGAAATGCATATCAAGCCGAATCTTTCTATCATTTTTGGGAGGATAGAGAAAGGGATGTTCCGCTTTTCACCGAATCCTACCTCCTTCATCGTTCGTCAACGGTGGTGTCATCCTCCACCCTCCATTCTCCATCGTCCATTTCCCGTTCTCTCCGCAAAACCTCTATGCAAGCCCAATTTTCGAGCGTACACGATCACTTCATCAAACTCATCTGCCGTGATGCACCGATTCAGCGCGGGGATTCCTTCGGCTCTATAGCTTGGGCGATATTGGTCCATGACGTTCACGTAGCAGTCCACGGAAATCTCGCGTGCAATGAACTCGATTACCCTCTTGGACCCGGCGATGCGGCCTGGGAGGACGAGATGACGAACAAGCAAACCGCGTCGCGCAACACCCTCCCTGTCTTCAAGCAGGTCTCCTACCTGACGCTGCATTTCCCTGACGGCAGACCGCACCACATCCCAGTACTCAGGCGCACCTGAGTACCTTTTCGAATGACCATTGTCGGAGTACTTTATATCCGGCATGTAGATATCAACGATATTCTCCAGAAGTCTGAGCGTCGCTACCGATTCATACCCTCCACAATTGTAGACAAGTGGGATCCTGAGTCCCCTCTCGACAGCGGTGACAAGAGCCTCAACGATCTGCGGAACAACATGAGTTGGTGTGACAAAATTGATGTTATGACATCCGAAATTTTGAAGCCTAAGCATCTGCTGAGCCAATCCCAAAGCAGACACCGGCCATCCGCGTTTTAACTGGCTGATCTCGTAGTTCTGACAAAATGCGCATTTGAGATTGCATGAAGAGAAGAAGATGGTTCCCGAGCCAGACGAACCGACGAGAGGCGGCTCCTCCCCATAGTGAGGAGCGGCCGCTGAAATGTTGGCGACTTCGGTTGTGCGGCACACGCCGTACCGGCCCACCGTCCTCCGTGCGCGGCATTGGTGCGGACACAGCACACATTCCCTCATTGACTCGCGAAGCTCGTTAGCCCGATCTTGAAGTTCTTTGATGGTAAGAAATTCGCGATATGCTGGCACCATAGTGTTGATTCCCCAGGGCCATGTCTACATTTTGAAAAGGCGCATACCCGTCCTTCACTGCGACCCGTGCCTTCCTGCACAGAAGAGTCCTGCCGCGTAATTTAGTTGCTGCACATAAGAAATGAAAGTGTACCGATGCAAAAATAAGCCCAGAATCCATCAATCGACGGGCCGCCTTGGCTTTCGCGTTTGGATGTTTCACTGTTCCTGAACTGAGCGTCTCATCCTGTGTCCTCATTCATTGAAAGACTACAGCGCGGTTATTCGGTGGTTTTTGCTCTCTAATGGGCCGACGGAATTCCCATTTCATATACACCAGTTTTGCCTGCCGTCCACCATTAGAAGGTTCAATTTCGGAACGCGAATCGGCGTCACCTTCTCGAGCAACGGCATGTACAGATGAGTGAGCTCCTTGCTCATGTCTAACTTCATAGCTTACGCCGGCCATCGCCAGCCAGGAACAACTCAGCAAATTCAATCCCCAATCCAAGGCCGAGTCCGAGCATTCCCTTCAGGAGGGCGTTGAACCCGGTCTGATAGAGCACATCTTGCGCACCTGCCGCAAACGCCAAGAGCGGTGTCTTGGCCAGCTCAAAAATCGCAAAGAGAAATCCCAGCACAAGGAACTTCCCGAACCCCACTCTTCCACTCAGCCTCTCCCAGACGCTTCCAAATACATAAGCTGCAAAGGCAAAGAAGAGAGCCGCATTAATAAAGCCATACCAGAATAGCTTTCGCGACGGGATTGAACAGACTGCCGCAATCGGCAGCACATTCAGGAGGGTGACATAGAAGCCCTTTCGCGCACAGATTGCAGCTAATACGGCCGATCCGCAACCAAACGTGAGAAACTGGAATTCAGGATTGCGCCAGTAAAAGACATCGGTCCCGAACCTGATCAACCCCACAAGAACGCTGCCCAGGGTTCCGAGGATGATGATGAGCACTGTTTCAATGATGATTCGCGGCTTCATATCCATGATCCGTTCATTCAATATGCTTATGCAACGGGTTCGCGTTGCTGACTGGCTCGCCCAACCAAAGCCAAGTATCTCTCACCTTGGTCGTTCGTCCTCTTGAATTTAAGGTACTCCCCAATGGGATGCCTGCAAAAGGGTGCTGACTGCCGGAGCGTCTGCCCGATCGCTGTAACTTCAAAGCAGGCGATCACATCGTCGAACGACATCATGCAGAATGCCTCTGGTGCAAGAATACTCGGTCAGGAGTACAACAATGACGTGGGTATCTGAATGGAAATTCAGGCACCCTGAGATACTAAAGAACCGAACATCAATCGTGATGCCCGGTTCTTTCGTCCGTGTGCAGACCGACGACTGCTTTCTACCGCCAAACGCCAAGCAGCGCACCCATGAGCAACATACTGACAAGCTGATAGCCCATGTTGATGAGATAGAGTCCACGAGGTTTGAATTCAAACAGGACGCTTGCCGAATTTGTTGTCACGACGAATCCCACCCATGACCAGAACCCTGTCTGCAATCCCGCAGCAATGCCTGTCGATCCGGTAAATGCAGCACTGTACGTGACAAGGTGTGCCATGACGTATGCCATCACAATGGACGCGATGAAACTAAGCGCATAAGCCTTACCCGGGCCCTCCTTCTTGAGCTCCTCCTCTGTCTTGCCGATCAGTGCCATCCACTTCTTTGCGAACAGCACCGGCGAGTACCATAGCATCCCAACGATCATCGGAATAACAGCGGCAACAATAACGGCAATCACGTATGGCTGTTCCATATTGCACCTCCACTGTTTGATTCTAGTTGGTGGTGAGTCACAGGTCTCTACCTTCTTGTCCTTCTTGCTTTCCTTACCTTCCGCGCCTTTGCCTTCCTTCGAGGTCTAGGTCTCTTGACCTTCTTTGGAGGTGTCTCCACCGACTTCACCAGTCCAACGACGTTCCCTTCGGGATCAGCAAATAGCCCGAATGTCACCATGTTGGGTATTTCAGTAGACGGCATGACGATTCTCCCTCCGAGGGCACCTACCTTATCCAGCTCTTTCTGCACATCATCAACCTGAATATAGAACGTGACACTCGGAGCCGGGCTATTCGGATCCGTCTGGCCTATTCCTCCGTTGATCCCCAGCTTGCTTCCTGTGCTCACCAAACCGTAATTCATCGGATTATCTGAGTTCACTTTCCAGTCAAAAAGGCCGGCATAAAACTCCCACAGGCGTTTGGCGTCTTTGGCATTGATTTCCCAGTGGACAATTGGTGCACCCATAGTTCCCTCCTCGAATTGTTGTGGTTGTTGAGCGAGCTAGCCTCTATGTGTTCTCAATATTTAAAGAGTGAATTGGAAGAATGCGGCAAGCCTTCATGTGTGTGGGGCAGGTATTGTGGCGCGAGCTCGATGGCCACGACCATTGCTCCCCATTTTTCTCCTTGCAGCACATTGATTCGTTTTAAGGCAACCGCACCCCAGCTCATCAAAAAAGAGCTCTTTTTCTCTCTGGAAATTCTCTCGCGTATGGATCGAGTATCACTGGATGGCAACTCGGGGCAACTTCAATGAGGGGTCGGGACTGATCGGCTGTGCTCTCAACCATTTCGGCACGGCCCTGAACCACTCCACGAACGCGTCTCCCATGATCCTGGAAACCGGAGAAACCCGGCCCGGCTAACAATATATTGAAGATTCTCCCTCTGGTCAAGACTGTCACGGTGAAAGCATAGTCCGAGCGCTCCACATGTACCCTGAAGAAAGGGAAAAAGGCTCAGTCCGAAGTCAACACGCACAAATCCCGGGACGAGGTGGGGATGTATCAGCAGCCGGGTGAACCGAATGCGGGATCGGTAAAAGAGGTGTCGGGATAGTCATTGCTTTTTGTTTAAGCCGAACCCAACTAGCAGGATCCCGGCCAACGCTACGAGCCATTTGGAAATAGCTAAAATTCCGCCGTTGGAAGCGAAGTCGCACATGCCGGTTTTCCATGTACGGGATGCATAATTCACCGGCGACTTCCGCGGCGTTAACCAGCACGCAACAACTTTTCTTTCAGCAGCATTTTAATTTCCGGCCATTCATCGTCGAGAATGCTGAAGTACACAGAATCTCGAACACGACCGTTTGCGGTGATCATATGCTTCCGCAGAATCCCCTCGTGCTTTGCTCCGATCCGGAGGAGTGCCGTGATCGATTGCACATTGAGCACGTCTGTCTTGAATTCAACACGGATGCATCCGACCGACTCGAAGGCGTGACGCAGCAGCAGGTACTTTGCTTCGGTGTTCACAGCAGTTCTCTGCCACGGCTGCGCTACCCACGTCCATCCAATTTCGACACGGCGGTGCTCATCCTCAACGTTCGCGTAACGGGTGCTGCCAACAACTTTTCCGGTCGATCGCTCAACCTGAGCAAACGGCAGCGCCTTCCCGTCACGTTGCCACTGGAGGGCAGTCTCGATATACCTGCGCATGTCGTTGGGTGTCCGGACCAGTGAAGTCGTCCACTGCCAGATTTCAGGATCGAGACCGACGTCACAGAGCGGACCCCAATGATCGAGCGTGAGCGGTTCGAGCCGAACGTGGTTCCCTTCGAGTACAACAGGAGTAAGATTCATCCCGCTCTCCTTAGCCTGCTCTTCTTATATCCAAACACAACGTATACGACGAGGCCAACCAATAGCCATCCGGCAAATCGCACCCACGTCACCCACGGAAGGCCAAGCATGAGGTAGAGGCAAGAGAGGATGCCAAGGATGGGCACCAACGGCACTAACGGTGTCCGGAATGCTCGCGGCCGGTTAGGATCCCGCTTTCGAAGCACAAGGATGCCAACACACACAAGCACGAACGCGAAGAGAGTCCCGATGTTTGTCAAATCAACCATCTCGTCTATGCTCGTAAACATCGATGTAATCCCGACGGCGAGTCCGGTAAGAATGGTTGTCACATACGGGGTACGGTATTTCGGGTGAACCCTTGCAAAGCTCTTGGGCAGGAGTCCGTCGCGTGCCATGGAGAAGAAGATGCGCGGCTGCCCAAGCTGAAACACAAGAAGAACCGCCGTATGGGCAACGACCGAACCGAAGGCAACGATGCCGACAAAGAGATCGCCCCATCGCTCGATATTCGCATACTGCAGGGCAAGCGTCAGTGGTTCAGCCTGCGATGTGGCCAGCGTTTTCACAAGCGCCGAGTACGGAATGATGCCCGTGAACACCGCCGCCACGACAATGTAAATGACCGTGCAGACGACAAGAGATCCGATGATGCCAATCGGCAAATCGCGCTTTGGATTCCGCACCTCCTCGGCAACCGTGGACACGGCATCAAAGCCGATGTATGCAAAGAACACGATCGCCGCACCTGCCTGTATCCCGGCCCATCCGTTGGGAGCAAACGGGGTCCAGTTCTCGGGCTTCACGTACTTCAGTCCAATCACGATGAAGAAACCAAGGACGACGAGCTTGGTTATTACCATTGCCGTATTTGTCCTGGCACTCCCACGTATGCCAAGCACCAGCACAATGGTGATCAAGGCGACGATCGACACCGCAGGCAGGTTGAAGATGATAGGGATGCCAAGCACATGCGGAGCGGTCTCGAACAGGCCGGGAATTTTTGCTGCCGTCCTATAATCGGTCGATAGCCAATCGGGAATGAAGATTCCAAAACCCGCCACGAACGTCTTGAAATAGTTTGCCCAGCTGATTGCAACGGCAACATTGCCCACCGCATACTCAATGATAAGGTCCCACCCGATGATCCACGCCACGAGCTCGCCCAGCGTTGCATACGAATATGTGTAGGCGCTTCCGGAGATCGGAACCATCGCGGCAAACTCGGCGTAGCACAGGGCGGCAAAACCGCACGCAATTGCCGTCACAACAAACGACAGAATCAGCGCCGGACCGGCGCCTGGACGGGCAATGTCACCCGCCGCGGCTGTGCCGATCGTGGCAAAAATGCCGGCCCCGATGATCGCGCCGATTCCAAGCATCACAACATCGAACCACCCCAGTACGCGCTTGAGCTGATGCTCCGGCACCTCCCCCTCGTGGAGAATCGCATCGAGATTCTTGGTGCGGAACAGTTGACGAAAAACGCCAGCCATGAATGCTCCTATGCTATGAATCGTGCGATCAGAAACGCAGCACCGGCTGCCAATCCGCCCACGAGCGCGGTCTGAAGTGCGCCGCGGATCGGCTTGGCGCCCGTGAAGCGACTCTTGATGTATCCGAAGACCACCAGCGCCGCAAGCGTGACAACCACTGAAACCGGCAGACTCGCTCGAGCGCTCGATTCGAAGAAGTACGGTGCAAGGGGTACGAAACCTCCGGCAATGTATCCGCCTGCAATCGTCATTGCACTCATCAGAGCACGCTTCGGTTCAGGTTTCTCGAGCCCCAGCTCAAAACGCATCATGAAATCGATCCAGGACTCAGGCTGCTTCTTCATTGCCGTCACGATCGGCACGACTTCGTCCCCTGACAGACCATATGACAGGAAAATACCCCTTACTTCCTCCTCTTCGACAGCGGTCTTGTCCCGGACCTCTTCTTGCTCGCGCAATCGTTCATTGTAGTAGTGTTCTGCATCGCTCTTGGCCGCAAGGTAGCCGCCGAGGCCCATCGCGATCGAGCCGGCCGCGATCTCTGCCAGTCCGGCGGTGACAATCACTGACGTTGTATCGACTGCGCCCGACAGGCCCGCCGCCAGCGCAAACGGAACCGTCAGCCCGTCCGACATCCCGATAACTATGTCTCGAACAGTCTCGGATGCCGTGAAATGTTTTTCGATGTGTGGTGTTTGTGGCATGGTGTTCGCAATGGATTGAATTGACGACCGTCGAGAGGAAAGAAATCTCCGTCCAGCCTACGAAAAATCGTTTTGAAATTCCAGAGCATATTCACGTGAACTTGTATCTGAATGGCAGTTGCGCTATTTTCGTGGGTGTAGACCACAGTGTGCCATACTGGTGCAAAGCGTGTTTACGCAAGGCAAACGGCAGTCTAATATCATCTATGTCGCAACCACCGCGAACTCAACTCATGGCATCCGTGATGGAGCGAGCCAAGAGATTAACATTCAGTTCTCAGAAGTAGAGTTTCTGCTCGACTCGTGCAAGAGTGCAATACGATTGCTACTTACAATCAAAGATGCCTTACCTGCGGCTCAGCCCCCGTTCGTCAGGCAGCGGTCTATGTCTCGACATACACGAGGATTCTAAAAATGGCCATCTCCAGCTCGAAAGTACAAGAGTTCATCATCAAGAGCATTGCTCCAATCTTCTGTTCAATTGTGGTAGGCTTTGTCTTCTACCAGTGGGATGTCTTCAATCGATACTATACTGCATTTCAATTTGTTTGGAGCGGAGTTGTGGCGTCCATGTTCTATTATCTTTTGATCTTTCTGCGCCCCCGAGACGCTCTTCTTGGATTTATCCTTCTGTTGTTTTTCACGTTCTTGACAACTGGATCGACCCGAGTTGCATTCATCCTCAGGGATATCTTCTATAGCGGGGGAATCGGCTTGAGCATCTTCATCTACTTCAAATACTTTCGACCGGTCGCACCTCCAATGTATGCATATCCTGCATTTATGCTTGCCGGCATCTATGGAGTTGTCTACATCATCGCCTCTGAGATCCACCTGGGGATCTTGCGGGCCTTTCTCATGGAGGAGACTGGAGGAACTTTCCTGGGCGTTGCAACGAGTATCGCCTTCTTTGGTGTGTCGATTGGATTTGCCGTTGGATGCGGAATAGGATTGAATGAGAAGTTGTCTACCGTCATGGGAAATTCGTGATTGCAAGAGAACGGAGACCTTCATGATAATTTCGGGAAACACTGTTTTGATTACCGGCGGGGCCACTGGTATTGGCTTGGCACTTGCTGAAGTCCTCTTGAAGGCTGGAAATGAGGTTGTCATCTGCGGGAGACGAGAAAAGAAACTTCGTGACGCAGAAGAGAGACTGCCGGGCCTCCACATCAGAATGTGCGATATAGCCAACGCAAAGGACCGGACGGCACTGTTCGATTGGGCAACCACGACCTTCAGCGAGTTGAACATCCTTGTCAACAATGCGGGCATTCAACGACAGATTGATTTCAATAAAGGGACTTCAGACCTTCTGAATGGGGAAAACGAAATCGAAACAAACTTACACGCGCCGGTTCACCTCTGTGCCCTGTTCATTCCCCATTTGAGGAAGCAACGGCATGGGGCGATTGTGAACATCACTTCAGGATTAGGGTTCGTCCCGCTGGCAATCGTGCCGCTGTATTGTGCCACCAAGTCGGCCATGCATTCGTTCACGATGTCACTGAGACATCAGCTCAGGAAAACCCCTATCAAAGTCTTTGAGATAGTACCGCCGACAGTAGACACTGAGCTCGACAAAGGTGCAAGAGAAGCGCGGGGACAAAAAGACAGAGGGATCAAGGCCGAGGAAGTGGCAGAGGCGACAATTCAAGCACTTGGAAACGACGAATACGAAACGGCAATAGGAAGGGCCCAAAACCTCCGGATGGGCGCGAGAAATGATCCCGAACGGGTGTTTCAGATGATAAACCAGGAAGATTCGAAAGGATCTTCTCAACCGATCAAAGCACTATCGTATGGCTGACATCAAGCATCTCCTGACAATTATGAGTCCGCCTGAACGGGTGTACAGGGCAATCACGGAGCAGGCCGGCCTCGCGTCCTGGTGGACAAAGGAGACCAAGGCGAAGACGGAGATCGGTTCGGTTGCGGAATTCAAATTCGGCGATCGCTATCATAACAAGATGCGCATTGCTCAACTGGAACCCTATAGGCGCGTGTCCTGGGAATGCCTCGAGGGCGATGCCGAGTGGATTGGGACGACATTCACCTTTGAACTGGACCCGCTCTCAGACGGAACTCGTCTGCGATTCACCCACGGCAACTGGAGAGAAGCAACAGACTTCTTCGCGTCCTGTAACTACAACTGGGGCTACTATATGCGAAGCCTCAAGAGTTATTGTGAGACTGGAGATGGGACACCCTTTCAATAAGAATTGGAAAAGACACTATCTCACGCAGCATGGCAGCACCAATCGTTCGGCCCGACTAGAATGTTGATCCTTCATGTGGCGTTTTCGTAAAGATATGCAAGTTCGAAACATGCAGCAGATTCGCAGAAACCGCCGTGTGCCGAAGGAAAAGAGAAGCCATCATATGTCAAAACACTCTGTCTCCGTGATCATTCTTATGTGCGCTTTCTTCTTTGCCGGCTGCAGCGGTACCGAACGCACTATCCTCCCAGGCAGATTGCCCGACGGCCGCATCCGTCTGCCCAACGGATGGATGCTTTCTCCGGCAGGAAAGCATGTTGAGGTCGGCGAGCTCCCTTTAAACATGGAAGTCAGTCCTAACGGTCGATATGTGATCGTGACAAACAACGGGACAGGCGAGCAGAGTCTTTCAGTCATCGATGTTCAATCATGGACGATGACCCAAAGCGTTCCAATACCAAAATCGTGGCTTGGCCTACGATTCATCGATGGTGGAAATCGTTTCCTCGTGTCCGGCGGGAATGACAATCTTGTGAGGGTCTATGATTTTCAGGAGGGAAAGGCAACCATTGCAGACTCGATTCTGCTCGGATCTCCCCTCCCGGCACAGAAAATCTGGGCTGCAGGTCTGGACGTTGATGAGAACTATGGGCGGCTCTTCGCCGTCGGCAAAGAGAGCGATTCGATGTATGTGGTTGACCTGAAGATGAAGACAGTTATCAAACGCATTCAGCTTCCTGCCAAACCTTACACGTGTTTAACCTCTAGATCCAAAAGCCTTCTCTTCGTCTCCTTGTGGGGAGGATCGTCGGTCGCCGTATTCGATGTAAAGAGCTGCGAGCTTCTCAGGACGATTCATGTCGGCGACCACCCCAACGACATGGCCGAGTCACCTGACGGCAAGCGGCTGTTCGTAGCTAATGCGAACCACAACACTGTCTCAGTCATTGACATTGAGCTGGGAAAAGTCGAGGAGACGATCACAACCGCCCTCTTCCCGAAGGCGCCCTCGGGAAGCACACCGAACTCGGTAGCGTTGAATGGTGACGGAACACGTCTTTACATCGCGAACGCAGACAATAACTACGTGAACGTCGTCGACATATCAAAAGAGCACCAGAGCAGGTCACTTGGGTTCATTCCCGTCGGTTGGTACCCAACATGTGTCCGCGTCCTGCCCAAGACACAGCAGCTCATTGTCGCAAACGGAAAAGGGGGAGCATCGAAGGCAAATCCTCACGGACCGAATCCGGAGAAGCCCTCTCCGAAGGAAGAGTATATCGGCAGACTCTTCAAGGGCAGCGTGTCGCTCATCGACGTCCCAACACCTGCTGACCTGGAGAATCACACCACGAATGTCTATGCAAATTCACCTTACACCGACACAAAGAAGGACCGACCCGGAACCGACAGGGACAACCCGGTCCCGTACAAAGTCGGGGGACGATCACCGATCAAGCATGTATTTTATATCATTAAAGAAAACCGAACGTACGACCAGGTGTTTGGTGATCTGGACGTAGGGAACGGAGACTCCACGCTCTGTATCTTTCCAGAGAGAATCACGCCAAACCACCATGCTCTGGCGAAGCAGTTCGTTCTGCTGGACAACTTCTATGCTGACGCAGAAGTGAGCGCCGATGGCCACAACTGGTCGATGGGAGCATATGCAACGGACTATGTTGAAAAGACGTGGCCGACGGTGTACGGCGGCCGAGGCGGCGAGTATGAATACGAAGGCGGCACGGCCATCGTGTATCCATCGGCGGGGTACATTTGGGACAACTGCAAACGCAACAATGTGAGTTACCGGAGCTACGGAGAGTTCGTGGAGAACGGAGCGACACCGGACTCACCGGTGACCGCCAGGACCCCAGCATTGGAGGGACACATTGCGCCGTTCTATCGCGGTTGGGACCTGTCGTACTCTGATGTACAGCGTGCGACAGACTGGATGGGCGAGTTCCATGCGTACGAAAGAGAAGGAGTGCTGCCGCAATTTCAGATCATTAAGCTGCCAAACGACCACACAGAGGGAACCAAGAGAGGGAGCCCCACACCGCGCGCGTATGTTGCCCAGAACGACCTCGCGTTGGGATTGATCGTGGAGACGATTTCGCACAGCAAATTCTGGAATGAATCTGCCATCTTTGTGATCGAGGACGATGCACAAAACGGTTCGGATCACGTGGACGCACACCGCACGGTCGCGCTGGTGATCAGTCCGTATACCAAGCACGGCTTTGTTGACAGCGAGCTGTACTCCACGAGCAGTATGGTTCGGACGATGGAGCTGATTCTTGGTCTGCCGCCATTGTCTCAGTTCGACGCCGCAGCCACACCGATGTACAACTCGTTTACATCGACACCGGATCGGACCCCGTATGACCACCGGGAGTCAAATGTTGATTTAGACGAGACGAACATTGCCGGCGCATACGGGCAGGAACACACCACAGAGATGGATTTCTCAAGGGAGGATGCAATCCCCGATATCGAGTTCAACGAAATTATTTGGAAATCCGTCCGCGGGGCTGCCTCAGAGATGCCCGCGCCGGTACGAAGTGCCTTCGTGAGGGTGGCTGACTGAACAGAAAAGCCGATGGGAAGCGTCTGCTTAAGCCGGCCGAGTCGAGGTGTGAAGCCACAATGTTCAGTCCTCGACTTCGCTCGGACTGACGGTGTTCCCCTTGCTTTTAAACCTAAGAGATGACCGTCACCCCGAGCGAGGCTTATGCTCCAACTCTGCCCCGAGTCGAGGGGTGAAAAGAGCAAGGTTCAGTCTTCGACTCCGCTCGGACTGACGGTGTTTTTTGTTTCAACCGATAGTTGATTCCTCTGCCAGCGCGGCAGGATTACTCAGCCCCTAGCTCCGTTGACACCGCAACAGCCCATCCTTTCCAGGGGACTTTCGCCGCCCATGCAACGCGTTTAAATAGCGCAGGCAGCTTCTCCCTGAGCTCATCGACATACGTGTACACAACCGGAATGAGCACCAGCGTCAACAACGTTGAGCTCGTCAATCCGCCGATCACGACGATTGCCATTCCCTGACGCATTTCGGAACCCGCGCCGAGCGCAAGAGCCAGGCGCATCATGCCGAAGATCATCGTTGCGGTCGTCATGATGATCGGCCGCAGTCGCGTCTTCCCGGCCTTCAGCACGGATAGGTATGAAATCTTCACGCTTGCGATCACATCCTGTTCGGTATCCTGATACGAGTATTCGCTGCGGTCCCGCGTCGCATCCGCGGCATGCAGACCGACAATCTCTGCACCGCCGTTGTACACGGGCTGGATGACAGTAATATCCGTCGAATACGAATCACGGTATGCAAACGGCTTCAAATTGCTGAGAGCCGACTGCGGTATTCCCAGAGCGCCCGCGGAGGCCTTGATGAAATCCAACGCCGCGTTCGCGCGCAGCTCCGTCTCCGGATCAATTCGCGTGAAGTTCGACGATACCGCAATCGTCGGCAGGAAAGTGCTGTATGAACTCAGCTTTCCCCAACGAGCCGCTTCGAGCTCATGCGTGGCGCCAAGCAGTGAGCGGTTCTGCTCCAACGCTGTCCCGACGGCCTTCTCAAGCGTCAGCACATCTGCTGCGCTCGTTGCCGTCACGAAGCTCATCATCACTGCAAGTATTTCACTCCTCATCCTTCTTCCTTCTGAAATCCTACTTTTCATTCTTGTGTTCCAGCATCGCACCAAACTGTTTCTTCCCCTTTTCTGACATCATTGCTTCCACCAGAAAGGCGTTCGACCTTCGGAGAACCGTCACGAGATCGATGCCCATCTGGCTTGTCCAATACTCATTCGTTCTGTCGATCAACCGCATCAAGCCGTTCGAGTTTGACCACAACATAACAGCAGCCTCCATCGGATTGAGTCCTTTGTGGAGCATCCCTTCATCGATCCCGTCTTGGATGACATCGATGACGAGCTTCCAGATTCTCTTGTCGCTTGCCGCGCAGAGGTCCCTCATCTCGTCGGACACCTGACTCTGCAGCTGGGGATTCTCAAAGAAATAAAAGGTGCGGAAGTAGTTCCTATGTTGTCTGAAGAAATCATAGTAGGCGTCCCCGAGGTTCTTGATCCGGATTATGGTGGGCTCTCCGGTGGAAACGACTTTGTGAAACATCTCATACATGATGTCCAAGCCGCGCAAGACCACACCGAGAACCAGGTCCTCCTTGCTCCTGTAATACAAATAGAGCGTCCCTTTGCTGAGCTCTGCCGCCTGCGCCACCTCGTCCATGGTCGAAACGGCAACACCCTTTCCGAAGAAGACCTTTTCGGCCGCATCGATTATTTCCTCGCGCCTGGCTTCCTTCTCTCTTTCTTTTCTTTCCCTGATACCCATTGTGGCACCTTGTTATGACTAGTAGTCAATAATATGGTGACAATATAATTAATGAATAAAGTTTTGTCAAGAGCTAAAAGACAATAAATATATCTTCATCAATAAAATGACCAACGGTTGTTGATACGATACTTGTCTCAAGAAGTTTCAGATTCGCAAAATTAAGATCTGGAAAACGATTCTGGATGGAACCGGACGTCTGTGGCCCCATGTTCAGAGTATCACGACTGATGCGACATTCTCTCGATTTCCACATGGATTCACGGCTGCACGATAATACTCTCGGAGCGCTAACTACTTGTGAAATGTGATGTTATGGATGCAAACACAAAAGAAACCGTCATTCTGCTTGATGAGTTGCACTCATCAGAATTTTGTCGTATTTTGACGTTGAACAAGACTCACTTCGGCTTGTTATCTCTCTAGCCTCATCGGATTTGCGGGCATATCGGGCGTTTTCGAACAGCAACCAAAACTCCACAAGGTCTGGGGAGATCCACTCTCTCCAATCCGCACCGGGGCTTCAGAGCACATGGCCAGGTGAAATCAAGTATACCTATGACATTTGCCATCATTGCGGCCGGGGAAGGCTCGCGTCTCAAAACAGAGGGAGTGACCATCTCGAAACCCCTTGTTCGGCTTCAAGGCATTCCGATGATCGAGAGGATCATTGGAATGGCAGTACGGAACGGCGCTGACAAATTCTGCTGTATAATTAACGAGGAATCGACGGACCTCAGGGAGTACTTCGTTTCGCGGGAATTCGACATACCCGTCAAGGTTATTGTGAAGTCCACCCCAAGCTCCATGCACAGCCTCTTCGCGCTGGCCCCATTGCTCACAGGTGACCCATTCTGTCTGACGACCGCCGATGCTGTATTCCGTGAGGCTGAGTTCCAGAGGTACCTGGTCTACGCATCCGGCAACACCAAGTCCGACGGCGTTCTTGCGGTCACGGAGTTCATAGACGATGAGAAGCCTCTCTACGTCGAGATGAACGAGCACAATGAAATCCTGAGATTCGATGATCAGAAGGCCGGTTTGAAATGGGCAACAGGAGGGATTTACTATTTCTCGCCGAGGGTATTCGACGTCATGGATGGGGCCCTCGGACGCAGGATGACCAGGCTGCGCAACTTCCTGCGGTATCTGCTCGAATGCGGCTATGCATTTCACGGTTTTCCGTTTTCGAAGATCGTTGACGTCGACCATGTTGGGGACATCGCCGTTGCCGAGAAGTTCCTGGAGGAACAGGAAGCTCCGGGCAGCGGTGAATCGCCTCGCAGAGGATGATCCCCGGGGATACTTCATTCTGACAATGACTATTGTACCACATCTCCTGATGACAACATTAGGAGTCCAGCTGCTCGGACTCGAGGGCAAGGATATCGTTCTCGCGTACGCCTTCGGCTACGGCATTGATCTGGTTGACCACCCGATCAAGCTTCCCCTGTACTTGAAGAAAAACGGGACCAAAAACGAGAAGCACTACCATTGGCGGACCCCTCTTCAGGAACCAATAGCACTGCTCTGGATCATTCCTCTCTCCATTTACCTTCGGACCTATGTCCCCGCCCTGTTCTTCATCTCCCATTTCTTCCTTGACTACCTGGTGAGTTACGACAAGAGGCCCTTCTTTCCTTTCAGCGTGTACACAACCAGGGGGCTCCTTCCGCACGCCTCCGACAACCTGAAAGAATGGGCAACGGTTGCGGTCCTCACCATTTTGAACATCGGATTGGGCTACAGGGACATTCTTAATTTTGTGTCACGCATCGGCCCGGGCACCTAACGAATGAAGGACTTCTCCGACAGGATACTTGGCCCGCTCATCCACTTTGCTCATGAGCGAATCGGTTTGTCACCGAACCAGGTTTCAACCGGCGGATTCATCATTGGCCTTCTGGCTGCCGCGCTTGTAGCCCTGGGCCATGTTCTTGCGGGACTATTGTTGATGGCTCTTTCCCAGATCATTGACGGGGTTGACGGAGGGATAGCACGGCGGTACAATCTGCGCACCAGCAAGGGTGCGTACCTCGAGGCGGTGTATGACCGCTTGAATGAGCTCACGATGTTCCTGGCGCTTGCCTACATCGGCAAGGCCAGCTTCACGATGGCGCTTCTGGCCTTCCTTGCGATCATGCTCGTCACGATTGTGGAACCAAAATCGAAGTTCGACCCGGGGGCAAAGCGGTTCATGCTGTATTTCGGATGGCTCGCAGAGGTTGCCTTCGGCATCAGAGGATTCGAGCTCTCGCTCCACGTGGTGTTTTTCGTGAATCTCACGGCGGTTGCCGTCGGCACCGTCATAGCTGACTACCGGCTGCAAAAGGAGGTTGACGCCAGGGCTATCGCGGAGCGGAAACAGCACCGCGCACTTGGCCTGCCGCTGCCACCTGAAGATCCGCCATCAATTCTATCGAAATTGTTCTCATGGCTCTGACATTTGCAGGAATACGACGTAAGACGGAATTCTCTCCCAATCACGTTGTCAACGATTCGCTGATCGTTAAGCTTACGGCTGACGGGCTTCAGAAGCTCGGTGCATCGGTCAAGATGTATGACGAAGCTGAAGTGACAACGGAGCGAATCCCGGAACGGTTCATCTTCTCCATGGTGCAGGGCCCGGCGGGGACAACAGCGCTCCTCGAGACCGCTGCATCGGGAGCATTCATCATCAACTCTCCGCAGAGTGTGATGAACTGTTACCGGGTGAACATGATCGGCCTGTTGCCCCGGGGCGGCATCCCGTTCCCCAAGAGCGTTGTGGTGGAAACCAAAGCGGCCTCGAACGGACTTCCGCCTGGGTTTACATCGCCCAAGGTGTGGATCAAACGTGGTGACGTTCATGCCGTTCACAAGGAGGACGTGACGCTGGCCTATACTGAAGAGGAGAGGGTTACGATTCTGAAGGAGTTTCACCGTCGAGGCATTGAGCGCGTTGTGTTGCAGGAACACCTCATCGGGGACACTGTGAAGTTCTATGCACTCCGTGAATCAAAGTTTTTCTACTGGTACTATCTCAACGGGGTCACTCATACGCCGTTTGCGCAACAGCACTTGTACGAGCTTGCGCATGCTTCCGCCGAGGCCCTGGGTCTGTTTGTGTTCGGCGGCGACGCGATCATCGCGCCCGACGGCACTGTCACTATCATCGACATCAATGACTGGCCGAGCTTCGCCCCCATTCGCGACGCGGCAAGTCAACATATCGCACAATTCCTGTATCGAAAGGCAGAAGAATATGTTGGTGAACACCGCTGAAAAGAAATTTGCTTCCATTGTCACACCGCCGCCGGGACCGAAGTCGCGAAAGTATTTCGATTTCGAGCAGCAGTACATCTCGCCGGGTATCCAGACGATCGCGACACTCTCCAGGCTCACCATTGAGAAAGGGGACGGATGCATCCTCCAGGATGTTGACGGCAACAGGTACATCGATTTTTTCGCCGGTGTCGGCGTTGCCAGTCTTGGGTACAACCACCCGAAGTACACCAAGATCATGCAGGAGCAGGTTGCGAACGTGCATGTCGGAAGCTACACGTCAGTACATCGTGCCGAACTATCCCATCTCCTTTCAACGATCGCTGTCGGCGATCTTCGTCGCACGCAGTACTACAGCGGCGGCGCCGAGGCGGTCGAAGCAGCGCTGCGGCTTGCCAAGTCGTACACCAAGAAAACCGAGTTCATCGGATTTTGGGGCGGTTTTCACGGAAAGACCATGGGAGTGCTGGGGCTCCTCGGTGATGATTTCAAGTACCAGCTGGGTCCGTTGCTTAACGGAACGTATTCCTCTCCGTACGCCAACTGCAGGCACTGCCCGCTCAATCTTACCCACCCTGACTGCGCGTGGGCGTGCGTTGATTTTGTCCGGAAGAAGATCAAGTATGAAACGACCAACGATATTGCGGCCATCATCGTCGAACCGATCCAGGGAACGGCGGGCAACGTGGTTCCCCCTCCTGGATTCCTGACACAACTTTGCATCCTCGCAAAGGAGATCGGCGCGCTGCTGATCGTCGATGAGATGATCACGGGATTCGGCCGCACGGGCAAGATGTTCGGCTGTCAGCATGACGACGTCGTGCCCGACATCATTACTATCGGCAAGGGATTCGGGGGTGGCTTCCCCATGACCGGGCTTATGTCGCGCGACGAAGTAATCAACTCCAAGCCCTTTGCAAACCCGAGCGGCAGCTCATCAAGCTACGGTGGCAATCCGTTTGCGTCGGCAGCGGCATACATCACAGTCAAGACGATTATCGACGAGGGTCTCGTCGAGAATTCCGCCAAAGTCGGTGCCTTCATGCTCGACCGGTTCTTGACGTTTAAGACGAAATTCCCGTTCGTTGGGGATGTCCGCGGCCGCGGACTCTTGATCGGCATGGAGCTGGTGAAAGGGCGCGGCACAAAGGAGAAGCTCAACAAGGACTATACGAAAATGATCTTTCAAGAATGCCTCAAACGCGGATTGATCATCATGGGGTACAATCCGGATATTCGCATCAATCCCCCCCTCGTCATAACCGAGGAGATTGCAGAAGAAGGTATCGAAATCATGGAAGAAGCATTCACGAATGTTGCAGATCGAATCAACGCTTAAATCCCGAGATGTCGAAGAGTTCATCGACATCTACTTCTACCGGCCTGTAGGATATGTGATCGCCAGAATCTCCGGCGTACTAGCGCTCACTCCGAATGCAGTAACCATCATCGGCGTCATCGTTGGGATGTGCGCGGGACACCTCTTCTACTATCGCGATGTGCGGACAAACGTTGTCGGCATCCTGCTGCTCGTCCTCTCAGAAGCGATGGATAGTGCCGACGGGCAGCTTGCGCGCATGACCAACAAGTATTCTCGCTTCGGGCGGATCCTGGACGGGCTCGGCACGAACCTCGTGTTCGTCAGTATCTACGTCCATCTGTGCCTCCGTGTCATAACGGAAGGTGGGTCGCCATGGATTTTTGCCGTCGCGGGCATCGCGGGACTCAGCCATTCATTCCAATCTGCAATGGCAGATTACTACCGGAATGCCTATCTCTATTTTGTCCATGGGCAGAACCGAAGCGAGCTCGACAAGTCGACTCACGTCGCCGCGTCTTACAGAGAACTGTCGTGGAAGAATCAGCCCGTTCAGAAATTCCTCATGCGTCTGTACCTGAACTACACCTTCCAGCAAGAGTCCCTTTCGAGGAACTTCCAGCAGCTCTACGCCACTGCCAGGGAGCGGTTCGGACTGATGGTGCCGGAGTGGCTCCGGCAGGAGTACGTGAGGAGCAATAAGCCGCTCATCAAGTACTACAACCTTATCACAACAAACAGCCGGATGATCGTTCTTTTTCTGGCCGTGCTCATCGAGAGGCTCTCCTTCTATTTTGGATTCGAGCTGATCGTGCTGAATGCGGTCCTGATCTCTCTCACGGTGCACCAGGAAAAGCTCAACGCGCGTCTGCTTCATGCGATCGAAACTCGGGAAGAGGCGAATTGAGATGCTTCGCGGCACCATCATCGGGCTTGGGAAAATCGCCCAGACCGGCCACCTGCCGGCGTTCGGCCATGACAGTGTTCGCCGCCTGGCTGAAGTCGTTGCCGGCGTAGACCCGATAAAAGAGAGCCGGGATATCGCTGCGCGGCAATTCCCCCACCTGCGAATCTATGAAGATATTGACCGGATGTTCGAGAAGGAAAAAGTCGACTTCGTCGACATCTGTGCAACACCGCAACTCCACAGTGACCTCATCCAGTCTTCCCTCCGGCACCGTGTTCACATCCTGTGTGAGAAACCGATCGCCTCATCATTGCAGGATGCACGCCGCATCACAGGCATGCTCCGGCAGTCGGGCACTACACTCGCTTTTGTTCCTTGCCACCAATATCGCTACTCTGTCCTGTGGCAGCATTTCAAACAGTTTGTTGACGAGACCGATGCCCGCGATGGCTCCCTCCTGCAGTTCAACGTGTTCAGAACGGAGGCGGATCCGGGACTGCACGTCTGCACACCCGCCTGGCGAACGGACCGAACGGTCAGCGGCGGAGGCATTCTCGCGGATACCGGCATCCATTACCTCTATCTTACTCTCTGGATGATGGGGACGCCGCTGAAGGCAACGGCCCGCACACACAATCTGGCACGCAACACAAGTACCGTTGAAGACACCGCCGTTGTCATCCTTGAATACGACAAAAGCATTGTCGAGATTAACCTCACCTGGGGTGCCGACAGGCGGGCAAACAGCGCGCGGCTCGTCAGCAAACGAGGCAGCATTTCGTACGACGGTGTCCGCGCGATCAGGGCGGCGGGCGCCACCACGGAGGAGCTCCCCGTGCCCGATGCGTCAGACAAATCCCACTACGTGGGCATGTATGTCGACCTCATCCACGAGTTCATCGACAGGATACAGACCGGGAAGAGTACCGCGGACTGGATCGAAGAAGCGTATCAATCCGTTCGACTTCTGTACGCCTGCTACCAGTCGGCAGATTCTGCTTCAACCATCACATTGAACCAGGCCGGGTGAGCACTCGAACGAAAATAGTGGTCCTGATTTTCGGGCTGGCGATCTTTACCTACCTGGTGTGGGATTTTGGGGTTGACAACATTCTTCTCAACATAAGGCGGACCGGTTGGTGGTTCTTGCCCGTCATCGGGATCTGGTCAATTGTCTACGTATTTAATGCCTTTGCGTGGTACGTCATCCTTCGGGACCACGCCAAGAATATCAGGTTCACGACCATGTACACTCTTACGGTGACGGGGTTTGGGCTCAACTATGTCACTCCTTTCCTCAACCTCGGTGGTGAGCCGTTTCGGATTCTCTCCCTACGCGACACAGTGGGGCTGCACCGGGCCGTGTCCTCGGTGATCCTGTACAACATGGTGCGTATGATGTCGCACTTTTTTTTCTGGATCGGCGCCATCGTTATGGCGGTCTTTCTGTTTCCGATCACACCGACGTTCGGACTGGTCCTCTGCGCAATTTTTGTGCTCGTTCTTCTGCTGATTTTTTTCTTCTTTTCCCGGCACAAGAAAGGGTTCTTCGAATCGTTCCTGATCTGGGTAGGGACGAAACGCTCGCTGCACCGGGTTGTGTCACGGCTGGAGCCCCGCCGCGATGCGCTTCTGAAAATCGATGAGCAGATCAAGCAGCTGTACAACGGACACAGGCACACGTTCTATGAAGCTCTTACGCTGGAATTCCTCGCCCGGGTCGTCGCTTCGCTGGAGTTCTTTTTCATACTTCGTGCGATTGGGTTCACCCCATCCTATGCCGAAGCGCTCTACATCAATGCGGGATCATCACTCATCCTCAATCTGCTGTTCTTCGTTCCGTTTGAACTGGGCACGCGCGAGGGTGGCCTGTATCTTGTCATGGAAAGCATCGGCTATTCCGCCGGAATCGGCGTCTACATGGGAATCGCAAACCGTGTGCGGGAATTCTTCTGGATCATCATCGGATTCCTGTTCATTCTCATCACCGGCCGGCGCCAGGTAAAAGGCAGTATGCTCGATATGATTGAAGCGAACGGGAAAACATGAAGGGACTGCTGTTCGATTTTGGCGGGACGCTCGATACGAACGGGGTGCACTGGAGTGAAGAATTCCGGGACGTGTACAGACGGACAGGAGTAGATATCCCTAAACCTGACTTCGATCGGGCGTACCTGACCGCCGAATCACGAATGTCGGACGGCGTAGTGCTTCCCGGCGACACACTCCACACAACGCTTACGAAGCAAATCGCGCTGCAAATCGAAGCGTTGCAAGAACAGAAGTCGCTGCGCGACCGGGTTTCATCGGCTGAGCTGCCGTCACGCATCGTCGCTGGATGCTATGAAGATGTGCAACGAACCATTGATCGCGTTCGGCCCGTGCTGCAGGCATGCAAGCGGCAGTTCCTGTTGGGGCTCGTTTCAAACT
>Ga0299912_10000390_pt1 | contig 38093 bp, 30 predicted proteins | sample RVTome_2_FD_207667 | JGI IMG/M metagenome (GOLD analysis project Ga0299912, IMG submission 207667) | Soil microbial communities from uranium-contaminated site in the Upper Colorado River Basin, Wyoming, United States - RVT95D214 (version 2) ... | reverse complement strand
TCTAAGAGCGTGTATGAAAAGGTCTTTGAATTTGGAGTGCGGCGGCTTGCCGCCGCTTTTGTCCCGGGAGCTTGCTCCCGGAAAAGCCCGCCGGCAAGCCGGCGTAACCAAAGCGGAAGCAAGCTTCCGCACTCCAAAAGGCCGCATAAATAATACCGCAAAGCATTCAAACTCCCGACCCTTTTCGTGCACGCTCTAAGATGATGATCTTCTTCTTATGCTTTCCGAAGGCCCTGCTCCCGGGTTTCCCCCTCCCCCTAACCCTCTCCGCCCCGGGGGAGAGGGGAAGGTGAGTTGGCTCAGACTGGCCGGGCATGAGATTCACGCCGACGTTTCTCATCATCACCGGGAGAAAGCATGACTGCCCCTTAAAACTGAAGGGTTACCTGCCGCGAACTACTGGCGCTGGCGCCCCGGATCCAGATTCAAACCCAGGTCAGGGAATTTTCCCGGGCAGAGGCCAACCGCGCACTCCTCCTGCTCAAGCAGGGCCAGATCCAGGGAGCAGGGGTTGGGAGGGTCGGTTAGACGGACCGGGGAGCCGGCCCTTGACCGCCCGCCTACTTGGTCATCACGGCAGGATTGACGGCCAGGTACTCATTGATAAAGATATCGAGCTCATCAAACATCAACTTGCGGGCGGATTCGACCACGGATTCTTCTTCCCACAGGAAAGGCGGCTTATGCGTGGCCCAGGTTTCCGATTTCACCACCAACGAGGGGTTGCGGCCCAGGTAAACAAATTGGAATGCCGAGATGTTGATCGCGCCGAGAAAGACCGGAGGGTTCCCCTGCTTGCGGATGTCCATCTTCACGAAGAGGTAGGCGTATTCCGGGTCCTGGTCCACTTCCTCAAAGGAGCGCACCGGGATCCCGGAAGCGCGCAGCTTCTCTTCCAGCTCGCTTTTCAAGGCATCGTAATCCACCCCGGCCTCTCTCGCCTCCGGAGCCACAAAACCCCACAAGGTCACGCTCACGCCTTTCAGTCCCTGGAGCGCCTCCTTGGGGTTATAGGAAACCTCTTTTACCGATTTGTCGGTCAGCGCTTGGGATAGGGGAAGGGTCGGCATCGGAGCCAACCCCGGCGCCGACCCGGTCCCGGGTTCCTTGCTTTCGGCAGCAGGGCCGGGCTCGCCCTTTTTACAACCCACCACGATCAAGACTATTGCCAGCACGACCAACTTTTTCATGACGCCCCCTTTGATCCTGGATTCCATGGATACCGCCCCTTCGGTAGCTACAGACTAAATTAGAATGATGTCAGGTTCTTGTCAATCGAGCCCGCCAACTCGGCGGATGGCTAAGAAACTATCTCAAAACCGGCAAGGTAGGGGCGGCTCGCGAGCCGCCCCTACGCCGCCTCATTGATTTGACGGCGAATCAGAATTGTGATCGTGTCAAATAGGACAAAACTAGAAGTTTTGAGATAGTCTCTAAGTCGAAAATCTTCCCGGAACTCTGACGCGGGTCCGGAGCCAAGGCGAGAACCCGAACTTTCATGGTGGCGCGCTTAACCGGATATCTGGGAAGCTCTTGGGGCCGAGAGGCCGGTTCCAGAGGCTTCATTCCCTGGTCTTGAGCGCTTGCTTCAACTCCTCGGTGCCCAAGAGCCACTTGCCCGGGTTCATGATCCCGTTCGGGTCCAGGAGATCCTTGATCCGCTGCAGCGTATGCAGGTAGCCCTGGTCCAGGCGGGGCAAGAATTTGCGCACCGCCCAGGCCGGCGCCTTGTAGGGGATGTAGCCCAGCTCCAGCACCTGGTCGCACAGCGCCGCGTTCACCGCCGCGGCCCGCTTGCGGTCCTCTGGGTCCGAGCGGTCGAAGATGGTGATGCACCGGAGCACGGCGTAATGCCCGCCCTTCATGGGCCGGATCACCAGGGTCGGCGGGAAGCCGTGGGCCCACATGATCTTCTCGCACTTTTCCGCGCCCTCGGCTAACCGGTTGACCGGGCCGTAGGTGCCCACCCAGGTCAGGCCCTGGCCCTTGGTCTCGATCAGGAAGTCGAGGTAGGTGGGGAACTCCGCGAACTTCTCAAAGTCCGGGTTGATCGAGGTGAGCGTCCTCACGTCCATCGGGCTTTCGATCTGCATGCCCTGGTCGCGGCCCCGCTCCAGCTCCCGGTTCATCATCTTGATCTTCAGGTGGAGCTCTTCTTTATCTTCCGCCGAGATGTCGAGGTAGAGGAAGAAGATCGGCTCGTTCGGATCCTTGGGCCCTGGTTTTTCAATTTTGAATAAGAGCTTGGAAGTGACCCAACTCAGCCCGCCGATGTCATCGTAGATGTTGTAGCGGGCGAAGCGGGCCAGCATCTCGAAGGCCTCTTTCCAGGTGTAGAACATGATGAAGGTGCGCAGCCGCTCGGCCCGCCGGGGCCACAGTTGCACCGCCATCTTGGTGACGATGCCGGTGGTGCCTTGCCAGGAGACGAACAGCCCGACCAGGTCGGGCATCGGCGCCCGGTTGAACCACAGCGGTGAGAGCGCGCAGGACCCGGCCCGGATCACCTCCCCGGTGGGCAGCACCGCCTCGATCCCGTTGATCCACTCGGCCATGGTGCCGTAGCGGAAGCTTAAGTTGCCGAGCCCGTCGAGCAGGCAGTTGGCCACCACCGAGGTCCAGGGCGGCGAGAGCGGGTAGCCGATCACCAGGTCGTAGCGGTTCTCGTCCAGGTGCTTCTTGATCCCCTCGAAGGTGACGCCCGGCTCGATGATGGCATAGCGCTCGGAGGGGTTCACCTCCAGCACCCGGTTCATCTGGGTCAGATCTATTACACAACCGCCGGGCGAAGGAATGGTCAGCCCGCCCAGGTTGGTCCCGGCCACCCGGGGGGTGAGCGGCAGCTTGGCCTCGTTCGCGAGCTTTACGATCGCAGCGACTTCCTCGGTGGTCTGGGGAAAGACCACGAACCCCGGCCGCGCTTCCGGCGCCTCGGTCATGTCCTTGCTGTATTTCTCCAGGGTGGCGTCATCGGTGTTAACCCGCTCCGGTCCGAGGATCGCCACCAGCCGCTTCTTGATTTCATCCGCATTCATTGAAACTTCCTTTCCCTTCTTCTCTAATTATCTTCAATCCGCAATCCGCAATCCCCAATCTGCAATCCGAAATACTACTTAACTTGAAACACCGGCATCAGCTTCAAGAGCCAGAGCAGGTTGCCGCCCAGCGAGATCTTGCCGAGCAGGAAGGGAATGACCGGGTTCTTGCCCAGGCCGATGGCGAGGAAGGTGTCCAGGGAAGCGGCCACCTTGGCCCGGGCCGGGATCAGCCAGTCGCGGGCCACCACCACCCGCTCGCCCTCGAACTTGAGCGTGGCCTTCATCTGCCCGGCGCCCAGGCGCAGGTTGCCCCGGGTGTTGGCCACCAGGTCCGCCATCATGCCCTGCTTAAGGTTCCGCTCGATAATCATTTTCAAGATCAATCCGAGCAGGTTCATGGATTCCGGTTTTTCCAAAACGACTTCCACGGTATCTCCTCCTTTGTTCGAATCCTCGCCAGAAATCGCGACAGAAGCGCGGTCGCGGCTACTGTCTATATTATCGTCAGGTTGGCGATAATTTAAGGAAATGTGGAATCTTGGCTGGCCCTTTGGTCTAGATTGCGACTCTTCGGTCCATAGCTGATCTTGTTTTTCTATTATTCTTTCAATTTTGTTAAAATACCCCCGGCCATAAATATCCTTGTAAGATATTTTAAGGTCTCCTTGAGCCTCCCTTATCTGTCCTTGGCTTTTCAATAGTTGGCGAATGTCTTTCCATACATTGAAAGCAACCAGGTTAGTAATTTCGCCATATTCCCCCGGCTCTAAAGGATCATTAATAGGGAATGACCTATTGTAGAACTCATCTATTACACTGATAGCAAAGGCCGCTCCTCTTCCAAAATTGGTAATCCTGATCGCATCTTTTTCTATATAACTGACGAATAGATGGGGTTGGGTTTGCTTCCTCTGCTCTTTGACATAAACTATCGCGCTAATAATCGCGATGATTATTGCTATTACTCCAGCCAGAGCGGCTATCGCTTCCCAAGACATCTTAATTCCTGATGTAGCCACGACCGCCCCGGTCGCGGGTTAATTTTCTTTCCTTATTTTCATTCTTTCATAACACCGGCCATTTCACCTTCAACGGGGATTCCCGACCGCTTGTTCCTTGTCATGCTTCCTTTTTTTATCCGCGACCGGGGCGGTCGCGGCCACCATTATTTCTCCCTTCATCTTTCACCCTTCACTCCTCACCCTTTCAACTTCATCTCCTGCATATAATCCGCGCTGCGGTTGGCAAAGGCCATGATGCTTTCCATGGGGTTGACGCCCAGGCAGCTCGGGAAGATGCTGGCGTCGCAGACGAAGAGGTTTTTCACTTCCCAGCTCTCGCCGTAGGGGTCCACCACCGAATCGCGGCGGTCGGCGCCCATGCGGCAGGTGCCCATGGGGTGGAAGGCCATGAACTCGAGGTCCGCGCCCTTGACCCTGCCGCTCAAGAGTTCGCGCACCTGGCGGGGGGAGGTCATCTCCGGCATCCAGGTCACCGTGGGATAGACCTTCTTGGCGCCGGCGGCAAAGAAAATTTCCGCGGTGTAGGCAATGGCCTTGACGCCCTTCTTCACGTCCTCCGGGATCATCTGGTAGGTAATCAGCGGCCGGCCGCGAAGCCCGAGCCTGACCCGGCCGCGGGTCTCGTCAAAGATCATGGCGCCGTGCGCGGCCAGGTTCTTATATTTAAACATCAGCTCCTTGTTTTTTTCGCCGAAGTAAGGCAACACCGGCCCGGTCAAGACCGGGCCCACGAAGACCCCCTCCAGCATCACCCCCTCGTCGGCGAACTCGTCCACGAACACCGCCTGCGGCACCCCCCGCCAGCCGTCCACCACCTCATCCATTAATGCACAAACCCGGATACCCGGATGCAGCCGCAGGTTCTTGCCCACCTGGCCGGAGCCGTTGGCCAGCTTGTTCTTGAGCAAAAGCAGCGGCGAGTAGATCGCACCCGCGGCCAGGACCACCAGCTTGGCCGAGACGGAAAACTTGAGCCGGGGCTTGCCCGAGTTCCGGTCGAGGATCGCGCCTTCTACTCCCACGGCCGCCCCGTTCTTCACCAAGAGCTTGCTTACCCGCAGATCGCAATAGACTTTGGCCCCGAAGTGGCTGGCCCTGGGGATGTAGTTGAGGAAAGTGGCGCGCTTGCCGCCCGAGGGACAGCCGAGTGTGCACACCCCGCAGCCCCGGCAGCCCCGGGTGTTGCGGGTGAGCGGCCCGCTGGAGTAGCCGAGCTGCTTGGCCCCGCGCAGCACGATCTCGCCGTTCCGGCCCATGATCTCCGGGGTGACCGGGTTCGCGTCAATGATCTTTTCCACCCGCTCGAAATAAGGCCGCATCTTTTCCGGCTCGATCCCTTCCAGCCCGAACTCCCGCCGCCACTTGCGCAGGATCTTGTCCGGGGTGCGGAAGCAGGTGCCGGAGTTGACCGTGGTGGTCCCGCCCAGGCAGCGGCCGAGGGGGAACGGCACCGCCGGCCGGCCCAGGGCCATGGTGGTCCCGCCGTCGCGGTAAAAACGGCGGAAGGCACGGAACGGGTCGGGGGTGAAATCCTTGGTCTCGACCTTGGGTCCCTCCTCCAGCATCACCACCGAGTGGCCCTGCTCGGCCAACTCCTTGGCCACCACCGGCCCCCCGGCGCCGGAGCCGATCACCACCACCTCCGCGGATTCCTGGACGTCGGCCGAGAAATCCTTGCCCTCGTAAATCATCGGCCCTCCTCCTCCGGCGACCAGGGCGGCACCACCTGCTCCAGGGGCTGCAAGCAACTTTCGCGGTAACCGATCTTTTCATGCACCCGGGCGTCCCCATAGAAGCGGACCATGAACAGCCCTTTCAGTCCGGTCAGGGCGGCCCGGCGAAAGAAGAACCGGCTTTTCTCCCAGCTTTCGAGATAATGGTTTTGGCCTTCGGGCGAAAGCCGGGAGAAAGTGCGAAACTGGAAAGAGAGAAAGAGGGGGGAGAGCTCCCAGAGCATGAGCGCGGCCCGGAAGCCGCGCATGGCGCCGGGGAAACTCTGGATCATCTCGATCACCTGGTCGGCCAAATGAACGTCCCGGGCGCCCGGATAATCCGGCCCGCCCGAAGGGATAATCCGCTCGGCCATGTCTTCCAGGACTTTGCGAAGGCGGGGGGACAAACCGCCGTTGCCAGCAGGCATGTTTACTTCTCCTTTTCGGCTCAATCTTGGCCTATCAGCCGAGGAGTGTCAAGCCGGCGAACGGAACCAGGCAGGCGCCGGTCCCGGCCTTTCCCGCCGGCCGCCGGGCTGGAGATAGGCCGGCCGGAAGTTTCTGGCAAAATCAGGTTTTCCTGTGGTAAACTAAAGTCCAAGAGCAGGTGAGCGAGCATGTATGAGCTGACCATCATCCGCACTTTTTCCGCGGCCCATCAACTGCGCGGCTACCGGGGCAACTGCGAGGACCTGCACGGCCACAACTACAAAGTGGAAGTGAAGGTGAAAGCGGGATTCCTCGACGAGGTGGGTCTGGCCGCGGATTTTAAGCTGCTCAAGGAAAAGACCGACTTGATCCTCGAGACCTGGGACCACAAGTTCTTGAACGAGATCCCGCCGTTTGACCAGGTCAACCCCAGCGCCGAGAACCTGGCTGCGGAGGTGTATCACCGGCTGGAAGCGAGCCTGAACCAGGTGCCGGTGCAGATGGTGTCGGTCACGGTCTGGGAGTCAGACACGGCCGCAGCCACTTATACCGAGACTACTTAACATGGGGCCAGGCCCCAAAGTTAACAAAGTTAACTATGATTGACGTTCAGAACCGTAAAGACGACCGCCAGATCCCGATTGACAAGGTGGGGGTGAAGAACATCCGCTACCCGATCATCGTGCTCGACCCGATCAACGAGATCCAGCACACGGTGGCCTCGATCAACATGTATGTGAATTTGCCCCACGAGTTCAAGGGCACCCACATGTCCCGCTTCATCGAGGTGCTCAACAAGCACCACGGCGAGATCGGGATCAACAACTTCCTGGGCATCCTCGAGGAGCTCAAGGCCGCGCTCGCGGCGGAAGCCGCGCACGTCGAGCTCGATTTCCCCTACTTCATCCAGAAGAAGGCGCCGGTCTCGGGCGAGGAAAGCCTGATGGAATACCGGCTCCGCTACCGGGGCGAGGTGGGCGGCAGCCAGCGTCTGTTCCTGGTGGGGGTCACCGTGCCGGTGACCACGCTTTGCCCCTGCTCCAAGGAGATGAGCGCGCGCGGGGCCCACAACCAGCGGGGCGAGGTCTCGATCTTGCTCCAGTTCACCAAGTTCTTCTGGATCGAGGAAGTGATCCAGATCGTGGAGGACTCGGCCAGCGCGCCGGTGTATGCGCTGCTCAAGCGGGAGGACGAGCAAGCCGTCACCGAGCGGGCCTACGAGAACCCTATGTTCGTGGAGGACGTGGTGCGGGAGGTGACCCGCAAGCTGGCGGCTCACGGCAACTTCCCCTGGTTCACGGTGGAGGCCGAGAACTTCGAGTCCATCCATAACCACTCCGCTTACGCCATGGTCGAGTGGGGTAGTCGTTAAGGTCTTTTTGGATTACAATAAAAGGCAGCACAGTTGACGGTTCGCATTCCGGGGCAGGTTGAATTTTATATCAGGGCCCTGGCCCGGGAATACGGCCGCAAGCGGGCCCCGCAGGCGGGCTCGCGGCCCTCGGCCTTGGATGAGCTGGTCCTGACGGTTCTTTCCCAGAACACCAATGACCGGAACCGCGACCGCGCCTGGCGTTCTTTGCGGCGGCAGTTCCCTCGCTGGGAGCAGGTAGCGAAAGCCAGGCGGCAAGACCTGGTCGCGGCCATCCGGGTGGGCGGCCTGGCCGAGCAAAAGGCGGAGCGGATCCAGGCGTTGCTCCGGCGCATCCGGAAGAGCGAGGGGAGATACTCCCTGGCGCGCGTCTGCCGGATGCCGGCGGCGGAAGCCCGCGACTATTTGCTCTCGTTCCAGGGCGTGGGCGAGAAGACCGCAGCCTGTGTCATCCTCTTCGCCTGCGGCCAGCCGGCTTTTCCGGTGGACACCCACATCTTGCGGGTGAGCCAACGCCTGGGCTTGCTCCCGGCTAAAGCCACGGCTCAGCGGGCGCACGAGCGGCTGGGAAAATTGGTGCCGCCCGCCGGGATGTATGAGTTTCATCTCAACCTCATCGCCCACGGCCGCGGCGTCTGCCGCGCCCGGAAACCACAATGCCCGGTGTGCTGTCTTAAAGAAAGGTGTCGTTATTATCAACGCGTGAAGCTGAACTCATGAGTTCCCCTTTAACTATCGTCCGCCGGAAGGTGGCGGAGTTGCGGCGGAGAATTTTTTGGATCCAGGCCGGCCAAGGGCTGTCCCTTTTGGGCGGCACCCTCGGCCTGGTCCTGCTCCTGGGCGGAGCTTTACCCTGGCTCCCGGCCCCGCTCGGCCTGATCGCGCGCCTGCTCCTCTTGCTCGCCCTGGTGGCGGTCCCCGCGCTCTTTCTGGTTCGGCCCTTGCTCCAGAGCAAGAGCGACGATCGCCTGGCTTTAGTCATCGAGTCCGCCCACCCGGAGCTAAAGAACGCGCTGATCAACGCCATCCAGCTCGGCCGCGAACAGGAAGCGCCGGACCCGCGGCATCCCTTTTCCGCGGTTTTCCTGGACAAGCACCTCGAGCACGCCGCGTCTCTCATTCCCCGGGTTGCCCTCGACCGCGCGGCTCCGCTCCACCGCCTCAAGCAGCGCTTTCTCTTCTTGGCGATTGCGGTCCTGGCCCTGGCGCTCGCCCAGGCCGTGGCGCCTAAGTTTTTGGCCCGCTCCTTTTCCGCCCTGGTGCTGGCCGATTTTTCTCTCGGCACCGGCAAGAGCAAGACCAGCCTGGCGCGCACGGCCGAGCCGTTGACCGCCGGCGAGTTCAGCCTGCGTTATCACTACCCCGCCTACACCGGCCGACCGGTCCAGACGGTCGAGCACTCGAACGGCGCCGTCACCGCGCTCAAGGGCGCCCAGGTCGAGCTTGCGACCGAGGTGTTGGAGGAAGTGCGCGAGGCGAATGCGGTGCTGGAACCGGGCGGGAAGATTCCGCTCCGGGTGGAGGGCGGGCATCGGCTGAGCGGCCGGTTGACGGTGATGGCGCCGGGCGCCTATTACCTGGAAGCCTTTGACCGCAAGGGCCGCTTCCATGCCGAGCCCCGGGGCCGGCCGATTCTGGTGGAGGAAGACCTTTACCCCGAGGTGACCCTGGAACAGCCGGTGGCGGACCTGGAAGTGAGCCCGGGCGACTCGGTGGAGATTATTTACCGGGCCTCGGATGATTTCGGCCTGGGCGCGGCCTTTCTGGTCTTTCGCCTGAAAGACGCCGAGCAGCGGCGCGAGATTTTTCGGGCCGATCTGCCGACGCGGGAGCGGCGGGCGCGGTTTCCCTGGCGGGTGGACGAGGACGAGATCCAGCCGGGCGAGACGGTGGCGTTTTTCATCGAGGTGGAAGACAACGACAATGTCTCCGGTCCCAAGGCCAGCCGGAGCCAGACCCTCTCCCTCTCGGTGTTCAGCCCGCGCAAGCGGCACGAGCAGATGCTGGCGCGCCAGGAAGAATTGTTCGAGCGGATGCTGGGCCATCTGGGCGACCACCTGGACGACGAGATCGCGCGGCAGCGGGCGGGGGCGAACTACAACCTGGTCCAGGCGGAGACGGCGCTTCTGATTTCCGGCCGGGCGGTGCAGACCGACCTGGAGAAGCTGGCCCTGGACCTGGAAGAAGACTTCTTGACCGAGGATTTGGTGCGGTCCACCCTTACCGGCATGGCCCGGACCTTCGGCGCCCTTCTCGACCGGCGCGAGGCCAACCTGGCCCAATTGCCGGCCGCGGCCGGCTTGCAGCTCGCTCTCCGCGAGCAATCGCTCCGGGAAGTCGAGAACGACGTGATCTTTTTCGACAAGCTGATCAAGAAGCAGAGGATTGACCAGGTCCTGGCCCAGAGCCGGGACCTGTATGCGGCCCAGGCCGAGCTGGCCGATTTGCTCCAGCGCTACCAGAAGAGCGGGGACCCGGCGCTGTGGGAAGAGATCCGCAAGAAGATGGCGGAAGTGGAGGCGGCCTACCAGGCGCTCTTGGAGCGGATGGCCCAGATGCCCCGGGAGATGCCGGAGGAGTTCGTCAATGCCGAGGCTTTGCAGAACCTTAAGTTCAAGGATTTCGCCAGCCAGATGGCCGAGCTCCAGAAGGCGCTCTCGGCCGGCGACGCCCAGGCCGCCATGGAATTAGCCAACCAGTTCCTCGCGTCCCTCAACGCGATGATGAGCGCCATGGAAGAAGGCGCCGGCGGCTATGGCGACGCCATCTCGGCCGAGGCCCTGCGCCGGATGGGCGCGATGCAGGACGAGCTGACCCAGCTCGAAAAGGCCGAGCAGAAACTGATCGAGCAGACCGAAGCCCTGGAAAAGCAGGCCCTCAAGAGAGATCAAACTTCCTCCCAAGACCTGACTCAGCGCCTGATCGAGAAGACCGAGCAACTGGAACAACGCCTGGCCGAGTTGAACGACGACCTGCTCAAGCTCCGGCCCTCGCCCCAGTCTCCCGCGGCCAAGCCCGCGGCTCCGCCCCAGGATTTCTATGCCCAGCGCCTGCCCCTTTACAACCAGCTCCATGCCTTGCAGAACGAGCTCCGCTACCGCAAGCAAGAGTTGCAAGCCCAGGATCTGGAAAAGGCGCTGCAAGGATTCCGCCGTCACGAGCAAACCCTGGACCAGGCCCAGCCGATGCTGAAAGATTTTCTGCAAAGACAGAAGCCGGCGCCTCCGGACCAGAGCCAGGCCCTGCCCGGGCAGTGCCAGGCCGCCGGCGATCTCAACCGCGAGATCATCCGCGAGCTCCTGAGCCGAAAACAGGCGCTGGCGAAGCGGCTGAGTCCGGAAGAGCGGGCCCGGCTCCAGGCTTTGGCCCAGGACCAGGACCAGGTGAAGGATCGCACCCAGCGGCTGCTCGAAGAATTCCAATCGCTCAGCCAGGAGGTGCCGGGATTGCCTTCCGAGATCGAGCAAAACCTGGACCAGGGCCAGGCCTACATGCGCGACGCTTCCGGCGAGCTGACCCTCGAAGACCCCGGCCGCGCCCTGGTCCCGGAGCGGGAGGCCAAGCAGCGCTTGTCCCAGGCGCGCCAGGCGCTGGAGAACGCCGCGCAAGAGATGGCCAAAGGCATGAAACCCGGGCCCGGGATGCCTTTCCCCATGCCGATCGGGGCCGCCGGCCGGCGGGGAGGGGAAGGGGGCCGGCAAGGTTTGTTCAACCGGGACTTTGAGCTGCCCTCGCAGAACGCTTACCAGGTGCCGCGGGCCTTCCGCCAGGATATCCTGGATGCCATGAAGGACGGCTCGCCCGAGGAATACAAGGACTTGAACCGCGATTACTACGAGAGGCTGGTGCGATGAAGAGCAAGAGCCGCTTGGCCTTGGTCGGGCGAGTGCTCCGCCAATTTTGTTTTCTCGGGATCGCTTGCCCACTCCCATTTTTTTCGAGATCCCGGGTAGGGGCGCGATTTATCGCGCCCTTACAGAAACGGGGCGCAATGAATTGCGCCCCTACCCGTCATTTTTGCATAGGCGGCGCGCTGGTTCTGTTCCTGGTAGTTACCGGCGCGGCGCCGGCCCAGCCGACCGGCGACCAGGCCGCGCTCTCAGAGCAGGTTTCGGCCTGGATGGCCGAGGGCTACGATGCCCTGGAGCGCTGGGACTACGCGCAAGCCGGGGAGATCGCCCGGAAGCTCGAAACCGCGGCGGCTTCAGCCGCGGCCGACGCCAAGATCCAGGCCAAGGCCGCCTATTTCCACGGCCGCTTCCAGTTCTACACCGCGGATTACGAAGCGAGCCTGCCCGCCCTCGAGCGCTACCAGGAGCTGGACCCGGGCAACATCCACCAGGAGTTTACGGAATTCCTGGCCCAGGTGCGCTTCCTGGCCGACCTGTGGAAAGACCGCCTGGAATTCAAGAGCGAGCACTTCATCATCCGGGTCAAGCCGGGCAAGGACCAGATCCTGGTCGAGCCGGCCCTGGAGGCGCTGGAGCGGGCCTGGCCGGTTCTGACCCGCGAGCTGCGGGTGACCCCGCCCGGTCCCATCCTGGTGGAGTTTTATCCCGACTTTTCCGCCTTCTCCCAGGCCACCGGTCTTTCCGAGCAGGACGTGAAGACCTCGGGCACGATCGCGGTCTGCAAATACCGGCGCTTCATCGTCACCAGCCCCAAGGCGCTGGTCCAGGGCTACGACTTTCAGAACAGCATCTGCCACGAGTTCGTCCATTACCTGATCTACCTGCGCAACGGCAAGAACTGTCCGATCTGGCTGCATGAGGGGATCGCCAAGTATTACGAGCCGCGCTGGCGGGGCGAGCCCGGGGGCGCGCTGCCCCTCACTTCCTTGAGCCTGCTGGCCGCCGCGGTCCGCACCGACCAGTTGATCTCCTTCGAGCGCATGCACCCCACCTTTGCCAAGCTCGACAGTCCCCGGCAGGGCCAACTGGCCTTTGCCCAGGTAACCAGCGCCGTGGATTACCTGATCCGCACCTACGGTCAGGAGAGCCTGTTCCGGCTGCTCGACGAATTGAAGAAAGACACCGACTACCGCCAGGCCCTGCAAAGGGTCACCGGCAAGCCTTTCCCCCAGTTTTACGCGGGCTGGAAAGAGTTTGTCCGGCAAGAGCACTTTCAGGAGATCCCCGGCCTGGAGGTGGTGGAATTGGACATCAAGAAGCCGGGCGAGCCGGGGGGCGAGGATGAGGACCAGGTCAGCGAGGCCGACCTCAAGGAAAACGAAGCCTGGAAGTTTGTGCGCCTGGGCGACCTGCTCCGGGACCGCAACCGCGTCGCTCCGGCCCTGGTCGAGTATGAGAAGGCTCGCAGCCTGATGCCGCTCAACGTCCGCCTGCTCAACAAGCTGGGCCTGGCCTACATCCTGGCCCGGGACTACGACCAGGCCGTGGCCCGTCTCGACCTGGCCCGCACCTATTACCCGGGCATGGCCGATACCAATGTCAAGCTCGGCCAGGCTTGGACCGGCAAGGGCGACCTCAACCGCGCCATCGAGAGCTACGAGCGGTCGCTGACCATCAACCCCTTTAACCCGTTTGTGTATGAGAACCTGATCCGGCTCTATGAAAAGACCGGGCAGACCGACAAACTGATTGAGACCCGGAAACGCCTGGCCCTGGTCCAGGGATGATTGAAGAAAGGTGGAAACAAGAGTGGAAATGGTAGAAACCCGCGCCGCCGGTCCGGAGGCCGAGCAGGACCTGCAGGCGGTGGCCGAAATTGCGAGGGGCCGCGAGGAGATCCTGGGCGAAGTCAGCAAGGTGATCGTGGGGCAGGGGAAGGTGATCGAGCTGCTGTTGATCGCGCTTTTTTCCCGCGGCCACGGCTTGTTCGTGGGCGTGCCCGGCCTGGCCAAGACGCTGCTGGTCAGCACCCTGGCCGAGGTGTTGAACCTCAAGTTCAACCGCATCCAGTTCACGCCCGACCTGATGCCCTCGGACATCACCGGCACCGACATCCTGGAAGCCGACCCCCGCACCGGCAAGCGCTTCTTCCAGTTCATCAAGGGTCCGATCTTCGCCAACATCCTCTTGGCCGACGAGATCAACCGCACCAGCCCCAAGACCCAGGCCGCGCTGTTGCAGGCCATGCAGGAATACAAGGTCACCGCCGGGGGGGTCACCTACCCGCTGGAGCTGCCCTTCCTGGTCTTCGCCACCCAGAACCCGATCGAGCAGGAAGGCACCTACCCCTTGCCCGAGGCCCAGCTTGACCGCTTCATGTTCCACATTGACGTGAACTATCCCGGCCTGGAAGAGGAAATCCAGATCGTCCGCACCACCACCTCGGCCTACGCGCCCGAGCTGAAAAAGATCCTCTCCGCCCCCCGCATCCTCGAGCTCCAGGACATGGTCCGCCGGGTGCCGGTCTCCGAGCACGTGGCCCGCTTCGCGGTCTCCCTGGCCCGCGCCTCCCGGCCCAACGAGCCGGCCGCGCCGGCCGAGGTCAAGGACTGGGTGGCCTGGGGCGCCGGCCCCCGCGCCGGCCAGTATCTCGTGCTCGGGGGCAAGGCCCGATCCATCCTCCACGGCCGCTACGCGGTGACCTGCGAGGATATCCGGGCGCTGGCCGAGCCGGTGCTCAAGCACCGCATCATCGTCAATTTCCGCGCCGAGGCCGAAGGGGTGGACTCGCTCGCCGTCATCCACAAGCTCCTGGCCGAGGTGCACGAAGACCGGCTGGGAGAGTGAGCCAGCTTGTCTTCCCTCAGCGCTCAGTGGTCCTCCGGTGTTCCCATGTCCCTCCGGCCGCGGGAAAGAATTTTAGATTTTAGATTTTGGATTTTGGATTTCCAGAATAGCTCCAATCTAAAATCTAAAATCCAAAATCCAAAATTTCTCCGATGAACTCTACTTCCCTGCTCGATCCCGCGCTCGCCGGCCGCATGGCCGCATTGGAGCTCAAGGCCCGCGCCGCCGCGGAGGGCGTGCTCGCCGGCATCCACCACAGCCCCCACCGGGGGGCCTCGATCGAGTTCGCCGAGCACAAGCCCTACACGCCGGGCGACGAGATCAAGCTGATTGACTGGAAGCTTTACGCCAAGTCCGACCGCTTCTACATCAAGCAGTTTGAGGACGAGACCAACCTCCGGGCTTATCTGGTGCTGGACGGCTCCGGCTCCATGGCCTACCAGGGGGAAGGCCGGGAGCTCTCTAAGCTCGAGTATGCCCGGATTGCGGCCGCGGCCCTGGCCTATCTCCTGCTCGGCCAGAACGACGCCGTGAGCCTGGCCGTGTTCGGGGCCGGCCTGCGCACCTTTCTCCCGCCCCGGGCCAAGTTCGCCTACCTCCATGAAATCCTGCGCGGGCTAATTGAGACCCGGCCCGAGCCCGGCACCGACCTCTCCCGCTCGATCTATGACCTGCTCGAGCGCGTCTCCGGCCGGGGCCTGGTCTTTATCTTCTCCGATCTCCTGGACGAGCCGGGGCCCATGCTCCAGGCCCTCAAGCTCCTGAGCCATCGCCGCTTCGAGGTCGTGCTCTTCCACATCCTGGACCCGGACGAACTCGAGTTCCCCTTCGAGCGCCTGACCGTGTTCGAGGGCATGGAAGAAAAGATCCAGCTCCTGGCCGATCCCCGGGCCATGCGCGAGGAATATCGCCGCCAGATCGCCCTGTTCCTGGAAGAGGTCAAGCTGGTCGCGAGCGGCCACCACCTGGACTACTGGCTGGCCGAAACGCAAAACCCGGTCAGCCAGACGCTTTCCGGCTACCTGGCCTACCGGGCGAGCCTGCGCCGGCGGAGGACCAGCCGCTGATGGGAGCGCTTGGCGCGGTTCATGCCGGGCTGCTGACCGCGCTCGCCGCGGTGGCGGTGCCGATCCTGATTCACTTCTTCTATCGCCGGCGCGCCCGGATCTTGCGCTTCTCGGCCATGCGCTTCGTGCTCCTCTCCCACAAGAAGGTGGCGCGCAAGCTCTTGCTCAAGGAATACCTGATCCTTTTCCTCCGCTGCCTCCTGGTCGCGCTCCTGGCGCTGATCGTGGCCCGGCCCCTCCTTTCCCGCGCCGTCCGCGGCCTCCACCTCGGCGACCAGCCGGCCGCGGTGGCGATCGTGCTTGATAACTCCTACAGCATGCTCCGCCGGGACCGCGACCGCGATCTGTTCAGTCGCGCCAAAAAGCAGGCGGAAGAATTGCTCGACCAGCTCAGCCGTCTCGACCGGGCCGCGCTGCTGCTCACCGCCTCGGAGGAGGAAAGCCCGCTGACCGGGAGCCGGGAGGAGTTGCAAAAGTTTTTGGACCAGGCCGAGGTGAGCTACGGCCCCTCCCGGCCGCTGTATGCGCTGCGCCGGGCCGGGCGGTTGCTCAAGGCTGCGCCCGAAGAGATCCATCGGATCGTGATGCTCACCGATCTCCAGCGCACCGGCTTTGACCGGCCCGAGAGCTACGTAGCGGGCGAGAGCCTGCCCCCGGTGAGCGTGGTGGATGTAACCTCGGGCGAGCCGGCGCCGGCCAACCTGGCCGTGGGCGAGCTGGAGCTTCTTGCCTCGGCCCATGACCGGGAGGAAGCGCTGGCGCTGAAGTGCCAGGTGCATAACTTTTCCGGCCAGGCCCAGGACCGGGTGCTGGTCCAGGTCGAGCTGGGCGAAGAGAATGTGGGCCAGGGGTTCGTCAACCTGGGCCCGGGCGCGGTGGAGGAAAAGGAGTTTTATCTCCACCCGGAGAAGCGGGGGCAGGTGGAAGGCACGGTGAGCGTGCTGGCCGGCGATGCGCTCAGCGCGGATGACCGGGCCTTTTTCCACCTCTCCGGCGGCGGCCAGGTGCGGGCCTTGGTGGTGGACGGCGAGCCCAAGACCCTATTTTACGAAAGCGAGACCTTTTTCCTGGACCAGGCGCTGAACCCCCGGCTCTATGCGCGCTCGCGGGTGGAGCCGACCACCGTTACCCCGGCCGAGTTGTTGACCCAGCCGCTTGCGGATTACCAGGTGCTGGTCCTGGCCAACGTGGAGAAGCTGCCGGAAAAAACCGTGGCCGAGATCAAGCGCTTTGTCCGCGAGGGCGGCGGCTTGCTCTTCACCCTGGGCGACCAGGTCAACGCCGACTTTTACGACCGCCTCTTCGGCGACCTCTTGCCGCGCGAGCTGCGGGGAATCGCCTCTCCCTATGGGGGACACTATCTGAATGGTGTCCCCAACAAGGGCGAGATCCGGGTCATGCACCTCGACAGCCTGTTCGCGCCCGGAGCCGCTCCCGGCGAGCGCCATCCCATCCTCGGCGTCTTCCGCGGACCGGACGAGGGCGACCTGGCCCTGGCCAACTTCTTCACCTATTTCGTGCTTCAGCAGGAGGTGGTGCCGCAGAGCCGGGTGATCCTGCGCCTCACCGACGGCTCGCCCCTCCTGGTGGAAAAGGAATTCGGCCGGGGCAAGGTGATCCTGTTTGCTTCCAGCGCGGACCGGGCCTGGAACGACCTCTGCATCCGGCCCACCTTCCTGCCCCTGTTCCAGCAGACCGTGCAATACCTGGCCGGGGCGCTGTTCGGCGGCGACCCCGGCAACATGACCGCCGGCCAGGAGATCCGGATCCCCTGTCCGCCGGGCAAGGCCGGCGCCGTGGTCGTGAATCCTTTAGCCCGGGCCGAGGCGCTGCCCGCGGTCCAGGACCGGGGCTTGAACACGGTGCGCCTGGCCGACACCGACCGGCCCGGCTTCTATTACCTGCGCTGGGCCGACCGCCTGCCCGAGGGCACGCCCTCGGTCTTCTCTCCGGCCGAGGCCGACCAGGTGTTGGTGATCAACCTCGATTTGCGGGAATCGAACCTGGCCAAGATCAGCGAAAGCGAGCTTAAAGCCCTGGTGCCGGCGGTCGGGGTCGAGGTCGCGGCCGGAGAGGCTGGCTTTATCCGGGCGGCCGGGGACCAGGTGCGGCGGAGCGAGTTGGCCTCGACCCTGCTCTTCATCCTGGCGCTGGCCGCGGCGCTGGAGCTGGTCTTGTTGAGGAAGGGCTGAGCATGCCGCCTTTCCGGCTCGATCGGCGGGAGCTGCTGAAACTCTTGCTGGCTTCGGGCCTGGGTCTGCCCGCTTATGCCCGGAGCCAGGTCCGCCGGCCGGGCTCGATGTTCATGATCCCGGAGCGGCCCAGCTTTTTCTTTACCCAGCTCATTTACGGCCAGGGCAACCAGTGGCTTCCCCATCCCACCGCGGCCGAAAGCTTTTTGCAGATCCTGGTCCAGCGCACCAGCGTGCCGGCCGGGCCGGAGCGGAAGGACATCGCGCTCGGGAGCGACCGTCTCTTCTACTCTCCGTTCCTCTACCTCTCCGGCGCCCGGGAGTTCGCGCCCTGGTCCGAGCCGGAAGTGGACCGGCTCCGGCAGTTCCTGGAATACGGCGGGTTCCTCCTGGTGGACGACGCGCTCGGCGCTTCCGGGTCCGGCTTCGACCAGTCTTTCCAGCGGGAGTTCAGCCGGCTTTTCCCCGGCGAGATCCTGGCCAAGCTCCCGCAAGACCATACCGTGTTCCAGACCTATTACCTGATTGACCGGGTGGTCGGCCGCAAGGCCGGCCGGCCCTACCTCTCCGGGGTGGACCGCGAAGGCCGCACCGTCCTCATCTATTCCCCGAACGACCTGGCCGGGGCCTGGGCCAGGGACAGCTTCGGCCGGTTCATGCACCAGGTGGAGCCCGGCGGCGAGCGCCAGCGGGAAATGGCCATCCGCCTGGGTATCAACATCGTGTTTTACGCCCTGACCGTGGACTACAAGAAAGACCTGATCCACGTGCCCTTCATCGAAGAGCGCCGGCGGCGCAGGGTCTGGCCATGATGCAGCTCCTGGAGCGGCTGGGGGTGGACACCACCGGCTTTGACCGCTGGCAGATCCACTGGGCCGGCGCCGAGTCCTCCGCCACCTGCTGGGCCGCCGGGATCCTGCTCATCGCCCTCGTCCTTTTCCTCTGGCCCGCGGTCCGCCGCGCCCGCGGGGGCAAGGCCGCGCTGCTCCTTTCCCTGCGCTTGCTCGGAGCGGCCGTTATCTGCTTCGCGCTTTTCCAGCCCAGCCTCCGCCTGGCCAAGGTGGTGCGCCTGACCAATTCCCTGGCCGTGCTGCTGGATACCTCCGAAAGCATGAACCTGGGCGAGAGCAACTCGGGTCCCTCCCGCCTGGCCCAGGCGCTCAAGTTCGTGGATGGCAACCGGCGCTACTTTGACGACCTGGAAGAAAAGTTCCAGGTCCGTTATTTTGCCTTTGCCGAATCGCCCCGGCTCCTGCCCGGCCGGCCGGAGGCTTCGCTCGCCGCCACCGGCGCGGGCACGCATATCCTCGAGTCCATGACCGACGCGCTCAAGGAACTCGGCTCCCAGCCGGTCGCCGGCATGCTCATCCTAGGCGACGGCGCGGACAACGGCCGGCTCCGCCAGATCCTCAAGGCCCGCGAGGACCAGGCCGGTCTCGCGCTCCGCATCCCCGACCTGGCCGAATTCCCGGCCCCGGTCCACACCGTGCTCTGCGGCAAACCCGAGGCGCTCCACGACCTCGCCATCACCGAGGCCGTCCACGATGAATACGGCTTTGTCCACAACCCCTTCCTGATCAAGGTCAAGCTCAAGAGCGCCGGCCGTTTCGCCGACCGGGTGGCCCTCACCCTGAAGAGCGGAGACCAGGTCCTGGTCAGCCGCGAGGTGGAGCTGGACTTGAAGCAGGAGACCACCGAGGTCAAGTTGGACTTCACCCCCCGCAAGGTGGGCGAGTTCCTTTACACCCTGGAGGTCCCGGTCTTTGCCGGCGAGGCCTCCGATCTCAACAACCGCCTCAGCTTCCCGCTGCGCGTGCTCCGGGACAAGGTGCGGGTGCTCTACATCGTGGGCAACCCCTCCTGGGACGAGCGCTTCCTGCGCATGGCCATGAAGCGCAACCCCTCCGTGGACCTGGTCAGCTTCTACATCCTCCGCGAATACCAGGACGATCCCATGGCCCCGCAGGACGAGCTGGCCCTGATCCCGTTCCCCACCCAGAAGCTGTTCACCGAGGAGCTGCCCAACTTCGATCTGGTCATCTTCCAGAACTTCTTCGGCATGGAATACCTCCTGCCGCAGTATATGATGCTGTTGCGCGACTACGTGAAGGTGCGCGGCGGCTCGGTCCTGGTGATCGGCGGGATCCGGGCCTTGCTCGGGGGCATCGCCTTCAACGCGCCGCTGGAGGAGATCCTGCCGGTGGAGCTGGGCCCGGACTGGCCGAACCTGGAGGAAGGCGATTACGTCATGTATCTCACCCCGGCCGGGCGCACCCATCCCATCACCCGGGTGGCCCAGGACCCGGCCGAGAACGAGCGGGTCTGGAAATCCCTGCCCGCGCTCTCCGGCATCAACCGCACGCTCCGGGCCAAGCCGGGCGCGCTGGTCCTGGGCGAGCACCCCTTTGCCAAGGGTCCCGGGGGCAATCTTCCGGTGATCGCGATCACCGAAGCCGGCGCCGGCCGCTGCCTGGTGGTGGCTACCGACTCGACCTGGCACTGGAACCTGCCCGCCGTCGGACAGGGCAAGAGCAACAAGCCCTACCAGATCTTCTGGGACAACGCGCTCCGCTGGCTCTTGCAGGACCCGGAGATGAAACTCCTCTCGCTCACCCGGGAAAAGGGCCGCTATCAGCCCGGCGAAGAGGTGCGCCTGGCCCTGGAAGTCCTGGACGAAAGTTACCAGCCCACGGACCAGGCCCGGGTGAAATTGGAAGTGGCGGAAGCGCCCTCCGGGGCGGAGTTGCCGATCCCGGAGCCGACGCCGGCCGGCAAGGGCAAATACAATTTCACCCTGAAGCCGGCCGCGGCCGGAGGTTACCGGCTGCGGGCCACGGCCATGCTGGCCGGACGGTCGCTCGGGCACGACGAGGTGTTGTTCGAGGTGGCGGAAGAGAAGCGCGAGTTTGAGGACGTGGCGCTGCGGCCGGAATGGCTGGCCGAGATTTCCCGGGAGACCGGGGGCAAGAGCGTGCGGGCGGACGCGGGAACCGCGGAGCTGAGCTTCAAAAACCCGGTGGTCGAAAAAATCACCGGCACCCGCGACTTCCCCCTCTGGGACAACCTCTTCACCTTCCTCTGCGCCCTCGCCCCCCTCAGCCTGGAGTGGTTCTTGCGAAGGCGATGGGGGCTGAGCTAGGAAGAGGTTTTAGACATTAGGCTTTGGGTTTTAGACCCTGAACTTGAACGTGAACCTGAACCTGAACCTGAACGTGAACGAATGAAACGTATATCGTATGTAGTATGTCGTATGTAGAAAGAAGAAATGTAGCCGCGAGCCGCGCTTCGGTCGCGGATTTGGGGGCGCGGGTGCTTGTAGCCCACTCTTCGCCTCCTGGCGAAGGGTGGGTTCAATTTTTGCTTGACTTTGCTAAAGCTCTTGGCCTAGAATGGCGGCAAAGGAGGCCAGAGCGCGCGGAGATGAAGACCTCAGAAATCATGCCTCAAGTTTGTAGCCCATCCCTCGCTCCGGCGAGGGTGGGTCCGTGACACCTCTTCAGATCGGCATGAGGCGGGAGGCTTGAGGTCGAAGCCCAAGAGGAATATTGATCCACAGATTACGCAGATTTCACAGATTTTCGGACGCAAGAATTGAGCGGAGAAGGCAGTAAGGTATTCCAAAGAATTCCAGTTAGGAGAGGATGCGGAGATGAAGACCTCTGAAACCATCCCTCAACTTTGTAGCCCATCCCTTGCTCCGGCGAGGGTGGGTCCATGACCCGGAGGCCAAACCCATGAACCGGAAACCCCTTTCCTCTCCTTTACCTGAAGCCTTCCTCCCGTTGGAAACGATTGACCAGATCCCAGAATTAAGTATGGTGTCCCCCGAATTCCGCAGTTCCAGGTGCATCATTTTTATTCTTCCGGCGTCTATGCCTGTCAATGAATATGATATGGTGGAGCCATGATATATTTCCTTGATATGATGGAAGATATATGGGTAAATATAGGGACGCAACTTTTTTTTATTGGTACGCCGTGGAAAGAAGGAAACCTTACTACTCTTAATATATTATCATCAGAATTATTAATCATTACAATTTATTGGATGATATTTTATCATATTCGAGATCTTGACAAAATTCAGATCAAAGCTCTTTTGCTATCATGCATGATTGCTTCTATTATATCCTCGTTTATTCGTCATCTACATTATGCATTATTAGAGTCGGTCTTTGAAACTCATGTTTTTTGGATAAATTCTTTGGCGGATGTTATTATTACTTTCCCTTTTATTTTCTTATCCTCCTGGTTAGCTGATCTTATCGCGCGGCGCTTTTTATTTCCTCTTAAGCTATTAATATTTTCTCTTTCTTTAATTATAATATCTGTAATTATTTGGGCAGCTTGGCTTCTTGTTCTTTTTTCTCTCTGGAAACCACCTGTTGATTAGAGGCTTGTCAATTATTTATTAATTGAAAAATAAGTATATCTATTCGAGATTGCCAGCCTGCTGAAGGACGGAAGCACGGCACCCTTTGATGACGGGGGCCAGGTTTTCTTCACCGATCAGGGCGTGCAAGTCACTATTGACAATACGCTGTGGCGGGAGCTAGAATTAATCATCGAGGAGAAACCCGTGACTGCCGGCGGCGACATTGTCAATCCTGACTCCAATAAGCTCCCCGTGCTCTCCTCCACACTTATTACTCCGAGCACAATATAGTTGACACTCGGTCCTAACCGAATCACGCCGCATAAGGAACTGTCTCCGCCTGAAAATAGCTTCGCACAATGTCCGGCCGTTTCTGGGTACTCCGCAGATAGCTCCGCAAATTCTCTTTCAACTCCTCTTTGTCTTCCGGCCGCCGCCGACCCGCCGCGTTGCTTTTCACATCCTGATTCAGGTTCTCGTCCGGATTCAACTCCGGGCTATAGCCGGGCAGGTAAAACCGCCGAATCCGATTTCGATTCTCTTCCACCCACCGCGTGACCCCCTTCGCCCGGTGCACCGGATGCCGATCCACGATCAGATAAACCTTCCGCCGCGTGCTCTTCAAAAGCCGCTTCAAAAACTCCAGCAACACCTTCGCCCGGAACTTCCCCTCAAACACCATGAACCGGAGCTTCCCCCGGTTGGTAATCGTCGCGATCAGGTGGCACCCAAACCGCTGCCCCGTTCCCGGAATCACCGGCGTCTCGCCCCTCCGACCATAGGAGCGGCCCGCTTGATGATCCGAACGAACCCCCATCTCATCGCCCCAGTAAATCTCCGCGCCTTCCCGCTTCGCTTCGCGCCGAATCTCCGGATACTCCTCCTCCAACCACCGCCGCACCGCCTCCGGGTCTTGCTCGAACGCCCGCCGCAACGGCTTCTGCGGCGTGAAACCCCACCGCCGGAGATACCGCCCCACGGTCCACACCGACAGTCGAATCCCAAACCGTTTGCGGATCAACTCCCTCACCGCCTCTCGCGTCCAAAGCGCAAAAGGCAATTTCAACTGGTCCGGACAACGATCCTGGATTCCCCGAACCGTTTGCGCCGCCTGCCAGGGTCTCAGTTGAAGTCCTCCCTTCGGTCCCCGCTTGCGCGCGCGTAAACCTTTCTCTCCTGCCTCCTGCACGCGCCGCTCCCATTGATAAATGGCCTCCCGGGAAACCTGGAACACGCGGGACGCTTCGGCCTTTGCCATCCCACCCTGGATCGCGGCGATCACCCGCCGGCGCAACGCCTCTTGCGCCGACGGAGCCAACTGCCGCGCATCGATGATTTTCATAAAACGAAGTATAACACACCATTTGGCAAATGTCAACTAAATACTGCTCCGATTAGTAATTCCGTTGATTAGGCTGTAAACGGGAAGGACAAAGGATGACAGACAGGAGAGACTCCGCCGAAGCGCTTCGTCCTCCGCGAAGGCGGAATGCCTGTCCCCCTCCAAGAGAAGTTCACAGTTCACGGTTGGCGGTAAGCGGTGGAAAGTGATTCAAGAGGCATTAGACATTAGGCTTTGGGCTTTAGGCTTCAGAACAAGAAAATCTGTGAAATCTGACCTCGGCGAGCTCAGTCGAGCCGCGTAATCTGCGGAAAAGAGGTTTCACGCCAAGCCGCAAAGGGGCAAAGGGAAGAGAGGTAAATAGTTCAGGTTATTGATATTTTGCTAAGTAATGGATACACCTTCCGTGAACCTGAACGTGAACGTAAACGAAACCAAGAATCCGCGACCAGGGCGGTCGCGGCTACCGGGGAACAGGTGGAACCTCGGTTGGGATAATGTATCCATTGCAAAGTAAAAGCTCAATAAATGCCTCAAGCCTTTTTAAGAGCGGAACCGTTCATGTCGTAGTAAGTGCGAATGGTGTCCTGGTAAGGAAGAAAGGCGTCGGGATAAGTGCGGAAGGCGTCTGGATAAGGAAGAAAGGTGTCGGGGTAAGGACGATTCGGACAGGTGACGGGTCGGGATGGGGGCCAAATTTGGCACTCATTTCGATACCGCACTCAAAATGAGCTTCAGAGAAAAATTTTGGGATAATTTTACAAGAATTTCCAAGAAGTTGTGCGCGACTGGGGGCGCGGCTGACCACAGCTGCGCACCTATCCGCGCTCCCGGTCCAAATAATCAATAAAGCCATTATAAATCGCCGGGTTAGATAAAACATTTCTTTTCCAATTTCAGCCTTCATCTTTCACCCTTCACCTCTCTCTATATATGTAAAAATGGTGCAGTTTTTTAGCGGTCACAGACACGAATGTCTGTGCCACCAATGTCTGTGCCACCCATTATCTGTCCACTGTGCACTGTCCACTGTTCACTTTGAAAAAAGGCTTGACAAGGCTGGTAAATCATAAAGAATAGACTCATGCGACTGTCGCTGAGGCAACACCTGCTGATTCTCTTGGGCTTCCTGGTCCTGAGCCTGCTCATGACCTGGCCGCTCGGCTTTTCCAGCCGTAGCTACGTCCTCGACCAGAACCTGGACCAGACCGCGGCGCTTTACAACCTCTGGTGGTTCTATTACGCCACCATCAAGCTACACATCCTGCCCTGGTGGAATCCGATGATCAACTTCCCGGACGGCTACTCCATGGTCTTCTTTCCAGTGCAAGCGCCCTACGGGATCTTCAGCCTGCCCTTCCAAATCTGGATGCCGCACCCGCTGGGCCTGAACCTGGCCTACAACCTGGCCCTGGTCCTCTCCTTCACCCTTGCCGGCTATTTCACCTTCCTCTTGGTCCGCGACCTGACCGGCTCCAGCCGCGCCGGGTTCCTGGCCGGCCTGATCTTCACCTTCGCCCCTTTCCACTTCTGGCACTTCTCCCGGCCCCACGTTGTGGCCACCGAGTTCCTGGCGCTGGCAGTGCTCACCTTTTTGCGGACCTTGCGCTCGGAAAAAATTTCATCGGCCATCGGGTTCGGCCTGGCCCTGGTGCTCCTGGTCTATGCCTCGCCCACCTATCTCATTTACTTTTTCCTGTTCGCCGGCCTGACCGCGCTCTTTTATCTTTTCAGCGATCGGCCGGCTCTGCTCCGGGCCTCGCGGCTGCGCCAAATCCCGGCCGTCGCCTTGATCTTCCTGCCGCTCTTCCTGCCCCTGCTTTACCTGTTGCTCCGCGATTACCTGGGCCGGGTCGTGCCCCTGACGCCCGAGGAATCCGACCCCCTGGCTTATTCCGGGAACCTGCTCGGCTACTTCCTGCCCGGCTTCACGCAAAGGATCTATCATCCCCTGATGAGCCTGCTCCCGCAGGTGCTCTCCGACCTCAAGCGGCCTTACGGCGTCGGCGGCTACGAAATCTTCATCGGCTACATCGCGCTGGCTTTGGCCCTGCTCGCCGCGATCCGGCTCCGGCCCAAGGGCATCGGCCTCTGGGTCTGGACCGCGCTCATTTTCTTCGCGCTCTCGCTCGGGCCCAGCCTGCACCTGGGCGAGCACACGTTCACTTCCCTGCCCTTGCCCCAGGTCTGGCTCTCGGCCCTGGTCCCGATTTTTCGGGAGGACCGCTCGCCGGTGCGCTACTTCGTGTTCGCGGAGCTGGCGGTGGCCGTGCTGGCCGGCTTTGGCCTGGCCGAGCTGGGCAAGCGGCTGCGCGCCGGCACCCACCTGGCGTTAACCGTTGCCCTCTCTTTCCTGGTGCTGGCCGAGTTCGAGCAGGCGCCGTTGACCCTCAACCAGATCCCGGTGCCGGCCTTTTACCAGCGCCTGGCCGAGGAGCCGGGGGACTTTGCCGTGCTTGACCTTCCGCTCCTCCCGGACGTCTATCGCTACTCCGGCACCTTTCAGCGCTGGCACCACAAGCGCCTGGTCATTGACCTGACCGGCCGGGCCACGGACCAGCGCGCGCTCTACGATCCGCTCTTCCGCTGCCTGGATATCCCGGCGCGTTTCTTTGTCCTCGGCCCGGCAGAGCAGGCCCGGGCGAAAAAGCAAATCCGGGAGGAGATGGCCGGCCGGCGCTTGCGTTACGTGGTGCTGTTCCGGAAATTTTTGAGCCCGGAACAGGAGACGCGGCTGGTCCGACTGCTTCGCGCTCTGGGACCGGTGGCGGAGCTCCAGGAGAAAGATTTATTCATCATCTTTCAATTCGCCGAACTGAGCCAACGCCAACCTTGGCCAAAGTGAGGTAATCATGGACTTCAACGAACCGCGAATCTTAGGCAAGACCGGCCGGCGCGTGGGCCGGCTGGGAGTGGCCGGGGGCTACGGCGCGCCGGCTGAGGTTTTGGAGGAGGCGTTTGAGCGGGGATGCAACTATTTTTATTGGGGCTCGTTCCGCCGGCCGGGCATGGCCGAGGCGATCCGGAACCTGGTCGGCCGGGGCAAGCGGGACCAGTTGGTGGTGGTGGTCCAGGTCTATAACCGGCTGGCCGGGATGATGGCGGGCAGCGTGGAGCGGGCGCTGCGCAAGGGAAATCTCGATCATGCCGACGTGCTCCTGCTCGGCTGGTACAATTCCCTGCCCCCGGCCCGGATCCTGGAGGCGGCGCACCGGCTTAAGGAACGGGGGCTGGTCAAGTCTCTGGCCATGAGCGGCCACCACCGGCCGATTTTTCCGGTCGCGGCTGAAACCGGAATTTTCGAGATCTTGCACATCCGCTACAACGCGGCCCACCGCGGGGCCGAGACCGAGGTGTTCCAGAAGCTCCCGGCCGCGAACCGGCCCGGCATCGTCACCTACACCGCCACCCGCTGGGGCCAATTGCTCAAACCGAAGAAGATGCCGGCGGGCGAGAAGACTCCCCGCGCCTCGGACTGCTACCGGTTCGTGCTCAGCAACCCGGCGGTGGATGTGTGCATGGCCGGTCCGAAGAACCGGGAGGAAATGCGGGAGGCTTTTGCCACGCTCGAGCGCGGGCCGTTAAATGAAGAGGAAATGGCCTGGATGAGAAGGGTAGGGGGCCACGTGCACGCTCGGGGATGGTTCTAATCCAACCGGACCGGGCCAAGGTCGGATTCGGTGTTGTCCCAGGAGACGTCGAAGACCTTGTCTCCCCGGAAGAGCACGGTCAGAGATTGGTATTCGGTGAAGCCGCGGGTGGCTCCGTTGGGCAGGGAAGGGATGGGCAGGCGATAAGTCCAGGATTCGGTCTCGGTAAAATAGGTGCGGGAAAGGGGCGGGCCCAGGCGCTGCAAAATCTCGGCTTTGCCCGCGCCCATTCGGACCGGCGAGATTTCCGGCTTGGGCTTCCGTTTCCAGAAGCGGAGCCAGGCCCGGCGGGGAGTTCTCAGCGCCGTGGAGCCGTCAGGGAATTTCGAGCGGTAGCGGGGTCGCCGGCGGAAAACGCGGGAAACCACTCCGAAAAAGATCGCGGCCGGGATGATGACGGCTAAACCCCTGCCGGTCCAGCGGGTGGCCTTGCGGAGTTGGCGCTCGCGGTAGAGGTCATCGAGCGCCAGGTGGGACATGGCGATCTCGCTCCGGATTTCTTCGGCCCGGTTAAGGTCGTCCACGTTTTTCAAGCCGGCCTGATAGTGCGCGTCCTTCTTATGGTAACACTCGATCAGGAATTGCTGGGTCGCCGTCTCTTGCTCCATCAACTCCTGGTTGGACAGGGAAAGGTAGGGCCGGCTGAACACCATCCGCACCGCCTCGCCCGCCTGTTCCTGGTGAGTGTAGAGGGCATATCCCAAGCCGGCCACGATGACCAAGAAAATCAGTTTTTTCATGCCTTGCCCTTTCTTAAGGAGGGGCCTTGGGTTCCAGGACCTCTTCCAACTTGCGTTTGTCCTGGTCGGAAACGGGTTTTTCCATGGGCGGCTCCGAGGGCACCTGCGGACTCGGCCCCGGCTTCACGCTCGCCGCGGGTTCCTCGGGCACGGCCGGCTTTCTGATGGCGGTGACCAGTTGGTCCAGCCGGTCGGCCATCAGCGAGAACTGGGCCCAAAACCGCTTTTGGACTTGCGGATTCCGACTCACCACCACCACCACTACCACCACCACGCCCGCGATCACCAGCGCGGCCAAGATCCACCGTCCCCACTTCCGCCCTCGATTCCGCCGCCTCGACATGGTCCATCCCCTCAACCTGGACTAACGTTGCTTCATTATAACCTGTCGCTTTTCACGGTGCAATCAAGCCCTGGCCAGATGGCCAGTCCTTGTCAAGGCGAAAAGAACCTGTAATAATCTGTCTCCATGGAAGAGCATGGCCCCGCGAGCCGGCCGGAGCTGCTCCAAGCCCTGGGCCGGCTTCGGGTGGTGCTGGTAGATACCAAGTTTTCTCCCAACCTGGGCGCGATGGCGCGGATCCTGAAGAACCTGGGCGTGGCCGACCTGCGCCTGGTGCATCCCCGCGCCGAACTCAACAAGGAAGCTTACACCATGGCGCTCGGCGCCTCCGACGTGCTCGACCGCGCCCGGTTTCACGCCCGGCTTCCCGAGGCCCTGGCCGATTGCGGCCTGGTCATCGGCGCCAGCCGGCGCCATGGCGTCAAGCGGCGCAACCTTCTCTCGCCCCGCCGGGCCGCGGAGATGCTGCGGCCGGTGCTGGCGGCCGGCGAAAAGGCGGCGGTGGTGTTCGGCAGCGAGGACGTGGGGCTCTCCAACGACGAGGCCGCGCTTTGCCATTGGCTGGTGAGCATCCACCCCGGCACCGGCTTCGAGTCGCTCAACCTCTCCCATGCCGCGGCCATTGTGCTCTGGGAGATCAACCAGGCGATTCGGGAATGGCACCCGCCGCCGCCCCGGCTGGCCAGCTCCCGGAACCTGGAGAACATGTTCCAGCACCTGGAGCAGATGCTGCGACTGATCGGCTTTATCCAGGAGCAAGACCCGCGGCGGATGATGTTGTCCGTCCGTCACCTGCTCCATCGCGCCGGCCTGAGCGAGCGGGAGGTCAAGATCATCCGCGGCATCTTGCGCCAGACCAAGTGGAAGATGGACCATCCCGGTCAAGAGGTGATACATCCCCGGCTGCGGGGAAGAGGCTAACATGGGGTCAGACCCCAATGTTAAGTTAACTTGGGGTCAGGCCCCAATGTTAAGTAGGGAAAGGAGCAAGCGATGAAGATCACGGGCGTTGATGCTTACCTGTGTCATTATCCTTTGCCGGCCAATTTTATGCCCTCATGGATACCGGGTTATCCGCAGAGCCGCAACTCCTGCCTGATCACGGCGCTCCGCACCGACCAGGGCCTCGAGGGCTATGCCGCAGGGGTGGCTTTCATGGACGAGCCCAAGGGCTTGATCAGCTTGCTCCGGCCGTTCGCTCTCAACCGCGACCCGTTCCAGGTGGAGGACTTTGTGCGGCTGCTCCGGAGCGCGCTTTTCCTCGGATACAAGGCCTGGTTCATCGAGGTGGCGTTCTGGGACCTGATCGGCAAGGCCACCAACCAGCCGATCTACAAGCTCTTGGGCGGCGGGCCGGAGAAAATTTTGGCCTATGCCAGCACCGGCGAGGTGCACCCGCCGGAGCAGCGGGTGGAGGAAGTGCTCAAGCTCAAGGAGATGGGCTTCCAGGCGGTGAAGCTCCGGGTCAAGTCGTTCTCGCTCAAAGAAGACCTGGCCCAGGTGGAAGCGGTGCGCAAGGCGGTGGGCGAGAGCATGGAGATCATGGTGGACGCGAACCAGGGCTGGCCGATCCACGGGTTCGCGCCCTACCCGCGCTGGAGCCTGAAGCGGGCCATGACTTTTGCCCGGGCCTGCGAGGAGCTGAAGCTGCGCTGGTTGGAGGAACCTTTATACAAGCAGGATTACGCGGGCTATGCCGCGCTGCGCCAGGCCACGAGCGTGCCCATTGCCGGCGGCGAGTTCAACGTGGACCTGTTCGAGTTCCGCGACCTGATCGAAAAGGGCTGCCTGGACGTGGTCCAGCCCGACGTCACCATCTCCACCGGCATCCTCAACGGCAAGAAAGTGGCGGGCATGGCCGAGGCCGCCAACCTGGAGTTCAGCCCCCACACCTGGACCAACGGCCTGGGCCTGGCCGCCAACCTCCAGCTCATGGCCTCCTGCCCCAACAACTCGTATTGTGAGTTCCCTTACGAACCCCCCGGCTGGGTGCCCGAGGCCCGCGACTTCATGCTGGCCGAGCCGTTCCAGGTGGGCAAGGACGGCTGCGTCCAGGTGCCCCAGAAACCGGGCCTGGGCGTGGAGCTGGACTGGGAGCGGATCAAGAAGTGCGGAGAGAAGTTTTAGTCGGCGAGGGTTCTCACGGAATAAGGTGAATTCACTCCGGAACGACCGATGGGAATGATCCTGGTCAACGGCGCCGGCGGATTCCTCGGCTCGACCGTGGTGGAGACGCTTTGCCGGCGCGGCTTCCCGGTCCGCGCCACCGACCTGCCCGGCGCCGACCTCGCTCCCGCGCGCCGGGCCGAGGCCGAGGTGATCGAAGCTGATCTGCTTGATCCCGCATCCTTGCCCCGCCTGTTCGACGGCGTTTCCCAGGTGGTCAGCGTCGCCGGGCTGTTTAACTATTCCCTGCCTTATGAAATTCTGTATCGCGCCAACGTGGTCCTCACCCGCAACATGGCCGAGGCCGCGCTCGCCGGCAAGGTCAGCCGTTTCATCCATATTTCCTCGATTGCAGTTTACGGCAAACCGGTCACCGTGCCGATGAAGGAAGACCATCCCCTTAACGCCGCCAACAACTACGAGCGGAGCAAGAAAGAAGGCGAAGAGGTAATCTTTAATTTCGTCCGGAAAGGTCTGCCGGCGGTGGTGCTCCGGCCGGCCGGGATCTACGGCCCGCGCTCGCGTTACGGCCAGGCCGCCTTCATGGCGCTGCTCGCCTTGGTGCGCCACGCGGGCGTCCGCAGGATCCCGGTGATGCGGGGCGGGCCGAAGATGCAGCACGTGCACGTGCAGGACGTGGCCGGCGCGGTGGCCGCGGTTCTGGCGGCGCCGGAGGAGATGGTGCAAGGACGGGCGTTCAACGTGGGCGATGACACGCCGCTCGGCCAGGGCGAGCTTTTCGGCGCGATCATGCCGGAGCTGGACCTGGAAGAGCTGTTCCGCTATCCCTGGTCCACCCGCCTTTATTGGCCCTTTATCCGCGTGCTCCTGGCCTTGCCCGAAAGCGCCTTCGGCCGGTTCAATGACTGGCTCAAGGCCAAATGGGAGAGTGTGATTGCCGGCCACGGCTTGAATTCAAATCTCGCGCCCCGGCTGGACCAGGATTTCCTGGGCTACATGAATGCCGACTACGCGCTCGACAACTCGGCGCTCAAGGCGCTCGGCTTCCAACTGGCTTATCCCGACGCCCGCTCTGGCCTGGCCGAGACCGTGCGCTGGTATCAACGCGAAGGGTGGTTGCCGCATTTCCAAAAAATAACTAAGGCGTGATCTTTTGCCCGCCCGGGAGTTGGCGGAAAAAATTCGATTGATTTCGGCAGCGGGGACAGCTATGGTTACTGACTTGGTGAAGAGGCGCGGCATCTGGAAAGGAGAGTTGCCATGACGGTGAAGATCATGCCTTGCCTGGACATGCAAAAGGGGAGGGTGGTCAAGGGCGTGCACTTTGTCAACATCCATGACGCCGGCGACCCGGTGGAATGCGCGAAAGCTTACTGCGCGGCCGGGGCGGACGAGCTCGCGATGCTGGACATCACCGCCACGGTGGAGAACCGCGACACCTTGCTCGAGGTGGTGAAAAAAGTGGCGGCGGTCACCACCGTGCCCTTCACCGTGGGCGGCGGGATCAAGGACGTGAAGAGCGCCGCCGCGGTGCTCGCGGCCGGCGCGGACAAGGTCTCGACCAGCAGCGCGGCCTTCCGCCGTCCCGAGGTGATCGCGGAGATGGTCAAGGAGTTCGGGGGCGAGCGGGTGACCGTGGCGATTGACGTGGACCGGAACCCCAAGCTGCCCTCGGGCTACGAGGTCTGGATTGACGGCGGCCGGACGCCCACGGCCGCGGACGCAGTCGAGTGGGCCAAGAAGGTCAGCGGCTTCGGCGTGGGCTGCATCCTTCCGACCAGCAAGGCCACCGACGGGGCCAAGACCGGCTTTGACCTGCCCCTGATCGAGAAGATCGTGAAGGTGACCCAGGTGCCGGTGGTGGCGTCCGGCGGAGCCGGCACGCTCGAACACTTTTTCGCGGCCGCGCAAGCCGGAGCGACCATCCTGCTCGCGGCCTCGGTCTTCCACTTCGGCACCATCCAGATCCCGGAACTCAAGGCCTACCTGACCAAACGCGGCCTCCAAGTGGCCGGTTCTGCTATGCAAAAGTGAAAACTAAAAACTAAAGACCTGACCCCTTGGGAATCACCGGCAGTTGAATGCGCGAGGGATGCTCGGCGTCCCGGTGCACGGTGATGATCGGAATGATGTTGGCCGGGTTCTTGGGGTTGTTGTCCGGCGCCAGGCGCTCGTGCAGGCGGAAGGTGGGCCAGTCCGCGGCGGCGATGGTGACCCGGAGGGAATGGCCTGGCTTAAAGACCCAGGAGGTGGGCTTGAGGTCAAAGACCAGCTCCACGATGTTGCCGTGGGCAAAGATGGCGGGGTTGTAATTGGCCTTCTCGAACCCGTGCCAGGGCAGCTCCGGCTTCACGTCCACCCCAGAGCGGCCGGACCAGATCTCCTTGTCGTTGCTCACCAGCGGCGCAAAGCCGGCGCGGAGCACGCCCTCGGTGATGAGCAGCGCCTTGCCTTTTTCATCCACGTCTTCCAGGTAAACGAAAAAGTCGCCGTCGTCCGCGGTGGACGAGACCCAGAAGCGGACGAGGGGATGGCCGGTCACTTCCATGTCCGCCAAAAGCGGCGCGCTGGTATAGGTCAGGCACTGCTTGTCTTTCCTGGTCCGGATCGGGAGTTGGTCCGGGGCCTGGCCCATGGCGGCGAGCCAGCGGTTGCCTTGCTTCTTGCCGAAGCGGGCATCGTGGGTGAAGTCGGCCTTGTATTTGTCCGCGCCCGGAGTCGAGGCCTGGGTCGAGAGACCGTGGTCCGCGTCGAAGTAATAGTTGGTGATCACCTGCCGCGCCAAGGGCCATTCCGGTTCAGCCCGGAACCCGCCGGCGTTCATCACGTAAATCTGGATGGGCGCGTCCTTTTCGACCCCGTTATCAATGCCCTTGAGGTAATGGTCGAAGAAGCGGAGGAATTCCGGCGCGCCTTTTTTGAGGACCGACTTGGGGTCTTCGCCCAGGTATTTCCAGAAAGGGCCGCCGCCGCCGTGGTAGCCGGGAACGATCAGCATCTTGGAAGGGTTGGTGTCCTTCATGGTGGCGTAAAGCTCGGTGGTGCCGCGGGTGAAAGTGTCGAACCACCCGCCCACGTTGTAAACCGCGATGCCGGACTTCATGATCGCCGGGATGTGGGCGCTGGGGTCGAAATCGTAGATGGCCACGTCCTGCAAAGGGTAGGGCGGGACGGCATCGAGGAAGAACATGTTCTGGGCCCAGGCGTGGTAGTCGAGGTTGCGCTTGTGATCGGCGTTGGCGAGGTAGTAGAGATGTTGGCGCTTTTGGCCGTCCTTGTATTTCGGCTCGTCGTTCGGATCCGCGGGATACAAGTAATCGTCCAGGAACGAGCCGTTGTGGTTCAAATCGAGCGGGATTTCATCATCGAGCCGGCCGTCCTTATCCTCGTCCACTACCGGCGCCGCGGGCAGGCTGAAGTCGCGCTGGCCCAGTAAAAGCTTCCCGAAATTCAATTGGTAATAATTCAGGTTGAGCTTGGTCAGCCCCTCGGAATACTCGGTCATGAAGCCGTGGAGGTAAATCCCGCCGGGATAGACCTCGCCGTCGTAGCCCTCGAGCGGCACCATCATGGGCGCGATGCACTTGAGCGCCGGCCCGGCCTTGCCCGCGGTCACCAGTTGGGAGTAGCCGGTATAGGAGCCGCCGATCATGCCCACGTTGCCGTCGCACCAGGGTTGCTTGGCGATCCAGGACACCAGCTCGCCGCCGTCCTCCGCCAGCTGGGGCATGAAGTCGGCCTTCCAGCCAAAGGACGCGCCGGAGCCGCGCATGTCGGCCCGGACGATGGCGTAGCCGTGGGCGAGAAACACCCGGATCGGCTTGGTCATGCTGGGCACGGCCAGGAGGTCAATGACCGGGCTCGAGGTTTTCAGGGCCAGTTTGCGGCCGGCCTTATGGATGGGGCCGTTCTTGAGGTCAATAAAGGCGCGGGTGTAGGGCGTGTATTCCATGATCACCGGGAAGGCTTTCTGGTCCGGGCCGTCCGCAGGCAGGTAAACGTCCACCGCCAGCTTGACTCCATCGTCCATGGTCACGTATTCCGAAAATTTCTGGACGCCCTTGAACTCTTCGGAGGTGTAGCCGCGGTATTCAAAGGGCTTGCTCACCTTTTCGGCGCCGGGCGCGGCCGGCTTTTCTTTGGCGGGCAGGGAAAAGGCCCAGCCCAAGACGGCCGCGGCGAGAAGCGCGGTTGCGATTTTGCATGGCATGGTTCTTGGCTCCTTTCTTTCCCGGGATGCACAGCGCCGGCCCGGAGGGCGACGCGCGAAGGGCATTGCCTTCTAGATCAAAGCAGAATTCCGAATTTTGTCAAGAAAAATTCGGGATGAGGCTCGGGTGGAAAGTGAAAAGAAAACCGACATGGGAATGTAAACCTTTTTGACTTTGGGGCAGGGCTTGCCGTTGCAAAAACCCTTTTTCAGGGCTTGAAGCAGGCGGGAAGAGGATGGCATGAATATTGATACCAAAGAGAGAAAAGGGTATCCTGATATTTTTAAAAGGCGAGCGAGGGTTTTTCCCGTAGGGTCAGGGGATTTCATTTTTTATTAGGCGTAGGAGAAAGGATCTTCCCATGAAAAAGGTGACGTTCCAGGGCAAGAGCTACCTGGTGGATGCCAATGGTTTTTTGGCGGATTACCAGAAATGGGATAGGGCCTTTGCCGAGGGCATGGCGCCGGAGGTCAATATCCGGGGGGGGGTGACCCCGAAGCATTGGAATGTCATCCACTACATCCGGGACTCGTTCCGCAAGTCCGGGAGGTGTCCGCTGGTTTACGAGACCTGCCGCGCCAACGGCCTTTTCATCCGCGACCTCCAGCAGCTCTTTCCCACCGGCTACTTGCGCGGCGCCTGCAAGCTGGCCGGGATCACCTACCTCGACCATCAGGTCAATTTCTTCGGGGAAGGCGGCCTGGGTGCCGGGATTGACGCGGCCGGCGCGGCCGAGGAGGCGGTGGAGCAAAAGGTCTACCGGGTGGATGTCCGCGGGTTTCTGAAGGATCCGGCGGAATGGGATCCCTATTTTGCCTTGCACCGGGCCGAAGAGATGGGTCTGAAACAAGGACTGACCAGCCGCCACTGGCAAATTCTCAATTTCCTGCGCGAGTGCTTCCAGAAGAACGGGGTGGTGCCCTCCGTCTATGAGACCTGTGAGGCCAATCAGCTCGAATTGGAGGAACTGGAAAGGCTCTTCCCCACCGGCTACCATCGGGGTGCGGTCAAGCTGGCCGGCTTGCGGGTGGTCTGAAGTTCATACCGTCCCCACAGCTTGGCGCTATATCTTCAATCGGTAGATGGTTTCAAAGGAATTGAACAAGTCCAGGTATTGCTCCAGGTAGCGGGTAAGCAGAAAGTTCTGGCGCACGCTCTCGCGGGCCTTCCCACCCATCTCCCGGCGCAACTTCGGATTCTTGAGCAGTTTGACCATCCGATCCGCCGCTTCCTTGACCGAGGAGACCAAAAATCCGTTGACGCCATCCTCGATCTGATAGCGGATGCCGCCTACCTTGCCGCCGACCACCGGCGTGCCCTTCCACATGGCTTCGGTCACGGTGAGGCCGAAGCCCTCGCGCAGGGACTTCTGCAAGACCACCGTGGCGCGCCGCTGCAAGGCGTTGACCAGGGCCGAGTCCTGCTCGCTGAGGATGATGATCCGGTCGTCCCGGTATTCCCGGATTTGATCATAGACCTGGGAGCCTTCCGGGTCGTCGGTGGCCACGTTGCCGAGCAGCACCAGGGTGCAGTCCACCTGCTTCCGCGCGATCTGAAAAGCCTCGATCACGCCCTTGGGGTCTTTCCAGGGGTCAAAGCGCGAAACCTGGACCACCAAGGGAAGGTCGGTGGGAATATGGTGGTGCCGAAGCCGCTCCTCGATTTCCTCCTCGCGCATCTCCTGGTTCTTGATCGAAAAAGGATCAATCGCGGGCATGAAAAAGACCTGGGGAGTCTTGAGTTTTTGCTGGTAGTCCTGGAGGCTGAGGATCACGGCATCATACTGCTCGATGAAAGACACGAGGTAATTCCAGCATTGCGGGTGCCGGGCGGTCAGATCAATGTGGCAACGCCAGATCCACGGACCCTTTTTCTGGTAATGGGTGATCAGGGGCAGCGGCTGCGGGTCGTGGATGATGACCAGGTCGTGGTCGAGGTGGTTGCGGACCGCGTTCTCGAACACCACCCGTTCGTAGATTTCCATCTTGCGTTCGGTCAGGTTGATGGAGTGGCCCTGCAGGGCGTTGTGGATCTTCTTGGTGATGGAAAAGAAATCCGGCGAGCCCTGGATCACCCGCCAGCCGGTCTTGATCCCCACGCTGTTCATCAGGAGCGAGAGGGACGACAAGAGTTCCGCCACTCCGCCCCCATAGTAAGTGGAATTGACGTTGGTGATATGCAGTCCCTGTAGGCGCTCGGCCTTTTTCCGAATCCGGGCCACGGTCTCTGCACCCACATATTGCTCGTAAGCTTCCACCTGGACCAGTGTCTGTTGACCGATCATAACGCTCCTCTCTCCCCGGCTCCTTATTCTCGGTATGTTAACTTTGGGGCCTGACCCCAATGTTAAGTATCATAACTCCAGCCGCATCCCCACCGAGCAGGGCAAGGCCCGCTCGCCGAAGCGCTCGAAGATCCGAGCGGTCACCCGGGGGCCGGTGCAGTGGGCCGGCGCGATCAGGTGCAGACGGAACGATTCGAGCGCGGTTAAGGTCTGCTCCGCCTGTTCGGCGCTGCGCGAGTGGAGGTGGTTGCCGCCCACCAGGGCGTAAAACGGCTTCCCGCCCGACCAGGCCGCGGCCGCGGTCAGGGTGTTGATCGCGCCCCGGTGGGCGCAGCCCAGGATCACGCTCACGCCCTTTTCGGTGCGGACAAAAAGAGCCAAATCATCGGCAAACGGGTCCGGCGCTTCGCCCTGTGGACCTTCCACCAGGAAGCCCGGTTCCAGGCTTTCGAACGCCGCGGTCAGGGGTATCTCTCCGCTCGCGGAGACGTGCTCGCTGATCCGGGTCGGCGCGGTGACGAATTGGAAACGGGCGCCCAGGCTTTCCAGTTCCGCTTGGGTATAAGGGATGCCGATGTCGAGCGTGACCTCCCGGCCGCCGAGCGAGCGCCGGACCTTCTTCTTTTGCAGCGCCTGCGGGTGGCAGAAGACCTCCGCGCCGGCGCAGGTTTCCAGGACGAGCTTCAGCCCGCGGGTGTGGTCGGAGTGGCCGTGGGAGAGGACGATGGCGTCCAGGCGGGAGAGGTCCTTCCCCAGCAGGCGGGGGTTGGTGGCCAGGCACAAACCCTGGCCGGTGTCAAAGAGCACCCGGCTCTCTCCGTCTTCGAGCAAGACCGACCAGCCGTGCTCGGCCACCTGGCCCAGAGATACTCCGACCGAATTCTCCGCCAGCACGGTTAACTTGACCATGCGTCTTTACCTCCTGCGCAACCGCCGGTCCAACTCCCAAAACTCCCGGACCGCCCGCACGATCACGGCCGCGCTGCTGCCGCTCGGCTCGCCCTGGCGGCGAGGGAAATGCGCGACCGGCACCTCCACCGGAACCACGCCCCGGCCCTGGGCCACGGCCAGGAGCTCGGCGTTGATCAAGGCGCCGGAGCATCGGAGCTCGGCCCCTTCGAGCACCGAGCGGCGAAACAGCTTGAAGGCGCAGTTGACATCGCGGACCCGGACCCCGAACCGGACGCGGCAAAGCCAACTGAAGACCCGGCCGTAAAGTCGGCGCGGCCAGGGGTCCCGGCGGGCGGCGCGGTAACCCGCGACCAGGTCGGTTTCCTTGAGGTGGAGGATCAGGCGGTCCACTTCGGCCGGGTCGAACTGGCCGTCGGCGTCGGTGAAAAAAATCAGGGGATAGCGGGCCGCGGCAAAGCCGCTGCGGAGCGCGGCGCCGTAGCCGAGGTTTTCCGGATGTCGGATCAGGCGCAGGCGGGGGTTGTCTTGCCTGAGTTTCTCGACCAGGGCGGCGGTGTCATCCGAGCTGCCGTCGTCCAC
>Ga0299912_10000389_pt1 | contig 38271 bp, 45 predicted proteins | sample RVTome_2_FD_207667 | JGI IMG/M metagenome (GOLD analysis project Ga0299912, IMG submission 207667) | Soil microbial communities from uranium-contaminated site in the Upper Colorado River Basin, Wyoming, United States - RVT95D214 (version 2) ... | reverse complement strand
GATCTCCAAGATCCGCACGCCGATGGTCGAGGCAAGAAATGGAAGCTGCACCAGCACCACGTCCCCGAGCTGGAGTGTGAAGTGCTCGTAGTAGGGTGCCGACCAGCCGAGCGTATAACGCCGGTCCTTCAACTCTGTGAGCAGTTCATCGAGCGTGGCCTGCGCGACGGCCGAGAGCAGGATCGTCCTGAACCGATAGGGCGCGAGTTCTCGTTTCCCATAGGCGGTCACGGCTGCGGCGTCAACCGCCGTCACCCGCCCCTTGAACTGTGAGTCCTCCCCGCCATCGATCCCGGGGTCCAGGTTGTACCAACCAGCACAGGTATTATAGAGATCGTCAATTCCCTTAATGCTCGGATCAAACGATCCCAGCGCGTTTGTCTTGGAGAAGATCAGGCCGGTGACTGGCGTGTATCCTGCAACCGGCCGTCTCAGGAAGCGCCACAACCCGGCTTCAAACGGAAGATTTGCCCGGCTCTCGTTCCCGAGCTCCCCGAGCACCTCCGACAGTTTCGATCCGAGAGTCCGCAAATCGAAGCCATGCTGTGAGTTCGTCGTCTCGATCGCCCCCTGCGTGTTCCAGTCCGAGGCCAACGTGGCCGACGATTGCCCGGCCGCCACCTGGAGGATATGCCGGGCAATGTCGTAGTCCTTCTCGATGAGCGTTCCCGCGCTCACACTATAGGTGGTGTCGGAAGTCGGGACCTTGTAGCCATCTACCTCGGCGAAGAACTCAAGACCGAAGGCCGGGGAGTAGGAGGCGGCATCGGCCGTGCGGGTACTTGCCGTCTCGAACTCAACGAAGACCCGAACCACGTTTATTTTCACGCTCCCGTCATAAGTGGTATTCGGCCAGCCGTTCGTCTTTGCACGCAGCCGCAGATAGGGTGATCCGGTGCTTAGTCCGGCGTTAACCAGATCATTCAGCGTCTGCGGCTGATTTGTCACGGTCGTCCAGCTAGATTGTGCTGTTTTCAGTGTAACGACTCCGTTCACCTCGGAGGTAGACCAGTTTATAGAAACGCCGGCCGTTTCCCCGGACGGACCGAACACGTCGGCATACAGGGTCGGAGAGAAGGCGGACACTCCCCCCTCTACCTGAGCCGAGAGTCCGATGCGGAATCGGGTGATCTGCGTCGTTGTACTCTTTCCGAAAACTAGAAAGCGCCGCAGTTCATTTAAGAAGCCCGTGCTGGTATCCCATGACGTGATGGGAGAATTCAGCGGATTGGTGCCCCATCCGAGAGTTCTCCAAGCGTCATTGGACGGCGGAGTCCAGAGAATGGTGGTGAAGTTCTCATCGAAATTCATCTCCACGATCCCGGGTCCGTAATCGGCCTGTTGGATCGTGTTGTCCAGTTGCTTCAATAACTCGATATCGGCGCTGGTAAGATTTACACTCGCGACCGTGCGCCCGCTGACGCGCGAGGTATCCGTCAGACTGATCGTCGCCAGCGTCGTGATGTCTACGAGCTGCCCGGAACCTGGCGATTTGAAGAAGACCTTGGTGACCGCCTTGGTGTTCGCGCCGTCGTTTGCGATCCAGTAGTTGTTGGTCTGAAGTTCGACTACGCTCTCTCCGGTCTTGTGTATAACAGCCGCGCCGCCGCCAGATACACCGCGCGCAGAGAGAGTCAGTGTTTGATTGGCGTCGCTCTTGCTGCTGTACGAAACCTTCTCTGCCCCGAGGATGATGCTGCCACTGCTGGCGAATCCGGTGACGTTCGTGAACTTCACGGCACCGGTCGTGGACTCCGTGATGTCCTGCGCGAGCGTCGTCAAACTACCCACGTCCCAGGCAATCATCGGGACTAGCACGTTGTCGCCGTACACTTTCGGAAGTCGCTTGTTCACTTCGTAAGGCGGCGCCCCGTCAGCCTCTGCTACCGTGTACCAGCCGATCGCATCGTCCAGCGCTACCCGCTCATCCAGGCACTCGATCGCGAAGTCCTGATCCTCGATCTTCGAGATTCGCTTCACCCGTCCGACGAACCGCGTCGTGGGCGTCGCACTCGTAGGAACCGATCGGGACTCGGCTGAGGCTAGGAGCAGTTCCTCAATTGTTACCGAGGCATTCTCGATCGTCTTCGAGAGCAGGCTATCGAGCAACGTACCAGATCCATACGGACCGTTGAGAAGTCGAACCGTAACGGCATCTGGGATGGGTGGGCTTCCCATGTGGACCATCGTTTGCATGATGCCCGATACGCCCATCAGGTAATCGAGATATTCGTTTCCTCCGTAGGTCCTGTAGCCGGTTGAGAACCGATAGACGGTTGACGATGGTTGATGGACCGTGAGCGTTAGCAGGATGATAGGTCTTACAAATGCTGCCTGTGAACGCGCGTCCTGCGTGGCGTCAATCGAGAGGACCATCAGGGGATCTCGGTCACGCGGCGTTGCCAACTCCACCGCTCGGGCGCGTCATAGTCTAGGCTCCGCGGCAACGCCGCGAGCACTCCAAACCAGGTCGCTCCGCGTGGGTCATCTATGAAAAATGGCCTTAGCCCGTATAGCGTTCCGATGTCCAGCCCCTCCCAGTCCAGGATGCCATTGGCCGTGAGTAGGCTCCCGTCCAAGAGAATCGAGCGTATGGCCGGTCCTAGCTCGACGGCCGATCTGACGCCCTCCAAGGTCCTAAGCTCCGCGATGTTCGGATGGATCGGGAAATCATAGGGAAGGTTCACCCCGCCGGATTCGCCCGGCGTCGTTTCGCTTTGGCCGATAACGATCTTCTCGGTGAGCCAGACCTCGCCTAGCTGCACAGCCGCATCGATCTTCGTGAAGCGGAGCCTCCAGTAGCGATTGCCGGACCCGGCGGTAACCTTCGTGAACGTGGCCGAAAAGAAGGCACCCGATGTGGGCGTGCCCGATGGCGTGAGCGTGACCGGCGTCCACGCGGCATCGTCCGGGCTGTATTCGAGCGTAAGCGCCACGCCGATGTTGTGCCCGGCCGGAAGGATCAACCGGCTTGCACTCAGGTAGGTCGCTGCCGTCGCCCCCTGATCAACCTTGATGATCGACTCGCCGGCCGGGGCCGCCGTTGTGGTGGCAAGCCGCGAGAGGAAGAAGTCGGCGAGCCGCGGCACGTTGTTCCACGTCGCCCCCGTCGCCGTGAGCGTCCCGTTGGCGAACACGCTCGCCCAGTTGACCGATACAAAAGACAGGGCCATCGCTCGTCTCCGGGACTAGAAATAACCGTTAGCCCGGATCGGCGAATAGGGTCCGTTGATGCCGACCGGGGCTGTGCCCCCATTTTCCAACAGGTTTGTGCTGAACCCGATCCCGCGGAAGAGATCGGACGGCGCGTAAGCCTGGCCACCGCGTAGCAGGCTATATTTGACACCTGGTGTCGGGTTGAGCACGCCACCCGTAAGGGGATCAACACCGCGGAAACCGAGGGAAGAAGAACTGATAGTTCCACCGCCGGATCCGGTCTGGAGTCCGCTCGCCGAGGAGAAGGTTCTGTTCCCGAATTGGGTGATCTCTCCCGTGAAGTCGCGGAAGATGCCACGGGATTGCTCGATTGCGATCCGTACCTGCTCGGAGAGCGCAGCCCCAGCGGCTGCGCCCGCAGCCCTGAAGGCCTCGGGGAGCGTGCTGACCGTGCCTTTGAGATCCTCCAGTGCGGCCGCGCCATCATGGCCAGCCGCCAGGGTTGCGTTCCCGATGGCCTCCACGGCCGGGATGACCTCGCCACGCAACACCTTATCGAGGTTCTCCTGCGCGACTCGGTAGGCGTCCACATCGATCTTTCCGAGCTGGAATAAACCCTCTAAGACGGTGAACGCCTGGATCGCCTTGCCAATCTCGTCCTCGCGGATGAAGGAAGCGTTGGCCGCATTGAGCGTTACTCCGAGCGTCTTCGCAGCATTCTCCGCAGCCCCGAGAAGACTGGCGGTCACCTGATTTTGGACCGCTTCCTGCTCCCTTAGTGCCTCCGTGACTTTCTTTTCCGCCTCCACTTGAGCATTTGCAGCGGCGATTGCTTCGGCACGTCCAGCACTTTCTCTGCGTCGAGCCTCGATGATCCGTTCAATTTCCGCGCGTTGCTCGACAGTGACATCTTTTGCTTTTACGCTGGCTTCATCCAAATGCTGAGTGTCTATGACGGCCTGAGCTATAAAAGCAGAAAGTCTATCCAAGTCCCTCCCGAGGGCCGCCAATTCACCTGCGCCCTTACCTGCAAGTGTGACTATCGAAGAAGCAATCGCCGCAAGTCCATTTGCAAGCGCAGGATCGGATAGAGTCTGTGCCATTCCATCGAGAGATTTGGCAAACTCCTTATTCTTGATGATCGCAAAACCGATTGTTTCCAGCTGTTCGCCGAAGAGGTTCTTAATCCGCGCGAGCCCGCCCGCAAACGTATTGGCCTCGGCGAGCGCCTGTCCGTAGAGCGGGATCAGCTTCTGCATCACCTCCGCATAAAGCTCCGTCCCGGTCTTCGTGGCATCGATCTGGATGCCCATACGTTCCAATGCCGTCGCCTGGCCGGCGAGCGCCTTCGAGACGATCGTAGCGGCCGAGGCGAGATCGATCTTTTTCGCCGACGCCAGCCCGAGGACAGCCTTCGTGGCCTGCGGCACCTGATCCACGGCGAGGTGGCCGAACTGGATCAATAGCTGCTGGACGCTGCTGATCGCTTCGTCGGAAAAGACCGTCTCGCGTTGTAGTGCGGAGGCGTTATCCTGGAGAGCCCGCGATGCGGCTTGACTGAACTGCCCGGTCTGTCGAAGAGCCTCATTCAAGCGGGCGGTCGCCGCTTCTTGCTCTGCGGCGGCTCCGACTACATCACCGATCGCGTTCTTGATCAGACGGAAGGCACCGACGATATCAGTCGGAGTGAAAACGAAACGGGAAAACAGCTTTCCTAAGAAACCCTGCGCCTTGTCCGCCTCCCGACCCAGATCGGTCAGCGGCGCCTTCGCCCCACGCACCACTTCGGCGAGCTTCTTGAACGGCGCGGTGAAAAAATCCCTGGCGCGGATGATCAGGCTGAGTTCTCGATCGTCGGCCACGGCTACTCCTTCACCACTTCGGGCGGGGCCTGCTGCTTCACAAGCGCGAGCAGTCCCACCAGATCATTCGCGACCTCGTCCCGGATGCGCTTGCGCGAGACGCCGAAAACCAGGAACAGGAAGGCGCAGAAGCCCATGCCAGCGAGGAACACGAGGGCCAGGAGCGCCCAGAGCGGAACGAGCATGCGCGTCTCCTAGATGACCCCGAGCCGATAGGAGTCCTGGATCAGCGGCGAGTTGTGGGTCACGGTTCCGAGGTCCGGGTCCTCAAACGACTGGCCCAAATCCTTCGCGGCGTTCATCGGCAGCTCGACCGTGATGAGCCCGTCCTGGCCGCCGCGACTCCACGAGGAGATGACGGCGTTAGGCCAGCGGCCGACGAAGATGGATCCGATCGCGGCGCCGCCCGAGTCGGCGAACTTGTCGCCACCGAGCTGAATCTGAACGTCCTTCACGGAGACGCTGAGCATATCCCCGAAGTCCGGGAACGCGCCTTCGAGGTACGCGGATAGGGAGAGCGTGGCCTGCCGCTTCGTGATCGAAGTGGATTTCACGCCCGTCGTGGTGTTCATGGACTTCTTCGAGGCGATCGTGTTGCCGGACGCTCCCTGGAACTTCGTGATGTCGCGGAGCGTGGCCGAGTAGGTCGTGCCCGTGCCGCTACCTGCCGGCTGAACGCGGAAAGCGATCTGCCCGCGAAGCGTCGGGATCGGACCCCAGCTCGGCTCCTCGTCGATCTCCGAATCGGAAATGAAGCGTGAGAAGTGGTTCACGTCCAGCGTTCCGGCGAAGATGTTGCCGGCCGTGAATTTGAAGTTCACGTCGAGCAGGTTTGAGACCTCCTGCCCGAGATCGAAGTTGGTGATGGCGTTGTAGATGACGACCCGCTGGCCAGAGGTCGCGTCGTCGGGCTGGAACACCACGAGCGTGATCCGCGGGTGCCCGAGCTCCACGAGCCCGAAGGTGACGAGCGGGCAGATCCGAGAGCCGTCGGCGGGCGCGTTGGTCAGCGCGGGCTTGATATAGAGCGTGTCCGCGCTCCCGCCGCCGTCGTCCTTGCCCACGACCCAACGGACTTCGTCCTTGATGTCCACGTTCGGGTTGGCGTTCTCGACCAGGATCGCGCAGCCGATCGGGAAATACTCGTGCGTCGCGGTCGGGATCTTGATGACGGTCGTCGTCGTGCCAGTGCCGGAAACGGTCGGCTTGCCGACCACCTTCTGGCCGGTGCCGGAGGCGAGCAGGTCGCCCATCGGGATGTCGTTGATGAGCGTGCCGGCCGCCGGGTACGTTGCAGCGCCCATGAGTCCGGCCGTGAACTCGGCGGTGGCACCGGTGAGGATCGGGACGGGGATGCTCTGGTCGAGCCCGGAGCCCGCGACATTGCGGACGATCGTGTTGACCTCAGGCGCGAACTTGACCGTCCCGGTGTTCGGCGATGCTTTTCGGAAGAAGGCGAAGAGGTCATTCACGACCACCGTGGTGGGGAACGCGGCGATCGTCACGGCTCCGCCGGACGAGAAAGCCGTCACGGTCCGCGATACACCCTTGTTTGTGCCCGAGAGCGACATGAGGCGGTAGCCGGTCCAGAACTCGGCACCGTCGGCCGCGCGCACGGAGTCGGTGAGGCTGGTCTGAGAGCCGACGGTCGTCACCTTGAAGGCGTTGTATAGGAATTCCTGGACAAGCGCGTCCGTCGCGGTATGCGCAATCCCCTGCTTAGCGTATAGGACTTTCTCGTTGCTCTCGTTGGCCATCGCCATCTCCCCCAAAGAAAAAGCCCCGGGAGAATCCCGAGGCCGAGCGCGCGGATGCCCGCGCGCTATCCAGTTGTCTGTCCCTACTTCACGGAAATGGCCCGAACCTGGCCAGCATTATTTCCACGACCATCGTGAAACCTTGATCTTGTGGCTCGAAGTCTAGCACGTCTGCACTTACAGGCTTAACTGTATTCGCGGTGCCTCCCAGAGTTACGTCGCGCATGATCTCCGTCACCATCGCGAACATCAGTTCTTCAGTCTGTTCGGGCGTATGGTCAAGCGTCACCACCACGATCGTAGGCGTAATCTTGTGCTCAAAATGACGGGCCACGGATGGCGCGAACGTCCCAATTGGTCTTATGATGATCGCTGCCGGAAGCTCGCTCGCCAGAAACTCCTTCTTTTGACGAGCAGTTCTAACCGAAACGCTAATCCCCGGAACGCGCGCTAGGGCCTCCTTAAGCTTCTCAAGGGCTGCGTTCCGGGTCTGACCCACGGCCCTCTCCTACGCGCCCGCCGAGGCGCCGAAGGCCACGACGATGCGGCGGACGTAGATGTCGGTCACGGCCTGCGCCTGCTCGCGGAGCGTCGAGGAGATGAAGGGCCGGGGCGGGATCGTCACATGATCCTTGAGCACGAAGAGGGGCACGATCGATCCCTTGGCCCCACCGATCTCAAAGCCCTTCTTCTGGCGCGGATGGGCGCCACCCGTCATGCCCAGTTTCCCGAAGATCACGCCCTTGGCGACGAACGTGCCGGTGAAGCCGCCCTTCGCCGGGTCACGCCTGAGCTCGGCGGCCGTGAACCGGGCCGGCCCGTGTGGGTCGCCCCCGGCCCGAGCCGCCGGAAGCGGGATCGTCAGCATCTTCCCGGCCGCGCGGATGGTCATCCCTTTTTCATGCGTGCGGCCGTACTTGTCGGCCGGAGGCCCGACCGTGATGCGCCCGACGTATCCGCCTTCCGGGTCCCGCGTGATCGTCGGCGTGACCTGAAAGTTCTGCCTGAGCGCGCCGCTCCGACTCCCCAATCGCGTCGAGGTGGTCCCGCCCGTCAGGTGATCGATGACGACATGCCGCTCAAGCAGGATCATCGAGTCAAGCGTCGCGCGCTTAACGCCCTTGTCGAACCGCTGCGCCACGTCCGCCAGCTCGTGGAAAAGCCGATCGACGTTGTCTTCGATGGTGATGCCGTCGCCCGCCATCTCAGGCCATCCCCGCATAGCCGGAGCGGCGCAGAAGGTCCAGCCGCTCCTCATGCCCGGGCAGGAAGTTGCCGGCGAAGTAGGTGCGCGAGCCCTCCCCGTGGGACTGGCTCGTCACGCCCACGCGCCGCTGCTGATACTGGGTGAATCGGTAGGCGGCCATCTCGGCAGCCAGTTCGACCACGCTACCCGGGACCGGATACCAGCCGGCGTGATACTTCACACGGATGTTGTCGATGTCGAACTCGGGAAAGTGCCACCCGAGCTTTCGGTAGATCGAAAAGGAGTTGAAGCCGTAGGTAGTTGGGTCAAGCACTACCCCGTCAATCGAGACCTCCTCGACGCTCGTGATCGGACTATTGCGCGTGAAGTAGCGGCTCGTTCCGTTGCCGGTCCCGGTCTCATCGTACGCCCTGGCGGCCCACCGGCAGGCGGTGCGGCGTTCGATATAGTCAGAGACGCGATTGATCATTTTGGCGATGACCAACTGCTCCGCCGTGTCCGCGGGCCCGACCATGTCCAGCACGTCCGCGACCGTGCAGAGCGCGTACTGCCCCACGGTCACGGGAGGGATCTCGACCGGGGTCGCCCCCAGATCCGCAAGCATTCCCTCCAGTGCAAGGGCGAGTGCGCTTGCGCGTCCCCCAGACACCACGGCCCCGTCTGTGACGAGGCCGATCGGATCGACGTTGCTCATAGGTCAGACCTTCTTACGGGCTCGGCGCCGACGTACCCGCGACCGCGTAATCGAGCCCGCCGTTCGCAGCGTAGTAGAGCGCGACGTAGTATGTGAAGTCAGGCGATCCGAAGTTGCCTGTGAGAGACACGTCCACCTTGGTGTAGGAGATCACGTTGCCGTCGTCTAGCATTGCTTGGGTGATGCCCCGGCCAGTGATCGGGACGGTAGCGTAGGTGACCGTCTCCTGGCGGTAGCGCCTGCTCAGGTCGCGCACGTCCGCCTGGCTGGCGACGCTTGATGTCCCGATCAGGTCTGTCTTGGCTTTTACCGCGGCGACAGTCGTTTCACTTGCCGGCGCCGCAGGGATCAGATCGGTCTTCGCTTTCACGCCTGCCACGGTTGTCTCTGATGCAGGACTCGCCGGGATGAGATCAGTTTTAGCCTTGATAGCCGCCACTTCCGTGTCAACATAGGTCGCAACCGTAGCAAGCGTGGTCTCACTTGCCGGTGCTGCGGGTATCAAATCCGTTTTGGCTTTCACAGCCGCTACGGTGGTTTCGCTTGCAGGGGATGCTGGGATGAGGTCCGTCTTGGCCTTGATTGCGGCAACCTCGGTATCCACATAGGTGGCTACTGTGGCAAGTGTCGTCTCACTTGCTGGGGCAGCAGGAATGAGATCGGTCTTGGCTTTGATCGCTGCGACTTCCGTGTCAACATAGGTGGCGACAGTTGCAAGCGTAGTCTCGCTCGCGGGTGCTGCCGGGATCAAATCAGTCTTTGCCTTGATGGCCGCTATCTCGGTGTCAACATACCCGGCTACCGTTGTAAGTAAGCCACCCGACTCGACCGCGCGTGATCCAATAGTCACATCAAGAGCCGTCCTTATCGTCTCAGGGTATCCGAGCCCACGCTCGTAGGAATACCACTCGGTGTAATTGGTTCCATCGGTGAATCGATAGAGATAGATGTCGTTCGCGGGCCACGTGACACCGGACGTGAGCCATCGGTAAATCCCGCTCGATGCGACCTCCGTCGCCGTGAGCGTGCCGGTGACTGCCGCGCCATTAGAGACGCGATATATCTGGATCGTGACCGACCCGCCAGTGGGCAGAGCCCCGAGCAGATAGGTAGTTTCAACGCTGTCGTATCGGTCCGCCATTATCGGCCCTTTCTCAACGTAAGTACGTTACCAAGTGTTTCGCGCCGTTTAGGTTTAGCATCATGGAGCCGTAGCCGTGCAAGAGATCGTGTCCCCGTTGCATACGCCCGTTGCCACCGTTACCGTACACGTGCTCGCGGTAGCCACTTGCTTCTGGTTGATGATGCACGAGTCATTCGTATCCACCGTCGGAACGCAGTTGCAGACGTGGCCGGTCTGCACGCCGGGGACTGTGATGACTTCGGTCGTTCCGCCATCGCCTGTGCCGCTACCATGCGCCGGGCTTGCGGTCAACTGTGAAATGCTCCCGGCACAAGTGCCTGTTCCTGCTCCGGTGCAACATACAAATGGGTCTTGTAGATGTAGACACTCTCCGTTTGTTGGAAATGTCGGGGCAGGAGCATTGCACCTATCAATCTTCACTGTTCCGGTCGCTTTCGTGATTGCCGCGCTCCACGTGCCCGCCACGGTGTTAAGAAAGCAGCCGGATATAATTAGAGCACCGCCGTTCTCTTGATAGAGTCTGAATGTACTTGGACTTCCGGTTGCATTCAAATTACCTGTATAGTTCGATATTATAGATGTACCACCATTAGCAGTAATCAACCATCCCGGTGAGATAGGGTTATCTGATGTTATATCGTGGATTATATTTGATGCCATCAAAAGGCCACCGCTATTCCCAAAAAACGGCGCTACCGGATGTGCTCCACTAGCGTCATAAGTACCTGTACTTCCAACTACATCCTGTACGATATGCAAACCATTAACTATGAGAGTACAGAGGCTGGTCGCATTCATCTCGACATTCCAATTTGAGGACCATTTCCAGATTGCATTTGCGATTACTATTCTTTCCTTCCTATAAGTCGTCCCCTCTGCATTAAGATAAGTTGAAGCGGTAACGTCGTATAAAACAAGCGTCGGTTCCTTGAATGCTGTGAACCTTACATTATTCCCGCCTGGGGATGGAATCGGGTTATTGGACCACGAGACAGTATAGACAGCATCGATATTCCTATCTGCCGTAATCCTAACTACAGGGTATGTTGTGCAGTCACCGGAATTACAATATGGTATCATCGCTGTTATTCTATAAAACGTTGTTGGAAGTCCTGGCTGTGAAAGCAAGAAGATATCGCCTATTTTAGGGAAGTCGTTGCCTTCTTGAAAAGCAGGTATATCTACAAATGGTGCCGACGTACTTGTATTATTGCGCAATACAGAATCGTATGAATCACCTCTCCACGGAAATAAGTTCGTATCTATGACGTTACCTAATGTAAGATTGCTTATATCATTGTCGCCCATATAATCATAGAACGTATGTGTATCTGTTTTTGTAGTCAACACTGTAGCCGATTGACCGGAACCAATTACAGATACGTGTGGCGGGATTCTATGTCTATCCCCTAACGATGGTGTAACGTATATACCAGGAGATAAATTGATGGTCCATCGATTGAACTCAGAATACCCAGGCTCTTCGCCGTAAACAGCTATTACTCCTCCGTTGCCATTACCTGTAGTGTAATCGCCGACGCCTGTTACCTCCGTGACTGTCGTACCAATATAGTATCCATATTCATCCGATGAATTTGACACGCTCATAATTGAGACATAATTTACGCCAGCAGAATAGCTTGCATTGTATTCAGCGTCCGGTACAAACGCGATCATCCTGTTAGGGCGGATGGTCCCGTAATTTGTTATAGCCGGAATCGTAGTGTTCGAAAATGTAAATGTCTTGAGAGAAAAAAAGGCGTCCGTAGATGACACTGCGATAGAATCCCCAGTAGAATATAGCGCTCCATTCGGAACAGTTTCCGTTGGGGAACATGCACCGGCATTCTCACCGGAATCGTAATAGCATAACTTCGCAGTTATGTTACCAGAAATGTTTCCCACCTTTTTCATCAACACGCGCACAGAGGATAGATTGAACGGTTTATATGATAACCCAATCGTAGCGCCCACACCCCACGTCGATACAACCGGTTCCTCCGTTTGCGTCGCACCAAGTTGATACATAGCATCTGGGGGTGTGCCGGACACAAGAGGAATCGAATCGGCCGCACTTTGCAAGGATGTGTACACGCACGTCGGGCACACATTGATGACATTCGGCCCGAGGGAGGAGCCGGACTGACGAGCGATCTCGGCGCCAAGCGCGGTCGTCGGAAGAGCGAGAACAAGGGCGAGCAACAGGGTGGATATGGATCGAAGCATGTTCTGACCTCCGTGAGCCATCATGGAGTGCTCCAAGTCGGACGATGCTTTGAATCCTGAAACCACGGCGGAAGGCGTCCGGTCGCCGGATCGCGCAAACTACCCCAGTGGTCTATGCACATCACCACGTCCCCGCCGTAGCCGACGGCGTCTTGCAGATCCGCGCCGTAGATCGTCAGGATGTCCGGACAATCGAGTAGCCAGTAGAGGTTTGGGGAGTTCGAGACGCGTGCCTGCTTCACGATCTGCGCCACCCCCCGCACATTGCGCTCGGTCGCCTCATATCGGATCGCCATTCCGCGGTTGTTCGGAATCTCATCCGGGCTGTTCTCCACGCCCATCTGGACCTGATATGCAGCCCCGTACTTAGCGCGAAGCTGGGAATGTGAAAGACGTTCGTAGTTCTGGAATATACCCCCGCCAGCCGGTAGCCCCTCCGTCGTGGCGCAGCCCCCGGCGCGGTTGAGGATCATCGCCTCATCGTCCCAGGGGGTACCGTTCCCGGGGCATGTAGCCGTCCAGCCGGGGACGCTCCTCATGTCTCGAAGAGCCGCCGCCTCGGCGCTCTTAAATCGCCTATGCCCGTCAGGCCCTTGGTACTGATGGACATCGTTTGCGACCCACGCTGGAGATTGATCCACGCGGGTAGCTTCATCGATCCGCGCAAACGAATATCCCTGGGCGACTCGCGCGGTCGCATATCGTTTCATCGCCTCCTTCACCCAGGGAGTTCCGGGATCGGGAAACAGATGAGTTCCAATCGCTCTCCGGGCGTAGTAACCATCGCAGAACACCGGCCCGTCTAGGATGTCGATCGGATCGCCCGCCTTCCATTCCCGATGCTTCGGACCTGTCGCGTCCGCGCAATCAATCGATCCGGCACGCTCGTGAGTCAGAAGCGCCGAGTCCGGTACCTCTTCGTTGAAACCGTAGATGGTGTTCTTCATGTAGGGGCACGTTCCAGGCGCGCTTCCAGGGCAACGCCAGGTCATGAACACCGTGTAACGGAGCCACTGCCCGCCGTAAGCCGCGCCGCACGGGAGCGCCCGCGCCCGCGCCATCTGCGCCTCGTCCGCCTCGACGATCTCAGAGGTCCGGAGCACCTCGCACACGTAGGCATCCGGGTTGTGCCGGAAGATCGCGCCCCAATAGAGCATCCGCGCTGGTTTCACGGCGAGGTTCGTGGATCCGAATGGCCACAGATCCACGGTGCCCGCTGGACGGGCCATGAAGGCGGAGAGGAGCGCGAGCGCGGTGGAAGCAGTCAGTATTCTGCGGAGCATATCGCCGCGCCATTTCATGATCAGGTCGTCCCTCCCCTGCGGTAGATGAAGATGTGGAGTGAAGTCAGCGCTGGCGACCCGCCTGCGGCCGTGAAGTACAGTCTGTAATATGGGAATACTAATAGCGGCGTAGTAACTCCTGCGCCATCAGCAGAGATTGCGATTCGCTGAACTTCAACGCTCGCAGAAGAGGCATTGACCGGAGTGGTCAATGTAACCCAGGTTACGTTATCTACGGACCCCTGGAACAGGACCGTGACTGTTCCGGTTCCGCCGTATGTGTAGTTGATTCTGTACGATCCGACTTCTGCGATTCCGAAATCCATTGGGAAGGCGGTCGGGAAAGTCGATAGCGATACGCCGTCCGCAACTTTGTCTTTCCAATTCCCAGGCTGCCCTCCGAATACCGTGCTGACCGTGCATGCCAAGAGCACCGCTAGGACTACACCAACGGCACGACTTCGACGGATCATCGCGTTCCTCCTTTGCCGCGTCGTTTTGACTGTTCGCGGTGGATCATCCGATCCTGTGGCGGGGAGTCGAATGCAGCGATCTCAGAAGCGTTGCCAGTGGGGCAATCGTCGTCAGCTTTGATCGGCTCAGGCAAAACCTCCTCCACCGCAACCCCGTGTTCCTTTGCACGGTCCGCCGTCATCTCAACCGTCTCTCCGGCCCTATGCTTGGCGCCGCCTTCGACGATCACGGCGCCAAGCGTCACGCGGTACTGTCCCATCGCCTCCTCCCTTCCAGCGCCCGGCTAGTGCGTCTCCAGGCCGGCCACGACATGCAGGGGCTTCGTGACAAAACCTGAGCCCGACTCCGTACCGGTGAACTCGTTCAACTTCGAGTAGATCGACGCCTCGGCGTTCTTGCAGGCTAGCAGGAAGGCATCGACAACCGTCCCTTCGAGCGATTCGTTCCCGCCGGTGGCTCCCGAAACCCCGGTCGCCGTCGCGGTCCCGATGATGCCGATCGTGCTCGACGCCGTTCCGCCAGTGGAGTCTGTGAGCGGGATGGCCCCGAAGTACGGGGCAAGCAGTCTTACCTTCTCAGCGAGGGACGCGATGGCGTTGCGGATCGCCGTGCAACGCGCGATCCCCGTCGCGTCCTCAACGCACACGGTCGTTCCCGTGACCTCCGTCAGATTGTGAAGGTGGTCTTCGAGCGCCGTGTTAGCGGTGCCGTCCACGGCGGTATAGTCCAGCAGGGGGAGAAGGTTGTAGCGGGCGAGAAGGAGGTCCGCCCGGAGAGAGAGGTCCGCGACGTTGTTCCCGATGAGATCGATGGCCGTATCGAAGCCCGCCTTCGGAGCGCAGTCCGTCCCGGCCGTCACGAACGAGACAGGCAGCGTCATCGCCGCCAGCGTGTTCGAGATCGTGTCGCCGGTGATAGCGGTGGTTAGATCGGCGAGCGCGCCCTGGTTGAACATGAGGTTCCACTGGAGCGCCATCGTCGCGATGTTGGCGGCCATCGCCGTGAACCAGATATCGGCCGCCGCCTTGCTCACCGAAGAGGCCCCGGTCGCCGACGCCGCCGCGCTTGGAAGCACGACGAGCGTGTGGGTCAAGCGGTCGGCCGTCCCGAGCGTTGCCTCGGTCAGCGCCGGCTCGCCGAGGGCCGCAGCGATCTCGTTCAGACCGACCAAGACGGTCGCCAGGTTGTTGCGAGCGCTCGTCATCACCGCCACGCCCTCAACGTAATCAAGCGAGGTAGCGCCGTTGGTCGTGGTGACGGTCTTCGTCACGGCTGGGATAGTACCGGCCGTGGTGATCGTGCCCTCCGGCCAGATCATCCGCGGGAGTCCAAGACGAGCCCTGACGTTGTTCTGGTGATCGCACATGACCGCCAGGTCGTTCACGATCTGCCCGATCTGCGTATTGAAGTCGGTCCTGAGCGCGCCGCCGGCCGACGTAGCGTCGAAGACCGCTGCCTGAACCGCAACCGCCGCAGCGTCGGCTGCGGCCGTGCCGCTGGAGCTGTCTGTCAAGTCACCGATCCCCGCGTTCTCCAGCTTGATCCGCGCGTGGTCCTGGGCGATCCCGCGCATGAAGTTGAGCCGCCAATCGCGCCTGGAATTCGGGAGCACTGCGGCGAGCAGCGGGTTTGATTCGGGATGGATGAAGGTCTCTGCCATTTCACACCTCTCGCGCCCGCTCTCGGGCTCTCATGGAGTGGAAGGCCCGGACAGGATTGCTCCTGCCCGGGCCGTGGTGCTCAACCTGTGCTGGTGACATGTTACGTCGCGGCCGTTACCAGACGACTCACCGCCGGCGGAGACCCCATCTCGGACCCGACGCGCTGCACGGCCCTGAGGCAGGTCGTGTTGCGGCCAAACAGGAACTCGCTCGACACCTGGATCTCCATCTGCTGCCTGTCCCCGATGAAAACCCAGTTCGGGTTACCGAAGGCGACGAACGCCTTGCTCGCCTGCGATCCAGCGTCCCCGGTTTGTGGGAGCTGGTCGGAGATCGAGTAGGGATAGCCCCAGATCGTCGCCGGCATGGTTCCACCCGGCGGAGACCAGACAGAGTGTCCATCCGTCCCAACCTGCCCGCGCAGAACTGCCAGCACGGTTCGGCTACAGATGAACCGCGCTCCGACCAGGCGCTTCGACGGGAGAACGCCGATCAGGTCGGAGAGCTCCTTCGCGTCGATCTCCCCATAGGTGTTCTTCCCGGTTGTCATCACATGCTCGACCACGCCGGACTTCACGAGCCACCCCGTGAACGGGTTGGCCCCACCCGCACCCGTGCCCAAGAGGGCCTGCTGATCGATCGCCAGCGCGAACTCCTCGGCGATCACCGGCTTCAGCGCATTCCCGATATCCGGGTTCGCATCAGCCAAATTCTCGTTCGAGATCGGAATGAGGATCCGCCGGGTCTTCGCGTTCAGCGTTACCTTTCCGGTCAGGTTCGTCGTATCAAACTCTGTCTGATCTACGTCCTCGTCCTCCCACGCGCTGACGACGTTCCCGAGGGTCGGCACGGTCAGCGTCGGTCCCGTCATTGTGAAGTGCCGCGCGAACGGCAGGATGACGCTGGCCTCGGCCTCCAGGTGGATGATCTCCGGCAGGTATGCGGGCGGGATGATCTCCGCGCCGCTTCCGGTCGTGCCCGTGGTAAGCGTGCGCTTTCGGATCTCGTCGATCTTCGTCCGGTCGCCCCTGAGAACGGCCGCGATGAACTCCGAGAGACCCTGACTGCGCTCCTCCGCCTCCGGGTCACGCCCGCCCAGCGGGGTCTTCCGCTCGAAGAGCTGCTTCACCCGGTCATCCACGCCCACGACGCGGATGCCGAGCCTGGCAAGCTCCTCACCCGTGGTTTTCACGCTCTTCGCGTAGTCGGCGATGAGCGCATTCTGCTCCGTGATCTTCTGGTTCATCGCGTCGTGCGTGTCCGCCATGCGGCCAGCGCTCGTAGCGATCTCGCCGACGTGCTTCAGATAGTCGGCCTCCAGCTTCTGCATCTTCCCTTCGAGCGCCTTGTATTCGGGCGTCTCCGTCACGTTGATCTCAGCCATGTTCGACTCCTCTGGGGTCGTTAGGCCACGCCGCGCGCAAGCAGAAAGGCCCGGAGAGAGTCCGGGCCCAGCGTCGGCAGTGCCGTGGTTTTGGTTGTCGTGGACGCGCTCAGGTGGCGGGCGCGTCCTTCGTGCCCTCCAGCGCACCCTCCAGGCGGGCGAGGGCGTGCCGGGCAAGTACCGGCCCAAGAAGAGCCGCACCATGCGGCGCCTCGGTTCCGTGCTGTTCTGCGGTGGGGGAGATGGGATCGGCGGCCGGAGTCGCCGGAGCATCGCCGGCGACGACCGCGAAGTCGTCCACGGCCGCCTCCATCCTGCCGACCAGACTCTTCAGATCGCTCTGCGCGAGCAGCCGCTCGTTCTGCGAGTCCACCGCGAGCTGATCAAGTCGCTTCGTGAGCGCGACCTGTAGGCGTGCGGCTACGTCGTGAAGATCGGAGAGACGGATCACGCGCTCCATGTCCTCGGGCGGATCGGCGGGCGTCGCCGGTTCGGGAGCCTGCGGGCCGTTCACCACCGCGCCGCCCATCGAGAGAAGGACGCGCTCGGGGAAGCTGATCAGCCCTTTCGCTTCGGCGGACTTCCATGCCTCAAGACCTCGCACCTCGTAGACTTCCGAGCCTTGCTTCTTCGACCCCGGGTCTGCCGGGACGGGCGCGATCGAGTATTCGTATAGTTCCGATCTTGTGTAACGCCACCCGACCTGTTGATCATAGGGTGCCCCATCTGCCGGCTTCACCTTCTCCGTCAGCGGTTCGCGCTCGATAACACCCCATCCGACGCTGCCAGTCTTGAGCCAGTCCCCCTCAACCATTCGCTTCACTGTGTCCGCGAATGGCGAGAGGTCCACGGGCATGAACTGAAGGGTGATGACTAGATTCCCGTTCTCGACGCGCGCCTTCTTCCCGACCGGTTTTCCGATCGGCAGGCTGTAGTAGTCGTGGCCGTAGAGGATGGTGCCGATCGAATTGAAGTTTTTTAGCTCCCATCCGTTCTGGTCAATGATGTTCCCGTCACGTACCTTCTTTCCGGTCGAGGCCGTGAAGGTGAAGACGCCGCTGGCCTTGTCTTCGGTGCGCACCTCGATCGGCAGCGCCATCCGGCAGTGTTTCTCATCATCCCCAACCTGGATGATTCGATAGAGCGGAACGAGCTCGGCCTGGGGGACTTCGAGAAAGCGTGCGATTGATTCCATCTGGCGCGATGATGTCAGCGTGGGCATTCCTTAGTCCTCCTTGGCGACGGGTAGGGCCACGCAACGGCAACCACAAATTTGTTCAGGCGGCCCCTCTGGGTCCAGCGGATAGCGGATGTTGACGGTCGGGAACAGCTCTCCAATCGCAACCACCTCGCCGTCCGCGGTCACGTGATCGTCGCGGACCTTCTCGTCGCGCGACGATAGCCATTCGTGCCGCTCGATCCCGAGCTGCTGCATCCCCTCGAACTTGCCGGTGCTGGCGGCGATCCCAACCTCGGTCCGGGCGATTAGGCGCGTGCGCGCGAAGCTCGCGTCGAATACGTCGCCGACGCGATGACTCAGATCGGTGATGGACTCTCCGGCGTCAAAGCCCTCGTTAAGCGCTTCAGTTATGTCTTGCCGCACCGTCTCCGTGACGTCCGCGACCTTGACGACCTGCGCGTTGAGCGAGTCTGCTTTCGGCCTAACGACGTGATCGGCCGGATCGAGCTCCAGGTCCGCCAGCACCTGATCGATCCCGTACTGGATCGCCGTGCCGAAGACGGGGCGTGACACGACTTGGATGCGATGCCGACCGTCCAGTTCATCGAAAAGCAGCGCCTCGATCGTCTCGTCATACTGGCCGCGTTCTACCAGCTTGACAGCGTTCGGGTTGCGCGCTGCCGTCGCCTGGCCGATCCCGCTCTTCACAAGTTTTTCAAGCACCTCCTGCTTCCAGCCCTCGAAGACTCCGCGCAGGAGCCGCCCGTACCGGCGCTCCAGCGGGAGAAGCCGCGCCTGGTAGGTCTTCCAGTAGGAGGCCCTGCGCTGCTCGCCCTCGAAAAGCGAACGCCAGCGGGGTGCGCCGGCGCGTGCCGATTCTAGGAGTGCTGGATCAGGTCCAGCCCTCGCCACTAACTTCTCAACCTCCTTCCGTTCCAGCACCTCATCGGCAATACGCTGGAGCGCAAATACGGAGCCGCGAAGCGACTGGCTCGCCGTCTGCGCCGCGGCGCCGCTGTCCTCCGCTCCCGCCCCCGACAGCACCTCCGAGACCGGCATGAGTGCGATCGAAACCAGCGGCTCCTTACCCCACGGGACCGGCCCGAACCCGAGCTCAAGGACCTCATCGATCAGGTTCAGGTTGTAGCCCAGCTCCTTCGCCTTGTTCGCGTTGTCAAGCTTCTCCGAGTAGAGTTCCTTGAGCGCCGCCACGTCATCGAAGTCAAATGCGCAGCGGAGCCCTGGAGCGTAGCGCCTGAGAAGCGAGTGATTGACGCGCCGCGCGATGTTCTCGCCCAGCGGGACGATGCAATCCTCCCAGAACTGCCTGCGCTGCACGTAGGCAGTCGCGTAATTGAGGTACCGCATGATCCCCGCCTCGTTCGGCGGGAGACCCATGCCGCTCGCGATTTCCTCCCAGGAGCGGTTCTGCTGCTCGGTGAACTGCATGTCGGTGTGGGTCGGCGTGATCGTCTTGTAGTCCCATTCGCCGGACAGAAAGGCGATGGCCTGCTTCTTCTGCAACCCGCGAAACTTCGCGTTCCAGCGCGTCTTCGCGTCTTCCAGCTCGCCCTCCTGCGCAGTCCCCTTCTTGGTCATGACCGCGCCGGGCTGGCAGTCATTGGCGAAGAAGGCGGCGTTCGCGAGCTTTGAGAAAATATCGGCCGCGATCGAGAGATTCCCGCCGGCGAGCGTTGCCTGCCCGCGCAGCATGTCGTAGGGATTGAAGTGGCGGAAGAAAACGATCTCGTCCTTCAGGTACGTGACCTTCTTCCCGCGCTCCGGCGTGTATTCCCAGGCCGCTAGGTTCCCATCGCGATCCAAGATGGGCCGACACCACTCCGGGTTGAGCGGCCAGATTTCCTGCGGAAGCTGCCCGGGTCCCGGGATCTTGTCCAGCGCCCACAGACATTCGCCGGTCAACTCCAGATAGGTGCCGGTCGCCTGGATCAACTCGAACCGATCCATCCGCTCATTCGGGAACTCAAGCAGCGCCTGGACCGGCCCCTGCATGACCTCCGGTGCCTTCGGATCCGGCCCCGAGTAGAACTTGAGCGGAACACCGGCCAGACTCCGCGCCTTCTTGTCGATCGCGAGCTTGTAGATCGTGCTCTGCGTGTACGGCCGATCGATTCGCGGGAGCGAGCCGCTGTCCGTCCGCTCCCTCCCGAAGAAGAACGCCCCCAGGTCCTCCCACCCGACGTTCGATTTATCGCTCACCGTCCGTGCGAGCTGGGAGAGGACCATCCGGCTCACGCCCCGCGAGAAGGCGGCGCGCGCCCGCGTGATCGGATTCCTCATCAGATCACCATCCCGATCCCGGTGGGGACGTGGCCGGACTTGACCAGCGCCCGCGCCAGCACGTCGTAGGTGTCGGCCAGCCGATGATGATCCGGGGCCGAGCCCTCGGTCCATACGTAGCGGGGTCGCCCCTTGGCGTCCCGCGAGAGCGAGCGTGTCGGCTCACGCATCTGCGCGTCGTACTGGCCTGCGTCAAGTGTTCGCCAGTCGGCGGGCAGGACGTTGCGCCTGAGCAGCACGTCCTCGTGGCTCATGTCCATCGCTTGCGTACGGTCGATCTGGACCGCCTTTTCAGTAGTCACCCCGAGCCCGTGTCCGTACACGAACTCGCAGAGGAACACGCGCCCTTCCCACCGGGCCTGAAAATCGCGCGCCATGTGCAGCTCCGGCTCCTTGTCCACCACGGCGCACCGAACCTTGTAGCGGCGCATCAGCCGATCGAGTTCCTCCGGCCTTGCGACCGTTCCGATCCAGAGGGCCCGCCGGAGGCCCGGCATCGGCTCATCGGAGATCCTGACGTGGAAAAGTTTCCCGACGTCCGCGCCCATCGTGACCACGCCCTGCGCCCGCCCCTCTGCCGCGGCGAACGTATGGCTTCTATCTGCGCATGCCTCAAGTTGGGTTGATGTGATCTTCGCGCCCGCGGCCGTATAGGCCCGCCCCAGGTTCGCGTTGTTCCAGTCCTGGAGCTCGTAGGGGTTCGAGAGCGCGACCAGATAATCCCGGTAGAGTTGGGCCATCGCCCGCTCGCCCGGAAGGCGCGGCGCCGTGAACAGGCCCGAGAGCTGATAGCCCGACGCCTCCCTATCCGGGTGCGCCGCTACCCACTCGCCCGAGCTCAGCCGGTCGAAGGGACGCTCGCAGCGCCGGCACATCGCTCGGATGTCCTGCCCGCTCTCCGGCGTCCACTCGGGATCACGCGGGAGCCATCGACCCACCCCCTCCTCCCGGACGAACTGCGTTTCCCACTCGAGGGGCTGCCACTCGCCGCACGCCTCATCGCGGACATTCCACTGCTTCTGATCCGTCAGCAGGTACTCGGCGTGAATGCCGGTATGCTCGACCTCCGGGCGCGAGAGCTTCAATTGCTCGGCCAGTTTCGAGTTCGCCAGCCGCTCCGGGGCGCGCAGAAGGTTGCGCTGGTTGCACCGCTGGAGCTCATCGATGATCAGAGAGTCTGTCGGATACTCGATGAACTCGTTCGGCACGTTCGAGCCGACGAACTTCACCATCCCGAGGCCGAAGTGGATCATCAGTGTCGAGCTGCTGGACCCGAGCGACTCCTTCACCCGCTCGGCATAGTGCGGCGCGATCTCGAACAGACGGTGCACGCGGTTGGGGACGAACGTGTTACGGATCTCGTGCGTGGGCAGCACGTAGAGCACTGCGTAGCCTGCCTCGGCTCTGGATAGCGCTCGGACGAGCGCCCGTTCCGTCGCCCCCCTCTGCACCGGCTTCATAATTACCTGGACGCGCGCCCGGTCCCGGTAGGGCGCGATCCAGTAGGCCTTGTCCCCGAAGGTCATTGGCGCGCGGCCGGTGCTTCGGTGGTACTTGATCGCGTAATCGAGCTGGTCGATCTCGATCGGGGTCGCGTGCATGCGTTCGAGCTTGGCCGCGTCCTCCCTCAGCCCGCGGGCGAACATCTGCGCGGGCGTGTCGGCGCCGAACCCCTTGAGCCATGTTGGACCCTGGATGTCTGGGCCGCGACCGTGGGCGTGCGTCGTCATACCTTGAACCGCTCAGCCTCTTCCGCGATCTCTAGCAGTACCTTCGGAATGGACGCGCTCCCGGGGAAGTGGCGATCGAGGGATCCGCGGATCACTTCCCGCAGGTAATCCATAAACGCGATCGCCCGCCTGTCCGTCCACGCCTCGGCCATCTGATGGGCGACCTGCTTGAGCCGCACGAGGCTGTCGAGCAGGCCGAACATCTGCTTGGCGAACGTGCTATCCGGTGCGTCGCTCTTGTGCTCGGCTACCCAGGCCGTGACCATCGACTGCGCGAGCCCCACCTCGTGCTCGATCCGCAGCAGCTCCGGGTCATCGAGCGCCGCGGTGGCCCCAGGCCCGAGCGCCTCGTGGACGGCGTAGCGGGAGGCGCGCTGCCCGAGCGTCTTCGCGCCTTTCAGCCGTGCGGAGTAGCGCCCGTGCCCGGGCTCGCGCCCTTTGTGGGCGTAGCAGCGACCTTCGCCGGGGTGATCCGTCCGCATGCCAGGCTGGCTCAGACAGTGCCGCCGCATCTTCGGATTCCAGCCGTTGCATTGTTTCGCGTTGGGCAGGCGGTACTCGTAGCTGATGCCGTTCCGATCAACGTAGGTCTGGCCGGCCTTCCGGGTTCCCGATCCGCTGGCCCTCTTGCGCGTTGCCACGTCCCACCACCACCTCTCGCCGAAAAGCACAAGGCCCGGATTTCTCCGAGCCTCGGGCGCACCATGCCATGATGGGAAATTCATGCCAGTTTCACTTACTTCGCGCAAGGGGTAACACGGTGCTAGATTGTAAATATTGTAGTGTTCCGTCACTTTGCTTTGTTTGCTCTTTCATTTCACGTGGAACATTCTCCACTCTGGCGCTCCCAGGTTTCGATGCTTGCCCGAGTGACGTACCACCGCGGCCTGAGCGACCAGATCCGGCGCCGATCTACCAGCGTAAAGATCCCGCGCTTGCCGAGCACAAGCAAATACTCTGGCGTGATCCCCACCCGTCGCGCCGCAGTGCTGAGCAAGATCAGATCCTCCCCCATCGGTCCCCCCTAGTCCTCACAACGGTCGTGCCAAATGCACTTGGGCCAACGAACCGTGCGCTGGTGTTCTCGCTCCAGTCTTGCCGCCAGTTCGTGGATGTCCTCCCAAAGTTCATCTTCCCCCCGCGCCTCCCCCAGCACCTCATCTACCCGCCGCTCCACGGGCGTCCGTTCGTCCTCCGGAACCCAGGTCCCAGGCACCCGGATGCCCGCCGTGAGCAGTGTCTTGTTCGGTGGACCCATCCTGGCCATCAGTCCCACCCCATCAGCTTATTAAAAATCATGCTCCATTCCGCGAGCCTGTCCATTCTTGCTCTGCATTCCTTCGTGTCAGAGATCCAGATGGGCATCCCACCGATCATATTGCCAAGTGTCCCGGTTGTGTAAGCAACCTGCATCCATCCTGAACCAGGAACTGGCTCCGCTATTCGCGCGAACCACTGGCCCGGAACAGGATCGAGTGAAAATGGCTGCGGTCCGTACCCGTCGCGTTCTATCATCGTTTCCCCCTCACTCGTCCAAGAGCCCTCGTCGCCCCCTATGGTTCCCCCTACTTCAGCTTGCCCTGTGCGTCCAGTTCCTTGAGTTCCCGACCGATGGCCTCGTTGTGGTGTCCCGAAAAGTCGATGCCCTCGAAATTGCCGTTGGCGGGAAAATCGCCAAGCAACGCCCAGAACTGCCCCATCGGAGCCACCACCTCGAACGTGTGTGTTCCATCAGTTGCCCTGCCGTGGTGAAGATTGCCTTCTTGCCAGATTCGGATTGTGATCATCGCCTTCTCCTTTCGTTATGCCCCGAGTAGGCCGCGTCGTTCAAGCGATCGCCCCACCTTCCGCTCCGCCTCACGCCTCACCCTATCCAAAAATGCGAAATCGTATCGCATCGGAACCCGTGCCCCTGGATAGTTCAGGTGCCCTACGTACCGAGCCCTATACGCTTCTCTGAGTCGCTCTCGTGCCGTGCTGAAGGACGCCTCCTCGCCGTACAACGCACCGAGCACAACGATCTCCCGGTGCAGTAGACCTCGGAAGTGAACGCCCACGGTAAGCATCCGAAGCAAGCGCTTCTCGAATAGGTCTGTCTGCCGGCCCGAGTCGGACTCGCGGGGCTCAAGCGGGAGGCCGCGCGCGCAAGTGAGGGCGTTCTTGAGACGCCAGTAGTAGGAAATCGCATGTGATACAGAGAGAAATTTCATTTCCAGCGGTCTCCTATGATTGCTCTTCGAGCTGTCGATTCATTAACGCCGTTCAGTTCTGCAATAGCTCGATAACTAATTCCGGTGGTACGTCTGGTCTCACGCATCCGTTCAACGTCTACCCTCTTCAATTTTGACATCGGGTGCGCCTCTCCATACATCAACGGAGGTGCAATGATCCTCCCCTTAGCAACGGCGTCTGCACTGTTATCTTTTGGTAACGCCGCGAAAAGGTGAAATGGATTACAACATGGTGGATTGTCGCAGTGATGACAAATACTAAGACCAGTACAAATCACGCCATTGCTTATAACATAGGCGGTTCTGTGTGCATAAAGCATATGCCCACATTTCGACAGTTCACCGTATCCAGCTTTGGTTCTAGCACGACTCCACGGCCAGCAGTTCTTCTCGTGTCCACACACGACGTATTTTCGCATTCGTTCTAGTAATTCCTCATCCAATAGCACGCCGCTCTTTACTTCAACGCCAAGAAACCTATCAGAATAGGCGGCGGTCTGGCCGACGCTGGTGAAGGGCTTCATGCGCGTGACCTGCTCCACATACCTTCCGGAACTCCCGGCTCGATACCATATTCGTCCTCAAGCAATCGGTGCCATTCTTCGGATGCCATCGCCAGCGCGGCGAGCAGTTCATCGTGCGAGAGCGTCTCGGCTTTGATTCCGAAGACGGTCAGGTCCGCAGCCTTCGGTCTATACTTGTTCACGAAGTCTTCCGGTAGTCGCTCGCTCACATCGTCCCCTTCGCCTTAACTGCCCGAAGCTCGCCGGTTCTGATCAGGCGCCGCACCGTCGGAACGGACACCGACAGCCGGGTGGCCACCTCGCGCACGGTGAATAGATTCACTGCGAGGCCTCCGAAAACAGCAGCGTCACGGGGACGCGAAGCACGCGCGCGACCCGGGCGCGTTGCTCTGGCGTCAAGCTCGGCTCGTCCTCTCGCAGAGCCCGGCTCAAGGTGGCTGGCCTGATACGTGCCATCCCTGCGAGCTGGTAGGCGCGCAGCCTGCGCCGCCGCATGGCGAGGAAAATTCGATCGCTGGGAGTCAGATGGTTGAACTCCGCTGCTGTAACACTCACGCGCGTAGCCTCTTTTGGAAAGCGTTTCTTCATGCTCACCCCCTCGGCGGATATGGCTTCTTCGGTTTCCTCGGCTTCCTGGCCACATCAATCACCCCCTCCCGCGTTCACGCACACCCGCGAGCCACGCTCGGATCGTGCCCTCCGCGATCTCCCACCGTTCGCTAGTCCGTCCCGCGATGATCTCCTCAGCAAAGCCTTTCGCCAGCATCGACGGCGCGGGCTTGCCGAGGAAGTCAGTGAGGAGCGCCACGGCGATATGATCGATCCGCCCGCTCTCGATCGGCAGGTCTTTCCAGTCGTCTCGCCCGGGCACCCCAAGCGTGTCCGCGACGAGCAGCCGGATCTTGCCGTCTTCGACGAGGCGGAAGTAGCGTTTCATCCCGCTGCTTTCTTCGCTGGCGGTGCCGGTGGAGGGGGCGGCTTAGTACTCGGGTTGGGCGGCGCTCTATATCTCCCGGTCCGCCCGAGTGGAATAAAGGGTCGGTCTTCCTTCATGCTCGCCTCCGTTGGCCCCGGCGTCACCGACTTATGGACCGTGACCCCGCGCCACGCCGTCAGCGGATGCCGGACCTTCGCCCACCACGTGGGCGCCACAACCAGCGCCTTCGCCTCCGCGAGCTTCCGGCTCCCCATCTTGAACTCACTCACCGCAGTCGCGTGAAACTGGATACGACCGCCGAACAGGAGCCGGAACCTCTGGCGGAGGTTCAACTTGAACGGGACGATGATCTTGAAGCCATCACGGTAGCGATCTCGGCGGCTCATAGCTCTTCTTCCCGATAGCCTGTCAACAACCGTACCTCCTAAGCCGTTCAACGTCCCCGTTGATAGCACAGGCAAGTGCCCAAGTCACAGACTTCAAATCGGCATTGCGCGACCAGGCTATGTAAATTGCCCTCGCAACATGCTCATTGATTTCGTCAGTCGAAAGCGGCGCGGTAGTGTCCAACATCTTCACACTCGCCCTGACTGCCTTCACCGAAAAGATTGAGTGGGCAGAAGCCGACATGGCAATCTCTTGCAAGGTCGCCCACCGATGCAGGCTGGCACTCCAATGATTTATCCTAATTGTGAGTCTCAATAGCAATGGGACTTTCATCGAAACCTCACTGGAGCTGCTCCCCCAGGAACGAAAGCTGCCCCTGCTCGATCTCCGCCCCCCTCGGGATTTCAGTTGACAGTCCTCCGTCCCGGTGGCGGCGGAGGAGTCGGCTTCGGGCGATTCACATTCTCTACTGGCGGTGGGTTGTAGCCGACAGCGCGAGGGAGCCGCGCATCCATGCTGCGCCTTCCCTGATTGCGCCACCATAGAAGCTGACTCCAGCAGCGGCGCCGATCAATGCGGCCGATGCGCAGCGGCTTCGGAGTCGGAAGAGTTGTCATCGACGTATCCTTTCATGTGAAATGGTCGGGACGGCCCGGTTCGAACGGGCGACCCCCGGGTCCCAGGCCCGGCGCGCTTCCCGCTGCGCTACACCCCCCCCTCCCGGCTCGCACACCAGATGCAGCGCCTGGAGTCGGCGACCGTGGCCACGATCATCGCGCTGCGGATCATGACTTCGGCCTCCAATCGATCCACGCCTTCTTCGGAAAGTCTCTTACGCGCAAATCGTCCGGCCATTCGGACGGCCAGTGTTCAGACGGCGTTCGGCGATTGAGGAGCCTATGCCGCTCGCCGTGGTGAACAAGGCACAGCCACAAAACAACGAATGGCTTTGAATAGTCATCGTGATGCGCTTGCGTCTTGGACATTCCACACACCTGACACGCACGACGTGATAAACGTCCAGATCGCACAGCTACGGTGACAGATTGCTTGGCCGCAGCTTTTAGTGGGTGCCGATCCGAATAGGCAACGTTCCGCCGCCGATGAGCACCCTTATCTGCGCGGTGTTGCAACATAGTTCGCGCCTTTTGTTTGTCCCTATAACCATGTGTATTTTCGTGGTAGTAGCGCCGGCCGTGGGCAACGATGATAGGCGTCCACTTCGCATTCCAGCAATCACGGCAAGTACCACGACGCCCAATTAGCCCCTTCGCGTGATACTTTGGGAACGTCTCGATCGGTTTCTCCACTCCACATGTCTTGCATTTACGCATCGGGAAACTCTCTTACGTGCAGATCTGATGGGAAACAGTCGAGGTGCCCACCCTTGCTATCGTGAACACACCTATTCGACAACCCTCCCTGCTTGAAAAAGACCGCAACTCTCGCCTTCCGGCACTGCTCGACAACCGCCCGCGCCCACGCAAGATCAAGCGGCCTTGCGCGGGGTCCTGATTCGCCGCCGATGATCACCCAATCAAGACTGTGATGTTCCGGAAGATCCAGCGGCGGGTCAGCCCACAGTCCGCGGAGCGATTGAGGGAGGAGACGGTACTTGAAATCTACCGGCCCCAGCATGGGCTCGCAAGAAACGAACCTCACTGCCGCCGGAGTCTGGAGGAGTAAAGGGATTCGCTTGGCCGCCGTCTCTTGGTCCTCTACGGACACGCCAAGCCAGACGTTCGGGAGGGGCCAGCGGCCATCGAGGTTCGCATGGCAGGCATCGAAATCACCCGCCGCGTCATCGATGCAATCTCGCAGCTCCTGCCGATTTAGATAGTGCAACATCCGTTCCGGCCTCTTAGTCAATACCTGGAAGCAGTGCTGCGGCGCGAGCGCCATCACCGCGAACACGCGATCGATGTCTCCGTCCGAAAGCTTCTCGTGAAAGAGGTCGCTCGTCGAGTTCACGAAGATCCGCGATGGCCTGCCCTCCGCGCGCGCCTGCTTCGACCCACGCCACCGGAGCGGCCAGTCCAGCGCCGACTCCACCAGCTCCACGCGGCCGGTCCAGTGGGGCTGACCGTTGCGCATCTCTGCGAAACCCTCGAACGCCGGGCCCGTGGGCTTCGATGCTGGGATGTCGAAGCCCACGTCCTCCGTACCACGGGTTCCGAACCGCGCCGCGATCCGCTCGGCGTAACACAATTGGCACCCGCGCGAGATGCGGGAGCAGCCGCGCGTTGGATTCCACGTTGCGTCCGCCCATTGTATGCTCGTGAGTCCGCTCATCCGTACATCTCCCACAGGTAAATCCCCAGGGCTTCCAGCCAGCTATGCCTGCGCTCCGCATAGATGGGGTTCCGAAACGGCGATGGCATATTCATCACCCATAGCCACCCAACGTAATCGAACGGATCGAGCATCCGGTCAAACATTCTTCCGACCCTTCTTCTCAGGCCGAATCACATTGGCCTGGACCTGGAGTATTTTGCAATGCTGCACGTTACTACCCCACGGTATTTGCCAGCACTCCAACGCTATTTGCCAGCACTCAGGATCGCGAAGATCACTCAACGGGCTATTTGTCATTAGTTTAATTTTTACCTCTACTTCTCTAGGTTTCATTTGCTTGACTCCTTCGCGAAGGCGCGGAGCAGTTTAACTAACTCTGCCCGTTTCTTATCCCGCTCATCACGAAGATGCGTATCTCGTGGAGCACATCCCTCAACTTCAGTGCCGTCTCGGTGCGGTCGGCGAAGGCGGCGTCGATGAACATCTCATCCATGAAATGATCACAGACGTCAGCGCGGCGCTTGTTACAGTTCACGCAGACGCATTCCGCTGCCTGTATCGCCGCCTCACTCATGGCGCTCCCCCTTTGCCGTACCAGAAACATGTTCATGTGGACCGAGAGTGGCACATCCGACATGGGGGCAGAAGTGGATCTCCTTCAGGCGCGAGACAACGGAACGAGCGAGTCGCATTGCTCGGTGGCTATTGTATAGAGTTCTAAACTCTCCGAGGGGTCCTATGTAACTGGTTTCGGAAACTAATGATTGGCATGCCTCTACCGCATCCCGCGCCACGTCCTGCGGGATATCCACGCACGGTTCTTTGAGGAAGGCGCGGATATCCTCATTGCATTCCACATCAGCTTCGCCTTCGTAACGATCTAGTCTGTGCACCGCCGCTTGTAGTAATTCCCTCGCCCTACTCTCCCATGAGTCGGTCATTGGCCCTCCTAGAGACGGCACGCGGGCTGCGTCCCTCCCGCAGGCGGCCTATAGATCACGACCGCGCTCGGGAAGGGCGCAGGGTTGTTGTGGCCGGCCCCTCCGAAGCGCAGCCGCCCCTCGACGAATCGGATCTCCGCATGACCCATGATTTCCCTGTGCCACCATCGCGTGTCAGTCCGAGACGGCACGAGGCAGACAACCAGCGCGCCCTGTTGAGCCTCACGCCGGGATTTGGCCATCCAGTCGATGATGCCCGGGATGTAGACCGAGGTGTGGTGCCCTCGCTTCACGCAGCGCTTCTTCGTGCAGATGCGCTTGCATGGCTGCTCCGGGTCCCCGTATGGCGGGTTGCAGAAAGCCCGATGGGGCGCCCAGGGCATCCTCAGCCCATCCTGCTCTCGGGTGAAGTACGTGGCGCACTTGGCATTCTGCGGCGTCGCGCACACGTCGAGATCGAAATGGAACTCCGCGTTGAGCTTGTCGAAGAAGTCCTGGGGCGTCTCCCATTCGCCGTTGCCGGTCGAGAAGGCGAGATCACTCCGGAATAGTCCAGCGGGTTGGCTCATCGACCCTTTCCTCTTTGGCGTTGGCACGCCCTTTGCTACGCGCGCGCATGCGCGCATGGGCTGTCCTGAAGGCTTAGCGTTCGCCTGGGATACCCTCTCGCACGATTCATATCTCACTTTTGTTGATTATCTCGGTATTTATTGACATACCCAATTCCAGAGCCCTACGGCCCGGCTCACGTCACGATCTCGCAGCCTACCCGGCTTTCCGTTCGCGACGAGCGGTCTCATGGGGGACCTGCCTTCTCTCCATCCTCCTCACCGCCTGATGGTGCAGCGCCACCCCCGTAGCGTCCACCTCGTGGTTCGTCTTGAGCGACCGCGCGCCCTGAAGTATGAGATTCACGATTCGCCTTGTTCCTGCCTTGCCGTCTCCCATGCTTCTGCCGAGGATCGATCGTTGCCATACCTGAGGCAGGTAGAACCTCACGGGCCTCTCCTGCGTGAGCGTCGTGACCGCGCCGATGATCCGATTGGTCCCTTTGTCAGCGTAACGTACATCCTCGGTCTCACCACATTCGAAATCTTCACATGCGGTTTCCGCCGGATCATACTCGTGGACAATTGCGAGAAGTTGCGCGAACACAATCCAAACGCGCATGTTGTGCTCGCCGTCAGTGGGCTTACTTCGGATCGTTCCGCTAGCGACTAACTTCTCGCCGTCTAACACGGACCAACCTAAGTTCCGAAGACCTGGATCGATGCCCATCACCCGCATACCCTTCTCCTTCCCTGCTGCGGCACGACATATTCCCTCCCGCCACATAGCGGACACACCTCGCGACCGTGCGGACCCATCACCGTCGCGGGACACCGCGGGCTCTCGCGTTCCAGACGAAGACCCAAGGCTTGAAGCTGGACCGGGCTCAACGCCCATTTGTAGCTCTCACCGTGACATACTTTGCATCGAAAGGGCGATGTTGAGCTAAGGCGCTGATACCCGGTGCGCCCACATTTGCAGCGCGCCTTTTTGCAGTTCTTCCGCAGACGCGGACCCGGCTCCTTCGCGATGCGTCGGACCGTCTTGCTCGATACACCGTGCGCTGTTGCGACTTCGGCCGCCGAATAACCCGCCGCGACGGCCTCACGGATGCGCCGGCGTTCGTCCTCGGGAATGTGGTAGCCGATTGGCACTGGTTCTCCCGCACAGTTTCCTCCGACTATCTCGTGAGGCGCCGATCTTCGCCGAGCATTTCCACCACTTCGCATATTTCCTGGAGCCGCGAGACGCATCGCTCGCTGACACGGCGCGTCAGTTCGGTGAGCGGAAACTCCGTGGTCACGATCGTCGGCAGTATGAACTCACGCCGGTGATTGATCAGCTCGTACAGCGTCTCCTGCGTCCACTCGCTCTGTTTCCCGACTCCGAGATCGTCGAGGATCAGAAACTTCGCCCGGCGCGCCACGTTCAGCACTGTCACCGGGTCCGGATTGTCCTTGCCTATCCGCGACTTCACGCGGAGCATGAGGCCAGGCGCATCGAGGTAGGTCACGGGCCAGCGCCCTTCGGCGATCATGGCGTTGCCGATCGCGGCGGCGAGGTGGCTTTTGCCCGTCCCCGGCTGCCCGAGAATGAGCAGACCTCGCCCGTTCACGAATGTCGCATCCGTCGCCGCACGCCAAGCAACCGTGTTCTGCCCGTCGATCCGGAAGTTGTCCCAGGTCTTCGTCCGGAAGAGAGGTGTGATGAGCGAGAACTCCTGTGCGTTACGGATGGCGGTGCGGCGTTCGCGTTCCTCGTTCCTCGCCAAGGCTTCGCTGCTCCCCTGATCGCACTTTTCGCAGACCGAGGGGAACACGAAGGCACCGAACACCTCGAGGCCATCCCCCACCGGCACACCGCACTTGCTACAAATCGCGAGGTGGGTCTCGGGGATCGAGTCCACGTTCACGTCGGACGCTCTCACGAGTCCGGTCGATGAGGCTTCCGGACCGAGGCCGAGGTCCTGACGTTTCCGAAGCAACCGCGCCTGCGCTTCGAGGTTCTCCTGCGGTACTGGGTTGTCCGATTCCATTCGTCCTCCACGCTCCATCTCGGAATTTACGCAACGCCTTCGCCGTGAGGAACCATTCTGGGTCTGCCTTCCATCCCCGATCGTTTTCGCCCCGCAGGTGCGGGTGCCCGCGCGTGCCCTCAAGCCATGCGCGCTGTTCGTTGAGCGTGGCGACCTTGAGCCGGCGTTTCGCCTGGGCCTTCCGGGTAGCGTCGGTCGTCTGCCACAGGTGCCAGCCTTCGCGTTCGGCGAACTCGTTCCAGAGGGCTCGCAGGGCTTCAACGCTCTCTCCCCCCCCACGGGGGGGTAGGGGGGGTTCTTTTTTAGGGGTAGGTTTAGGGGTAGGTTTAGTAGACGGAGTTTCGTCGGAGTTTGGGGCGGAGTTTTCCGCGGAGTGCTCCCGGAGTGGCGTCGGAGTCACCCCTTGAAATTGCGATAGATTTAGGACGTGGACGGTCCATACACGGCCTGTTGCATCCTTATATATAGAGTGGTCTACGTGGCGCATGCTTACCGAGAGGTCAGCGTCTGCATGGCGGGTTGACAGGCGACTGGTCAGCTTGAGCCGGGCCGCTGGATGGAGCACGATCTGGTCGCCTCGGAGGTAGGACTTCCGCGCGTTCATCTCCGAGAAGAGCTTGACGAGGATGCCCAGTTCGCGGGGATCCTCCACCTTCTCGGCTAGGTCCTCTGTGATCCGGAAGTACCGACGATGGTCAGACGGATATTTTGGCCGTGGCACCCTCTCCCCCGTTCAGGACGTGCGGCCCATGTCAACACCGAGCCTCCGAGGCTCTACGACTTTTAGTAATTCTTCGGCCAGGATCTGTTGGTGATCTGAGCGAAAGGTCGTGCGAATAGGATGAGGCCCTGTCCCAGCAGGCAGCAGACGCGAGCCCTTTCGAAGGTTACAGTCGGAACACGCGGTGACGAGATTCCCTAGGTCCGTCTTACCACCAAGCTTGAATGGCATGACGTGATCGGCCATCAGATTCCAGGTCGGTTCGGCTCCACAATACCGGCATGTGAATCTGTCCCGAGCGAGAACATGAAATCGTAGTTTCGCGGATACCTTCGCGCGCCAGTTCCTTCCCATCCCCCCTCTCTTTCTTTCCCTCGCTCCGCCTGGCGGCGCCCGCTGGGGTGCCCTGTAACATCGACACGGGCTCCCTCGGTCCCACGTCGATGCTCTCTTCCCCTTCGGGCGCCGCGCTCGTTCAGGCGGCTCCGTACTCCGGGTGCTGGCCCTTTAGTGGAAGAATGGGTTTGCTTTTGGTCTCTTCACTCATGGCGCTCCTCCCCCGGGTCTATCAATATCTCGTAGGCTCGCAGGTCTTCCTCGGGCGTCAGCGAGACAAGCTTTCCGTTCGCGTCGCGCGCTTCGATATCGTCTATCTCCGACGGCGTGCAGGGGTCTAGGCGCTCGTGGCCGTGCCCGCGGCGCAAACTTCGGTGCAGCTTTTCGCAGCCGCAACCGGGAGAGAGCATCCCCTCAAGGTGAACCTCAAACGCGTTTTCGTCGCGCTCGATCGCCATCCAGGTGAAGACTTTGGAACCAGCCATTGGACCTCCTCTAAAACACCGATCGGCGGGCCGGATTCCCCACCCGGCTCCCCTCTGTCTTAGCGCGGGCATTGCAAAAGTACCCGTGGCGATCAACCAGACGAGCTTGGAGGCCGTCCCAAGTCGGTGTGCCTTCTCTTTATAATCGCTGCGGTTCCCGCCTTTCCAACCCGGCGACACCACGCCGCCGCCGATCGGTGTTCCAGGTCTATGTTTCCCCTTTGTGGCACAAGCGATCGTGGACACAATCAACACAGTAAGTGATCTCGTCACCCTTGTACTTTTCACAGATAGGTCCCGGAGAGCCCTCCCATGTACCAGTCTTAGGATCGCACTGGCATACGGCCGGACGCGTGGCCTGAAACGGGTGGTGGTCCTCCTCGGGTTTGCCGCAGATAGAACACACACTCACGGCATCATCCCTTTCCACAAAAAAAGCGTGAGAAGCAGGGCTGCGAGTACTACCGCCCCGAGAATGGCATCGCGCCAACCACGCCAGAGCGGAGTGAGACGGTTTACGTCGCGGGCGAAGTTCCCGCGCACGTGGTCACGGCTACTGCGTAGCATAGAACCTCATTAGGCGTTCCATTCTTCCAGCAGTCGATCGTGATGTCCATCACCGCCTCCCCGCCGCAACGCTGCGCTGCTTCACCGCCCGGACTCCCGGAATCCTCATCGTGTCCTTTAGCGACCGCGCGAGCCCATTTAGCGCCACCATGTTCGGCTCCACGAGGTTCGTCTGGCCGGTCCTGACAACGTGCTCGCAGAGGGCCTTCATGTCTACGACCTCCGCGCCCCACATCTCGCGGTAGGAGATGCCCGCCACCTGGGGCGTGCTCGATGGGACCACCACGGCCACGGTCGGCCCGGTCTCGAGAATTTCTGCGGCGCGCTCCGTTTCGCCTGCGGCCTCAGCTTCGGCCGCTTCCTGTAGCGCCGCTTCGTCCCTGAGCCGCTGCTCCTCCGCGCGCCTGATCCGCTCCTGCGCGTCGTGATAGGCCGCGAGCTGGCCCTTGACCGTGCGCTCGGCTTCATCCAGCGGCTCGTCGTGCTTCTTCCGCTGGGCCAGGGCTTCCTTCCAGGTCGCGTGGGCCTTCGCCACGATGGGGCCGAATGTCTCCTCGATCTTCGCACGCAGCCCCTTGATCGTGAGCAGCAGCTCGCTTCCCCTGACGCAGCTCGCCTCGTCCACGATCTGGAGCCCCTGCGCCCGTGCCGGGACCGTCTCCACCTGCCGTGTCAGTTCTGTGTTCGGTTCCATTCGTTCACCTCTGGTTGTTTCGCTGCCAGGCCGCGCACGCGACGGCGGCCTGGAACACCTTGAAGTCGCCCACGTCCCGGTAGGCGCTTGAAAGCATGTAACGCCCGTCCTCCTGGAGCCAGAGCGTGCGCCGGTCGATGTTCTTCTCATCGATGCAGAGGGCGTATCCGGCGGTCTGGAGTGAGGCCCATGCCTGGGGGTGCCCCGTCTTGTCGTCGATCAGCATCAGGCGCCCGTTAAGCCAGCCGATCAGATCGAGCGTGCCCCCGAAAAAGTAGAGGGGATGTGCCACCCGGAGCTCGGCCGCGATCACCTCTAAGCCTGACTCCTTCAAGAACCGCTCGTGCGCCCGGACGTACCCTTCTATCCGCGGGTCCACGCTGTCCCAGTCAAGCGCCGCCTCGTTCACGTAGTGGACGGCCTGATGGACCAGTCGCCCACGCTCCCGGGACTCGGGCGTGAACCACGTCGCATCGATCATGCCAGCGCGACGAAGCGCCTCCGTAACCGAGACGAGGGGCTTCCCGTCATAGGTGTAGACGTGCCCCTCCTCACTGAACGAGAGCAGCGCCGGGTCGAACTTGAGAGCGAGGTCCACGGTCAGGCCAGCCGCTCGGCGATCATTGCCTCCACAGCATCGGCTCCCCCCTGGATCGTGCCGATGATCTCCTCGAAGAAAGCCTCGGGGATCTGCTTCGTCGAGTCGATCCCGTAGGTCTTGAGGAGATCCCGCATGGAGTCCTCCTTCACGTTCGCCTTCTTCGCTACCGCGAACAGGCGGCGGCGTTTCACTTCGTCGATGGGCTCATAGGAATCACTCGGAGCCGGATCCCCCGGCGTCGTCTCGGAAACCGGAGAAGGCGTGGAAACCGCCTGCGGAGACTCGTGCTCCCCGTTCCCGCTTCCCGCTTCCCGCTTCCCGCTTCCCGCGCCCTTCCCCGCCTCGCTCGCCCGCCTAGGCTCCTTGATCGTCGCCGCGTCCTCGATGAAGTCGGACCACTTCGCCTCGCCCTCGCGAATCGACGTGTAGATCGCCCGCAGGTGGACGAGATCCTTAGGTAGGATTTGCTCGACTGGCTTCCCGAGGTATTTCTCCACTTGAGATGGCTTGATCCCGAGCGTGGCGAACCCGTCGAACACCTTTCGCTTCTCCCCCTCCGGATTCTGGGCGGTCTTGGAGGCGGAGGTTTCGCGTACGGTATCCATCGCCTCGTCAATAATGTGTTGTGGGATCAGCCGAAGTCCGCCGTTGCGGATCGCTTTCGAGGCCAAAGCGTGCTCCCGGTTCTGCGTCTCGTCCTCGGTCGCGCGCACGATGTAGACGCGCCCACCTTCCGAGTTGAGTCGCTCGCCCACCACGTCGCGCCCGACCGAGGATCGGCGCTCGACCGTCTTCGGGACCGTGATGTCGAAAGAGTAAGAGAGGTTCGATTGCAGATCCCGGACCGTCACCTTCGAGATCCGCAGCTCAGGGTCTTCGTAGAGCGCCGTCTTCTGGACCAGCACATTCCCCCAGTGGCGAAGGATCTCCTCGGCCATGCGGATGGACGGGCCTTCGATCGGCTTCTTCCCGACCGGCTTGGAGTAGATCGCTTTCTCGGCGAACCTGGGACTCCGGCACGTCCGCATGATCCCGATCCGCGCGTTCTCCTCGTTGCGCGGGTTCCGGATCGCCATGATGTAGGCCGACTCGACTTCCGCCTTCGCCGCCGCCGCGACAGCGGTCCCGGCCCGTTCGGCCGACTTCTCGATCGACTGCGTGCCGTAACCGTCCGTGCGCATCGTTCCTGCCTCTGGCCGCTCCGTTGCTCCGAGTGGCTCGTATCCGTCGTCCACCTGCTGCTCATCGTTCATCATTTCTCCTTGCCGTCGCTTCCCGCGCTGCGGTAGACTCGGGCTTCAGGTTGCGTTACCGGGCCGTCTCCGTGGGTGCGGGGGCGGCCTTTTCCATTGCGATACCGAAGACCCGGTGGACGTCATCGGCTAACTCATTTCGTGCCGTGCCTCCATCGCTCCGCTCATAGATTCCGACCCCTCGATGGGCTCGATGATCCCGCCCTCCAAGGCCCAGGCCCAGGCACACTTTCTACAACCAAGGCGAGTTTCTAGCCGCCTTCTGCGCCTATCGCCTACTAGGGCTGTACACCGGTAGATGGGCGGGTTCGGGCATTCCCGGGTCAGAAGCTGGACTCTGCAGCGCTCGGGTTCGCTCATTGGATTCCCCACACGGCCAGCAGCCGCACAAACCACCCCGCACCCCACGCGAGCAGAAGAAGCGCGACCGCCGCGGTAAGAAGCGGCATGACGATTTCCCGCCCGACGTTCCTCGGAGTCAGTCGGTCCACGTCCCGCACGTCGATCCGAAGTTCGTCACGACTAGACTGTCGCATCCCTGCTCCTTTCCTTCGGCCCGCAGTCCGCGAGCACCATAAGCGGCCGGTTGTCCTCGGCCGCGCACGTCTCGCAGATCGTGAGCTTCACCGGGTCCATCATCTGCTTCGCTAGGTCCTCATCCGGGCCCATCATGTTCGCGAGCATCGAGTTGCTGAGGCACGCGCCGAGCCCGTCCTGACGTTCGATGGCGCGAAGATCCACGCCGAACCGCTCGATCGTCACGCGCCAGAAGAGAGGCAGGCCGCTTGCGCCGATCTTTCGGCGGCACAGGTTGCAGACGGCGTGCTGGCGCAGTTCGAGTTCCCTCATCATCCCTCCTGCGCGTCGGCCGCAGCCGGGCGCTCCAGCTCATCGAAGATTTGGCCCCAAAGTTCCTCGAGCAGTTCCTCGGGCCATGCGGGGCGACCCTGCTCCACGAAGGGCGCTTCTGCGGCCTTTCCGTGGTTCGCCCTGCTCCGCTTTGCCCGGCTCGCCTTCATGTCCGTCATGCCCGTGCCCTTCAAAATGTTGTTGCGTTTTCCCTACGCCGCGCGCATGATGCCGATCAGGGGGAGGGACCGGCCCGGGCGCGGGCCGCCTCCCCTTTCGTGCGCCTGGAGCGCGAGCGCCGCCGGGCCGGGTCGCCTGAAACGCTTGTCCCGACGGGCGCGCCCCGCCGCGTCCACCGAAAGGGGGCAACGGCAGAACGGACGGGGCGCGCCGGGGGTCACGATGTCCTCAATCCGTATTTTTCGATGATGTCCGCCAGCGCGGGGGCCGTGACCCGCTCGTACTCGGACCACGCGGGGGCCCTGACCCGCTCGTACTCGGACAGCGCGGGGGCCGTGACCCGCTCGTACTCGGACAGCGCGGGGGCCCTGACCCGCTCGTACTCGGACCACGCGGGGGCCCTGACCCGCTCGTACTCGGACCACGCGGGGGCCCTGACCCGCTCGTACTCGGACCACGCGGGGGCCGTGACCCGCTCGTACTCGGACCACGCGGGGGCCCTGACCCGCTCGTACTCGGACCACGCGGCGGCCCTGAGAAAGCGCTCGGCGAACCAGTCCAGATCAAGTTCCAGTGCGACGGCGCGTGCAGTGACTGCGCGCGTTATCAGCACGCCGTCCGGCCACT
>Ga0299912_10000388_pt1 | contig 38431 bp, 32 predicted proteins | sample RVTome_2_FD_207667 | JGI IMG/M metagenome (GOLD analysis project Ga0299912, IMG submission 207667) | Soil microbial communities from uranium-contaminated site in the Upper Colorado River Basin, Wyoming, United States - RVT95D214 (version 2) ... | reverse complement strand
TTTATACGCATGAATAAACCGAATAACACTAATCGATTTGAATAAAATAAAGATTTTCCCCGGAAAGTTTCAAAAAAAACAGAGGACAATCTTGGATGATCGTCCTCTGTATGATTCATTAACCTCTCCTATGAGGCAAACAATTGCGTTTTTTTGCAAATTGAAATGAATTCAGCTCTTGAGATCAAAAATAGTCTTGAATTAAAAATAATAATGCACTAAAATGTTTTCAATTACCTGCCGGGATGTAAAGAAAAGTATAAAACTGATGGAGATGATAAAAATTATAATTGTTGTATTGCATTAGATAATGATACGATCGCCTAACTTTTTTGAAAAGTTCTTTTTCAGATTGTTAAGTACAATAAATTTCTGCTGGAGAAGAGTGAGATTTTCAACGTCATGATTTTTTTGTGCTGAAATAATTGATTCCTGTGTTTCTTTAATCATATCAATCACTTTCTTGTTTTTAAAGGCCATAACGAGTTCCGGAACAATTTCCCGAAGCTTCATATCTTCGGTTTGGGGCAGGACTTCATTTTTTCGCCATATGGAACTCAATTCGTAATTTTCAGTGGTCAGATCAACCGCAATTCGACAGATATCGGCATCCTTATGATGTGTAAAATACTGCGCATCAAATTTTTCACCTGAACGCATGATCCGGGAAACCTCTTCGAAGATTTTTTTATATAATGGATGTTGAAATTCAAGCTCATCGTTCTCGATTTCTTCGATTATATAGGACAGGGTTGTGGGATTGTTCTCGTCCTGTAATCTTAATTCATTGTTTCCATATAGTAAAAGTACCCGGAGCAATTCTCTCTCGTGAGGATAATTAATACTCAAACGTATTTCCTGCTTTGTTTCAATTAGATTTGGCTGCCTGTAGGAAGGTGAATAATCATGTCTTCCTGCATTCTCAAGAACCTTATTGCGACGCAACCGAAAGGTTTCGTTATATAGAACAGATTCATCAATGTCAACTATTTTACTGCACTCCCTTATATAAACCGACCGAATAATATTATCGGGGATTACAGCGATAGAGCGTACTACATCGCTGATCAGCGTTGCTCTTTTCACCGGATCATTCTCGGCATCTTTGGACAGGAGACGGGTTTTGAATTTGATAAAATCAGTTTCATTTGTTTTAATGAAATCAAGTAATTCGGTATTGCCATGTTTTTGTGAGAAAGAATCAGGATCTTCTCCTTCCGGGAGTAATAATACTTTTACATTGAGTCCTTCTTCAAGTATCAGATCAATTCCTCTGAGTGAAGCTTTGATACCGGCTTCATCGCCATCGTAAAGAACGGTAATGTTTCGGGTGAACCGTTTTACAAGACGCACCTGTTCAGTGGTAAGAGCAGTGCCCGAGGAAGCCACAACATTTTCTATGCCTGACTGGTGAAGACTGATTACATCGGTATAACCTTCAACCAGGAAACATTTATCCTGTTTTATTATACTGTTTTTTGCATAAAACAGTCCATAAAGAACATTGCTCTTATGATAGATCTCCGATTCTGGCGAGTTTAGATACTTGGCTGCTTTGTCGTCTTTCTTTATGATACGTCCGCCGAAACCTATAATCTGACCGGAAATACTATGTATAGGAAAAATGATGCGCCCCGAAAAGCGGTCGAATTTATAATTTCCCTTATCAATAGTGAGACCAGTTGTAATAAGATATTCTTCTTTATATCCTTTCTCAAGGGCCAGTTTTGTAAAAGCATCACGGGTTTCGGGTGAATATCCCAATTGGAATTTTTCAATAATCTGTTCACGAAGTCCTCTTTCTTTCAGGTAACTGAATCCGATTGCACGTCCTTCCTCACGATTTTTCAACCACTCAGTAAATTGTTTTGCTGCAAAATCGTTTATAGCCAGGAGACTTTCACGCTCACTTTTTTCGCGTATTTCTTCAGGACTTTGTTCACGTTCAACAATTTCAATATTATATTTTTTTGCCAGGTAACGAAGTGCTTCGGGATAGGAAAGTTTTTCATGTTCCATTACGAAACTGATTGCGTTTCCTCCAATACCCGAACTAAAACATTTGAAAATCCCTTTTGCCGGTGAGACAAAAAAAGAAGGGGTTTTTTCGTTTGTAAAGGGACTCAGGCCTTTATAGTTTGCACCCGTTTTTTTAAGGTTTACAAAATCACCAATAACCTCCACAATATCAATTGCAGCAAATATTCTATCGATCGTGGGCTGGTCAATCATATAAAAAATAATTAAGGCTGATGAAAGAAGGTAAAAATACTATTTTTTACCTTACTGCTGATGAGAATTTACAGAGCATATTTGTTTTTCATTATTTTTGTTAAGATTCATTAACAACCTAACAATGAAAAAACTGGTAGTTCTCACTGGTTCAGGCATGAGTGCTGAAAGCGGATTTAAAACATTTCGCGACTCAGGGGGTTTATGGGAGAATTACGACGTGATGCAGGTAGCAAGTTATGATGGATGGTTACAGGATCGTGAACTGGTGCTTAGATTTTATAACGAACGTCGTGCCCAGTTAAAAAATGCCAGGCCAAACGCGGGTCATATTGGCCTTGTAGAACTTGAGGAATACTTTGATGTCGATATTATAACTCAAAATATTGATAATTTGCATGAAAGAGCCGGAAGCCGGAAGGTACTGCACTTACATGGAATCCTTACTCAAGCAAGGAGTACAGGGAATGATAATCTGGTTTATGATATAGGATACAATAGTATCACAATTGGTGATACGTGCGAAGAAGGTCACCAGCTCAGGCCTAACATTGTCTGGTTTGGTGAACCTGTACCGGCTATACAGGAAGCTGCCCATATTGCTGGTAATGCCGATATATTTGTAGTGGTGGGTACATCACTAGTTGTATACCCGGCTGCAGGATTAATCGACTGTATTCCTCAAAATATTCCCGTTTACCTGATCGATCCGAAAGAAGTGAGGGCGCCTCATTACAGAAATATTGAGTTTATAAAAGAAAATGCCGGTACCGGTATAAAAATCCTGATCGAAAAACTGGTTAAGAATAAAGAATCAAATCAATGAAAAAAAACCTGATATTATTCTTTCTTCTGTTGTCTGTTATATCTAATGCACAGAGGTTTAAAGGTGGTGCTGTAATTGGGTTCAATGTAAGTCAGATCGATGGCGATTTCTGGTCAGGGTATAACAAAGCCGGAATGGTCGGAGGGGCCTATGTTTACACGGAATTCAGTGACCGTTGGGGAAGTCAGATGGAAATCAGGTACTCAGCCAAAGGATCGGCAACATCATTAAACAATCCTGTTCATCGAAAAATACGACTTCAGTATATTGAATTGCCTTTGTTGGTAACCTATGATTTTTTTACACATTTTCAAGCCCAGGGAGGCGTTTCGGTCGGTTATCTTTTTAATGCAGCACAGAATGACGGGTATGGGTACGAGGATTTCGACCAGTTCGATCAATATGAATTTGCACTGAATATTGGAGTGAATTATAAAGTTTTAAAAAAATTGAGCGCAAACGTACGATTTTCCTATTCTATTTTACCAACCTATGCTTTATATAGCGGGGCAACCCTGCCTTATGCCATGTTTAATAATGTACTGACTTTTGCAATATATTATCACATCGGTCAGTAAGTTTTATCCAAAAAAAACATACGTCCAGAAAATTGCCGCGAATACACCTGCCAGATCGGCAAGTAAACCACATCCAACAGTATAACGGATTCGCTTAATATTCACGGCTCCATAATAGACTGCGATAACATAGAAAGTTGTTTCGGTTGTACCCTGGAATACCGAAGCTAACCTTCCGGCAAATGAATCGGGTCCAAAATTGGTCATAGCTTCCACCATCATCCCTCTGGCTCCGCTACCGCTTAAGGGTTTCATAAAAGCTACAGGTAAAGCATCAACAAATCTTGTATCAAAACCTAAAAATGCAATGAAAGAACCTATTCCATGCATAATCCAGTCAAATGCACCCGAGGCCCTGAAAACACCAATACCTACCAGCATTGCTACCAGGTAAGGGATGATTTTAACCGCGACTTCAAATCCTTCACGTGCCCCTTCGATGAAGGTCTCATAGAGATTGACCTTCTTTATAAGGCCTATGATTAAAAAAAACATAATAAATCCAAAAAGAATTGTATTCCCCGATAATGCAGTAAATGTTTCGAGACGATGCTGACTGAGGCTTTTTAGATAAACAAAAAGCAAAGCTATAAACAAGCTGATACCACCAATATACAATAGAACTACCTTGTTAAACAGGTTAATACGCTGTACGATTGAGACAATAATCAGCCCCGTTATGAAGGCACAGAAAGTAGATAGTAATAAAGGGAGGAAAATATCAGTCGGATTTGCTGCTTTTGCCGCCGCTCGCAGAGCAATAATACTGACCGGGATAATCGTCATGCCTGATGTATTCATGACCAGAAACATGATTTGAGCATTGGATGCTGTATCTTTATTTGGGTTGATTTCCTGAAGATCACGCATAGCCTTCAATCCAAAGGGTGTAGCTGCATTGTCGAGACCCAGCATATTGGCACAGAAATTCATTAGAATTGAGCCCATTGCGGGGTGATTCTTTGGAATTTCAGGAAACACCCGTCGAAAAAATGGTGAAACCAAACGAGACATAATATCTACGGCACCTCCCTTTTCTCCAATTTTCATTATTCCCAGCCAAAGCGTCATGATCCCGATAAGATAAATCGAGATTTCAACGCTGGTTTTGGCCATTGAGAAGGTGGACTGAACTATTGAGGGAAATACATCACGGTCAGCTTCAGTAAAGGTTACCAAGAAAGTCAGGTCAAATCCCTGTTGCATGAAATACCCGATAGTGCGAACAAGCGCCACTACTAAGGCAATCAGGAAAAAACTTATCCAAATATAATTGAGTACCATACGTATTATTCGCTTAGTAAAGCAAAATCAAGTTGTTTTTTTGAGAGATTGGCCTTAAGTACCTCTACTTTAACCGGATCGCCCAGTTGAAAGGTTCTTCCTGTTCGGCGGCCGTTCAGACAATAATTATCTTCATCATATTCATAAAAATCGTCCAGCATGTTGCGAGTGGCAACCAAACCTTCACATTTGTTTTCGATGATCTCAACAAAAATCCCGAATTCGGTAACACCTGAAATGATTCCGTCAAACACTTTTCCAACTTTGTCCTGCATAAATTCAACCTGTTTGTATTTTATCGATGCCCTCTCTGCTTCAACAGCCCGCTGCTCCATTTCCGAGGCATAACGGCATCGGGCTTCATATTTTTTCCGGCTTTTCGATTCGGCACCGTTCATATAATCGAATAATATACGATGTACCATCATATCAGGGTATCGCCGGATAGGGGAGGTAAAATGTGTATAATATCTGAACGACAGACCATAATGACCGATATTGTCGGTTGAATAGGCGGCTTTGGCCATTGATCGAACGGCTAAGGTCTCGACAATATTTTGTTCGGGTTTGTTTTTGACGTCATCCAGTACACGATTGAGGGTCTCGGAAATTTTACTCTGGTTGTTCAGCATAATATTGTATCCGAATTTCCTGACAAAACTGGCGAACTTTTCCAGCTTTTCCTGATTGGGTTTATCGTGAATCCTGTACACAAATGTTTTTCGTTCCTTTTTATTGGATACATTACCAATAAATTCAGCCACTCTTTTATTAGCCAGCAACATAAATTCTTCGATCAGTTCGTTAGCTGTTCCATGTTCACGGAAGCGAATACCAAGCGGCTTCCCGGTTTCATCAATTTCGAATTTGACTTCTTCCCTCTCAAAAGAAATCGAGCCATTCTTAAATCGTTCTTTTCTAAGCTGCTGGGCCAGCCTGTTCAGAATACTTAATTCTTCTGCGAGATCACCACTTCCTGTATCAATTATCTGCTGTGCTTCCTGATAACTAAATCGCCGGTTGGAAAGAATGACTGTTTTTCCGAACCACTCGTTCTGTAAATGAGATTGATTATCAAGTTCAAAAACTGCCGAAAAGCATAATTTTTCTTCCTTCGGACGAAGCGAACATACAAAATTAGATAGTTTTTCAGGAAGCATTGGGATAACCCGATCTACCAGATAAACTGAAGTACCACGTGCATAAGCTTCCCGATCGAGCAAACTCTTAGGTTTAACATAATGAGTTACGTCGGCAATATGAACTCCTATTTCCCAGTTGTTATTATCAAGCTTTCTGAAAGAAAGCGCATCATCGAAATCATTGGCATCTTCCGGATCAATTGTAAACGTTGTAATATTCCGGAAATCCCTGTGTTCTTTGTAATCATCCTGAGTAATCGTATCGGGAATAAGTTCTGCAGCCTGCTCAGTTTCGTCCGTGAATCGGTAAGGCAATCCAAATTCAGCAAGAATAGCATGCATCTCAGTTTCATGTTCACCAGGATTTCCAAGTACTTCGACTACTTCACCAAAAGGGTTCTTTGCACGTTCCGGCCAGTCTGTTATCCGGACAATCACTTTCTGACCATTTATAGCTTGACCGAGTTTATCGAGAGGAATAAAAATATCGTAAGGCATTTGCCGGCTTTCGGCAATGCAAAATGCATAACGATCAAGAATTTCAATTATTCCGACAAATGTATCACGGGCATGTTCAATTATTTGAACGACTTCACCTTCGGGATTCAATTTTTTCTTCCAGGCATACAGGTATACCTTGACAATATCACCATCCAAAGCATGATGAAGGTTCTTATACGAAATAAATACATCTTCTTCAATCGAGTCAGAAGCAACAAAACCATATCCGGCTGCAGTGATTTCGACTTTTCCAATAACATAACCACCGGCCGATTTTAATTTGTATTTTCCAGGCTGAATTTCCTCAAGAAACCCATCAGTACGCAATACATTTAAAAGTCGCGAAACAAGTTGTTTTTCTTCGGATGATTTTATTAAAAGTTGCTTGGAAAGCTGCTTGTAATTGAATGATTTTTTCGGGTCGTTCGTAAATACACCGAGTATATTGTTCGACATAGCCTTCTCGTCAATCAGGTTACGGCGTTTTCCTTTTTTTTTGCTCATATCTTTTCCGGTTCCTTATGCAAAATAGGAATATTCTATTAGGATTCCATGAAAATATTTTAACTCTTTACGATATACTTTGCTACGAGTCAGATTTTAACTGTTGATTTTCATGAATCTAACCTCAATAGTGAAAGTTACTCATCCTATCAGATCATTAATGTCCGATTAAAATTGTATATCCACTACATGGAATTTATCCAAATTTGTAATATTGTGATTTACAATACTATATCAGCTACACTGAAATTCTCCGTAGAGTCTGTCCCGATTTATCGGAAAGATTTAGTATTGTAGAAAAAACAAATCGACACATAGTTGGATTACCTCGTAGAGGTTATTTAATAAGATTTACAATGATTACATAAAGATTTCAACAGGAAACTAGTGATATCAGATATTAATTTATTCGTATGCGCAAGTTTTAACTATTTGTACCTCATACAATAGGGTTGATAGAAATAAAATGACAGGCCTGATAGTTTGATATTCTTATTCTTTTATTGCTAATTTTGCACCCGGTTTATTTGTGATCGTTACAAAGCTGCTAAATTCAGTTGATATGAAACTACTGGTTTTGACGATTACAATATATGGAAAGAATGAGAGTATATGATGTAAGCACATATAATTATCATGGAAAAACACCATATGATCATCAGGTAACTATTAGTAATACACTATTTATTCCAATTGATATCCTCGCATTACAATTATTCGATAAGCATAAGCGAATTGCACTTCTTCATTGAAAATTGATACCCAATGGATATAAACGGGAGACAGTATAAAAAATTCCTGGAACGTCGTGAAAAGCTTGAAAAACATCATCACGAATTTGCAGTTGAAAAACAGCATGTAAAAGGGAAATTATCAGCCCGGGAGAGAATCGAACTATTATTTGATTCCGGGACATTTAATGAAATAGATGCTTATTCAAGAACAGCATTTAGTGATTCAAGTTTTGGTAAAATGATCGATGCATTTGGCGATGGTGTCATTATAGGGCATGGGAAAATAAGTGGTCGTGCAGCGTTTGTTTATGCGCAGGATTTCTCGGTTATGGGAGGATCTCTGGGGACTATACATGCTGCTAAGATTCAGAAGATTCAGGATATGGCTCTAAAAATGGGATCGCCAATCATAGGTATTATTGATTCCGGAGGAGCCCGTATTCAGGAGGGTGTAGCCAGTCTTGCCGGGTATGCCGGTATTTTTCGTCGTAATGTTATGTCGTCAGGAGTAATTCCTCAGATTTCAGTAATCATGGGACCTGCAGCCGGCGGTGCTGTTTATTCTCCCTCCATTACCGACTTTGTTTTTATGACCAATAATACCAGTTATATGTTTGTAACAGGACCCAATGTGGTAAAAGAAGTCCTGAATGAAGATGTTAGTTTTGATGACCTTGGGGGAGCAAAAATTCATATGAAAAAAAGCGGTGTGGCACAATTTGTTTATGAAGATGAAGAAAATACCATTCTTGGTTTAAAAAAACTTCTTTCCTACCTGCCTTCAAACAATTTGGAGAATCCGCCCACTGTTGAAGCAGTGGATAAAAATATACTTTCTGAACCCAAGTTACGAGATATTGTTCCGGATGAACCTAATAAACCATACGACGTTAAAGATGTAATTAAACTAATTCTCGATAAAGATTCATTCTTTGAAATCAGTGAAAACTTCGCGCCAAATATTGTAATTGGTTTTGGCAGACTGGTAGGTAAAACCATTGGTATTCTTGCTAATCAGCCAAAAATGCTCGCTGGAGTACTGGATATTAACTCATCGGTAAAGGGAGCAAGATTTGTCAGATTTTGCGACTGTTTTAATATACCTTTTCTCACCCTTGAAGATGTTCCGGGATTTTTACCCGGACTCGATCAGGAACACAATGGGATAATAAGACATGGAGCAAAATTACTCTATGCTTATGCTGATGCCACAATTCCGAAAATTACTGTTATTTTGAGGAAGTCATACGGAGGAGCCTATTGTGTCATGAACAGTAAAAATCTTGGAGGCGATTTTAATTTTGCATGGCCCACTGCCGAAATTGCTGTAATGGGACCTGAGGGTGCTGTTTCAATCCTTTACCGGAAAGAGTTACTTGAATCGGACGATCCAACGAAATTAAAAAGAGAACTTGCAATAAAATACCGCGAGGAAATAGCCAATCCTTATGTTGCAGATGAAAAAGGTTATATTGATGAAGTAATTGATCCGGCCGATACAAGAAATAAACTGGTCTTTGCTTTTGAAGCTCTTGAGAATAAACATGTGAGCAGCCCTGCAAGAAAACACGGAAATATTCCATTGTAATATATAATTTGCTTTTGTTGTAACGCATACATACTCTGTGTTCAATCAAAAAGATATTGTGCTCGTAACTGAAGCATGATGTAAAGCATGCACTATGAGAATAAAGAGTCTCTTAATTGCAAATCGGGGAGAAATAGTCATTCGTATCTGTCGCACGGCAAAGAAAATGGGGATTAAGACTTATGGAATTAAGACAACGAAGGAACCAAATGCATATTACCTGAGTTTTGTTGATGAGGTAATTGATTTTATTGATACGCAGGACGAAGTTCCTGAATTTTTGGATGTGAATCAAATTGTTAATATAGCCAAAGAACATAAAATCGAAGCCATTCATCCAGGTTACGGTTTTTTAGCTGAAAGCCCTTATTTTGCTCAGCGTTGTGCAGTGGAAAAGATCATTTTCATCGGTCCTTCTCCTGAAGCAATTTATAAGATGGGTAATAAGACGATAGCAAAAAAAATTGCCGGCAAATTTCGGGTTCCTTTATTGCAGGGTAGTCAAGGAGAATTGAAAAATGTACAGGAAGCCCGGCAGGTTGCTGATAAAATCGGATATCCGGTAATATTCAAAGCATCCGCGGGAGGGGGAGGAAGAGGGATGAGGATTGTCGAGAAAGCGTCGCAAGTGGAAAAAATGTTTAAGCTGGCCAGTTCCGAAGCAAATAAAGCATTTAACGATCCATCGATATTTGTTGAAAAATATGTAAAAAATCCCAGGCATATAGAATTTCAGATTCTTAGTGATAAGCATGGGAATTATGTTCATCTTGGAGAAAGAGAATGTTCTATTCAACGAAAACACCAGAAACTGATCGAAGAATCGCCTTCGCCGGCACTCGATAAAAAATTACGGGAGAAAATGGGACAGGATGCTTTACGCATAGCACAGGCTGTAAATTATTTCAGCGCCGGAACTATTGAATTCCTGCTCGATTCTGATAAGAAATACTATTTCATGGAGATGAATACCCGTATACAGGTCGAACATCCTGTTACTGAAATGGTTACTGGTATTGATCTTATTGAAATGCAAATCAGAATTGCCCGAGGAGAAAAACTTCCTTTCAGGCAACAGGATATAAAAATTAAGGGCTGGGCCATTGAATGTCGTATTAATGCTGAGGATATTCAGGCAGGATTTACCCCATACCTTGGAATTATCGATAAAATTCAATATCCTCGCAGTAAAAATATCCGGATCGATACCGGAATTACAAATTCATCGGTTGTTACTCCTTATTTCGATTCGATGGTAGCAAAACTTATTGTTCACGGAGAAAATCGTACCAAGGCTATTACCAATTGCCTGAATGCTCTGAATAAATTTTGGATAAAAGGAATTAAAACTACTATTCCATTTTGTAAGGAAGTGCTTCACCACCGGAAATTCCGTAACGGTGATTTCAATACCTCATTCATTGATAAAGAAATGAAGAAACTGCATCATAAAGGAGATCATGATGAAATGCTCGCGGCTTATATGGCGGTTTTTGATTTTGTAGCAGGTTTGGAAACCGATCGCAGTATGTACATCGATTTTGAGCAGGGTAAAAATATTAGTCCCTGGGTATTAAATAAGCGTTTACGTTCGCTTTAATTAATAAAAATGATTCTTTCAAGAAAAAAATCAAAAGATAAGGATACGGAATACATTGCGGTTTCACTGCAAGACAAGAAATATTCAATCAAGAATCCTTTTAGTGAAAAGTTAATGATCAATCATAAAAAGGTTGACATTAAAATATTCGACGACGAAAACGGGTTCACCTATATCTTATACAAGCGAAAGAAATATCTTGCTGAAATCGTTGAAAAATCTCAGAATAAATATACTGTGTTGATTAACGGAGTTAGTTATAACTTCACAATTGAGACCCCCATCTCTTACAAACGGAAAAAATACCTGGAAAAGAACAAATCAAAAAGCCGTATTGAACTGGTAGGATCGCCCATGCCCGGTAAAATTCTGGAAGTGATGGTTGAAGCAGGCGCTAAGGTGAAGGAAGGTGAAACTCTGATAATTCTTGAAGCAATGAAGATGCAGAATGAAATTAATTCACCTGCTTCAGGAAAAATCAGTAAGGTTTTTGCTCGCAAAGGTGACATTGTGAACAAAGAAGATATATTGATTGAAATTGAACGTTAGCTTATCAGATCTTTACCAGACTGTTTTTTATAGAGAAAACAACGAGACTCACGGAATTTTTCGAGTTGGTTTTGTACAATAAGCTTGAACGGTGTCTTTCAACTGTTCGCTGGCTGATGAATAATTCTTCTGAGATTTGTTGATTTGAGTATCCCTTACAGATGAGTTCCAGGACTTCCTTCTCTCTTTTGGTTAGTTCTAGACCGGCATTTTCTGGTTTGTGTTTAATAAGTTTTAAAAGTAATTCCTGGGAAAAATAATTACCTCCCGCATAAACTTTACGAATGGCATCGGTAAGCTCATTGTTGTCAATATCTTTCAGAATAAATCCTTTAACACCAAGGTCGATCATAGTATTGTAATATTCAACGTCGCTATACATCGAAAGTATAAGTATATGTAGATCAGGATGTTTTAAAAGCGCTTGCCTGGTAGTTTCCACACCGTCCATTTCAGGCATATTAATATCCATTAAGACAACATCAGGATGATAATTTTCCAGATAGAACAGAAACTCCTTACCATTGGATGCTTCTATAACAACCTCGATGTCTGGTTCACTATTGATAATGAATTTCAATCCATTACGGAATAACTGATGGTCATCAACAATAGCTACACGTATTTTCTTTTTATTAGACATAAGTAGTTTGGAGGATCCTGGATTCTAATGCAATTTATATAATAAACAAATTAATCCAAAGCCTGATGAAGAGGAATTGTAATCTGAAAAGAAAATCCTGAATTTTCTTTTGAGTCCAATTCATAAGCACCATTCAACGATTTGACTCTGCTTATAATATTTGAAATACCCATTCCTGTAATTTTACTCTTTCCAAGTTGTTCCAGATCAAAGCCTTTCCCATTATCAGTATAAGAAAGATAGAGGTGTTGGCCCTTTTCTTCGAGGGTAATATCAATTCTATCGGCCGATGAGTGTTTCAGGGTATTGTTTATTAATTCTTTCAGAATTCGGTAAAATGAATTTTCGATGGTATTCGGATAGCGTTCGGAGGGTAATGCACAATGGAATTGAACTCTAATAGTTGAAGGAATTTTTCGAATAAAATTCTCAATTGCTGAAACAAGTCCATAATTGATTAGAATGTGCGGGCTAAGATCGTTTGATACTTCCTTGGTTGTTATAATCGCTTCTTTTACAACTTCATTAAGCTGGGTAATAATATAGGCCTGCTTTCCAGGATCGTTAGATGTTTTAATTGAGCCAATATACATTTTTATACTTGAAAGAAGAGGACCCAGATCATCGTGCAGATTTTTTGCAAATCGCTCTCTTTCCTGTTCTTCTGTTTTAATTACTGCATCAAGTATCTTTTTATCCAGTAATTTTCTTTCACTGATATCACGAAGCGTAAGAACAATGCCTTTTATTGAAGGAAGATGAAGAAGGTTAATAAGAACGAGTTCTGAAGGAATAATATCGCCATTCAATTTTTGAATCCGGGCTTCGGTTGTAATGATCTGGTTTTCTTCTGTTTTCAATAAATTGATTTTTTCAAGCATCGATTCCCTGTCAGCGGAAGAAATGATCTCGAGAATATTTTTACCAACAAGTGATCCCTCAATGTAACCTAAAATTCGATTTATTGAGGGAGTATCGTAGATAATTTTATATTCATTGTCAATTATAAAAACTATATCAGAAAGTTTCTGGACAATGGATCGGAAACGGTCTTCGCTGCTGCGTAAGGCATCTTCAACCACCTTTTGATAGGTAATATCCCTTCCAATTCCAATGATCTCCGTTACTTCTTTTTTCTCATTAAGAATTGCTTTATCACTCCAGGCAAGATAGCGCCAGCCATATTTTGTAAATGCACGTTGTTCAACATAACAGATATAAGGAGGTTTATACAAATTTAACATGGTGTTCAGAGTCATTTCACGATCGTCTTCATGAACAAGGGGTAGAAATGTTTGTCCCAGTAATTCGCTTTCTGTTTTGCCGAACATTTCACAATAGGAAGGACTTACAAACAAGAAAGTTCCTTTGGTATCGACTTTAACAATCAGATCGGTCTGACCCTCAATAAGAAGTCTGTATTTCTCTTCACTATTGCGCAGTACCTCGGCAGCTTTTTTACGTTCACTTATATCACGGATTATCGAGAGTACGCGTTTTTTACCATTTATTTCAGCCACTTTCAACGACATTTCAATCCAGAACAGTTCACCATTCTTTCGTTTTGCTTGCCATTCTACTATCTGGGTACCCTTTTTTGCTGTGGATCTGATCAGTTTGATTACTCGCTTCAATGTAAAATCACCTATTCCGGAACTTAGATCTTCAAGGGTAACATCAAGAGCCTCATCATACGAGTAACCAAACATCTCCAACATGGCAAAATTTACATCCAAAATACTGCCTGTCTGTATATTATGTATAATAATAGCATCGGAAGCAGCATTGTAAATTTCACGATGAGTTTGTTCGCTGGCCAATATGGTCTGAAAAGACTCTTTTCGTTTTATGGCGTTAACAAAAATTTGACCGGTCAGTTTCAACAGAGAGATTTCTTCCGAAAGCCATTTCCTTCCGGTTTTGTTTACAGCCAATCCGAGAAAACCGATGATGTTATTCTGGTATAGTAAGGGAACATCGATGAGAGAAAGTATCTTTTGTTTTGCAATAATCGATTTTATTTGATCTGCTTCAGGAGGAATATCTTCAATATTTTCAAATTTTACTACCTCATTTTTTTTTATAAGGTCGGTATGCCATTTTGATACGTGATAGGGAATACTGGTCAGCTGTTCAGGATTTATACCCATAATACTTTTCTGCCAGTAATGAGTCAAACTCATAGTTTGCATGGAATCGTTGAAAAGAAAAAGATAACCGGCATCAGTCTTTGAAAAGATACATATCTCCTTCAAGGCCTTTTCGATGTTTCGATCAACTTTATTGTAGGGGATATTGATAAACTGAGTCGATATATTCAGTATTAGTTTCTCAAAATTATGTTGGTATTCAATCTTTTCTGCGGCTTTTTTCTTTTCGTCAATATCTCTGACAATAGCCATAATCTTGGCTTCGCTATTTATAATCGCCATTTTCAGGTTTACTTCTACCCAGAAAAGATTGCCGTTATCGGCACGGGCCAGCCATTCAAAACGCTCAGGATCACCTATCAGTACCTTTTCAATAAGTTTCATAGCATAAGCTGCCTCGTAGGGAGGTATTTGGGATGAAAATCTGTTCAGATCATTTGTGAGCGCACGCTTATATGTAGTTTTAAACATAGAAAGCATGGTATCGTTTACGTCTTCTATTTCACCGGTTTTGGGATTAAGTATTATGATGGCATCACTGGCATAATTAAAAATTTCACGATAGTTGCGCTCACTCTCAATGATTGCATTTTCGGTTTCCTTCCGGTCGGAAATATCCATGAAACATCCGATAATTTGACGTGGATGCTTGTCAGTCGCTTCAATCAATACGGCCTGATCGTAAATCCAAATTTCGTGATTCATCGCATCCTTCCAGCGATATTCGCATGATACTCTCTGTTCGGCAAAACTTAATCGATCAAACGTGCCACTCAAATGCTTATAATCATCAGGATTGATGCGTTCGATCCACAGGGTTGGATTTTTTTCGAAATCTTCCAGTCGAAATCCTGTCAATGCTGTTATTTGATCGCTATACCAGATTTTACTCCTGTCGTCATGGTCGTAAGAATAATAGGCCATTGGAATTGCCTGTAGCAATAAACGCATGCGAGCCTCACTATTATGCAATTCCCGTGTTCTTTTTCCAATTAAATCTTCCAGATGTTCTTTATACTCCAATAATTCCAGTTCGGAAGCTTTCTTTTCAGATATATCGATATTGATTCGTCCAAATAGGTGCCCATTATTTACCCGAATTGGAAAAACAAGATATTGAATGAACTTGGTATTATTATGGATCTCTTTTTCATATTCTCCCTCGAAAAGAGTTTTCTCAGGTTTGTTGAGGTAATTGATGATAAATTCCCTGATGCGTTTTTTTTCTTTCTCATTCTTACGGCGGGAGGGAAGATAATCGAAATCAAATTCCCATACAGGTCTGTTTAGATATGCGCTTCGTTCGACCTCATAAATTTCAGACATGGACTGGTTCCATTCGATAATATTTCCTTCAGTATCGATAATACATATACCCATGGATGATTGCTCGATGAAACTGTGAAACGTGACAGGGAAAAAATCAGAAATTCCTGTAACAGCTTGTTCTACCTGATCAGTATGAGCCTCTTCGAGCTGATAAATATGTTCTGAAGGTGAAAACGAGAGTACGTGATTAAATATAAGTATTTTATCACCCTTTTTGGCGGCAAAGTTTTTTGGGTGCTCTTCCGGGACATAATTATAATCGGGAACTAGGTTTGCGAGCTTAATTTTCGTAACTGCTGTATCAATTCCAAGTAAAAGCCTTGCCTGCTTCGTAAGAGAAACAATAGTATCCCGGTTAATTTCAATAAGGGTTAAAGGAACAGTGTTGAGTAGTGTTTTATATTTTTCCTTCCATGATATTCTGTCATGACTGATGTTCTGTTCTTTTTCAATATGATTCTCGAAGGATTTGGGAAATTTCATGGCAGTCGGCTTTATCCCATACAAATAAAGTTATCTAAAATTTTATTCTTTCTGATAAATAATGTCTGAATCCGAATAATTATTCTGACGTTAATGAATTATGGCTTTATATTCATTCTGCTATGGACAAATTATTTTTCAGGTTTTTCGATGCACAAAAAGACTATTATCCAGGATGCCGACCCGGCTTTATTTGATGTAACATTATTGACAGTATCTTTACAATCAAATAAAGTAAAAGTTTGGCCGGATTATACATTCATATTCCCTTTTGTCGCAGGCAGTGCTATTACTGCGATTTTCATTTCACAGTCTCTTTCAAACAGAAAAATCGGATGCTTAAGGCATTACAATGCGAAATTATACAGCGAGATACCGAACTTAAAGATAAGGTATTTCATACTGTTTACTTTGGAGGAGGAACGCCATCAATACTTACAATTCGTGAACTGGAAAAATTGATCTCAGAAATTTACAAATCGTTTAAAATAAGTACCTCACCTGAAATTACTTTAGAGGGAAATCCTGATGACCTGACAAAAGAATTTCTGGATTCCTTGAAGCAGAATACACCTGTGAACAGGTTAAGTATAGGAGTACAGTCGTTTCATGATCGTGATTTGCATTTTATGAACCGGGTTCATTCGTCGGATGATGCCATCAGGAGTATTGAAAATTCATTATCAGCCGGATTCCAAAATATAAATATCGATCTGATTTATGGTATCCCTACTATGTCGGTGAATGAATTGGAGAGCAATTTGGCGCTTTTCAAAAAATTCAACATTCCACATTTATCTGCCTATCATCTCACTATAGAGCCACAAACTGTTTTTGCTTATTTCCGGAAAAAAGGAAAATTACAGGAAATTCCGGAGAATGAAAGTATTAAACAGTACAGGAATATAATGAAATTTGCTGATGAAGAAGGCTATGAACATTATGAGATCTCGAATTTCGCCCGTCCCGGGTTTCATTCAAAACATAACCTGGGATATTGGACCGGGGAAGCTTATCTGGGATTTGGTCCTTCAGCTCATTCTTTTGATGGGAAACAACGCCGGTGGAACATTTCGAATAATACCCGATATATACAATCAATTGAAAACAATAAACCGGATTATTATGAATACGAAATCATTGATGCGTTGAAGGCCTATAATGAGTATATACTGACTGCTTTACGCACTATATGGGGAGTTGATATACACTATCTTGAGCAGCAATTCGGACAGGATCGATGTTCCTGTTTCTTACAAGGGGCTAAAAAATTCATCGATTCTGGAGGACTGATTCATGAGAAAAATAAGTTTTATTTAAGCAGAGAAGGTAAAATGATGGCCGATTATATTATTTCGGAAATGATCGTGGTCTGAGTATATATTTTTTGGTATAAAAAGAAGTAAGATGCATACACTATGTTTTCTAAACCATTTTTCTGTAGTATTCGGATTGATAAATAAAAAACTGCCGTAACGTTTAAGAAACGGCAGCTTTCATTAATATTATAAACACGTATTATTTCAGTATCAATGGTTCTGAGCCTATCATTTCATACCCTTCGGTATACAAACTGATAAAATAGGTTCCGGGTATGAGTTCTTCTGTGACATCCCAGTAAATACACCCTTCGATGTCGACATTATCATATTCCAGGTCACGTTTTGCCGAATATACCAGAGATTCTCCCCCATATTGAAACATACCTGCTTCGGGTGATGAGAGAACAACGTCGTCGGGCCGGACAATGCGTAAATAAATTGTTTTTGTACCAGCTTCAGCTACAGCATTTTCCCTGATGGTAAAACATACACGTATCTTTTGTATTTTTTTGATTTTTTTAATTTCCTTTGAATTTTTGGTTAATCCAACTATACTGACACCATCTGCTTTAAGTTGCTGTGCCATTTTTACAGTAGAAGTAAGCGATTCTTTCTCTCGCGATACTTCTTCATAATCGGAAGTCACTTTATTCAGTTCCTGACGGACCGTGATGTTTTCGGCAGTCAATTCCTGATTCTTTGTATTCAGCGAATCAATTTGTACAATGTAGCTACGCATTACCTTGCGCAGGGTTTCCAGTTCACGTTCATACATTTTAATTTTGGTAGTACTTGAAGCTTCCCGCTTTAACAACTGTTTGATTTTTTCCTGTTCTGCAGTTAATTGATCGGCAAGAGAATCGTTGTTTGTTTTTAATGAATCGTATTCAACGATCAGCCCGTTCAATTCGGTTTCCAGTTTCTGTTTTTCGCCTTCGACATACAGCATGTTTTCCTTATGGGCCCGTGAATCGATATATAATTTTATGCCCAGGAGAATTGCTACAACCGACAATGTAATAACAAGGGCGACGAGGTACATGGGAACTTTTTTCCTGGGTTCCTTATACAGTGCACCGGTCTTTGAGGTATTTGTTTTAGATTCCATAATAATTAAGATAGTTTAGATTACGAACTACGATTTAGGAGTTTTATTGTATTTCTGTTTAAGTAAATTTATTGCACATCAATACTATGTAACTGATTGATCTAGCTGGATGACATTCCTTTATATATACGCGATTGTCCTAAAGGAACAAGTTTACCCGAATAGGTTACCGATCCGGAAAAATTACCTCGTACAGTTGCATCGGCATTTCCCGATGATGATACCCATAATTGTATATCATATGTTCCTAACGACGACATCACAAAAAGTGTGATAGAATAGCTTACTGCATTTTTACTTTGTTTCTCAATCAATTCATACTTGGTTATTGAACCTTCGATAGTGATTCCACCAACTCCATTGTAACCGATTCCGTAAGCAGAACCAAGTTGAATGACTGCTTCAGTTGAGTCGACCAGGATAAAATTAAGTGTAGAATTAACAGGATATCGGGAACCAGATCTTCCCGATATGAAATCGGCCTCAAGAATGAATCTGTGGTCATTCACCATATAAGCAGTGATCTCACGATTCTTCTCTTCTTCGGCATGTTTTTCAGCCAATTTGTGTTCCCGTGCTAATCGACGTTGTTCTTTCTTGCTTAGTAGCTGATCTTCAGGAGATGTATACTGGGAGAAGCTACCTATTGAAAAAACAGTCAATATTCCGATCAGGAGAAATTTTTTCATTTGAATAGTTCAGTAAGTAAAAATAGGAAAAGTTTAAAAAGACTCATTCAAACCTAGATAAATTCCTACATTTTCCGTGCCAAAACCAATATCGATACGTAACGTAATTCCCGGTTGCAACCTGTATCGGTAACCGAGACCGGTGTTAAGAATTGCTTTGTTAATTTTTACAATTTTATGAAATACCGTGCCTCCACCTAACCAGTAAACAAAACCATGACGCGAGACCGATTCTGTTCCCGGATGCATAAAAAAGTGGCGGTATTCGGCAAGAAGAATCAGTGCGGCACGATCGCGATATTGTCCCTGATAATAACCTCTCAGATCGGACGAACCTCCAGGCTGAGGCATTGCAGTCCATGGAACATCGCCGATGCACCAAGAAGTTTTTAGTTGCAAGGCTAATAAAGAGCCTTTACGAATAACCGGTATAAAATGGCGGTAATCAAAAGTAAGTTGTTGATATTGGTAATCGCTACCTAGTTTTTTATAATAACCGATTCCCTCCGCTTTAACAGATAGTCCGTACGATGTAGGATACTGGTTATTTCGTCTATTATAAAAGGCCACAATTCCCAGTCCGGCTGAAAAAATATCCGTTCCATAGGTAAGAATTTCAGGATCTTCTAACATAAGATTTGCCGGATTAATGGCTTTGATCCGGGCGATTTCTGAAGATAATCCTGTAAATAAATTACCGGCAACTCTGATCAATGCTACAGGGTGCAAATAATAACTTTTTCTATCATACTCGGTGGTAGATTCATCTTTTTCGATCTCATTTGCCTTCTCTATACCGACTCCCCAATAATTATCCTTCATTTTCCGATAATCGGTTTCAATACCAATGAAAATCAGGTTATCGAACCAATACGATTCATGTCGAAAATTGATTTTAAAAGAACCTTCCGGATTTATTCCAAAAGAAATTGGGGAAGCAGAATGCCACAAATAGGGATTGTTTCGCCTGGTTTTATAAGTAACAACTCCGGTAGCTTCCAGCGAAAAACCCATTTCAGGAGAGTATACTGGTAATAACATTACGGAAAAAATCGGCGCACCTGCATCGAAGCGTTCATTTTTCTCGGAAGTCGGAAAAAAACTGGTTTCCGATTCCTGTGAGAAAAGCAAAACGCTTGAAAAAATAAAGAACAATGCAATGCACAATCGCAACATGTATCGGGAATTATTAGTAGATCAAAAATAAAACAAATACTACCTGCATGCTACAAATTGTAATAAATCCACATTGCGCATTAAAAAATGCATAATGTACCCTACGGGCCGCTTTCTCCCGATAAATCGGGATTCTGCGGGATTCCCGCCTGTCCCGACGGGCAGGAACCCGAATGTCTCCGCACTATACAACACACTACACATTCCTGCCTGCCGAAGTACATCCGGCACGCAGGCAGGAGTTCGTTACACTCCTAATGCGTAATTCGGAATAAACATAATACTCTTAAAGTTGTTCTTGATAGAAAACGGAACATGGAGCTTAAAAATAAAAAATGTGTTCCTTGCGAGGGGAGAGTGGCTTCACTGAGTGAGCCTCAGATACAGGCTTTTTCATCGATGATTTCTTCTCATTGGCAGGTAAGGGGCGGAACGATGATAGTCCGGCAGTTTAATTTTGTAAACTTCAAACACACGATATCCTTTGTTAACAGAGTTGCCGATATCGCAGAACAGGAAGGCCACCATCCCGACATGCATATATATTATGCACGATGCATACTGGAATTATGGACGCATGCTATTGGTGGTTTATCGGAAAACGATTTTATTCTGGCAGCTAAGATTGATGAACTGATATGAGTAATATTATAAAGGAATACGTTAAACTCTGGAAATGTAAGTTTAATCGAAAACTTCGGCAAAACGCTGATAACTGAAATTGATCCTTGGGAGTAAATCCTCATAAATTTCTCCCGATTCCAAAATCTCATCGTCACCATCCTCATAGAACCATTTCAGGTTGATTTTCCCGTAATTATTGTTTGATTCGACTGCTTTGAGAAAGTCGTATAATTGCTTTGAAACGGCTGTATTGAAGTATTCAAGATTGATTTCTATGTTTAATTCTTCAGCTGCAAATTCTTTTACCCAGGTAATAAGAGGATTAAAAAAATTATATGCATTTTCAGGCAATGCACGGCCATTGATTTTAAGAAGGCCATTTGTATGAAATTCAACCGTTGGAAGTGTCTCTGATCCTTCTATAAACAAATTTTCCATAATAACAAATTAATTTACAACTGCCTAAATTAAGCTATTACTTAATAAGATGATCATTTTGATTGACCAATAAATCTGATTAAGTGACCAAACATTCATTACGCAATTCTCGTTAATCAGGTTTCACGTATAATTCATTTATATAACTGTACAGGCTATCTGTTGAAAACGTATTATTATAGTACCTGTATGTTTTTATCATAGAAATATAAATTAATTGAAATAGTGTCAGATTATCAGGATTATATCATTTTTCTTATTTCACAGGCCTTAATAATAATCCGCACAATTTCATCTACTGAAAGAGTCATACAGTTGAAAGTCAGATCAAATTGAGTATAATCGGTATTTTTCCCTTCAAAATATTCACGGAATTGTTTTCTTTTTTTATCTACATCGATTATATATTTTTCTGCTTCTTCGAGGGAGAAACATTGCTTTTCACTCACTCTCAGGACTCTCCATTCCAAAGGAGCTTCGAGATTGACGTGTAATGAAAGGGGTATATCGCGGGTAATAGCCACCCCCCCTCTTCCAACAATAACAGCATGACCTTCACATGCAATATTGCGAATAACCCGACCCACTGTATTTCTGATCTTCCGGTCACTTTTATAATACTTATTAAGATGTGCAGAGAAGATATCATCAATCAATCCTTTTTGTTCATAATCGAATATGTATTTTATTTTTGAGGGATCCATTTCCAATTCACGGGCCGACTCACTCATAATCTCTTTGGTGATCAGTTTCCATTGTATATTTTTATAGCCTTTAACCAGCATCTTTTCTGTTAATTCATCAATAAGGATTTTGGCTATTTTTTTTGCTGGGCAGCCATACAATCTTGAAATCGTAAGTACCGGACCAAGTTTTCCATGGGCTCTGCGTTCTTCCTGAAGGCGGTCCGACATGTATTTGATCAGATCTAACCCCATTGTTTAGAATGATTTATACTATCAATGTTTTTAAATTTAGTAATTATCGCCCGATAATTCAAATGCTATACTTTTTTTCCATGAAAAACAGAACAGTTGAATGTGGCAGGTATTTATTATTTTTATACTTTGCAATCAGGTTGATTTTATTTGAACTGGTTGTATTATCAATTAAATCTCTATAAGATGAATACCGCCGAATACTGGATCCAGCACCTGAAACTGAAACCCCATCCGGAAGGAGGTTTCTTCAGGGAGATTTACCGGTCGAATGTTGAAACAGATCAGAAAAACCTTCCCCATGGATATGAGGGTGCACGACGCCTTTCGACAAGTATTTATTACCTTTTGCGTTCAGGAGATATCTCACGTTTTCATCGGCTGCGATCCGATGAAATCTGGTATTACCATTATGGCAGTATGGTTAAAATCATACTTATCGATCAGCAGGGCCATAAGCATTCAAAGTTACTTGGACCCAGGCCTGAACGGGCTGAACAGCCACAGGTAATAGTTCCGGCAGGTACTGTCTTCGGCGCTGAAATTACCGAAAAGAATTCTTTTGGGTTATATGGCTGTATGGTAACTCCCGGTTTTGAATTCGATGATTTTGAAGTTTTTAGTAAAGAGGACCTGATTCAGGCTTACCCGAAACATGCGGATATCATCGAAAAATTTGGTTAATGAAATGAGTAGTATTTATTTTTCCTTATTCGATTCTGAAAATAAATAACCAGCTCCGGAGATTATAATCTCCGATGTTAGCAAATCGGAAGTCGGATCTTCGATTTCACTGATATCATCAGTTTTTCTTCCGGTTTGAATTTCAACGAGCTCAAACAACAGACTATCAGTTTTCCGGAATATATATTGTTTTTCTTCAATGGAGATAATGGCTTCATTTGGGAGGGCATAAACTGAGTCGGCATTTATTTGAATGCAGGCATTCACATATGAGCCGGGCATTAAATCTTCTGAAGTATCTAAAATATCAGCACGAATATGAATCATATTATTCTCATCGGCCAGTTGGGATGCTATTCTGATTTTTGCTATGTAATTACGATCAGGTTTCTGTATAAGTGAAAAATTAACAAATTGTCCTGTTGCTATCCTGGGGGCAAATTTTTCATCTGTTTTTAATAGAAGATTCGGATTCCTGGTGCCGACAACATTGACTACCGGAAGTTCTTCAGTACATAACATACCAATCTGACCATTGATACTTGTAACATAACCCGACATTGGAGAAATAAGTGCAATTTCAGAAATCATATTTTCAATCTGCAGGCTATCCGCTTCAATGCCTAGCAGGGCAAGTTGTTTTTTAAGTGCAACCAGATGTGCTTCTGTTTTATGAAATTCGTTTTGAGCCTGCTGCATTATTTTTAACGATGTTGCATTTTCTAGGGTAAGTTCTCCCTGCCTCGTGAAATCTTCTTTATAATAATCATATTGACTTTTTGTTTCAAGGTATTCCTGTTGTAATAGTATATACTCAGGATGTTCGAGTATTGCCATCATATCGCCTTTGTTTACATAATCACCCAGGTGAACCAGAATTTTTTTCAAATAACCTCGCGAAGGAGCACATACCATGGCCTTTTGATTAGGATCTGCTTCAATCGAACCATTGCACTCAATACAATCGAAAATTACTTGTTTTTTTAATCTGCAAGTCTTAATTCCAGCCAACATCATTTGCTCATTTATTAGTATCACAGGGGTGGTAACATTTGCCTGAGACGTAGCATTCTTTTTATGTTGTTGTTGAAAGCATGCACCTAAGCTTGTTACGATTACAAAATAAAGAATCAGGTAAATTTTATTTTTCATACATCTCCAATTGAACAGCTTTTTGGTTATAGTCATTTACTACCGAGAAATATCCTTCTTTAATTTGTATTGCTTTAGAAATACTTTCTAAGAATTTTGTGTAATCGATTTCTTCAGCTTGTAGCTGATCTTCCGCTGTTTTAATTAAGATATCGGCCTGCGGAAGAGCTTCCAGTTGATAATGTCGGATTTGGCGGAAAGATTTGTTAAGATCATAGAGCAGGGATTCTATTTCAGAAGCAATACGATTTTTATTGTACTCCAATTCATTCATCGCAATTTGTGATTCAATACGCGATTGTACTACTTCTGCGTGCTGACTTCTGATCCATATTGGAAGTGCAAGACCAATCTGCCAGCCATACAGACCTCCCTCATTCTCAATTTCCTGTGAAAAGAATCCGGCAGTGATTTCAGGGAAATAATGCAATCTGATAATGGCTTCCTCTGATTTGACAAGTTTATATTTTGTATCGAAGTACGATGTCATAGTTTCACCTCTGAGAGAACTTGTATCACCTGTCTTTACTATCTCATAAATTTGAAAACTTTCTGAAAATGGGATTAGTTTTGTATTTGCCGATAATAACTGATGAAACTTCAGATCGGCTATAACCAGATCGTCAAGTGAATTCAGGTAGTTGCTATTCACCTCAGAGGCTTTTGATGTGGCCAGAGTCCTTTCTAATAGTGAAATATCACCGGTTTCGTAACGTAAATTTACTACCTCGGCAAGACGCTGGTAAAATGTAGTTTCTTCTTCTCTTACCTTTACAATAGCATACTGGTATTGCCAGAAAAGGTAGGCTGATTTTATTTCGGCTGATAGTTGTTTAATGGTAAGCTCATAGGCTGTAAGTTCCCACTCATAATTCATCCTGGCTTGGCGTAATGTTTGAGCAATTGTTACAATAGAGCCGAAATTCTGATTCACCTCCAGATAATAATCGGGATTGCTGGAATTGATCTGTCCCCACTGATAAGTAAATTCAACAGGATCAAGGTTAATAGCTCCTTTTTGCAGGGTTTTTGCATAAACGAGTTTAAGTCGGGCATTCTGTATCAGGAGATTATTGGCCATTGCGGTATCTACGGCTTGTTGTATCGATATTTCGGTTCCATTCATCTCCTGCAAATGCACTGGCTGTGGTATACCTGGCAGTAACAGGAAAAGAAATGTTGTGAGTAGCGGATAGTCAATAAATGATGCTTTCATCCAATCAAGTAAAAAACAAATGGGGATTCAATACAAATCTAGAAATATTCTGACTGGTTTAAAATGCAAAGACTGAAGTAAAACTTTGGATTGGAGGAATATTTTCTAGATGAAGGAATTTAGACATTCTTATGTCATAGAAATCTTTATGCAAATGAGTATTTATTTATAAAAATTGCGTAATAGTATTCATCCCGGAGCACAAATCCTCTTCATAACTTTATTGCAATGATGAACATGTTATGATCAACGATTTTATCATACAGGCAATTTCGGGGGAAAACATACTAAAAATTGTCTTGAACGGCTTTTTTATGAAATCGGAAATTGAACTTGCAATATATTTAGCTAGAATTGAATCGTTTAAGCTTAAACCGGAGTTCCATGTATTGATGGATAGTAAAAATTTACGCGTTGCACAAAAGAATTTTACTCTGAGCTTCCATAAGATGAAGAAGATCCTGACACTTTTCGGCGCTGGTAGCCTGCAATTCGTGGAACCTGATCCTATATTTGCTGAACAAAAATATCATACTGTCGGTTTATACTCATATGAAAATGAGTGGTTTTTTTAATAAATTGAGTGCTTATGCTGATATCTTTGGATTGTTATGAACGTAAATTTGTTTAGAAATAAAAAGAATTAAAACAAGAATATTCAGTTATAAAAGTGGTCATATAGGTTGTTTCATGGTTAATATTTGATGTAGGGTTTGGTTGGATTTAGGTAGACGGCAGGGTAGCATTCCATATGTTGCCCTGCTTCTTTTTTTATTCTGACCTGTAACATTTCAGATACCCATACTGATTCATAGTAAGGTTCATGTTTTTTTATTTGCGGTCTTTACATTTATTAAAAATCAGTTACCAGAAAATTATGTCGGTAAATACGCAACTTCAATGGCGTATCTTATTCCACTTTTTGCGTATTTTCTCTCTTTACATTAATGGGCTTATCTTTTACATTTGTTTCATGAATGGAATGGATGAGTTGATGGGGATAACTTTATTACAAGTACAATAATACCTGCTGGATGAAAAAACAAAAGGTTTTAATCGCTGACGACAATCCTCATTTTGCAAAGGCTCTTAAGTTCATGTTATTGGATTCTTTTCAGGATCGTATTGAAGATATTAATACAGTGAAAGATGGCGAAGAATGCCTGAAAGAATTAAACCGTAAAATTTACGATATGGTGTTCATGGATATCAATATGCCAAAGATAAACGGAATTGAAGCTACCCGTGAAGCTACAACCATATACCGGAATCTTGTTGTTGTTGCTGTATCGTTCCACTCCGAAATGAAATATATTGTTCAAATGATTGAAGCCGGGGCAAGAAGCTATATCATCAAAGATGAAATCTGCCGTGATTCTCTTGAAAAGGCACTTTCAATTGAATATTCCTATTAAGTATCTGGTCTTGAGGTTACCTCCGTTTTAACTTTCTGGTACTTTCCTTCATTTACTTTCCTTTAAGTTGATTTATTTATCCAATCTTTTCTAATTTAGGACAACCATCATTCTAATAGCGGATTCATGGGTAAAGAAGAATCTTTGGAATATTTACGAAGAGCGGTATACCTGTTGGCTGCCCTGAATGAAAGATCCTTTTCGGAGTTGCAGAAATTGTTTACATTTCGTTTGCTGCAGAGAAATGAGTTCTTTCTTCGTACCGGAGAATATCCGCTGAGCTTGGCTTTTATCGATACGGGAGTGGTTAAATCGTATTATTCTGATCAGCAGGGCAGGGAAATCATCAGGGGTATTTTCGTTCCGGGAATGTTTGCTATGCCACTACCCGCCTTCATTTACAGGAAACCCTCTTTTTTAAATTTTCGGGCTGTAACCCCTGTAACTCTTCTGCTCGCAAAATTTTCCGATATTCAAGCATTAGCAAATTCCGATCATTCGATACGGTCCTTCATACGGTTGCTTATCGACAGGGAATGGATCATTAACCATGAATTGCATGACGCAGGGTTGTATGTATACAACCATCAGACACGGTATGCACTTTTTCGGGCAAGGTACGAATCCTATATAAGCCAGATACCTGACGAACTCATTGCATCTTTTCTGAATATTTCTTTAAAACAACTGGAACGGTTTACTCATCAGAAGGAAATGTGAAATTTTCGCTTCTACTCATGTAACAGGAAAAAGCTATAAATTGGATTGAAAAGTTGCCAGGATAATTTATGGGAAATTTCTATGCTGCTAGTTTGTTTTACACTGCATATTGAGTTTACCGAAATGGATTGAACTCAGAAAGAAAAGAAATACTGTACAGACAATGTTACGATCAAGTTACTAACTTTGCATACCCTGACGAATGGGACCAGAATAACTTAGGCCATGTCTGATATGTTACCATCATATTGCCACAATTTCAATACGTACCAGCGCATAAAGACCCGTGAGGTTTTCGTTGGTCATATTCCGCTGGGTAATGGCCATCCTGTCAGGATTCAATCAATGACCAACACCCTCACATCTGATATTAAAGCAACGGTCGGACAAATCATTCGAATTCATGAAGCAGGTGCAGATTATGTAAGGCTCACCATACCTTCGTTGAAAGATACTGACAGCCTGAAAGAAATTGTGAAAGAGTTGCGTAAAAGGAACTTTACAGTTCCAATTATTGCAGATGTACATTTTAACCCCAGGATTGCCCTCATTTCAGCTACACTGGCTCAGAAAGTCCGCATCAATCCGGGTAATTTCACCGACAGAAAACACGATAACAAAGAGGAGTATTCCGAACAGGAATACAAGAGCGAGTTAATTTATCTAAAAGAAAAGCTCCTGGAATTGATCGCAGTATGCAGTGAATATAAAACAGCTCTTCGGATAGGGACGAATCATGGATCTCTTTCTGAACGGATAATGGATCGTTATGGCGATACTCCCGAGGGTATGGCAGAATCGGTTATGGAGTTCCTCAGGATTTGTAGGGAAGCACAGTTTTCTGATGTAGTAATTTCGATGAAGGCCAGCAATACACGAATTATGGTTTATGCGAACCGGTTACTGGTTCATAAAATGAAACAGGAAACTATGCATTTCCCCCTGCATCTTGGGGTTACGGAAGCAGGCGAAGGAGAGGATGGACGTATTAAATCGGCAGTGGGTATTGGCACCTTACTTTCCGAAGGGATTGGTGATACGGTAAGGGTATCTCTTACAGAAGATCCGGAAGTGGAAATTCCGGTGGCCAGAAAACTGGTACAGTTTATTACACTTCGTAATAATCATGATCCAATTCCGCCATTTGGCAATTGCCCGATCGATCCTTTTAATTACAGCAAACGCAAAACAGTGGAGGTTGAAGGCATAGGGGGGACTAATGTACCCGTAGTAGTTCATACGCTTACGGATGGAGTTACCAAAAAAAACCTGGAAAAGTGCGGATGGAACCATTCAGGTAACGGAGAATGGATATTTGCCGATTCATCCCCTGACATTATTTGCTGTGATTATTGGCCGGATGATATACCTGTTCCTGAACAGAAACATTATATACTATCATCAAATAAATTTGCTGACAGTGATAGAAAGGGTAATCTGATTTTGCGATCTCCATGGGAAGATTATCAGGATAAAAAGAAACCAGTTAGCAGACCCAGATTTTTACATATAGAGTCTTCAAACCTGATACAAGATAAAATCGATTGCATAACAAGAGATCAGGGAGTAGTAATTGTTCTTGAAACGAATAATGCAAACGCCTGTGCCGATATGAGATCAGCAGTTTTCAGGCTAATAAACTCAGGAAATAAAAATCCTGTGATTTTCAGGTTATTATTCAAAGAGAATGATAAAGAAGATTTTCAACTGAAAGCTGCAGCTGAACTGGGAGGTCTGTTTATTGACGGACTGGGAGACGGGATCTGGCTTGAAAATACAGGATCGATAAGTACAAATGATATAGTATCAACAGCCTTTGGAATATTACAGGCCAGTCGGGTACGTATGTCAAGAACAGAATATATTTCCTGTCCGTCATGCGGAAGAACACTGTTCGATCTGCAGACTGTTACACGAAAAATAAGGGAACGTACCTCACATCTTAAGGGACTCAAGATCGGGATCATGGGCTGTATAGTGAATGGCCCCGGTGAAATGGCCGATGCCGACTATGGATATGTTGGCACAGGGAAGGGAAATGTTACATTGTATAAAGAGAAAACTGTAATAAAACGAAATGTTCCTGAGCATGAAGCTGTAGATGAATTAGTGCAGCTTATAAAAGAAAACGGAGACTGGATTGATCCGAGTCTCCGCTAGTTTCTGCTATAGTCAGATCTATTTAAAAATAATCAATTGTATATTTCTCATTTCAACTGGTTGCTCGGAAGGCTGGTTCGTAAGCGGATTTAATACCTGTACAACAATTTCGTTATAACGGTCTCCCGGTCCGTAGCACGACATGACCAGTTCAGCCTCATGAAGAATAACCGATACACCATCCTTTTTAAGGATTCTAAGAGTTCCTTTTTCATTTCCAACCGAGGCGGCAGGAGCTTCAGAATATCCTTCAGGTATAATATTTTCAATTTCGCTAAAATCTTTCATTTCGGTAACGGCATCCATAAATTTGCCACGTACGATAATATAATTATCAGCATATATTTCTTTACCACATTTCAGCTGTCCGAAATGAATGGCGTCGAGTGTCTGGCCATTTTTTAAAGTGATCTGAACAGGCTGTTTCACGGGTTGTGCGAAGCCCGAAATTATAAGCGCCAGAAGAAGAATGATCGTCGAGGTTATTCTTTTCATTGTTTCATGGATTTTTAATATACCAATATAAAGATTTTTATTTATTCAACGTGGCTTTTGCCGTAGATATGATAGAGTATTTTATAAAAAAATACTCTCAAGCGTCATTCTTTCATTAAGATATAAACTTTGTATATTCAATGAACGGGCAACCTGCGTATTTATTTCAGTATCATCGATAAAAAGTGTTTTGTGTCCATCCAGCTTATTATCGGCAAGCACAAATTTAAAAATTTCCGGGTCAGGTTTTCTCATACCCAGTTCATAGGAGTAATATACCTTCTGGAAGAATGCATGAAAATCAACAGAGTGTTGTTCACGGAGGTAATTGTTATAATATCTGGTATGAACAGGGTTGGTATTGCTGAGCAGAAGTAATTTAAATTTTTTACCAAGTTTTTCAAGAATGTTGAGACGTATTTCAGGAGTATCGAGCAACATGGCACACAAAGCATCATGCAGCTTTTCTGTTTGTATATATCTCCCAATATCAGTTCGAAGTTGCTCATAGATTTCTTCCTCGCTGGCTTTACCCATTTCAAAACGAAGGAACAGATCATCGCTTTGATCCGTCTTCAAATATTTGTTTAAGGAGTGATGACCCAGTTTGGAGAATGCATCGACAGTTGCAGCGGGATGAATGTTTGTAATTACTCCTCCCCAGTCGAAAATGATGGTGGAAATGCTGTTGAAATCAATATTTTCAATCGTTGATATTTTCATTATTTTAGCCACATCACTTGCATAATGCTAAAGATACCTAAGGTATAGAATATTGGCAAAATTATGCCAACAATCCTTTATATAACGAACAAAGTATGAAACATACGAGATCATGAGTAAAATTGGAATCATACTTGACCACGGTCTGGAAATACAGAATGAAATTAAAGGGGTAAAAGAACATTTTCTGGACTCACCTTATGGAAAACCTTCTTCAAAAATAATTACAGGTTCAATAAAGGGAAAAGAAATTGCCATCTTATACCGGCATGGGAAAACAGGTGAGATTCCTGCTTTTCTGGTCAATTATAAAGCCAATCTATTTATTTTTCATGAAATGGAATGCTCTCATGTTCTGGCAACATCGGTTTGCGGGAGTTTGCAGGAAGAAATCGAAACAGGTGAGTTTGTCATATTCGATCAGTTTGTTAACCTCACAACATACCGTGAACTAACATACACTGATAAGATACCCCTGGATTCATTAAATCATTCCGCATTCAACAAACCTTTTTCCGATGAACTGCGTGATTGTTTAATTGAAGGAGCAGTCTTAAAAGGATATACGGTTCACACAAAAGGAACTGTCCTGGCAGTCGATGGGCCAAGACAATCGACCCGGGCCGAATCAAACCTTTACAGGAAGTGGGGAGCCGATGTGGTCAATACCACAACTGCTCCTGAAGCGATTTTGGCTCACGAACTTGGGATTCAATATGGGACACTGGCACTTTGTACCTATTATGATACCTGGCGGACCGATATTGAGCCGGCAACGCGCGCCGAAAAACAGGAAATTTTTACTATGTATTCGGGCAAAATGCGTGATATACTTATGGCAACCATCGAGAAGATTTAGCTGTAATTGATCGTGTAAGGTAACTTCCTAAATAATTGCATAATTCTTTACAAATAACTAATATTGCAAGCCCTTTTAGAAAAGGAATGTATAATGAAAAATGAAAAATTAATAATGAGTTTTCTCATCAGCATTTTTCATTATTAAGTACTCATTTTATATTAAAATTTGGTCCCATAGCTCAGCTGGTTAGAGCACCTGACTCATAATCAGGGGGTCGTTGGTTCGATCCCAACTGGGACCACACAAAATGCCCGGGAAGAATTTCCCGGGTTTTTATATGTGGTATTTGTATATTATAGAATCTGAAAAGGATGGTATCCGTTGCTTAGAAGCAATTGAAAAGAATTATGGCAGTCAAAATTTTATTTAATTATAAATAATCGAATTTTCCAACATATCCTGAAGACTTTGCTCCTCCATGAAGTTAACGACATCGAAATACCTGCTGGTTTCCTCAATTCCCATGTACAACATATAAGGATCGTCAAACAGAGACTGGTCTGTTGGGATCATCCAGAATTTGGAGAATTCGTCTTCGATAATTCCTATACCTTCAAAAGTAATATCCTTGCCACCAATGTTCAGTGTTTTTATAAATTTCGGGAAATCGATGGTATCAAATTCGTATCCCTTCTGCAATTCTTCAAGAGTCATGTATTCAGTCTGCGATAAGGCAACAAGTATAAGTTTATCGTCAATTTCACCTTTCACATAAAATCCCAAGTCTTCCTTATCGTCGTACCAGCGCCAGTCAGAACTTGTCGACTTAAAACTGATAGCTCCTTTAATAATTCTTTCGTTGACTCCCTTTTTGGCATAGGCATAACTATCGAATATTCTATAAGCAATTTCAGGATTTTGAAATAAAAAATCTTTATCGGTAATCAGGGTGATCTCATTAAAATTATTGCCTCCTTCGGGAATTAACAGTGTAAAACGGTCCCAGCCATTTTCTTTGTGTGTACCGGTCAGAATTTCTGCCTGATCGCCATCAATTCTTGTATCATGTACTTTGATGTTCGCATAGTTCGGTTTGAAATAATTCTTGGCATAATATTCTGCGAGCTTCATCGGGGATATTGTGATATCTTCATCCAATGAGTAATAATAAAACGAACCATAGACAACTTCGTCGCGGTCGGAAAATGAAAACAGTTTTTCTTCAGGATCGTCAGTATCCGGATCGGTAAATGTCCAGCCTTCCGGGATCGAAAGAGAACTCTGAAATACGATTACCTTATTGTTTTCGATGTAGGATTCATCATGATAGTTTGATAAATAAACAGAAGAACTGTATTCATAAACAGAGCATGAGCTCAAAGCGAATAAAGCCAAACCTGTAATAATTATTTTTACAGAAAAATCAGAATTTTTTTTCATGAATCAGGATTTTAGATAAATACCAGAGTTGAAAAGTAAAAAAAATATTTTAATTCAATGTGATAGATTCAATGGAATAACCATGAATTGTTCCTATAATTCGTTCTTAAACCAGTTGAGTGTAACGGTAATTCCCTCTTCCAGCGGATGGGTTGTATAATTAAGCTCCTGTCGGGCTTTTTCGCTCGACACATTCCAGTTATAAAGATATTTGCGCGCCCACCCGGGAGTTATCAGAGGCGGAATACGGAAAAGAACTGCAAGCAGCTTTAAAAATCCGGCAACAAGCAGTATTAATCTGACCGGAAGTTTAAACATCTTGTATGTTTTACCTGTAATTTTCGATAACAGGGAAAAAAATCCGGTATAAGAAATATTGTCGCCTCCAAGAATGTAGCGTTCACCTGTTTTCCCATTCTCCAGCGCCAACAGCATACCGTTTACCACATCATCGACAAACACATAATTCCCGATCGACTGCCCGTTACCGGGCAGAAACCGGAATTTCCCCCTGGTATACAGGCGTATTAACCGGGTAACGCTGTTGCTCTCGCTCAGTTCACCCGGCCCGAATACACGGGTAGGGCATACAATACAAACATGCAGTTTATTTGCATAGTTTTCAATTATCGATCTGTCGGCAAGATCCTTGGTTCGTTCATATTCCGAAAAATAGGGTATGGTTCTCCGGGTTGTCTCATCGACCATCAGATCGTTTGATGATGGACCGAATACCCCTGCTGTGGAAACTACAATAACCTTTTTAATCTTATTTTCCAGGGCAGTTTCAAGAATATTCATTGTACCTGTATAATTACTAGTATAGTAGGTTTGTTTTTGTCTGGCCCATACCTTTGCATACGCTGCAAGATGTAGTACATAATCACAATCCTTCATGGCTTTCTGAAGGCTCTGGATGGTTAAAATATCTCCTTTGAATAGGAGGATATCCGGATGATGCAGATCGCTGATTTTTACTTCGGAACGATAGAGTATGTGTATCCTGTTGCCCTGCTCTATAAGCCTTTGAACAAGATGTTTTCCGATGAAACCTGTTGCGCCGGTAACCAGAATTTTCATTATTCAGATCAGGTTAAGTCGTATCCGGAAATATATACCGGATGATCAATGAATTCCTGTTTTTCTTTATCTGTGAAATTAACAAACCGGGTAACCAAAACCCCCTTTGCATTTTTATAAACCCTGTTCAGAAAACCCATATTGCGGAGATTCCTGATTCTTGCGCACAGGGGATCCTTGCTGTCGATATAAATCATTCCGGCATAAACGTTCAGAATAGCACAAACAGCACGGAACAAAAGAGGAATCAGGTGCTCATTTCCGTTCGTGCAATACATTGTATCGAAAGTGAGAAAGGTAAACCGTCCGGGTTTTATAAAACGTGAAAGCAAGGGTACATAGGGTAGAATGTTCTTAATTATTTTCCCTGTAATACCGGGCAATTCTTCAATTTTCCAGTTCGTTATCCGGGCTTGCACACCGGTGAGGATCTCATCGTTTTCCTTGAGCACATAATAATCTGACAACAATTTTTCTTTTTCAAGGAAGAAGAATGAATGATGGAGGTATTCGTTCTCCAGAATTCGTGTCATCCTGTCAAGGTCTGAAACTTGAATTTTTAACACTCTCCTGTCGGGATGTGGGAACAGGTTGCTGTATGTAATGATCGTGAAATCCCGGATTTTTTCGAAAAAAAATTCCGTGAAATTGAGCGAACGGATATTGCTTTCCTCCACATAGGCATAATAAATCTTTTTTGAAGCATCGGCATTGCTGTCTTTAAGGGTAAATGCAAAATTTTCAGCATGCTTTTTCATCCCTTCTTTCATAAAAGAATTTCCAATCCGGTAAAGACTTTGTGAAGAATTGGAATGGGTAAGCGACTTTACAGTAAATGCCGGATTAAAGCTAACATAGCGAACATAATACGTGTAATAGGCTCTATTTTCATTGTAAGTGATTCTTTCGGCCAGGGCCATCACTAAAAGGAGCTTACCATTTTTACGCAGGGGGAAAAAATGCAGGGGTTTTATTTCTTTCACTTTTTTAAGGGCATCGCGCTGACGGTACTGAATACCCCCCGGATTGCCAAGAATGGTTTTCGCTATAGCTTCCTTCACATCGGGAAGAGCTTCCGGCTCATGTGTGAGGGTGAGCGATTTTAACTGAAAAAGTATAGTTTGTTTCACAGTTGCAATGCAATCGTTACTTATTTAACTATATCCAGACAGATGAACCGGACAAAATACGAAGTTGCACAAAAATTCAGATAACTCAGATGAGTGGATGAAAGAAGAAAGAATATCTGAGAAAAAATGATATAATTCACCTGAAGTCAAACCAAAGAGTTATCTTATTTGGAATATAATTCATCAGGATATTTTTTGCACCCTGTGGTCCCAGTGCTGAAGCATGCTGGAATTTAGTTCCGATGGGTGGTATGGCATTCATGAAGCCCAACTCACCTTCCGGAAAAGGGGGAGAATTATACATGTTGGTTACATGCTGTGGTTCATCAGGTTTCAACATTTGTAAGAACAGATTATCAGTGCCCGAATAAATAGTAAGGGGACCGTTTCGGGTTTCAACTTTAACCCAGTAGAGTTCGGAATGATATCCCTTAAATTCAGGATATATCCAGGATTCTCCTGTTACCGTATTGTTATACTCTTTTTGCCATACGCCGAACTCCATACCGCTCATCCTGTTTTTCCAGACGCGGTAAGGGCCTCTGCCCAGCCATTTCATCGAAAGTATATCCTTTTCGGGATAGTTGAACATAATGCCCATATAATCGGCTTCTCCTTCCTGGTTGTAAATGCATTCAAGCAATGGAAGATATCCCGGTTGAAATGTCCACTGTGCCCGGTAAAAAGAACTTCCCTCATAGTCACATGTGATCAGGATTTTATCCTGTTCCTTACTGCAGGTGATATTTTTTAATCTGTGTACCATTCCTGCCTGTATAGGACCATGAGACAGGAGATGAATTGATTTTTCATTGGTTACTTTCAGCAAATATCCTGTGTGTTTACTGAAATAATATTCATTTAGATCCTGTTGTACAACGATGATACTATCATTTTCGCTGATCTCAGCCGGTACAGGATTGTTTTGAATATTGTTTTTTACGATTTCCTGCGGATGATGGAGGGGCCAGGTCCAGGTGAAGATATCACGACCGTGAGGATCGCAGGCGGTAAGATAAAGTGCATCGGCTACCTGCCAGTTGTTCGGCAGGTTAAGGTTCAGGAAACCCTTTTCACCGGGCTCAAGTGACAAGGGTTCAGGATTTCCGGAAAATACAACCTGTGGATCGGTAACAGAGTCGTCGGGTAAAGGAAAATATACCAAATCATAGGTAAATGTACACTGGTTTAGATTTGTGAATAAAAACCGGTTTTCGACAGACAGGAGACCGGAAAAAGTACCGACTATCTTTTTCTGATCAATAAATATGGGCGACCAGATTTCCTTCACGGCAAAAAAACTTCCTTCTTTTTCCCTGTAGGGGCCAACGATACCATCGGGATAGTAATTTGGGTTTACGTCTATCCGTCCTTCCTGATCGTCACGAACAATACCTTCATCGGCAAATACCCACAGGAATCCTCCTGCCATATGCGGGTGCTGCATCATCAGGGACCAGAAGTCATGTAACCCGGCGCCATGACCCCCGTCGTACAAGCCATGCATGAATTCGGTAGGGAAAAACAGTTTGTCGCCATAGAGTACCGAATTCTGAACATAGTTGTAATCGGGATAATGTTTCGTATCGGTAGCTCCGTAATTTTCCCAGGGATGAATAACCGGCCTTTTCTGTGGATCGTACAGATGGTAATCATCATCCACATCGCGGTTCCATCCTCCTTCGTTTCCGTTGCACCAGAGAACAATTGAGGGATGATTTACATCCCTGGTTACCATTTCTCTCACAAGTTTTTCAGCAACTTCCGTATCGTATTTTTTTTGCCATCCAGCAAGTTCATCGAGTACAAACAATCCCAGAGAATCGCACAGATCGAGAAATTCCTCGTCGGGCGGATAATGCGACATTCGTACCGCATTCATATTCATATCTTTAATAAGCTGGATATCGAGCAGGTGCACTCGGCGACCCAGGGTTCTTCCCGATTCGGGCCAGCAGCTGTGACGGTTGATCCCCTTAAACAGTACTTTTTGATTGTTGATATAAAGGCCATCCTGTTCACGAAGTTCAACCGTACGAAAACCAAATCGCTTTGTAAGCGTATTGATTGTTTTCTTTTTATTCAGGATGGAAACTTCCAGCAGGTAAAGATTTGGAAATTCAGGGCTCCATTGTTTTATGCCTGCGAAATGATTGCTCAGTACAAATTTGTTTTCATTCTCCCCTGATGCTGTCAAAAATGGCTCTCCTACAGGAGTTCCGTCTATTGATTTTACCTGTGCAGATAGTCTATATCCTTCATTTATATTCGCAGTGAACACTTCGACAGTGAGCGCACCATCGTGTCTGGCATTTATGGCAATCCGGTCGATACAGACAGGCGGTACGATTTCGAGGTATACAGGCCGGAAAATACCACCGAACGACCAATAATCACCATCGACTTCGGCTCTGTTGACCGATTCATTCTGTGACGATTTGCTAACGGTTACTTCCAGTAGATTGCCGGAACCATAATTCAGGAGTTGACCGATGTTGTACGAAAACCGGTAAAAACCTCCCTGGTGCATAGGTCCGACAAGCTGACCATTGATCCTGACTTCCGTATCGGTCATGGAACCTTCAAAAACAATGAAAACCCGTTGTTCCTGCCAGGCTGGTTCGGCATAAAACTCATGTTTATACATACCTTTTTCTGAAGTCCGGTTCCAGCCTGGTGTATAAATTCCAAATCCCTGCATCTCCCAGTTTGAAGGAACAGGGATCTTACTCCATTTACCGCTGTTTCGCCCTTCTGTTATAAAGAAATCCCATTCGACGGTGTGATCCTTATCAGAACCCGAAAGATAAATCCGTTCAGTTACCTGTGAGAGAGTATAAGACGAGAAGTACAATAGAAAGAAGGTTATCCGAACGATATTTGCAGGAATAATGAATAAGCAGACAAGATAACGACTAGCGATTGAAATCCTTTTTATAAAAGGATAAAACATATCTCAGGTTTTTCTTATCATTG